>Ga0209006_10000102_pt1 | contig 90552 bp, 78 predicted proteins | sample JacPin_JW_Ref_O2_FD_188567 | JGI IMG/M metagenome (GOLD analysis project Ga0209006, IMG submission 188567) | Forest soil microbial communities from Algoma, Ontario, Canada - Jack Pine, Ontario site 1_JW_Ref_O2 (SPAdes) (version 2) | ecosystem: Environmental > Terrestrial > Soil > Boreal... | reverse complement strand
CAGCTTGTCGATTCCTTTAAGCGGGACAGCAGTGACTCCAGCTACTTTGACAGCGGCGCCGACGAGTTTGACCTACACGAATATCACGGTGGGGCAGACCTCAAACCAGACCGAGACGATCACGAACACGGGTGGCACGAGTGCGACGATTTCAGCGGTTGGGGAATCCGGAGCTGGATTCACAGTTTCCGGAATCACGCCGCCGGTGACGTTGACCCCAGGGCAGAGCACGACGTTCACGGTAACTTTTGCGCCGACCTCCGCGGGCACGTTCCCTGGAACTGTGACGGTGACGTCGAACGCATCGAACCCAAGCTTGGGCATTTCCGTGAGCGGGACGGCAGTGACTCCGGCTACTTTGACAGCGACGCCGACGAGTTTGACCTACACGAACATCACGGTGGGGCAGACCTCGAGCCAGACCGAGACGCTCACCAACACGGGCGGCACAAGTGCGACGATTTCGGCGGTCGGGGAATCCGGATCGGGGTTCACCGTTTCCGGGATCACGCCGCCGGTGACCTTGACCGCGGGACAGAGCACGACCTTCACGGTGAAGTTTGCGCCGACGTCTGCGGGCACGTTCCCCGGAACGGTGACCGTGACCTCGAACGCTTCGAACCCCAGCTTATCGATACCGCTGAGCGGGACGTCCGTAGCGGCGACGGGGGGCACGCTGACCGCGGTTCCCACGACGGTTGCGGTACTGGGGAATGTGGCGGTCGGGACCAGCGGAACGGCGACGGGACAACTGACGGCGGCGACCGCGAGCGTCATAGTTTCCGGAGTCAGCGTAGTCGGTTCGGAGTTTGTGATCAGCGGGCTGACATTCCCGGTAACGATTCCCGCGGGGTCCAGCGCGACTTACACTGTGACGTTCAGCCCAACGTCAAGCGGTTCGGCGTCGACCACCGCTTCGTTCGCCAGCAATGCCAGCAACGCCCCAACCGGCGTGAGCCTGACGGGTACGGCGGTCGCGGCGCCGGTCTACACGGTGGGCCTGTCGTGGACGGCGAGCGGTTCCACGGGAGTGACGGGCTACTACATTTACCGCGCGCTCTATAACACGTCGACAAGCACGTGCGGAAGCTATACCAAGCTGAATCCGTCATCGCCCAGCGCCACAACCACGTACACCGACGGCAACAGCATTACCGATGGTGACACGTATTGCTACCAGGTGACCGCGGTGAATGCGAGCGGCGAGGAAAGCACGGACTCGAATATGGCCACGGCCATTATTCCCGCGCCGTAGACCTGGACTTAACCAATCCCCGAATGCAACCGTATTGTCATCTCTGACGGGCGAGCAAAGGATTCGTAATATCGCCGCGCCCCGCCACCTTCGGGTCGTTGCCGGCTTCGGTGATGACAGCGCCGCCATACGAGTGACCGACGAGTATCACGGGGCCGCTCTGAACGGCGATCGCCCGCTTGGTAACCGCCACGTCGTCTGCCAGAGAGACGGTCGGATTCTGGACGATGGTGACCGCGCACCCGGCCTTCTTCCAGACGTCGCAGACGCCTTCCCAACCGGCCCCATCCACTAAGCTCCGTGGACGATCATGATGTTCTTCGCAACTGCCCGATCTAGTCTTGAAGCGTTTGATATTTCGCGTTCGTAACCAACACCATGCGGAAGCGCGCTTTGCCTTCCATCATGCGGGCATAAGCATCAGCGGCTTGTTCCAGAGGAACTGTCTCGATCATCGGGCGGATGTTCTCTAGGACGCTGAAGGCAAGGGTATCCTCCCCGTCAATCGGCGTGCCGGTCAGGCTCCCGTGGATCGAGCGCCCTCCAAAGACGAGCGGGAACGCATTCAATCGGATCTCGTCCTGCGGTACACCGACCACGATCAGTTTGCCGTTGGTTGCAAGCCCAGGCACCAGTGACCCCATGGCCTTACCACTGGTTCCGGTTGCGAGAATCGCTCTCGCCCCTCCCATGCGCTGCAGGACCGCAGCGGCGTCTTCGGCGGCAGTGTCTATGTAGACATGCGCTCCCAAATCTTTCGCTAGCTTTTCCTTCTCGCGTCCCCGCCCGATGGCCACGGTACGGAATCCCATGTGCCGTGCAAACTGGATGCCAAGATGCCCAAGGCCACCTACGCCTTGAACCGCGACCAAATCTCCGGCGCGCAAACCGGCATTGCGAAGAGCGTTGTAGGTCGTAATGCCCGCGCAGAGCAGAGGAGCTGCTTCTGCCGATGTGAGCTCATCCGGAATTGAAACGAGGGCCCGCGCTTCAGCGATCATCACCTCCGCGTATCCTCCGTCCACGGTTACTCCCGAGGTCACGGGGTTCTGACAATTCACCATGTCTCCGCGACGGCACGGTTCGCACACCCCGTCTTCTCCGGCAATGAGGCCGACCCCAACCCTTTGACCGATTTTCCATCGGGATGCTCCGTTGCCCAGAGCCTCAATGTGACCGACCACCTCGTGTCCGGGAACACGCGGCAGAGTCAAACCGGGATAGGCTCCGATCACCGTAGCCGCATCCGTGTGACAGATGCCACATGCTTCCACACGAATCCGAACCTGGCCCGGTCCGGGCTCAGGAATCGTTCGTTCGACAACGCGAAGACTACCCGGCGCCGAGACTTCGACTGCTCGATAGGTTTTTGCCATTTGAATCTGCCTCTTACTTTCTGCATCTCGCGCGATGCGTCGTCTTGCATTGTGGTGAACTTACATTTCGCGTTCAGAAGAATGGTTCTTTCCCGGAAGTGCCAGCTTTTGACGTCCATTCCAACGCGCGGCCGAAATCCTGTTCGCGCACACATCACAAGCGAAAATGAAATTGACAACCCGTCTCGTGACTTGTCGTTCGCGACAAACCTCGCATGCCAAGGGAACGGAAGCTCCATTCACCCGTCGCGATTTTTGGCGCGCCAGTGCCATTTTCCAACTCTCTCGACCTCAACCTCCCGCTCAGCCCGATCAGATGAATAATGAGACCGATCGGTCGCAACAAAAGCAAGATAAATTGTTCGGTAGTTCGAACGAAGGGATCTGAATGATTGAGGGCTAGGCTGAGAGGGCTGTTGTCGAAGCAGAGTTTGCAACATCAAAAAAGCAACGACGTAAAAAGTTTACCGCCCTGCGGCCTTTTGGCCGCGAAGCGCCATACACGTGGAAGCCGCTTTCGCGATCAATCGGTTTTCCTCGTCGGTGATGGTGCACTCGACGTAGCCGATCGTGTGGCCCCGCCGCACCACCGTTCCTTCCGCTTTGAGTAGTGCCTTCCAGACCGGGCGAAAGAAATTGATTTTCAATTCCACGGTAGTAAAGGATTCATCTGGGGCGAGAGTACTTGCAAACGCAATGCCCATCGCGGCATCCGCAATATCGCAAAGAATTCCGCCGTGCAACGTTCCCATGGGATTTGCATGCTGTGGTCCGGCTGCCAAGACGACCGTCGCCCGGCCGTCAGCAATGTCTTTCACCTCAAATCCAATCAGCCGAGCGATGGGAACGTCGTTCGTCTTTGCGCGTTCCCGGAAGTCCGCTTGCGAGGGAATTTCTTGAGTACTCATGGCTGGTGGGCTCCGGCCTTCGATTTCCGCGCACGAACTGCTGTTTCGAGATATTCCTCCAGATGACGGATGGCAAGGTCACGAGGCTCGTCCTTCTTCTGCAGACGGCTCACCATTATGCTGCCTTCCAGCGTACTTGCAATCAAGGTGGCCAATTTCGCCGAATCGACATCGGCGCGCACTTCCCCTCGCCGTCGCCCCTCCTCGGCAATGGATTGCAGACGATCCAGCAAGGAACCGAGAGCCTGGCGGGCTTTGGCTCGCAACCGAGGATTGCCATCGTCGGAATCGATGGCCGTGTTCAGCAACGGGCAGCCTCCCGGCACCAGTCCGGTGCGCCGGTCGCGAAAGTTCCGCACGATTTGTTTGAGACGGTCAACGGTATTCGGGATCTCCTCTGTTCCTTCGAAGCGCGCCTCCATTGCAACCTTCCAAGCGTGGTCGAAGGCGTCTCCCGCAAGCTCTTCTTTGCTCTCAAAGTGCCGGTAAATTCCGCCTTTTTCCAGACCAGTGGCGCGCATGAGATCGGAAAGTGCAGCGCCGTCGTATCCTTTTTGATTGAAGATTGGCGCTGCCTTACGAATGATGTCTTGCCGTGTCTGCTCGCCTTTGCGCACGTCCACTCCTAGCAATACCAAGTCGCCGATGATACGGTCGCTGGCTGCACTATACAGCCTTTGGATGAGACCGGGCGGTCCCAAGTTGCATTCGAGGACGGCCGGCGAGCGGAATGAGCCATTCTTGGACCGCCCGCGCCCGCTTCCGCCAACACCCCTGGGATATTCACGACGGCTTGTGAAAGCCTGCAGGAGGCTCGAGCACTTTGGACCTAAGGTCACCGTCGCCCAGTGGCTCACCGCTTTGCTGGTAGTCGTAATGATGCTCCAGCACGACACGGGCGCCGTTCCATTTCCTGAAGGTGCGCCAGTTCACAGTGCTGACTTTGCCTTTCACCCCGACCAACTGCAGTGTCCACGCAGAATAGGTCTCGTCGACGGCATCTCCAGGAATCGACGCTTGTCGAACGGATATTGACACACCCCCGACCTCGGCCATGGCATGAAGTGGAACCAAAAACCCGAAAACAAGTGCGCGCACGCCCGCTTTTCCGCGAATCGGCTCTTCCGTGGTCTCGCTGCTGCCCTCGACATCGTCGGCATAAAACTCGTCGAAGATCTCCAAGTATTCTTCGTAGCTTCGGGCGATCTCAGCATGCACGATGGCAGCGTTTAGGGTACGCTCCGCAGTCCGAGATTGCGTGTACGGATCAGGATGAACCGGGTCGGCCGAGACGAAACCACGTTGATCACTCATTGAACTTCGGCGGAGTCTAGGACCTCGCTCTTGCCTCCTCCCAAAATTGGAGCGCCGCCGATTACCACCGCAAATGGCAGCAGCTTCCAGAAAACATGGGGACATTCAACCAACTGACACTGTTGATGACAGAAGAGACTCCTCGGTCGCATAAATTACGTCTCGCACCGCCATGCGCGCGAAGCATCGTCAACGAGTTCAACAAAGTATGGCTCGACGGCGCTACCACGAGTGAACCTCGCCATCTAACAAGGCGATCTGAGCCTTGTAGATGCAGTTTTGGCAAACCTATGGATGCAAGGCCAGGTCTCCTGGGCTTCGAGATCAAGGCCACGGCTACAGACGGCGGCGCAAGAACTATGAGACCGATCGGTCTCACGGTGCATCGAACATGAGCGAGATCGAAACGAGAGACGGTAAGAATCGTCGTTAAGGTTCGGCAAACTGACTTCGATTTCTTCTTTCGTGGACAAACTCATGCTCTTGCTCAGAAAACGTTGGGTTAGTTCACGGCCGTGGAATCCACATGATGAAAGTCCTCATGGATGAGGTTCGCTTTGAGGAAGGTGGAGTTGTTGTTCATACGAGAAAAGGCACCGGCGAAGCTCCTAAGCCGACAGCCAGGGAGTCAGATGAGAACGAGACGATTCAGATTCCGCTATTTGAGGGCCAGAGTTATCTGCCCCAAGTGATAAGACATGTGATTGGTTCGACTCAGCAGAACCGCCAAACGGTTCCGGGTCGGATCTTTGGCATAGTCTTCCTCGGACACAGCGTTGTGCCGCTGCAGCCATTCGTTCTCGGAAAGAGTTGCAAACTGCGAGACTAGTTTACCGTTCACTTCGTCCCAATATTTTCTCAGCTCTGTCACAGGCGGCAACTGTGGCCGTGTCTTGTCTGGGCTGGAGATGAAGATTGCATCGAGTTCAGGGTGCAGTCGCTCTCCTAGGCCGAGAATCGGGAACATGGCGTCGTGAACGGCAGTGAGGTGTCCCCACAGATAAATGAGACGGTTTCTGCCCGGAGCTACCTCTTTCAAAAGTTGGTCTTCCGGGAGATTTAAAAGTGTCTTATTTGCTCTCTCCAAGACAAGTCGCCATGAATTGATTGCCACTTTCACCGACAATTCGTGCGAGGTCACTGTCATACGCCTCTCTTTCAATCCCGCCAAATCTCTTCCCCAATAGAGTCGGGAAGAGACCGTGTGGTCGCAGAATATTAGCGGCGTAGCTCTACGGGATGATAAGCACCTTTCCGACAACTGTCCCGGCAACCCCGACGCAATAGCGACGATGTCTTAGTTTGTTCCGGGCTCCCATGCTTGTGAGGCATCTGACGCCAGTCCAACAAAGTATGCTCTCAGCGCGCTACCGGGAACGCGCATCGCAATCTAACGGAGGGATCCCATGAAAGCGGCAAGTTGCGATCGTAATCGTGAACTAAGGGGGCCGGGTAATGAGTCAAGGAATATCTCTCGCTGAAGTCGGCAGTCCTAGAGTGGCATACACGCGTGAGTCGTCTGAGCCACTTCTCACTCCATACCGGATGGGAGATCTCGATCTACCGAATCGCGTAATCATGGCCCCGCTCACTCGGATGCGGGCCAACCCCGACGATCACGCGCCCACAATTCTGCAGGCAGAATATTATGCGCAACGCGCCTCGGCGGGACTGATTATCGCCGAGGCCACAGCGATCAGCCCCGAAGGCTTTGGGTGGGCTGGTACGCCGGGCCTGTGGAGTGAGGAACAGGTTCGCGGATGGAGGAGCGTCACCGACGCGGTTCACGCGGCCGGTGGTCGCATCATCGCTCAGTTGTGGCATACCGGGGCGATATCGCATCCGGAACTCCGGGATGGTTTGCAGCCCGTGTCGGCTTCGGATGTTAACCCGATTCAAATCTCGGTGACACCGACCGGCCGAAAGCCGACCGTAAAGCCACGACCTCTTACAAAGGACGAAATTCAAGCCACGGTGGCCGACTTCGGACGGGCGGCGCGAAATGCGATAGTGGCCGGCTTCGACGGCGTACAAATTCTTGCCAATTACCTTTACCTGATTTCTCAGTTCCTTAATGCGGTTACCAACCTCCGGAAAGATGAATACGGAGGAAGCTTCGAAAACCGCTCGCGATTCCTCTTCGAGGTGGTCGAGAGAGTCCTCACCGAAGTCGGTGCAACGCGGGTCGGAGTCAAGATAAGTCCGATGCATGAGGGGGGCGCGTTCGCGGCCAACGACGAGACCCTGCCGATTACCGAGTATGCCATCCGGAAGCTGAACGCATACAACCTCTCGCACCTCTTGCTCATGGGAAACACAACCGACTTTTCCAGCACTCCCCTGGAAAAGCTGTCCGGCGATGGCATGTTCCGGCATTTTCGCTCCATCTATAAAGGGACGTTGATCGCCAACGTGAATATGCAGCGCGAGCGCGGGAATCGGCTTATCGCAGAAGGGTTGGCGGACCTGATTGCGTTTGGCCGCCCTTACATCGCAAATCCCGACCTGGTGCAGAGGTTCGCCGCAGGTGCACCTCTTGCCGAAGTGGATTGGGAGACCGTCTACGCCTCTGGGGCACACGGGTATTCCGATTATTCCACCTACCAACCATCACAACCAAACGACTAGGTGACGATGCCATGCAAGATTCCCGTCACAGATTGGAGCCACAATGAATCTCACTGGAAACACTATCTTCATTACGGGCGGCGGATCGGGCATTGGGCGCGCTCTGGCCGAAGCGCTGCACAAACGCGGGAACAAGGTAATCATCTCGGGGCGCCGGAAGGGCCATCTCGCCGCGGTCGTGACGGCCAATCCGGGCATCGATGCGATCGCACTCGACATCGCCGATCCCGACAAGATCAACAATGTAGCGAAGAAGCTGATTCAAGACTATCCCGACCTGAATGTTCTCATCAATAACGCCGGGATCATGGAACCGGACCAGGCGGCCGGCGTCATCGACGATAAAATACTTCTGTCGACCGTCACAACCAATCTTCTGGGCCCGATCCGGCTGACATCGGCATTGGTGGATCAGTTGAAACGCCGTCGTGGAGTAATTCTCTACAACACCTCGGTCCTCGCCTTCGTTCCATTGGCCTTGACCGCGGTCTACTCTGCAACCAAAGCTGCCCTCCACTCTTATGCGTTGTCGCAACGCTTCCTACTGCGCGGCAGCGGTGTTCGTGTACTCGAAATGGCGCCCCCATGGGTGCGGACCGAGTTAATGAACAGCCAGGAAGCGGAGCAGGCAATGCCTCTCGAAAGGTTTATCGCCGAAACTTTGGAGGTCCTGGGAACAGACGCCGACGAAATTCTTGTTGAAGCGGCGAAACCGATGCGTGCCAATCCTGGCCCCGAGGAGCATGGATTGGTCAATGGCTTCAATCAGCAAATGCTAGAGGTATTCAGTTTAAGTCAAACCTAGGCGGCGTTGACCGTGATTGAGAGGCTACTGCCTTTTGATGTCGTTTGTGTCATGCGCGATCGGTACCTGCATTGTTCACGAGAATGTCGAGCCGGCCGAATGTCGCAACGGTTTTTTCGACCGCGGCTTTGCCGGCGTCGGCATCCGCGGCGTCTGCCTGAATCGCGATCACCTTTCCGCTCGCGCGTTCAATCGCTTTGACAACATCCGTCGCCGCGTCGGCACCTTTCGTGCAGCACCAACGCCGCGCGAGGCACCCGTGATGAGTGCAATCTTTCCTTCCAATTTCTTTGACATTCTCCACCTCCTTGAATTCGACATATGCTCATCAGGCATGAGCCAACCCCATCGCTCGCCCAAGGCATCCCAATCGTGACGTTGGATTACGCAGTTAGCCCAGTAGTAGCGCTTTTGACGCACACTTTGTTAAGCTGGCGTCGGATGCTTTCCAAGCATGGGGATAAAAGATGGAATTACGCCATCTTCGCTATTTCGTCGCGGTTGCGGACGCGGGAAGCCTGACGGTAGCAGCAGAGCAGAGGCTGCACACGTCACAACCATCGTTGAGTCGGCAGATCCGAGATCTCGAAGACGAGGTCGGTGCCCAGCTCTTGACGCGAAGAGCCCGCGGCATCGAACTGACGCCGGCGGGTCGCGCCTTTCTCGATCACGCCCGTGTCGTGCTATCGCAGGTAGAAGCGGCAGGTGAAGCTGCGCGCCGGGTCGTTCATCCCGCTAAGCCATGCTTCACCATGGGCTTTCTGACTGGACACGAATTGACGTGGATGCCCGAAGCCTTGCGGATCCTGCGCGACGAGCTGCCCAACATCGACGTGATGATATCGAGTCAATACTCCCCGCTGCTTGCGGAGGGACTTTCGAAAGGAAAAATCGACGCCGCTTTTCTTCGACGGGAGAAAGGCGTGCCTGGGTTGGCGTTCCGTCTTCTCGTAAAGGAGCCCTTGATGGTGATCTTGCCAAGTGACCACCATCTCACTGCGCTCAAAGCCATCAGCCCGAGGGATCTGGAAGGCGAGACATTCGTGATTGTTTCGGGCACGGCTCCTGTACTGCGTGCTGTCATCGACAATTATCTAAAGCGATCCGGAATCAAGATCACGCCCGCGCACGAGGCGGACAATGTCACCATGGGACTTTCCTTGATAGTATCGACGCGCGGCGTAGGACTGTTACCTGCTTACGCGCAGAACTTTCTCCCTTCGTCTGTGACGAGTCGGCCTCTGAAGGGACATACGCCGACTGTCGATCTAGTTCTCGGCTACAGAAAGTCGAACGACTCGCCGATCCTGAAGGTTTTGCTTTCGCGATTGGACGAGTTGGTGGCTCGTGTCTCGAAGAAGGCGCACTGAGCGCCGAACGTCCTGCCTGGGGGTGCACAGGATAGCGCTAGGTCCCTTGAGTCGGCAGCCAGTGCATCCGCCAGACCCTTCCCTCAAGGACACAAGGTTTTTGCTGGCCAAAACGCAGGCGGGTGGCGCGACGACGACGAAGCTAGTTCCGAAAGCCTCGTAAGCAGTCGGTCTCTGTGGCCGACGCACTGATCGCAATAAGAATCGAGGAATGAAATCCAGTTTGTTTTATGGAAGAGTTCTGCCTGCCTTTGCGCGTAATGCGAGAAGGTCCAACACCACTTTATTCTCCGCCTGAGCAAGCTGCTCGACCGATTGGCCGTTTGCTTCCTTCAGCACGCCCTCGATGACCGTCTGCATCAGTGCCGGCGTGACGTCGGGCATTTCGAGTTTCCTCATTAGGCCCGCGAACCCATCTATGAAATGCTCCACAAAGTGATGGATCCCGCTGGGCCCGCCGCCCAAATGCCACTGCAAGCTAGGGCCCATCACACCCCACCGAAGCCCTGGCCCATAGCAGACGGCAATGTCTGCATCTTCCACACTGACGACGCCTTGCTGGATGAGATAGAGGACCTCTCGGTAGAGCGCCGCCTGAAGGCGGTTCCCAACATGGCCCGGGAGAGACTTGCGCAGCCGGATCGGCTTCTTGCCGATCGACGAGTAGAACGCCATGGCTCGTTCAATCACGGCCTCCGACGTCTTTGCCCCGCCTACGACTTCAACCAGGGGGATGACGTGGGGGGGATTAAAGGGATGACCGATCACGCAGCGTTCGGGACGCTTGCAGCCCGACTGAATGAGATCCATGGTGATGCCGGATGCGCTCGAAGCTAGGATCGTGTCCGGAGGAGTGAATTCGTCCATCTGGGCGAACACCTTAGCTTTCAAGACGACTCGTTCCGAGACGCTCTCCTGGACAAAGTCGGCCTTCGACAACGCCTCCTTCATATCAACGGTGAAGGTCAGTCGGTCACGGCTGGCACCCGGAGCGAGGCCAATGACCGTAAGCAACTCCCATGCCTCGTCGACGCCCTTGCGTAAGCTGGCCTCCGCGTTTGGCGCGGGATCCGTCGCGATGACATCAAGACCACTTGCCAGATACTGCGCCGCCCAGCTCGCCCCGATCAACCCCGTACCGACGATCGCCACGTTCCGAATCTGCGTATTTGCCATTATCGTTCTCCGTCAAGAATCGTGTTTCCTCGAAACTTCTAGTTTCTCGCAACTCCCCGGGAAAAGCAGGACTTTGGGGGCAAAACCATCCTTTGCCGCAAAGAAAGAAGAGATTTCGATAGAAAGACCGATTCACAAATCAGGTGGTCGCTGCGACTCGCGAGAACGCACGCTTGCGCCTGGCTTCGATGTCACGGAAGCCGCGCGACGACTTCATGTCGAACCAGATTCGATTCGTGCATAGGGAACCCGAATCTCCATAAACGTCTCGCCATTGGACGTGACTCAGCAGCTCGAACCCGGTGTTTACATAATTACGGAAAGACTTTTCAAGCCCCTGAGTCCAAATGTGGGCGCCCACTCTGGCTGCGGGCCCGCGAGCTTCATCTCCGGAGAGCGCTTCACCAGATTCAGAAGCGCAATCTGTCCTTCTAACCGCGCGAGTTGACCTCCAATGCAAGCATGCGGACCTGCACTGAACGCCAGGTGTTGGTTGTTCAGCCTTTTCAGATCTAATTGATCCGGTTCCCTGAATCGTTTTGGATCCCGGTTGGCCGCACCAAGCATGCAAAGCACAGACCATCCCTTCCGTATCTGCTGGCCGCAAATCTCGACATCTTCCTTGAGCACCCGAGCCGTGAATTGTACGGGGCTCTCATAACGCAGAATCTCCTCCACCGCCGAGCGGATGATCTCCGGGTTCTCTCGTAATTCCTCTGTCTCTTGCGGGTGCCGCAGAAGCGTATACATTCCGTTGCCGATCAAGTTTCGAGTTGTTTCGTGCCCGGCGAAAAGCAGCGCGATACACTGCGCGTAGAGCTCTTCTTCGGTCAGCACTTCTCCTTCCTCCTCGATATCGATGAGAAGGCTGATCAGGTCGTTCCCTTTATGGCGTCTCCGTTCTGCCACTGCGTTCCGAAAGAATTCGGTTAATGCAATGAGGGCAGCTTGCGCAGCGCGTGCATGTTCCACGGTGCGATCAGGGCTGCCTCGAAACACCGCGATCGCTTGCGACCACCCGACAAACGTGTCGCGGAGTTCCTGCGGTATTCCCAGCATTTCCAAAATGATCCGCACGGGCAGAGGATTTGCGAACTCGTGCATGAGTTCGACTTCGGAGCCACGCTGAAGCGGCTTCAGCATTTGATCGACGATGGCTTCGACTTGCGGACGCAAGCCTTCGATCGCCGCGGGCGAGAATCCCTTATTGAGAAGTTTGCGCAGCCGAGTATGTTCCGGCGGGTCCATGAAAATCAGCCACAAGCCGAACATGCGGGCCAGTTCGCTGAACTCGCCCTGGCTGCTGAGCGGCAGCGACAGTATCATTTGCTGCGCGCGTTTTGCGGAAAGTCTGGGGTCTTTCGCTGCGGAGGAGCACTCGGCGTGGCCCACAATCGACCACAACGCCCATTTACCGTCCACATCCAGGTAATGCAACGGACCTTCTTCGTGCAAGCGGGCGTACGCGGGATACGGGTTCTGCAGAATCTCGTCGGTGAAAAGAACCTTTTTCTTCGGAACGATAACCTTGGGCAACCTTCACCTATTCGCAAAATCAGAGTTTCAGTCACGCAGAAACCCGCAACTTACTGATGTTGAGTTTAACACCGAGGAAACAATGATCTAAATGGGCGAAGGGCGCTGGAAGCGCGATTGCCAGGATCCGCGCTCTTGTCAAACTCAATCCCGCTCGCCAACAACTGCGCTTATCGGGAGCCGGCCTGTAGGCGCTGCCACGTCAATTCGATGATTTGGACTTTTCCGTTTACCGGCGTCGGTGGCGTCAGCAATATGAGCTGATCACCTTGGAATTTGACACTGCGGACCAGGTCCCTATCTACGTAGTTCTGAATCGATGAAATCTCGATGTGATGGGTCACCTTGTCGCCGCCGAGCGTGTACCGTCCCGCATAGGCAAGAAATGTTCTGAACGCCTCAGCCTGTTCTTCCTGCACGCGAGCCCCGCCACCTCCGGAGAGTGGCTTTCGCCCACTGTAACTGATCAGGGCGGTTACTCTGCCATCCGCGGTATAGGTGAGAAAACCAAGAGGGCTGAGACCATAGGGAGGATCGCAGGGCTCTCCCTTCGATGTTGTGCTCGAGGCGGAAACCAGTTTCCACGTGCCTACAAGCTGGTCGTCCGTGTTCATGAATACCCCCACTGAGAGGCAATGCATTTATCCGCCACTGGAATTGCCGTCCTCATCCTCATTCTCCATTTGATTCTGGGTCCGGGTAACGACCCTCCACCGTCGAAAAAAGACTACGCCACATCGGAGCGGCCCGATTGGTTCCTGAATCGAGTCGCGCGGATTGCACTTTGCTTCACCACAAATGATACCCTGCGGTTCTATCCTGAGAGCTCTGATGCGCAAAGGAAAACTATGGCAATGGAATTGGAAGGCAAAGTTGGGCTCGTGACTGGCGGGACGTCCGGTATCGGTCGTGATACCGCCATACTCTTCGCGAAGGCGGGAGTCAAAGTGGTGGTTGCGGGCCGGCGTGAGGTGGAAGGTGAGGAAACCGTCGAGTTGGTCCGTGCCGCCGGTGGCAATGGTCTGTTTGTAAAAACCGACGTTTCGAAAGCCTCCCAAGTGGAAGCGCTTATCGAGAAGGTGGTGGAGAGATTTGGCCGCTTGGATGTAGCCTTCAACAACGCCGGGATCGAGGGTGTCTGGGCGCCCATTAACCGACAATCCGAAGAAGACTGGGACCGGACCATCGACATCAATCTCAAGGGCGTCTGGCTCTGCCTGAAGTACGAGATTCGGCAGATGCTCCAGCAGGGCGGTGGCGGAGCGATTGTAAATATGGCGTCGATTATAGGTCTCGTCGGTTCTGCCGGGGTAGCAGCGTACAGTGCGAGCAAACATGGAGTGATCGGCCTGACCAAGACTGCCGCGCTCGAGAATGCTAAAAGCGGGATTCGGATCAACGCAGTGTGCCCCGGATTTACAGAAACCCCGATGGCGGACCGGATCTTTCGCGCTCCGGCGGTCCACAAATACGTCGTCAGTTGCCATCCCATCGGCCGCTTTGCAAGACCGTCGGAAATCGCCGAAGCCGTGCTATGGATGTGCTCGGATCGCGCTTCCTTCATGACGGGCCAGTCGCTGGTTCTCGACGGCGGCTTCCTGGCGGGCCAGAATTCTCCGAGCTAGCTGCACGTTGTTGAATACTGAGATTGCCAAATCGGCAACCGCGAGGACCGCGAGGCCGCCGTGGCCACCGTCGACCGTTTTATCGTTATTCTCACCTGACTCATTCAATGACCAAAGTCATTTCCTGCTAACTTTGATTTCACCCCTGAGTGTGCAATTCTACATTCCGCAAGTCTCCGGCTAGAGCAAAGGGTGAAGAGCGAAGAACTCGCATGGTCGAGCACGAACAGATTTCGAATCAGACGCCACTGTTCAGCATTATTATCGCCGTTTATAACGACTGGGCCATCCTGGAAGGATGCCTGCAGGCCCTGACGCAGCAAACGAATGGGCCGAGTTTCGAAGTCATCCTTGTGGACGACGGCAGCACCGAACCTGCCCCGGAATTCCTTTCCAGTTCTAGCTTTTCCTACCCATTGGCAGTAATCCCGCAGCCTCATGCGGGGATCTCATCTGCTAGAAATCGAGGCATTCGCAGTTCGAAGGGCGCTCTGTTGCTATTCGTGGATGCTGACTCCAGACTCCAGGCAAACTGTCTGGCCGCCCTGAGTTCAGCTATCTCAAACTCGCCACAACATGACTTCTTTCAACTCCGGCTGGTTGGGAACTGTTCAAGCCTGGTCGGGAGAGCTGAAGAATTGAGGCTCATGAGCCTGCAAAACTACATGCTTCAGCCAGACGGTCGCATTCGGTACTTGAACACCGCTGGATTTGCCATTCGACGGACGCAGGTGGACATCGAGACGGGTATATTTGATCCTATCGCCCTCAGAGCAGAGGACACTCTCTTGTTGGCCCACCTTATGCACGCCGGCAAGCTCCCGCTGTTTGTTCCTGGTGCAATCGTCGAACATTACGTCCCACTATCTTTGGTTGGGTGCTTCCGGAAGGACATTCGGTCAGCATATCTGGAAGGAAGAACGTACGACCTCATTGCCTCGAAAGGAATGAGAATTCGCATGACTCACCGGGAACGCGTGAAATTGCTATTGTCCGCATGGAAAACCGCCAGCGACCGATCAATCGGAATATCGGCTTGGTTTGCACTCGTGGCCCGGCAGGCGTTTCAGCGCATGATATCTCTGGGGTGCCAGTGTCTGGGGCTCGTGTCTACCACTGGCATATAACCCTTCCCGCTTGGAACTTCCCTTCGGTCGAGCCATAACGACGGTCCTAAGGGTTTCCCCTAGCGCTTTCTCAATCATTCCAGTCGATGCAAATCAATGAATCACTGGATTGTTTGTTTTTCCGAGAGGTCTAAGCTACATCCTAGCGATTCGGTTCCCGACTTCGTGGAACCTGTCCCTCGGGGGAGGAGGCAGCTTCACGGTGGCGACCCGATTTGCATGCGGTTCAGGGGAAAAAGACCGATCGATTTGGTCGGCAGTGAGAAACAACGTTAGCCAACTCCGTGGGGGTCGACCTTTGGGGGAAGGAACCGTCGTCCACGGAGGGGCCACGTTGAATGCCAGGCAACAACACCAGATGTGGTTATCCTCGCCAGGAATCCTGATCGCGCAATGGCATGCGATTTTACGAAGCACATCGGCGCCATAATGAACAATCGCGACCCCAATTGGGAGTCGTCGTATTTGTCTTAATCAGCTCGCCAGACAGCCCGGAGGGTGCTCATGGTCGAAGACGTCGCAGAAAAAACCTCGCAAAGCTTTGACCCGGAACAATACTGGGCGCCGTCGAGCCACCGCCCTTGGCACATCATTCTGATCCCGCTGTTCTTCGGCTGGCTGGTGGTGTGGATGACGGCTACGTTCATCGCGGGCATGCTATGGCTGGCGCGAGAAATAATGCAGAGCATTCTTCGAGCGGGGTCTCGGCTACCGGTGAGCGTGGTCGGCAGGAAACCGTGGGAGTCGAGCCGTTGAGCTTAAAGCATTTGGACTAACCCGATGGTCTGAAGCACAGTGGCCGCATTCATTGTTCCTGCTACAGGACGATTCCAGCGAATAAAATTCCCTCCATGTTTCCTCCGCCAACGCATCGCTAAGCAATCCAGACTCCTCTTGTAATTGGGAACAAGGCGAGCCCTTTGACGGTTCTGATGATTTCTATCCTCCCATCAAAGCGCCCTGCTAATCAGGCTCTTTGCGAACCGCTGATAACGCGGCGGTTCTGATTCGAGATTGCCCAATTTCCCTGTATAATGGTTGCACCCCTCGGCCATCAGATTGTGCCGGCCGCTTCCTCCCCTGCATTACTCTTAATCAGCGCAGTCTCTTTGTCCGATCAGGGTTCGACCGGTATGATTCGACCGGTATGGAGGAGCGATCTCAATGAAGGCAGGCATGCTCGGTATAGGCACTCTACTGGCCTGCCTCGCGTGCGGCGCTGCAATGGTGGCGTGCTCTCACCCGGCGTCGAAGATTGCCACCACCTGGGATCCAAAAGCCGCCGCAACATACCTCGACTATAGGGAGGGATGGTGGGCGGAGTGGACGGGATCCACCCGCGATCACGGCACATTCTGCGTATCGTGTCACACCGCCTTGCCCTACGCTCTCTCCCGACCCGCCCTTCGAGTCGCACTCGCCGAACCAGGTCCGTCAGTCAATGAGCGTCGGTTGATCGATGACGTCACCAAGCGGGTGCGGCTTTGGAAGGATATCGGGCCTTACTACAGCGGACAGGGATACGACCACAAAACCGCCGAGTCGCGTGGGACCGAATCGGTTCTCAACGCGCTGATTCTTGCCAGCTACGATGCTCAAAGCGGGCAACTCAGTAATGACACGCGGGCGGCGTTCGACAACATGTGGGCATTGCAGCAAACCACGGGAGAAAGTGCTGGCGCATGGCCCTGGCTTCAGTTCGATCAGGAACCCTGGGAAGCGAACGATTCCGCCTACTACGGTGCGGCCTTGGCCGCGATGGCAGTGGGGATGGCCCCCGGGGATTATGCATCGACCCCTGAAATCCAGAGCAATCTCACGCGTTTGCGGGAATATTTGAACCGGGAAAGCGCAGCACAATCGACCATCAATCGCGTTTTCCTGCTGTGGGCTTCCACCAAATTGCCGAGGATCCTTTCGCCGGAACAGCGGCAGGCGATCGTTCATGAAGCGCTGAGCAAGCAACAGTCAGATGGCGGATGGAGGTTGGCTTCAATCAGCTGGAAGTGGAACGGTTGGAGTCTTAAGTCCTTCGAGAACATGTGGATACGAGAAGATGGGACCCCCATGGAAGGCAAAAGCGACGGCCTCGCCACGAGCCTTATCACGCTTGTCCTGCAAGAGGCAGGCGTACCCCGTGACAATCCCCAACTCAAGCACGGTCTCTCCTGGCTGATGAGCAACCAGAATGCTAAGGAAGGTTTCTGGCCCGCTTCTTCTGTAAACAAGCGTCGGCACATTTCCTCCGACACGGGGCGCTTTATGAGCGACGCGGCTACCGCGTTTGCGGTGCTCGCCCTGACGGAGAACCAACGGACATCAGGCCCGGTAGCGTCGGTATCCAATTATTGAGGATCCCGCTTACCCAAAAGAAAAACAGGAACTTATGAAAGATTGTCGCCAATTTTACATTGATGGGAAGTGGGTCGATCCCACAGAAGCCCACGACTTCTCGGTCGTCAATCCCGCCACCGAGGAGCCAATCGCCACGATCTCGCTCGGCGGTGCTGCGGACGTTGATCGTGCTGTAGCTGCAGCCAAGCGTGCCTTCGAGTCGTATTCCGAAACCAGTCCAGAAGAGCGCCTCAAACTTCTGCGCCGGATCATTGAGGTTTATCAGTCAAGGATGGACGAGATGGCTGACACCATCTCGCAAGAGATGGGAGCTCCCAGTTCCCTCGCCCGAAAAGCGCAGGCTCCCGCCGGACTCGCCCATTTGCTCGAAATCGTGAAGGTTCTGGAGCACTTCAAGTTCGACGAACTCAAGGGCTCGACGCTCATGCGAAAAGAGCCGATTGGAGTGTGTGGGCTCATCACCCCTTGGAACTGGCCAATGAACCAGATCGTCTGTAAGGTGGCGCCCGCACTCGCGGCGGGATGCACCACCGTTCTCAAGCCCAGTGAAATGGCTCCGCTCTCCGCCTATCTGTTCGCGCAGATCCTGCATGAAGCTGCTGTTCCTCCAGGCGTTTTCAACCTGGTGAATGGCGATGGCCCGACAGTTGGCGCTGCGATCGCGTCACATCCAGATGTCGCCATGGTCTCCTTCACCGGGTCCACACGAGCCGGCGTGGCTGTGGCCACGGCTGCCGCTCCGTCAGTCAAGCGGGTCACCCAGGAGCTCGGCGGCAAGTCGGCCAACATTCTTCTGGAAGACGCCGACTTCGAGAACGCGGTCAAGCAGGGCGTTCAGGAATGCTTCCGCAATACCGGCCAGTCCTGCAATGCGCCGACCAGGATGCTGGTTCCCCGATCCAAGATGGCAGAGACAGCAACGACCGCGAAGCGAACAGCCGAGGCCATCAAAGTTGGCGATCCGTTCGCCGAAGGTACGAGCATCGGGCCCTTGGCGAGCAAAGCGCAATTCGACAAAGTGCAGCGCCTCATCGAGAAGGGCATCGAAGAAGGCGCGAAGCTGGTCGCCGGAGGGCCTGGCCGTCCGGATGGTGTGACGAAAGGCTACTTCGTGAAGCCAACGGTGTTCGCGGATGTGCGCAACGACATGACCGTCGCCCGCGAGGAGATCTTCGGACCGGTCCTTTGCATCATCCCTTACGAAAACGAAGAGGACGCGATACGAATAGCGAACGATACTCCCTATGGATTGTCGGGTTTTGTAACATCGGCAAACCGGGAGCGGGCAACGCGGGTTGCGAAACGCATTCGATCCGGAAACGTCCATATTAACGGCGCGCGGGTCGATTTCGGGGGTTGTTTTGGAGGCTACAAGCAGTCAGGAAACGGCCGAGAATGGGGCGAAGCCGGCCTCGACGAGTTCCTCGAATTGAAGGCTATTTTCGGCTACGCCGACCAGCGTAAGTGAGGCTGGTGGGCCGCAGGGAACAACGTTTCCACAATTTGACGCAAATTCGGGATGTGCTAACCTCAGGAATAATTGTAACTTGTTTATTTGCCTACACTTACATAACATCTAGATGGCCTGTGGATTGCAACTTGGGAATCATCCCCCCTAATCAAATCAGCTTCACGAGTTATTTGAGGATCAGCATTGAAACTAGTAGTCGAAATTGGAGGGCCGAACCGAATGACGAGTGAGTATCAGGACAAAAACCAGAATGCCGCAACCCGAAGTGCTGATTTGCCGAAAGCATCAGCTCTTCATCCAGCCAGTGGGCTGCCCGATGCTCAGGGCGCACCCCAAACCACGCTACACGAGGTGCTGTCGAAGGTCTGGGCAGAAAGTCTCGGAATCGAGCAGGTTGGTATCGAGGATGACTTCTTTGAACTGGGCGGCGCTTCCGTCGTCGCAACGCAGATAGTTTCTCGGTTGCGTCAGATGTTTCAGATGGATTTGCCTGCCATTCTCCTGTTCGATACGCCGACTATCGAGAAGCTTGCGCGTTACATGATTGAACACGAGGCGCAGCCTGGTCTGACCGAAAAAACCGCCACCCTTTTGAAGCAGATCGAAGGCATGACCGAAGAAGAAGTGGCCCGTAGTTTGGGTGCAAAGTGAGCATTGGTGTCATAGAGTCATGAGTAAGAATACGTTCAAGGACCGTGGGTTCTCCGACCAGAAGCTCGCTTTGTTGGCCAGTCTCCTGGAGAAAGAAGGCGTCCCCCAGGCGCCACGCCTGCCGTCTTGGTCCGCCCTTACGCCCATAAGGGCTGGCGGAACGAAACCGCCACTGTTCTGCATGCACGGAGCCGGCGGAACGGTTCTGATGTACCGCGACCTTTCGCGGCATTTGGGCGACGACCAGCCGTTTTATGGACTGCAGTCGCAAGGTCTGGACGGTAGTTGCCCTCCGCTGACCAGCATCGCGGAGATGGCGGCGGTCTATGTTAAGGAAATCAGGAGGGTCCAGCCTCATGGACCGTATTTCATCGCCGGATATTGCATGGGTGGAACGGTTGCATTCGAGGTGGCCCAGCAGCTCCACGAACTGGGCGAGCCGATTGCTCTCCTGGCCCTGTTCGACACCATGAACTGGCACAAGATTCCCCTCACGTTCTGGAATCTGAGCTCCCACGCCAGCCAGCGGTTGTTCTTCCATGCGGGGAGTTTTCTCAGCCTCGATTCAAGGGGAAAGGGCGAGTTTCTCAGAGAAAAATGGGCGATCTTGAGGAGCAGGATTCCCGTGTGGCGGGGAACTTTGCTCTCACGCTTTGGCAAGCATCCGTCGAACACGGCTTCGGACTCGCTGATCCTGGGGCAAATATGGCAGGCGAACGACCGCGCTTCCTGGGCCTATCTCCCGAAGTTCTATCCCGGTGTGGTCACCGATATCCGGCCAGCGAAACAATATCGGATATTCAGCAAGCCTGACCTGAAATGGGACCACCTATCGCAAGGGCAAGACGTAATCGTTCTGCCAGTGTATCCCGGCACTATGCTGGTCGAGCCCTTCGTAGAGCACTTGGCCAGCGCGCTGCGGCGGTCAATCGATGCTGCCACTCAACGCTTTCAAGCTAGTTCATCGGGAGAAACGGTCGTCAATGCACGGTAGCCACGGAGGAGTTGATTGACAATCGGGAGCGGGTGGTCCAAGACCTGGACCTATTTCGAGGGGGATTGGCACGAGGGCAACATCGGAATTATGGGCCCGCGCACGCATGCTGCGTGGCTTTGCTCGATTGTCTTTGATGGGGCTCGATTTTTCGAAGGCGTAACGCCAGACCTCGAGCTGCATTGCGCCCGTGTCAACGACTCCGCGAAAAAACTCTTCCTCAAGCCGACGGTCTCGACGGAAACCTGGGTCAAGCTGGCACGGGAAGGCATCAAGAAGTTCGACGGGAATACCGAACTCTACATTCGTCCCATGTACTGGGCGGAAAAAGAGGGGCCGTGGGTTCAGGCGCATGATCCCGAGTCCACGCAGTCGTGCCTTTCGATCTACGAAGCGCCGATGCGCGCGCCCAAGGGGTTCTCGATCACGTTGTCTCCTTATCGCCGGCCGACTCTTGAGACGATGCCGGTCGACGCCAAGGCTGGCTGTCTCTATCCCAACAACTCGCGCTCGCTTTTTGAAGCGCAAGCCCGCGGCTTCGACAATGCCATCGTGTGCGATATGTTGGGCAATGTCGCCGAACTCGCTACTTCGAATATTTTCATGGCGAAGGATGGTGTGGTGTTCACTCCAATTCCTAATGGAACATTTTTGGCCGGCATCACCCGCCAACGAGTGATCGGATTGTTGCGGCAGAGTGGCGTGAGTGTGGTCGAGACGACTCTCGCTTACCAGGATTTTGAGAAGGCAGATGAGATTTTCGCGACAGGAAACTATTCCAAGGTGGTTCCGGCGACTCGCATCGGCGATCGCCCTCTTCCCTTCGGTCCCATCTACACCAAGGCTCGAGAACTCTATTGGGCATTCGCGCATTCATGATCGCATTCATGATCAGTGAATCGGTCAGGCACTATGGGACATCAAGATGCACGTCTGAGTTCGCTCAGTTGTAACGGGAACCCTATGCCCACCTCCACGATGGTCGAGATGCTGATCCCCATCTGGCAGCGCGTGCTGCAGCTCTCCTCCATCAGTGTCGACGATAATTTTTTTGAAGTTGGCGGTGATTCTACGCTGGCTCTCGCCCTGTTCAATGAAATCGCGCAAGCGTGTGGCCGGGATTTGCCACCAGTGATGATCTACCACGCGCCCACCATTGCTGCCCTGGCTGCGGTGTTGGAAGAGTCTGCCGCACCACGCGTTCCACCGCTAGTTCAGCTGAAAGCGGGCTCCGCCGACCCGGCCGTGTTCATCACCCACGGACTGGGCGGGAGCGTGATGGATTTTTTTCAAGTGGTCAAGCACATCCAGACGCCCCGTGCGATTTACGGAATGCAGCAGAAAGGGATTGATGGAGCAGAAGAGCCATCGGAAAGCATCGAAGAGATGGCCCGGTACTCTCTCGATGCCGTCAAACAGTTACAGCCTCACGGACCGTATCTGCTCGTCGGATACTCGCTCGGAGGGCTGGTTACGCTGGAAATGGCACGGCAATTGAATACCGCGGGCGAAAAGGTAGCCCTGCTGGCTATGCTCGACTCCTACCCTGAGATTCGGTACTTGTCTTTCGCACAGCGTGTCCGCCTCCTCGCCCGATTGGCCACGCGACGCGCCAGTACAGCCATGAAATTGCCTATGGGAGATGCCGTGTCTCTCCTGCTTCGCCCCTCCCGGCGCCGCTCTCTCACGCCGAAGGTGTCCTATCAACCACCGGCCGATGTCTCGCTCTCTCCGGCAATGCAACGCGTCCGGCAGAACGCTTACTTGGCGTTGACCCGTTACCAACCCCGTCCCTATCCCGGCAGGATCAGGTTTGTGAGGGCCGCAGTCCCCACCGACTTTCCGGCGGATCCGTCAGCAGTCTGGGCTCGCTTGGCAGGTAAATTCGAGGTGGAAACCGTGCCCGGCGATCATCTGGGAATCATGACCACTCACTACGAGCAACTGGCAGCGGCAATATCCTGTTACGTGAAGGAAGCGCTCGCTTAGGCCAGCGAGTCGCTGGAGTTTCGCAACGGGAGGGTTGTCAGAGACAACAAGATGAATGGCGCAGAAAGTCTGATTCGTTCCCTGATGGCGGGTGGAGTTGAAACCTGCTTCGCAAACCCGGGCACTTCGGAAATCCACATTGTTGCTGCGCTCGACCGCGCTTCGGAAATGCGATGCGTGCTCGGTCTCTTCGAAGGTGTCGTTACCGGAGCCGCGGACGGCTATTCGCGAATGGCCGAAAAACCAGCCTGCACTCTCTTGCATCTGGGACCCGGTCTCGGGAACGGCCTCGCGAATCTGCACAATGCGAGCCGGGCGTGCGTTCCGATCATTAGCCTGGTGGGCCAGCATGCGACCTATCACCTGCATCACGACACGCCGCTCACCTCAGACATCGAAGGCATCGCGCGGCCCTACTCGAAGTGGCTGCGGACCTCTCGCGCTTCTTCAGAAGTCGGCCGCGACGCGGTCGAAGCCATCGTAGCCGCGCGTACTGCTCCCGGCCAGATTGCCACGTTGATCGTGCCCGCCGACATCGCCTGGGGCGAGGACGGATCGATTGCGGCCATTCCCGTCTTGCCAAAACCTCCGCTGCCTGCCGCTGCGACTGTCGAGAAGGCAGCTGTCATGCTTCGGTCCGGCTTGCGAACCGCGATCTTGATGACCGGAAATGCTCTCTATGGTAAAGGACTGACCACGGCGGGACGAATCGCGGCGGCTACCGGAGCGAAACTGTTTGCTCCGTATCCGCTCACTCGATTGCGACGCGGTGACGGGATACCCAAAGTCGAGCGAGTTCAATACGTTCTCGAACAAGGAATCGAGCAGTTCAAGGAGTTTCGTCAGTTGATTCTGGTGGGCGCTCAGGCTCCAGTCGCATATTTCGCCTACCTGGGGAAGAATAGTGAATTCATTTCGCCGGAGTGCTCAATTCACACGTTGGCAATCCCTGGTGAAGACTATACGGGCGCACTCGACGCGCTGGCCAGGGCGTTGCCGGTGCAAGGAACAGATTTTTCCGCGGAGAAAGCCGAACGGCCAGCGCTGCCGAGTGGGGAAATTAGTTTGCCTGGACTGGCTGCGGCAATCGGAGCACTCCTGCCCGAGAACGCCATCGTGGTCGATGAGTCCATGACCTCAGGCCGCGGACTGATGGCCACAACCAAGGGAGCACCTCCGCACGACTGGTTGGGCAACACCGGCGGCTCGATTGGAATTGCGATGCCGCTGGCTTCAGGCGCAGCCGTGGCTTGCCCCGATCGCCGCGTCCTATGCCTCACAGCTGATGGCAGCGGCATGTACACACCACAGGCGTTGTGGACGATGGCTCGCGAGGGTCTCAACGTCACAACGGTGGTCTTCGCCAACCGAGACTACGCCGTGCTGAAGCGGGAGTTTTCTTACCTCGACGTGGGCAAACCTGGACCTCGAGCTGCCGCCATGTTCGAGATCGGGCGTCCCGATCTCGACTGGGTGCAATTGGCAAAAGCAATGGGAGTTCCCGGCACCCGGGTTACTACGCTGGATGCATTCGGGAAGGCGTTACAGGCGGGGTTCGAAGCGGAAGGACCGACTCTGATTGAAGTTCCGTTGTAGAGCCTGGCGGCTCGGTGTCGTTAGTGGGTGGAGGCGAACTGCGCCATCTTGGCGAGTTCGCCCTTGATGACTTTTCCGGTCGGGGTCAGCGGCATCGAAGGCACGAGCAGAATTTGCGATGGGCGCTTGTAGGGCGCGAGATGTTGCGCGGCGTGTTGCGCCAGGTCCGCTTCGGAAGTTGGCGAAGACGGCGAGAGTTGCACGAAGGCGACAACTTCTTCACCGCCTTCCGCTCCGCCAACCGGCCGTCCAATGACTGCCGAACGCACCACAGCAGGATGCGCGTTCAGAACCGCTTCAACTTCCGCCGGGTAGACATTCTCTCCGAAGCGAATGATCAATTCCTTGCTTCGGCCCACGATGAAGAGATATCCGTTATCGATGCGGGCAAGGTCGCGGGTGTTAAACCATCCCTCGGAATTGATGGCCGCGGCTGTCTCCTCGGGCGCGTGATAGTAGCCCTTCATTACGTTGGGGCCGCGCACCCACAGCTCGCCGACTTCTCCGTCGGCCACCGGCTTTTGATCGGAGCCTACCAACTGGACTTCCACTCCCGGCAGAACCCGGCCCACGGACGTGTCGGTTCGGCGCTCTCCCACTACGGCCTGCGCAATGTTCGGAGAGCATTCGGTGACCCCATATCCGTTGTGCAGCACCATGCCGAACAGGCTCTCTACTTGCGCCTTTACTGTGGGCTGAAGCGGCGCACCGGAAGATGAAATGATGCGCAGCGCGGGGAATTTGAAGGACTGCAATCCTTTCAATTTCGCATAGTCCGCCAAAAGCGAAAACATTCCCGGAGCACCCAACACAACCGTCAGCCGCTCTTTCTCGAGCGTAGCAATAGTTGCCACGGGATCGAAACGTGATGCCAGGTACAACGTCGCCCCACTGACTAGCGAACCTAACAGGACAATGGAAAGCCCAACCGCATGCGACATCGGCAATACGCCATAAAGCCGATCCTCCGGACTCAGAGACCGGATTCTGGCTGACACGGCCGCGACGAACAACAGGTTCCGGTGCGTCAACATCACGCCTTTAGGGAGCCCGGTTGTACCAGACGTATAAATCAGCGCAGCGACGCGTTGCTGAGTCTCGTCGTCGACCGGTTCCGGTTCGACTCCCTGGTTCAGCGGACCGAGGGCGATGGAACCTAAACTGGCAACGTCTTGAGTGACCGCACCATGTCGCTTGGCGTGTTCCCGCGCTTGCAGCGAAACGCTCGTAGTATAGATCACACGCCGGGCACCACAGTGGTCGCGAATCGCATCGACTTCTTTCGCCGAGAGACGCGCACTGGCCAACGCCGGCCACGCGTCGATGCCAGCAATCGCTAACAGAATTGCGACGAACGCCCGGCAGTTTTCGCACACGACCATCACCCGGTCGCCGGGGCGCACACCAGAGTCGATCAGCCAGGCCTGTGTCTCGGCGACTACAAGAGCAAGTTGTTGATAGGTCCAGGTTCCCGAGGCTTCTACCAAAGCGAGGTGATCAGGTGCGGAATCCGCCCAGGGCTTGATCACGTCGCTGATGCGATCGGGAAGGTTCGCCAGGAGTTCGGCGACGCGGTCGCGAGTTATCTCCGCCATAACAAGATCGTAGTGAAGCAATGCCTTACATCTGCGCGGAACGTTTTCGCGAGTCTTGTGGATCGGCCGCCGTCATGGCCGGAAATGCCATATCCACTCTTTTCGATACTACATACTGGAGCCAGTTCTTATAAATCGCTTCGGCCGAGGGCCGCCAGGTGTTATGCAGCCCGCCGACCAGCGCAGTTTCCGGAAAACCTTCCATCCGTTCCTCCCGCCGATCGGACAAAACAGCACCTCGGAAATCGTTGAGAAGCTGCGTGGCCACAGCATCGAAATACCCCTTTGGCATGGAGGGATACGTCTCCCGTTCCTTGCGGAGAAATCTCTTGATGTCTCTGCGGTATTCCTTGAGCAGAGTCTGGGCTCCATACTCCGGATGACCCTGAAAATGTAGGAACAGGCTCCGCTTCTTCATCTTCACGAAAGAGTCCACGCCACCCTCGGCCGATTGCGTCAGCACCTGGTAACCGCTCGCGGTAAGAGCTTCGGCCCGCACTTCGTTCCAGCGGGAATGCGGGAAGCGAACACGCTCGCCCGAGCCGGCCATGAGTTGGTGCTTGCCGGCCTTCGCGAAGTCAAAGACGCCAAACTGCTTGTCGCCCAGGGGATGACGGGGGATGCCGTCGCTGTGCAGAACACCCGCATGTGCCGCCAGACAGGACAATATCGTCGATGCCGTGTTGCTTTCCGCCCAGTCGAGAACGTTCCCCAGCGCAGACCAATAGGGTTCGTTGCGCAGGTCGGGTTGCCGCGGCTCGGTTCCCGTCATGATCGCACCGTCGAACCGGTCGTTCAGCAGATCGTCCGTGCTGAAGTAGAAGCCGCTGAGATGCTGCTGTCCGCGTTCGCCGCGGGGAACTCCGGATAACGAGTGGAGCTTGAGGCGTACCGGGATGTCGCCGGCCGCAGCCTCGAGCAGCTCAAAGAACTGCATCTCGGTGTCTTCCAGCGCCGAGTCGGGCATGTTATTGATGAACGCGATCCTGACGCACTCGGCACTCGCGGAGCAGGTATCCACGGGCCCTGAGTGCAGGTTTTTCTTGTCAGCCCAACGCGGCGGAATCCGTCCGCCCTCAATGATCAATGGCATTCGAGTTCCCTACAATTTGCGGATGTCGTGATTGTATGTAGCTTCACGCCTTTGCCTTGTCCAGCGCCTGGCCTAGATCGTCGAGAATGTCGTCAATGTGCTCGATGCCTACACTCAGGCGAATCATCTCCGGGGTCACTCCGACTTTGGCTTGTTCGTCGGGAGTGAGTTGCCTATGGGTTGTTGACGCAGGGTGACACGAAAGAGACTTCGCGTCCCCCATGTTCACCATCCGCTTGAAAAGTTGAAACGCGTTGAAGGTCTTGCGGCCGCCCTCGTAGCCGCCTTTCACGCCGAAAGTGAGCAAGGAGCAGAAGTTCGTTCCCAGGTAACGATGAGCCATCGGATACAGCGGATTATCCGGAAAGCCGGCATAGTTCACCCAGTCGACCATGGGATGCGACCGTAGAAACTCCGCAACTTTGCGCGCATTCTCCACGTGGCGCTCCATGCGCAATGCCAGTGTCTGGATTCCCTGCAAAAATAGAAACCCGTTGAACGGCGACAACGTGGCCCCGGTATTCCTCTGGCAGACGGTGCGGCACCGCGCGACGTAAGCCGCATCCCCGTAGTGATCGACGTAGACGACGCCGTGATAGGCAATCTCGGGTTGATTGAACATGTAGAACTTTTCCGGATATTTTCGCCAGGGAAATTTCCCGGAGTCCACAATCATTCCGCCGATGCTGGTGCCGCCGCCTCCGATGAATTTCGTCATGGAGTGCAGTACTACGTCTGCGCCGTATTCGATGGGCCGCAACAGAATTGGGGTGGCAACGGTATTGTCGACCACAAGCGGAACGCCATGTTTGTGCGCGACGCGAGCCAATCCCTCGATATCCGCTACGTTGCCCGCGGGATTGCCCACGCTCTCGCAATAGACCGCCCGCGTGTTTTCGTCGATCAGTGCATCCACTTCGTCGGGGCTGTCGGTCTTCGAGAATTTCGTGGTGATGCCGCGCTTGGGGAAGATGTGGGCCAACAGCGTATAAGTCGCGCCGTAAAGTTGAGGGATCGACACAATGTTGTTCCCGGCCTCGGCGACGTTGATCAACGCATATTCGATCGCCGCCATCCCCGAGCTCACGCTGAGCCCATCGACTCCGCCTTCGAGCGCGGCAACACGTTTTTCGAGGACCGCGTTGGTGGGGTTGCCGATGCGGGTGTAGATATTCCCTTCAACCTCCAAATTGAAGAGAGCAGCACCGTGTTCGGCGCTGTCGAACTCAAAGGCGACCGTCTGGTAGATGGGCACCGCCACGGCTTTCGTCGTGGGATCGCCGTCGTACCCAACGTGGATGGCAATCGTTTCTCTCTTCATGTCTACCAGTTGATGTCCGCGAGTCTAGATCTACGAACCGAAGCCGAAGCAAGGGATCAGCGCCGAAGAAATGCGCTCACTTCGCAGTCGTCGCCATACTCCGAACCGGAACCGATGACGCCTCTTTTGACAGCGACTTCGCCAGAGCACTCGTAATCGTGCGAGCCGCGAAGCCCGCGCCGAAGGCAAACCGCATCACCGGACCGAAACTGTTCGCCGCCGCAACCCCGCCGAAATAGAGGCCATCCACCGACGATTCAAAATTCGACGTGAGCACCGGCGCTCCGTTGAGAGTCTCTACCTCCGAGCGAATTTCCGGGTTGAGAAACTTCAGTCGCTCCAGATCCACTTTGTAACCCGTTGCCGCAATCACATGCTCGGTCACAATCTCGCGCTCGCCATCCGCGGCGCGAACCTTCAAATGCACTTTACCGTTCTGCACTTCAGCGCCTTGCGGCGTGCATCCCAGATGCAACGGCAACTTCCCGATCACCTTGTCTCGAATGAACCATCCGCCTGAAGGGCCCAGAGCTCTGCCGACGATGTACAGGCGGAGCCGCTCAGGCAAGTAGTGAAATGCCCCGGGAGCATCGGCGTAGAATCGCGAACGCGTACCCGGACCGAGGCCCGATTGCGGATGCCTGATCTGCTGCCACCACGAACGTGGCTTGCCCGTAGGCTGGCTATGAAAATGCAGCTCGCCTCCACGAGTCACCAGCTGAACATCGGCACCAGCCTCGCGCAGCAATCCTGCCAAATCCAGCGCGGAAGCTCCGCCGCCAATGACCACTACGCTGCGACCCCGGAAAGGTGCAACCTCGCGATGGCGAGCGCTGTGCGAGAAAAACTCCGCCGGAAGATGGGCCAGGTTCTCTGGAACATGTTCGAAATGGGTAATGCCAACCGCCAGCACGACCTTGCGAGCTTGGAAGGTCTCGCCATCCTCAAGCCGCAAAAGAAAGCCGCCGGGCGCGCGATCCACGCTAGCCACAAGCTTGTCTTCGAGCTCCGGCACCATACGATCCCGGAAGGCAAGCCCGTATGCGCTGAACGTATCAAGGTGCACTGGCACTCCGGTGTCCGCATACTGGATGCCCCGCTCCGCGCAAAACTGCCGCAGAGTGAAAGCTTTCTCCGGATCGTAAATGTCAGAAGCAAAGCCATCCGACTTCAGCATCATGCCCTTCGGCATATGGTTGAGCCAGCTGTCCATGGGACGGCCGAAAATACGGAATGGAATGCCCCTCCGCCTGAAATGCGCGGCAATCGAGAGTCCGTAAGGACCCGCTCCAACAATCGCAGACTCTAGCATCATCGAAAAAGCTCCCGTAATTAGATGGTTAGTTTTGGCGCGTCACCGGAAAGTGCCGGCACATCTGAAGGGGAGAACTCTAGGGGGTGTGGTAGCGATTCTAGCACACGCAGATCGCAATCTCCAGGATTTAACACTCCGCTAACTCTTTCATTATCATCGACATAGAGTCCAGCGCAAGCGATGATCAGCCTTCCCGGAAGCTGGAACCCCGGAATTTCATGATCACAGGATTTTTATGCAAACGCGGGTGAAGCCGTACACTGCGGCCACGACTTCGTACTTGATGCGGAATGACCGCACGAATTCTTCAAATGCCCGAAACTCGTCAAGCGGACACGAAAACTCGTCGAAGAACACGATGTCTCCAGGTTTGAAGTATGGTGCAAGCGTAGCGAGCACGAAAAGTGTGGACGTAAACATATCCGCATCCAGGTTGAGAATCAGGCGGCCCGCAAGGGCATTTTGTTGGACGAAGCGGGGAAGGCTGTCTTGAAAGAGTCCAACTTCAAAACTGCAACGCGGATCTTTGATATCGGGAATTATGCCGTTTGCATTGAAGTGTCCTGCCGGTTCAGTCGGTCGCCATCTTTCGGGAAGGCCTGTGAACGTGTCGAATCCAACAAACCGCGAGTCTGGGTGGCCGATCAGGCTAAGCCACAGTTGTAAAGAGGCCCCCTGATAAACGCCGAATTCCAGGTAGGTTACGGGCTTTTTGTCTAATCCCTCCTGCCGAACCACGCACTCGTAAAGCCAGTTTCGTCCGTTGCCGTTCTTGGAATCTGCCGATCCGGTGACGGGATGGGTGCTGCACCAGCGCGAAAAACGAGCCCAGTAGGCTACGGCAGTGAGGCCGACCGCAGGACTTTCAAGGTTCACCCGGCCCAGCGTCTTGGCGAGCACAGAAGTGATCGTGGGTCGAAAGCGCTGCGGAATCTGCAACTGAAAGAAGCGGCGGATCGGTGGAATGCGTGGTGTAGCCATTGGAGTCTCCCGGAAAACAATGCAGATTTTGAGTGATTGACAGAGCGTATTCTGAAAGAGGCTTTGTAGTAGAATTTGCCCTCTTGCCGAGGGTGCCGTTGTGGGATTTCTGGCCAGCGCTAAGTGGTATTACGAATTCAGCGGGATTCGTGGTGTAAGCGCTATTACCTCGTTTCGGCTTTTCCACAGACCCCGGGAGCTAGCGATCACGCCTCCCGGATCCAGTCACCCGGTCTTCCTCCGACTGAGCACATCCGATGTCTGTTCCTACCGGGATGTGTTGATTTGCCAGGACAAGCCATATGATCCGCGCATACCGAATTACAGCCCACACACCATTGTAGACGTTGGAGCGCACATCGGGATGGCGAGCCTTCTCTTCGCCCACAGGTACCCCATGGCTAGGATCATCGCGGTTGAACCTGAGCCGGCGAACTTTGCAGCCCTCGTCAGAAATGTTTCTCACTACAAGAACATCGTTCCGGTACAAGCTGCCCTCTGGAAAGAGGACGGGGAAGTAAGACTTGGCAAATCGACTGCTCATCCCAAGGGAGCATTTGCGATCGCGGAAGACGGCGACCAGCGAGTCCGTGCCGTTACGATCGAAACGCTAATGAAAGAAAACTGTCTCAGCACAATTGATTTCCTGAAAGTCGATATCGAGGGAGCAGAAAAGGAAGTATTTCAGAACTGCAGTTGGATTAAGAATGTTCGCGTTATGGCGATAGAACTGCACGACCGCGTGCGGCCAGACTGCTGGTCGACTGTCCAGTCGGCTACGGTGGATTTTCGTTCTGATCGGCAGGGTGATGTTGCGTTTTTCGTGCGATAGCGCAGCTTCGGAGTCCGAATAGTCCGTCACAGCATTTTCCACTCTTCATTCAGCTCGTCGTTGAAACAGGAGTCTCGACGCTCTCCTGGTCGGGAGGGCTGCCGACTCCAGGCTTTGGGTTTCCCTTCGGCATGTACTTCTTCATCACCAGATAAGGGAGCAGCACGAGCTCTGCGATGGAGGGCACCACATCTTCCCTACAAAAGACAGACTCAACACGCGTCCGGCTGAGCGATTTCATATAAGCGCCCAAATCGGTGTGGCCAGTAAACAAGTCCGCAGCCGCCGTAGGCAGATCGGTAATCAGCCGCAGCCACCCGACGCCGCCTTTCCCTGTGCCGCGCTCAGCCTGTTCGCCCGTCTGATCTGCATACAGCAAATAGGGAAAATCGACACCGGCCGGTCCCCCGATACTGTGAAAGCCCCAAGTGCGCGCGTTCACATCTAGTAACTTAAACCTTCCATCTCGATGATCTCTCTTAAACTCGACCTCGACCAAGCCGTAGTAATCGATGTCTTTGAGAAAACGCAGCGAAAGTTCTTCAACCTCCGGCACTTCCGACGAGTCGATGGTCTCAACGTAAGTTGCAGCGCGGCCGAACTCCCTGGGATGCTGGCGTATGCGCTTCGCCACCAGGCTGCTGTGTGCTTCTCCATAGCGAAAAAACGCACAGTACGAGTATTGTTGCTGACCATCCCCTGGAATAATCTCCTGGATCAGAATCTCCTCGGGAGCAATCTGCCGGATGGCCTTCCGAAACAAATCGTGCAGTTGATCGGGTGTCTCGACGCGCCAGGCCTTGGCTCCAGTGGCATAAAAGAAGTTTTCTTTAACGGCCGGTTTGAGTGCCAAGGGCAACCGACTGTACAAATCCGCAAGCTCTTCTTCAGTTCTGGGATTAAACGTGCGGGGCACCGGAATCCCCAACTCGGCGGCACGATCATAAGTGTTTTTCTTGTCCCACGCCCATCGCACTACCTCCCAGCGCGGTGTTGTGACCCGAAAGTATTCGGCAAGCTGATCCTTATGCCGAGAGAATGCGGCGACCGTTTCGTCTCGAGTCGGGAACAGAACCCAGCCCTTCATCCCATAGCGCTCTCCCGTTTCCATTACACTCTCGACGGTATTGTGCTCATCTCGCAAATCCTTGACCCGCACTACCTGGGTCACATACTTGGAGAATTGAGAAACAGAGTGTTGGTCGTCAATGACGCAGACCGGAATTCCTCTCCGTCCCAAGCTCCGCACAATGCCGAGTCCTGGGTGTTCGCCGCCAACGACGATTGCGCCCACTTGTCCCGGATTCACGGCTGTCTGCGCGGTAGGGGTTTTCATGGTGAGCGAAACTATCGGAGGCTCCTCGAAAGGTGGGAGATCAACTCCCGAGATGCGAACTCAGTACCCGCCACGAAATACAGCAACGGCCCGAAGCTTCGGGCGGCAGTAGCGCCGATGAAGTGCAGTCCAGGCACGGAAGTGCGGAAACCGCCGGTAAGCTCCGGGTAGCCATCAAGTTGCTCGATGTCCTGCGTAAGTTCCTCTGGTAGAAAGTCGTATTTTGATATATCCACCCGGTACCCGGTTCCGAGAAGGACATGGTCTACGCGACGCTCGCTGCCGTCGTCTAGTTTGAGGGCAACCTCGTCGCCCAACGTCGTGGCTTCCGACACGCCGCATCCGGTCGTGATCTTAACCGCGGCCAGCCTCTCCGGAAGCCATCGAGACCCAGCAGGCCGGACCGCCCGAGTTCGAATCCGGTCGCGCAGCTCCAATGGAACATAGGATACCAGTTTGGGATAGGCCACGAGACGGCTGATTCCCAGCGGTCCGACATCGTGAGAAGAGTAGAGCATCGACGAAATCGGTCCCATATGGTGCAGCCACGTGTGCTGGCCTATCCAGCGCAAGTGGGACTGGCGCGCAATCACTTCCACTTGGGCCTTCGCCTCATGCAACAGTGCTGCTGATTCCAGCGCGCTCTGTCCTGCGCCGATGACCGCGACTCTCCTCCCGGCGAATTTGCGGACTTCCCGGCCTTCATAACAATGAATTGCCTGCTGCGGAGAAAGGTTCTGGAATACCTCGGGCTTTTTCTTGAAGGGACCAATCCCGGCGGCGATCACCACATACTTTACGCGAATCTCTCCCCCATTTTGCAACGTGAGTCTGAAACCCGGCGAGTCCCGGTCGACGCGCAGAACCGTTCTCGGATCCAGGTCTGAACCTAATTGGTGCCGGAACCACCTGCCATATTCCACGAAGGTATCCAGAGGAAGAGGTGCGCAGGGCTCTTTCTTCGACGCGGCTTCGTAGGCTTCCAGCGTGAACGCACGATCCGGGTCCGACAGATTGGACGCCACCCGAGGTGAACGCAGAAGCATCCCTTCCGGCATCTTATTCGCCCAGAACTCCATCGGCTCACCAAAGACACATGCGGCGATGCCTTTCGCCTTGAGATGCGCTCCGGCGGAGAGTCCGTAGGGGCCGGCGCCAATGATTGCTACGTCGCAGTGCACCGAAACTTGCCCACCTCCAGTTCGTGCGGAGCTCGAAATGACAGTATTTTCTTTCACGTTTGCTGAACCTTTCTTCCTTTGGAAGTTATTTAATCTACCGAACGTCCGGAGCCCGTTGGGCGGTAGTCCGTAAAATCAGCGCAGATTGAACGGCGTTATGTCTGAACGCCATCATCCCGACCGCAGTCCCGAATGTATTCGTGATGAGATCGGTCATGCCGGAGTCTCGGGTCGGAAGAAATGCTTGCAGAACTTCGATTGTGAGGCTGACAGCGAATCCAAGCGCGATCGTAAGCGCTGCAGGATATTCACACTTTCGCACGTGGGAGAGATAGGCATAGAAGAAGAAGCCCAGGGGGATGAAGCCGACGACGTTGACGGCGATATTCTTCCAATAACGCCAGCCCGGACGGTATTCATCCCATGGACGTTCTAAAAACTCCGGATGTAAAACGAAGAAACGCTCGGGAATCAGAAGGTTGGTCGATGAATCTACTTCGTTTCGGACCACGTTCCCGTGCCCTTCATCGAAAAGATAGCGGGCAGCGGCGCCCTCGTGCTTGGTCAAATCCAGATCACCGCCTTTTGTCCAGTCCACGGACCTCTGGGACACTTCAGCGGCCGAAAGCTCGCGATTGTAAATCGCCAGTCCTTTCAACTGTCCAGACCAGGTATAGGCCGTTGTCGGCGCATTGCCGATGACGAATTGACCCGTCAGGTCCTGATTTGAAATTGCAAGGTTTGCGAATTTTTTGACCAACCTGCCATCCGCGTAGGCGGCCGTCTCTGCTTCACCCGAGGTGATCGTCACCAAGACTGGTTTCTGGACGCTAAGGATATCGCCGAAGTAGCTCTCGGTTTTCTTGCCAGAGATGCCCTGACCTTCGTGTTCCATCACGAGGCCGCCTCGCCATTGACGCAGTGTAAATGGGGCGACTTTCCTCTCCGACGAATAAAACGCGAGAATCATGCCCCCGGCCCCGGAGTCGATCCCGCTCGGCTCTAGCCATATCTGCAAACTGCAGGAATTGTCTCCTTGCGCTGCATGACCCTGGAACGGACTCGCACTCACGATGCTGCCGTCCTTGCCGAAGAGGAGACCGGTCCCCGTACCCATCCAACTGACCGCATTCCGGGGAGCATGAAACGGCCACAGTCCCGCAACCAGCACCCCCAAGAGAACGAAGGCACAGATCACTCCTAAGAGCTTTGATTGGAAGCTTGAGAAAAGTCCCTGGGGCCCAGGCCCGACTACAGCCACCTGGGAATCCAACGATGTTTGAATCAAGCCATTCCTGTTGATGGCTGGGTGCCGGAGACCTTCGTGGAAAAAGGCATCTTGGCGCGCAATGCAATCAGGATGGACAGTAGGTCCTGATCGTAAATCTGCTTCTTTGAATCGGCGAGCCGGACAAACTCAACGTAGACGTGATTGATTTCCTCAGCAGAAAGTTCATGTCCCATTCCCCTGAGCTTATGGGCAAGAGCATTACGCCCTGAGTGCTCGCCCAGCACAATGCCGTTAGGAGCCACCCCAACCGATTCCGGCGTCATGATTTCGTGGCACGGCGGATTGTTGAGGATGCCGTGCTGATGCATACCTGCTTCGTGCGCAAATGCATTCCGTCCCACGATTGCCTTGTTCGGTTGGGGTTCGAATCCCGGATCTTCGCTAGCAAGCAACTGGTCGAGCAAATCTCCTCGTGGCGAATGCCAGTTTCGACCGAATAGAGATCGCGGATCGTGCCACTTCGCTTGGCGTCATAACCTACCCACGTAATTTTCGCGTTCGAATGCGTGACTTACCAAACCCTAAGGTTTCTTGCGCACACTCAGATGGAGTTCCAGAAGTGCAAGTTTGACGGTTCGATCGATCAAGCTGCAACGAACCTGTTTCAAAGACGATCTCGTGCGCCGATTAGCTCTCTTCGCTTTCCACGCACTGTGTACGAAGAAATCGGTCGCACGTCTGCTGTCTTCGGGGCTGCCTAGCGGAGGACTTAATCTTAGTCCGTCTTAGCCGATGTGTCGATACAAAAGCGTTCCCACGGCTTCCAGCGCCAAATCTGGAGCAGCCTGAACCAAACGGTGCGCGAGGCTTGTTTGCCAGGCGCTTCGTGGGACGTAGGGGCCTGGTGGCGGATATCTCCAATAATTGAGCGTCGTTCTAGTTGCTCCCCAGTGGTCTTTGAAGGCTATAAGACCCGGATTGTTAATGCCGGAGCGCCCCATGTCGAGTTCGTCGAGCGCCTTGTCCTTCGCCTCCTGAATCGTCTTCCAAAACAAGAGCGCCATCCCTCCCATTTTGTTAAGGGACGCGACGCTACCTCCGTACTTATAGACCACGCTTCTCTTGTTGGAGAGTGTCAGAATACTGGCAACTGGCAAGTCGCCCTTGGAGGCAACCCGAATCTTGAGGTCGTTGCCAAATGTCGCAATCAGCCCACGAAACCAAGCTACAGGTTGGGGCGGCAAGTACTGCCGTCGGCGAGTAATCACCACAAGCTTGTAGAATTTCTGCAGTAGAGCTTCCGAGTTTCCATCTTCATATTTCAACGCTTCACGTTCCGCTCGCCGAATTTTTCTCTGAACACAGTCTTTGTGGAAGCCATGAAACAGCTCTTGTGCACTTTTGCGCAGATCCAAACGATGAAATTGATAGGTGAGAGTTTTTCTTAATCCCGATTGGCTGCCCGGTCCCTGTGATATGGGCCTGATCTCGATGTACTGCCATTCCCTCTCGTCCAAATCTCGCTGCATATGCAGCAACATCGCATCCAGATCATCCGGACTGTCGACGAGTGGCTCGCAATGGTCGGAAAATGGCAATGATACAAACCGCCGACCGGTCAACCAGCTCTTGATGCGGCAGAACACAAACCCGTCCGTCAGGGTCGCTCCCGGTGGACACGTGGTAACAGCAACAGGTTCGTAGCCGTAGACAGTCTCTAAGGCTTTCAGCCAGTTCGTGCTGTGAAAGACTGAGGATCGGGGATGGTTCTCAACAAGGGTAGCCCAGCGCGGATCGCTCAGCGGGTCAATCTCGTAAACAGCAGGCGCCGAATGGTCCATCTCTAACGAATGCGACATGACTTCGGATAAGACTACTCTGCTCCTCATTGCGACGCCAGAATTCCTTCGGAGTCGGGTTCTCAATTTTCATTTGTCCAAGAAATCCGTGTTGGACTCGATCAGTCGAGATGAAGAGAGGCGGGCTGAGGTCAGCTGGTTTCGTGTCGGGACTCCGCGCTGTCGGCCTGCAGAGCGTGCTTGCCTCGCATCTTACTGAAAGCTTTTTCGTAGGCGGCAAGCATGTTTTGGACGGAGTATTCCCAGGCAAGCTCTTTTTCCACCCGCCTACGTCCGAACTCACCCATCTTTCTTCTTTCCTCTGGATGGTCGAGCAACCATGTAATTTTGGCTGCAAAATTGGGCACCTGGTTCGCCGGATCGGCGTACACCGCCGCGTCCTGGGCACTGAATCTTCCTTCGCGGAGATCGAATTGCACGATGGGCTTTCCCAGTGCCATATACTCCATGATTTTGATCATCGTGGAAATGTCATTCATCTCGCACGGCCGGTCTGGATTGACGCAGACATCTGCTGTCGAAAGAATCTCCAACAGTTGTTCGTCGGAAATCCTCCCCGTGAAATTCATCGTATCCCCGAGATCCTTGTCTTTTACCATTTTTTGGAGGCTGGCGAGTGCAGGCCCTCCCCCGACGCAAGTAAAGTGGAGATCTCTACGCCCCAACTTCTTCAAGTGCAGCGCCACCTCCACGAGAATGTCGAGGCCATCCTGATCGCTCATGGTACCCACATATCCGACGAGGTGTTCCTTGCCATATTTCAGTGTCGGGTTCGGGGGAACGGCTTTGAAGGTTTCCAGATCGGGTCCGTTGCGAACGATGAACACATCCTCGGGAGCGATATGCCCTCTGGTAATGGCGAGATCCTTATAACTAGCGTTGGTGGCCATGACCACGTCGCTGAAGCGGTACGTCAGTTTTTCCAGCAGAACCTGCACTTTGTAGAGGAATCCCTGGTTGCCAAACTTTGAAAAGAACAGCTCCGGCATCGCGTCGTGGTGATCGAAGATGTACTTAACTCCGAACAGCTTAAACGGCAGCGCCACTAGGAAAATGTCATCAGGAGGATTGCAGCCTTGAATGACATGAAATCCGTGCCGCCAGTAGATCCACCAGACATACCAGAACTCCCAAAACAGTGCGCAACCGTATTCCCACACGTACCCGAGGGGGCTGTTGCCCTCCTCGGGCATGGGATGCCGGTAAACGCGGATGCCATCGATCATTTCATATCCCAACTCTGCGCCCTTGCCTTTGGGACAGAGCACGGTGACTTCATACCCAGCCTCATGAAGAGAGGTGGCTTCCTTCTGCACGCGCGTGTCGTTAGGGACAGGCTGGTTTTCAACGATGATGAGGATTTTTTTCTTCACTTGGAGAAATCTCTTAAAGCAGAGTCCTAGCCCTGGGCCGCGCGTTCACCAACAGATGCCGTCATAATTACCATTCTTACTGCTCCCTTCGATAATTCGCACGAAATCTATTAGGAATTGGCCTTCACGCAGCCGCGCCGGCACAGCCTTAAAATCGGGATCCTTGTTGCCGATCACGACGGTTTGAGCGTGATTCAAGACTGCGCCAATGTCGCTTACCATAAGTTTGGATATATGCGGTATGTGGTTGAGGATAAAATCCCGATTCGCTCCAACCAAACTGGCAATATTCACATTCTTGTCATAGATGCGCAGGTCATACCCCTTACCGATCAGGCGTTCGATGACTTCGATCAAGGGGCTCTCCCGCAAATCGTCTGTACCCGCTTTGAAACTGAAACCCAAAATGCCGACCCGCGTATGGCCTTTTTCTGTAATGAGCTGGATGCCCCGAGCGATCTGCATTTCGTTGCTGGGTAGAATGGACGTAAGAATCGGCAATTGCAAATCGTGTATTTTTGCCTGATAGGACAGTGCCCGAAGATCTTTGGGCAAGCACGAGCCGCCGAACGCAAAACCGGGCGACAGGTAGGCGGTGGAAATGTTGAGCTTTCGGTCCTGACAGAAGATATTCATGACTTCGTGCGCGTCGACGCCCAGAGACTTACCGAGGGTGCCGATCTCATTGGCAAAACCGATCTTGAGGGCATGCCAGCTGTTGTCGACGTACTTGACCATTTCAGCCGTCTCTAAGTTCGTCCTGATGAGTGGCGCATCAAGCTTTTTGTAGAGCGCTGCCAGGATGTCTCCGCTGGCTTGATCCGACTCGCCAATCACAGTCTTAGGTGGCTGCCGGAAGTCTTTCACCGCTGAGCCCTCCCGCAGAAATTCAGGGTTGTTGCAGACCCCGAAATCGACTCCGGCTTTCTTCCCTGAAAACTCCTCTAAGGTGGGAATCACCATCTTGTGCATGGTACCCGGCAAGATGGTGCTGCGAATGACCACGGTGTGGCGCGCACTCTTGCCCTTGAGTGCCTCGCCGATCTGTTCGCAAATCCGTCGGATATATCGCAGGTCGAGATTGCCGTTCGCCTGACTCGGTGTACCGACGCAAACGAAGGACAATGCCGTCTCGCGGATCGCTTCGACCGGATCGCTGGTAGCGCGCAGCCGCCCCTCCTTGACCGTGGCAGCTATGATTTCCCCGATGTCTGTTTCAATAATGGGAGACTGCCCACGGTTGACCAGATCGACTTTGGTCGGGAGCGGGTCGACACCAACGACCTCATGTCCGTCATCAGCGAGACACCCCGCCGAAACGGTTCCGACATAACCCAATCCAAAAATGCTGATTCTCAAAATGCGTACCCTTCCCTTATGCTATCAGGCTTAGATATTGTGATCTGCTGATGAGTGAGGCGACCTCTGCTGGGCTGCAACTGCCTGCGAATTCCGGCCCCTAGGTTTGGAGTTTCAAACTCGCCGGTTTTTAGCCGCCTGCTCGACGGTAACGCTAAAACGACCATTCACAGCGCTTGCATAGGCTATCCGCGCTCGTTCACTGCCTTCCCCTTCGATCCTTACTCCCTCACGGTCCTCGACAATTCTCATGGTCGCCCGTTGCCGCCACCAGCGGTTCACTTCCCCCGGAGTCGCGATCCACACTCCTCGGTCCTGTCGCAACGCGGCCAAATGCGAAAGCAGCGCTTCGTAGACTTTTCGTTCCGGGCCAGTGGTGGCATAGTCGGGATGGACGATGAAGCTCAAAAGACCATGCTTTTCCATAATGAGCTCAATTTGGGTCTTCCAGAGGTCGATGTTGTAGGCCTGAAGGATGTGAAACAGGGTATAGTCCTGCGTCGTAGTCACGGGAAGTTCGAGCAGGTTGCCGACGAAATACGGCATTACCGTACAACATCCTCCTCGCTGTGGATCGAGGTGCGCTACGTTTGGCACTGACATGTCGTACGAGAACTCCAAGTCGTTAAACCATTCCTGCCGACGATATAAAACTGCGGCACGAAAGCCGTCCACTCCCCATTTGTGCCCGTAGGAATTAATCTTGGCGATGCGTTCCTTAAAGTATTCGCGATTTTTGAACAGTCTCCCGTCATGGTTCAGGTCATGCACCGCTACTTCGAAGCCGCGTTGCCTGAGCGAGTCTAGAAAAGCTTGCGGCACGTCGTAGCGCTGTTCCGGTACCACTTCGAAACAGGACTTGATCCCATAAGCGTCATCGATATCCATCAGCGTGCTGCACAAGTCCCTTCCACGCGCCATCTCAACATCGTGAGTCATGATTGCGGAACTCGGGGCACCGTCAGGCCAGAACCAAATAAACGGGATTCTCCCTGCTTTCTGCGATTTGAGTGAAAAAACCATCAGGAGTTCGAACAGATCATTCACGGTACGGTCGACAGGCCAGTGCGGGAAGGAAATGCGATCCCAGCCTTTTAATCGTGCCCTCTGGAGGTGTTTCCTGATGCCGACGGGCATGACCGGCCGGACACAGTAGTACGCGGCCACAACCAGCGAATTCAATATCGATCGTTCGTTTCGCGCCGACGATGGGTACAACTCGAGTCGCAGATTATCAGCTACCTCGTTGAAATCGAAGGGCAAACTGACGCCATCTTCATCGATCGTCACTTCCTGAAGGGCATCGCGCATCATCCCCGCATCACTACCGTTCTGAGGACGAGACAGACGTCCGTAACAGATATCTTCTGGACCTAAATGGAAGTAACGACCTGTTGCCGAAAGAGGTCCGCTCGTGCCGAACCGGGCGTAACGCTCTGGACACTTGAAATACTCGAGAAAAGAATCGTTCATCAATTGCTTGTCTCAGGATCCCGACGTGACTGCCCCGCCGTGAAAAGACATGGCAGAGCCAGAAGCCACATTCGGGGCCTTTCTCCTATGCTTCTTAGCAATTTCTTAGGGGAGAGTCGCCGGGGGAGATCTACCGAGGTATCGCACATTCCAAACTGCAAGTCAATGCAACTGTCGGAGTCGCGAAACACACGGGCTCCGGCTACGCTCCGGAGGACATTCTCGGGAAACCCACTTGTCGCAGTTCCCCTACGTTGAAACCTCGCTCGCGTGTTTGCTCTTGGCATCGTGTCCGTAGATTGCATTCCGCTCATGCGCCAGCGCCTGATCGTACAAATCTTCGGGCTCGTAGACCACCACATGGCTGCCTCTGGTAGAGAATCCGAACGGAATGCACAATAACTTCTTCAGGCGCGTGCGCAGGGCTTCACGCCGCTCGGGCGGAACGAAAAATGCCATAAAACCACCACCACCCGCTCCGAGGAGCTTGCCTCCCAATGCTCCCGCGCTCAGGCCGGCTTCATAGATTTCGTCGAGCGTTGGGTTCGTGATTTTTTGAGTCAGGGTCCTTTTAATCTTCCAGCTCTCGTGCAGCAGACGGCCAAACTCACTGAGCGGGCAGTTCGGATTTGTAACGATTGCCTCAGCTTCGTCGACCAGGCCAAGCATCGTATTCAATTCACGTGTCCTCTGAGGCGTCAACCTCAGCTGTTCTTGAGCTATTTCCGAGGCCGTCCGGGCAAATCCCGTAAAGTACAGTGCGATGTGCTGCTCGAGTTCCGCCAATCGTTCTCTCGACGTCAGTATCTGCTTGACTTCAATCGAGCCGTCACGACCAAAATTGATGCGATTGAGTCCCCCATACGCGGCACTAACCTGATCTTGCGCTCCGACGGCTTCCTTTAAGATGTTCTGCTCTACGTTTATCGCTTCCAGGGCAAGAGAATGCTTGTCGCGCATCTGATTCCGAAGCGCATAGAGGCCTAGCAGGAGTCCAACCGTAAAGGCGGAGCTCGTTCCCAATCCTGTTCGAGCCGGAAGATCGGCGATGTGATGCACTTCCACACCTTCGGAGATCCCGAGGTGCTGCAAACACCCGCGCACCGAAGCGTGCTCAATCGCGGAATTTACGCTGACATTTTCCACTTTCGAATAGGAAATACGGCTGTGATATTCGAAAAAAGGCGGTAGCCATCGGCAAGTGATGAAGCAGGACTTGTCGATGGTGGTCGCGAGGACCGAGCCTCCGTGTTCCCGGTACCATACGGGATAATCCGTGCCCCCGCCGAAAAACGAAACACGAAGTGGAGTACTAGTAATTACCATTTGTCAGCCTTCCCTGAAATTGAAGCCAGCGATGCCGGCAGTCGCGCCGGGGGCGTGCGATACAACTAGAGCAACAGAGGCAACTTGGTGCCGGTCGTAGAGAGATCTGGTTGGAGCTCCAGAAGTTTGCGAACTGCATCGAGAAGCGACAATGCAACCACATTCGCCGCGCCCATTGGAGATTCGCCGTCCTCGATCAGCCGAACTGTCCTGCATCCCGCACTCCTGCCAGCCTCCACATCATGATCGGAATCCCCAATCATCCATGACGCGTAGAGATCGAGCTCGTGCGCTCGAGCGGCCTCCCTTAGCATTCCCGGCTGCGGCTTCCGGCAACTGCACGGAGGCTGAGAGTCATGAGGACAGTGGTAAATTGCGTCAATTCTCGCGTCTAGAGCTTCAAACTCGCGACGCATGCGCGTATGCATTGAATCGAGCTCGGAAGCGGTGATAAGCCCCTTTGCGACGCAACGCTGGTTGGTCACTACCACTACGAAATACCCAGCCTGGTTGAGCAGCCGGACAGCCTCGCGCGCTCCGGGGAGAAACTCCATCTCCTCCCAACGCGTCACATACTCGCCCTCAGGAGCCTTGCGGTTAAGTACTCCGTCGCGATCGAGAAAGACTGCCTTCTTCATGAAATATTGTTTGCTCCACCAATTCTGAAATGATATGCCCAACTAAGATGTGACATTCCTGGATACGCGGCGTTTCGCTCGACGGAGCACAAATGCAGTGATCCACCGCCTCCACCAGCTTGATTCCCGCAGAACCCGTCAATCCAACCGTGTGCAGCCCCATTTTTCTCGCTGTCGACATCGCGCGCAGCACGTTTGGTGACTGACCGCTGGTCGTAATCCCAATGGCCACATCGCCACGATGAGCCAAGGCCTCGATCTGCCTCGAGAACACAAGATCGAAGCCGTAGTCGTTACCGATCGCGGTGACGCAGGACGTGTTCACTGAGAGCGCCAGAGCGGGCAAAGCTGGGCGATCAAAAGCAAAGCGTCCCACAAATTCCGCAGCGATGTGTTGCGCATCCGCCGCGCTTCCCCCGTTTCCGAACAGCAACACCTTGTTTCCGGCTCGAAATGCCGCAACCATAATCTCAGTGATGTTGCTCACCGTGGCAACCAGCTTCGCGTCGGCAAGCAGCTGTTCCTTGACGGCAATCGAAGCCTCGATCGACTTCCTGACTTGCTTCTCGAAATGACCTTCAGATTCCATCTACTCTCCCTTGATCGCTACGGCAAATACCTGGAGCAGTTATTTCTCTCGCCTGCTCTAAGACCTTGTTGCCTGGACGGTAGCACGACGCAGCCGGTCGGAAAGTTCCTGTGCATGCGCATAGTCCGCCGGAGTCCCGATGTCGATGAACACTCCCTTTTGTCTTACCGCATACACTCCCCGATCGAGCAACGTCGGAAAAACGTCTTTCTCCAGGCTGACCGGTCCAGTGGGGATGAGTTCAAGAATTGCAGGGCTGAAAACATACACACCGGCGTTAATCAGACCAGGGGAATCGCTGCCAGTCTTTTCGCAGAACTCTGTGACCCTGTTGCCGGAGTCTACGTATACGGTTCCATAGCGCCCGGCATTCTCGACGGACACAACCGCCATTGTAGCTAGGCTGCCGTGCATACGGTGAAGTTGAATTAACTGATTCAAATCAAGTTCCAGGAAGGAATCACCGTTCATCACCAAAAAATCCGGGACTCCTTGTAGAAAGCCCTCAGCGAACTTGACGGCACCGCCAGTGCCGAGCGGCTCCGGTTCTTTGGAATACTCTATGGTGACACCGAGGCCGCTGCCGTCACCGAACTCACCCTCAATCTGATCCGCGAGATACCCTGTGCACATGATCAGACTTCGTATTCCCTGACCGGCCAACTGCTGAATGAGGAGTTCGAGGAACGGTCGACTTCCCACCAGCGCCAACGGTTTCGGCGCTGACGGAACCACAGTGCGCAATCGCGTTCCTAGACCGCCTACAAGTAGAACAGCTTTGGTTTTGGAGGTTTTCATTGACTGAGCGTTCGACTCTCCCGCATCGGATGGTCGTTGAGGGCGCTTACGTTAGTCGCTCCCAGTAGTCGAACATAGCAGCGAGCGTTTGATCCAGCGTCTTCCGCGGTTTCCAGCCTGTATCCCTACGGAACTTGCGCGTGTTGCCAAAGATGATCTTTTCGTCAGAAGGCCGCATCAAGTGGCTGCAGGGCCTAATTGTCACCTTCACGCCCGACAATCTGATCGCGGTTCGCAGCACCTGCCGTATTTCATGAGGCTTGTCGGCGCACAAATTGTAGGCCTCTCCTCGTTTGCACTTCAGCGCGGCGACGTAGAACCCGCTCACGGTGTCGCTCACATCCAAAAACGCGCGACGCGGTTTCAAATTTCCGACCTCGACCACGGACGGCTGCAACCCCTTCTTGACACGGACCAGCTGCCGCACAAAGTCAGAGGGCGCGTCATTTGTCTTCCCCGGCCCCGTAGTGTTAAACAACCTTATGTTAACCGTCGGAATGTCGTAGTCGCGCGAATACCCCTGCGCCAGGAGATCCAGACACACCTTGCTGATGCCGTAAGCGTGGAGAGGCCTGAGTGGATGCTCTTCGGTCACCGGTACGACCGACGGTTGCACGTGCCCGTACTCGGCGCCTGAGCAGGCCGAGATCACCACGGGAGGCCGCTCGATGCGACGGATCGCCTCGAACAAGTTTAGCGAACCCATGATGTTCGATTCGAACGTCGAAACCGGATCCAACCACGACAGGGTAGGTAAGCTTTGTGCGCCCAGGTGAAAAACGTAGCCGAACTCGTCTTCCTGGAAAAGCCTGGTCACTTGCCGGCCGTCGCGGAGATCGCACGGAACGAAACGTAGGTTCGGCAACCTCGGCGGCGGATTGGCCTCACGGTCGCGGTACGTACCGACCACATCCCATCCTTGGGCCTGGAGAAACCCTGCCAGGTGAGACCCGATGAATCCGGTTGCGCCCGTGACCAACGCCGTCTTGTTCGACGCTGCCTTCACTTAGCTAACGCTTTGTGGGCCACGCACTGCGCTGCCACCAGCATCATTTAGGGACTAACTTGAGCGGCCAGACCTGTCGGGGCGGCCGGTGGAGGATCCGATGATAATGGATCATTTGCATAACAGGCTGCTGCATTGAATGTCCGCATGCTTCCCGTTCCGTCCGGGGTCCCGCTCATAGTATTGAGATAGCAGACCATTGCCGGACTGGCGTGGCCATAGCCGCCGTTGGTTGTCGCCGTGAAGCTCCCACCATTGCACTGTGCGCTAGACAATGCACGGGAATTGACATAGGTTCCACTGGTACAGATGCCGATATTCCCGCCGGTCACGTCCGGGCCGATTGTTGGGTACGGTGGGCATATTCCGCTCGTCGGGTTCTTCCAAAATGACAGTCCAGTACCGCAGCCTGCTATGGGAATCGTGATTCCGCTGTAAAAAGATGGCGGCAGCGTATGGCTACTGGGAACGGCGTTTGGGTAATAGGGATCGGTGGTCGGAACTTCCGCCGAGTTCCATTGCACGTCATTGTTTACCGTGTCGTAATTGCCCCATCGAAAAAGCGTCGGAGCGGTACGCGTGTCGTTATTGGAGCCCTGAGACTGACCGAGTGTGTTGCTGGCCCAGCCAAGGTCGTAAATGTCAAGAAATTGGCCAGAACTACAGGAGGTTGTGCTAGAACTCGCTGGAACGCACTGATAAGTCGTGTGGTAACTCGATGTTCCTGAAACATTCCCGATAAGATTCATATAGCGGGAAAAAGCTGATAGGCCGAACGGAGAAGTATTCTTGTTGGTCTGGGAGCCATTGTTTGGTTCGTACCCATTCATGTAGTTGCGAAAGAAAGTATCGAGGTCGTGAGTTCCGTGAATATCATCGAGAAGTATCTGTCCCCCGATGTTTCCCTCCGAGAGAATCATATGCGTCCCCGCCGAGTGAAACTGAATCATGGGGAACAGATAGGCGAGGCTTGGACTGAAATACTGGTTTACTGAAAAGTTGTAGGCCGCCACACACCCTGCGCATCCAGCGTCGAAGGCGATGGGGTCGGTTACGCCCTGCATGATATTGTTTTCAATTAGCAGGTCGGCGGACACGTCCCCACCGATGCCATAACTCTGCTGGGAAGAACTGTAGCTCCAGTAAAAATAACTATCCCGCACAACGTCGTGAACAGTGACGTAGTTCTGGATGTGATAGTAATTCGCCGTGGTGGAGGCCACCCCCGCAACCCAGCAAGCATTGCACGACATCGCGGTGACTGAACGCTGTCCCACGGTACTCTGATCGATCAGCAGGTTCTCCACGCCAGTCGTGGTGATGGTACTGGTTGGCCACCAAGCACGAGGCCCCTGCCCAGACGACCAGTTGGGATTGCGGATCGCAGGAGTGATTGTGACGGTGTAAGGCCCACTGCCGCTGATCGCAGTAGCGACCACGACTTCTTCCTGGGCGCGGTTCGTCCGATAGAGCCCGGTGTTGGCGGTTTGCGTGATGCAGGTGCTGGCGGTGTCGCAGACGAAGACGTTCGAGTTGTCGGCCGCCGATCCGGTGCAAGTGTCCGTTCCCGTGGTGCCAGAAAAACCTGTCTCGCACTGGTCGAGAACGATGGGGGTCAGATTCGGAGTGATATTCGCGACGCTCGACAAAGTGATCTGTGTTGATCGTTGAGCCAGTCCCCCCGTCCAATCCGCCTCACTGCACGCGCCCCCGCAGGACGACCCACTCGCGTAAGTGTTGCCCCCCGCCATGCAGATCGCAGCATCCCAGCCGTTGCATCCACCAACGGCGCTGAAGTGAATCCTTGTGCTATTTGCTCCTTGCCCTCGCAAAACGACGTGGCTCTTTAGAGTAATCCCGCCATTGAGGTAGAAATCGCCCGAGCCAAGGAGGACGTACTGGCTTGATCCGCACGAAGTAATTGCGTTGTTAATCGTGGATGGCGAAGCAGGTGATCCACTCGATCCGTAGGCCGCGATGGTCGAGCCGCATTGCGTCCACAAGCCAGACGGTATGCCGCCAGGGATCCCGACCGTAGACCAATCCGTGGCGCGCGCTGGAGCGATGATGCCGGACCACTGCTGCGCACGGGAAAACGTGGAAAAAAGCAGCGAGATCGAGATGAGGGGGAAAAAAAGCAATCTGCGTCTCATTTACCTCTGGCCTCCGGGGGGAATCTGCATGTCGTAAATGCAGTCTAAACAACCGGAGGCTATGTTCGTTAGACACGGAAGTTCACTTCAATTCAACGAAAGGCCTACGACCGGAGCGGCCTTTTGGGCCATGCACCGCCGGGGCCCGGCAGCCGTCTCCGAGGGAATACTTAGGACGAATCGGACACCCGACTCGTCGCCGTAGAATAAAGGGGGAATATGGCATTCTATTCTCGCGTTTCTAAATGCCGGCAAGCCCTCGGTTGCCGAGGCGAAAAAGCGTTTTGTCCCAGAAGCTTACCAATGACCATCTGGCATTTCTGAGAAACAGTTGAGCCCTTCTAGCGTAGCGCCAGCCAAACAGCGCCCTGATCCAGGAGTACTTCCAGGACAAGCGCGGGGCTTCCAAGCGTCCCCCGAGATTTTTCGCCATCTCTTCCGCTTGCCCGAAAATATCGAGCCTTTCTGGATAAAAGAACTCCATCCAGTTTTGCAGAAACTTCACGCACGCAGCCCGCGCCGTCGCGCTATCGTCCAGCGAACGGAGATAACGGATATGGAGCTGCATGGAGACCCACTGTGCTTCGCGTTTTCTGTCTGAGTTCCCAATGTAGCTCAGGCTGCTGGTGCCGGACGCGCGATAATACACCTTCGCTTCCGGGACAAATCGCACGCCATTGCTGGCCAGCAGGACGCGGCAAAAATACTCACCGTCATCATCTCCCAGCAGCCTGATGTTCCAAGGACCCGCGGCCTCAGTCAACTCGCGACTCACCAGCCACGACGCAGTTTGCATATAAAGATTCTGCCCCATCTTGCGTGTCAGCCACTCAGCCTTAGAGAGATCGCTCCACAACGCCGTCGGAACAAAACTCGCACATTGAGGCCGATGCCAAAACCGTCCCCAACTCCCGGACAGAAGGGTCAGCTTGTTGGGGGAATCGCCCAGAGCTTCCATCTGTCTTGCGACCTTCTCGGGGCCAAGAAGATCATCGGCATCCAGCCACTGGATGTAATCCCCCTGACTCAGGGAGAAAGCGTTGTTTCGGGTTGCGGCAGCGCCCTGGTTCTTTTGCGTGAAAACCTTGACGCAATCAGATTCAAACTGTTGCGCAATCGCTAGAGTCTGGTCCGTCGAACCATCGTCGACGACAATGATTTCTTTCCGCTCCCATGTTTGAGCGATCGCCGACCGGAGTGTGTCCGGGAGCCACTGCTCGGCGTTGTATGCAGGAATGAGAATTGATACCAAAGGTTTCACGCTGAATGACTCCTTACAGCTCCGATGAGAGGTGCTTCTCTTTCACCGATGACTCGGAAAAGTTGGAGCGGAGGGACGCTTTCGAAGCGCCACCTGGCAATTGGATTGCCTGTTCTACCAATTAAACTACCTCCGCGCTGCATCTAATGCCAAATTCGTAAGATCCGCTGTTGGAGCAGCAGCACTCGACCCCACCGTCTTCGTGCGTCGGGGCAGCAGATCATGCACCAGCCGGGCGGTTTGACGAATGGGATCAAGCCCGCGATGCAGTACAATGACTGCGGCAATATAGAGCAAAAGAAAGAGTAGAGAATCCGAGCTGAGCCGGGCAAATGCACCGAGGGCGCCCGAGGCGGCTGCGAACGGTCGCAGGAGATGAACCAGCCAGCCGGCGCTGCAGCCAGCCACAACCGAAGATACGAAGAATCTCCACACGACTGCCAGCACGGGGGCAACGCCAAAACCGATCGGTTTGCCGGCATACCAGAAGGCGGGAAGCATAAGAACAAAAAAGGAAACCGTCCACGCCGTGGCGATCCCGCGCGGCCCCCAGGGCAGGCCAATCAAGAAGAGACCCGCAGTGCAGAGAAACTCAATTACCCCCCACCGGAACCAGCGGTCGGGCCGGCCGATTGAAAGGTGAATCCAGCCATGCGTATTGTAGAGCAACATGACGCCAATACCAGGGCCGAAAAAAATGAAGATGCGCCCTGCCTCTGACCAGGCCGGACCCAAGATAAAGCGAATGAGATCTTTGCCGACCAACGTGAAGTCGGCGCCTATGCCCATACCCAGGAACGCCAGAACAGACATCCCGGAAAGGAAGTAGCGTTGATACTGCGCACGATCACTACTGAAGCGGCTCAGAGTGGCCACGACGACGGACCCCATTGGGGACACCAGTTGGCTCACGGGAATGGTGAAGAGGTCGAAAGCCTTTTTGTAGAATCCCAGCGCCCCAGCGCCGTACCGCCAGCCCACGAGCAAATTGTCCGTGTTGCCGGAAAAATAGTTGAAGCCAAAATGCGAATAGACGTGGATCGCGAATTTCACCGCTGCCCCTGTGCCCGCTGCCCGACGCGGCAGGCTAGGAGTCCATCGGCAAACGATCCAGTAACCGATCGACGAGCTGAGCTGTTGCGCAATCGCGCCTGCGACCAGGGCCCAATAGCTCCAGCCCGCCAACGCAAGAACGATTGAGATGATTACATAGACCACACGCGCGATAATACCGTTGGCCGAGACAACGTTGAATCGCATGGCACGACAAAGAAGGGCCCGGTGAATCACCGAGAAACTGGCGGCAAGAATCGTAAGCGACATGCCTTCCGCAACGCCTTTGACCAGCGGATCGCGATAGAAAGACGCCATCTCCGCTCCCAGCGCGGCGAAGGCAATTGTGAGGACAACTCCGGCGCTGATGTTAATCCAGAACAGATTGCTGGCGAGAGAATGCGTAACATCCTCGCGCTGGAGAAGCGCCTCCGTGAACCCATTCAAGCCGAAGCTGGAGAGCATGAGGCTGAACGTTGTGACCATCGTCACAACTCCGAAATCAGCCGGGGTGAGCAACCGCGCCAAGACAACAGTGGCCACGACCTGCACCGCGAACGACACCCCTCCCGCAAAGATCATCACGCCGGCGCCGCGGACGGCAGTCCGCCGCAACCCCTCGACCTGAGCAACAGGGTGGAAGACGCCATTGGAATCAAAGGGCTTCAACTGCGCTCCTGCATCGAGCGAAGGCCTAGAATGCGGTTGGTTTCCGGACCGGAAAGGCGGTTCGCTCTGGCGCCGCGCGGCCGCAACGGGTTGGTGTTCACAATGCCATGGGCAACGCCGCTGGCAGTGACCGCGGCCAACACCAGGAAGATCCAGGTTGGAGTCAGCATTCGGAATCCAGCCTCCGTGATGCTGTAGATGGCAGCCGTGACGATGTACGCAAGCATCAATCCGGCGATCTCGGGGTTGCGTTGGAAGGCTTGGCCGGCACGCCAGTAACTGCTGATCAGAATGAGCGCGATCAGGCAAACGCCCACCCATCCCAGATTCAGGTAAACATCAATGTACCCGTTGTGAGCGGAAACGAGGTTCTTGAACATGGGTGCATCGACTCCGGTGAATTGATGCAGCCTTGCGCTCGACGCGTTCCAGAAGCTCTCGAACCCGGTTCCCACAATGGGATTCCGCGCCATCGGAATCACGGTTTTCCAGATTTGGGTACGACCCGTTAGATCCGTTTTCCTTCCCAGTGCGTGAATGATAGCTTCGTCGGCGCCGAACGCCATTCCTACACCGACCGAAAGTGCTATGGCAAGCACCGCTGTATGCATCCGACTGGAACGGCGCCGGACCCAGCGTAAGCCCGCCACCACCATCAAGGCAGTACCAAGCGTGAAGCACAATATCGAAGTCGCGGAATTGGCCATCCCCAAAACGGCCAGACCAAAAGCGAGCAGCGCGCCTTGCGCCAACAGGCGGCGGCTTCGATTCGGCACATGTCGGTTCCGGAGAAGCGTCCGCACATTCCACACTGCGCCCAGCGCGATGACAAATGTGATCAGGCCGAGCGTATTCTTATTCGTGGTCACGCCCGTATTCATCGGTTTGAAGTCCAGGTCGTAGCCCCGACCCAGAGGGGAGTATCGAATCAACAGGACGGAAGCTGGCAATAAGATGAAGCCGACGCGGGAGAAAAGGTGCCGCAGGGCGGCTATGGGGTTGGTCCCTGTCACAATCAACAGGACCATCACAAGGTCGCCGATCGCCTTAATCCAGCGCTTGAACGCCACGCTCGGATAAGGCGACCAGGAAACACTGGCCAGGCAATAGCCGAAGTAAAGCAACAGAGGGACACTTGCCTTGAGTAACGCGCTCGTCTGAGTTTTCCGGCGAAACAGGATCACGATCCCGCCAGCAAGGAGGCCAGCCAAAACGATCGCATCGGCAGGGCTGCCGTCCAGTTGCGCATCCAGACTGCCACCCGAGGCTTGCTGGCCCAAACCGAACCACACCTCCAGCCAAGCTGAGACTGGCCGTGAACCGATGATCCAGAGCCAAATGACGGGCAGCCAGAGAGTTCGGGAAATGCGGGTCGACGGATCGCGATCGAGATAGAAGAGAGCTGCGACGCCGGCACAGCAAATGAGAAAAGCGAGCCAAAATCCCATGATCCGCCTACGCGAAGACCGCTCTATAAAGCCGGCCAGCGACCGTAGATTTTTTTCGGAGCTGATCCACCGCTTCGACGCTCAACATCGTCAGGCCGAAGGCCGCGAGAAAGGAAATTCCGAGAACGAAATCCCCAATATGAACGTGGCGGAAGCCGGCGCTGAGCAGTTGCAGAATTGCGATCTGCGAGATGTATCCAAACAAGGAATATTTCCCGAGCAGAATCACGTGCCCTCGAGCTCTCACAGGTTCGTTCTCTGTTAACCCTAGCACGTAAATTGCGGCAACGCTCAAGCATGCTCCCACGCAAAGCAGCAGAAACGGAACGTTCCAAACGGTGATAGCGCCGAGATAACAGGCATACGAAACTGCCAGAGCGAATCGATGGTCGACCATGTGGTTGATTCTATCGATCGGGAGAAATCCAGCCAGCAGACCCAGGAGTCCCACCGTAACGAATTCAAGGTTAGAACTCTGAAATCCCTTCAAATCCAGGGCGAGGATGCCGCAGAGAAAGATCGCGCAGACCAGGTGGAACGTATGCTTGCAAAGTTTGTAGGGGAAAATCAGCGCTGCCGAGAGCAGCAATAGGTAACTGATCGGAACCAGAATATAAAAGGCGACGGTCTTACTTGTGGCCGTGAGAGTATTGCCGGTGAGGAAAATGGTTGCTAAGGTCTTGGAATCGAGATCGTAGCCCGCAGGGACGCCGGGATACGATTTCGAAAAGAGAACAGCTCTAGCAGAATTCAAGATAACAAAAATCGCAAGCAGTTTGAGGCCCCTCGTAAGCAACCTTTTGGAGAGTTGGGGATCGGCGATGTTGTACCTAGATAGATACACATTCGAGATCAGAAAGCCACTCACGAAGATGAACGAGGGAGTCAGGAACCTCAAATATCTGTAATATGGCCAGTCGAACCCGATGAAATAATTGATCCAATGATACAGCACCATTATCAATACGAGCGCCCCTTTGGTGAAATCAAGCGCCAGTATGCGGTCGGAACTGGATCGTTTGGGCGGCGCCATTCCTGCTGACCAGGTTTCGCTGGTTCCTTCGGACTGAGGCTTCGTTGGAGTGGGCAAGCTAGTTGCTCGAGTCCAAGAAAAGCCGGTGAATGAGCTCTAGCGAGAGCAGTCGGTGAATTTCGGATGTGTAGTTGCGATTGCCCTTGAGATGACCGCGGACAATGGCCTCGACGCCCTTCCGTTCCAGGTAGGGGCGGGCCAGCGCGCTCGAATCGAGCAATATTTCTTCGACGTAGTTGGCCAGAGTGTCGCGATACCAGACGCGGTAGTGGTACACCTTGTGTCTACCCAGGAAGAGACGCTCCAAGCGCAGGGGTGAAAGGAGATGATCGATCCCAGCTAGCCACTGAGGCATCCCCTGGTCATAGGCATATTCGGCCTTGAAGGTGAACTCCTGGAAATTCCGCGCGGCCCAACTACCAAGACCTGGCGCACCGCCGAAACCGCGATCCGTCCGAATCCGTTGCAGAGCCGTGCTGCCATCGCCGATGAGGCGCACGCGCACATCGTTATTCGTAGTCACCGACTGGGGTGCGCGAAACGCTGTTTTGACGAAGTCGTTATCGAGAAACGGGGTGCGCACTGCCAGTTGCGTCTGCTCTAGAGACAAAATGCCGTAGTGGTGCCAGGGCGCCTGTCGAAACGCAGCAAAGGACGTTGGGTGACCCTCGATGAGTCCCGCATAAGTCTCCCGCGCTGCAGAAACATGTGCGAGAAAACTTGGGCTAAACAATCCAGGAGCAGGATCCACGGGCTTAAACGCCCGCAGCTGGGGTCGCTGTATTTCGTCCCCGTAGAGTCCCGTCATCCTTACCGGGGCGATCTCGCGAGCCTTCTCGCTTAAGTAAAGATCGGGAGCTCGATTTACCTCCACACAAGCATCCGCCAGGTACAAGCTGCGTTCCGCATAGTGCGGGAATCGGGCAAAGAACTCATCGCCCAAGGAAATCACTTGGTGGGATTGCTGGCACTCCCGGGCAATCTGGCGCGCCACGACCACGTCGCGGCATTCTCGATCCGCACCCCCATAGGTGTAGCAGGGAAGCGACTTAGGCGGGAATCTCTGCCAGGCCATGACCGTCCGGGTGTCGAGCCCTCCTGTCAGAGAGACTCCGATTTGTTCCCGGCCGTTGAGGTAGCGAGGGAAACGACGCGAAAAGACTTCCCGGATTTCCTCGTGGTAAGACTCTGGATCTAGAGGCTCCTGTTGTTCCCACTCGCGCGGATCGAAATACGCCTTCTTTGTCTCGATGGAGCCGGCGCGAAAGCTCCAGCTGGACGCAGGAGGCAGTACCTGGATTCCCTCGAAGAGCGTCCGATTCTCCAACACACAGCCGCAAGCAACAAATTCTCCCATGCTCCGGGGATCCGGACGCCGAAGCTTGGGACAGACCGCCAAGATCGCCTTGGCCTCCACTGCGAAGTAGAACACCTCTTTCGACTCGTGGTAGTAGAGCCGATGCATCCCGAAGCGGTCATTGAAGAGCGTGGCGAGTCCACGAGTACGGTCCGCCAGGAGCCCTTGAAATCGTCCATTCAGGCTCTTCGGAAAGGAAGGATCCTCCTCATAGAGATGAACCAAATAGGAAGGCCCCTCCGCCTTAAACTCGTGACCTTGCTCCTTAAGGTGTCGGATAGCGCTGGGTTCCGGATAATCCTCCCCAGAGAAGACGAGGACGACGTCGCCACGCTCGTTTTGGATAGGCATTCCGTCGGAGAAAGAATTCTCGCGCGCCACCCACCCAAGGTAAATCCCTGACTGCTCATCGATCCAGGTTCCCGTCGTATAGAAGGACTCGTGGCGGAGGACTTCGAGCATCCGCAGCAACTGCGCCTCCGCCCATTCGCGGGGCTTCTTGGTGATAAGGCCAACAATCCCAGGCATGTTCTTAAGACTCAGTCACGGGCTCAACTTCACGACGGTACCAAGCCTTCCGCATTTCACGAAACTTGGCAGCCACGGATTCGGGAACACGATCCGCCAGACGGTGGTGCAACCCCAGTCGCAGCGCTACCCGGCCAAGAATCGTAATCGGTACGTAGTACCGGGGAAGGTCGACCCGCTGGAAACCGTTCACCTCCTTGAAGTGACTGAGGCTGTCTCCCTGCTTGTTACCGTAGACGAAGTGTTCGTACACCAGATAAGGAATCTTGTGTTCCGCGCAATAACGTACTGCTTGCGCGATTAGCGCGTTGGTCGGGGCTTTGTCGTTGTGCTGAATCATGGAGAGGATGTGAACCATGCAGGCTTGGTTTCGATTCTCATCCATGACCAGCTTCATAAACCCAATCATGGTGTCGCCTAGAAAAGCTCCCACGTAGACGCTCTGATCGAGAAAAGTCCCGGCATAGTCGCGAGCCTGCTCGATGGTCATTCCATAATGAGGAAAAGCCTTGCCTTGGCGTACCGGGGTTTCGTTATAGATTCCGCAAATTCCCCGAATAAGGATCTCGCCGAACGGCACTTCACGAAACGTAACTCCTTTCTTTTCTGCTTGCCGGGCGCGATTACGAGGGAAAGAGCGTATTTGATGGTTCCACCACTGCTCGAAGGTAGAGACCGGCAGAACAGCCAGGTTGTCATATTCCATCGGGTATGAATACTTCGGTGAAGTATCCGAAACTTTTTGCAGGAAAGTGAAAATGTCCGCTCGCGCCCCGGATTTGCGTAGGCCGTCGATCACCACCTCCGGATCATCGGGAAAAGTGTGCTTCTCCCCATCCAGACGGGCGATGCGGACGAATCGTCCGTCGACCTTGATGCCCTTGCCGCCAACCGTGATAATTCTCTTTTTTTGCATTACCTTGAGTTTTGCACTGGAATCTTATCGCAGACTTGGGTGGGGCCCCCGGGTTCATCCCCTGATGTCAGCAGGAGGCCTCGAAGCCATTCCTCGAACACAATCAGGCTAAACAGGATCTTGTGATTGTCCCGTCGGCCATCCGCATGTTCAGCATATAGCTGCTTCACCGCTGCCGGCCGCAGATATCGGTATATGGCGGAACCATCGTCGGCGAATATGCTCGACATTCTTCCCCCGAGCGCATCGCGGAACCAACTATCCACGACGTTCACCGCGAAGCCCCGCTTGGGTCGGCGCATGATGGAACTGGGCAGGAACTTCTTGCATACCTGCCGATGAAGCCATTTCCCGACGCCATTACGAACCTTCAGATTGGCCGGTAACTTCTCGCCATATTCGACGATCTCCTTGTCGAGAAACGGAACTCGCAACTCCAGGCCATGAACCATCGAAAGCTTGTCGGCGTACATTAGCAGTTCGTCGGGTAGAGTGGATCGGACCTCAAGGAACTGGAGTCCACCCAGTTCGTCGGTACCGCCCATCAAGTTAGTCAGATCGGCCCAGCATTCGAGCAAGCTCTCGCTCGAATCGCCTTTCAGCAAGCCAGGCCAAAATAGCTCGTCGACTTGTTCCCGCGGTAACAGCGACAGGATGCGTTCGTAATGCTGCTGCCTACTGCCGCTGTTCAAAGAGTAGAGCCCACGCTTCAGTGTTTCGTTCCGTGGCAACGCCGCGGCAACCCGCTCGAGCGGCGCACGCGCCCAGACAGGTAGGGCCGCCCAAGCGGCACCATAACGCGCGGCGAGGTGCCGCCGGTAGCCGCCGAACAATTCGTCTGGGCCTTGTCCTACTAAAGCGACCTTTACGTCCTCGCGAGCCCGTCCACAGACGAAGTACATGGGGACGATTGAAGAGGCGGCGATCGGCTCCTCAAGGCAACTAACGATGTCTTTTAACTCTCGCTCGAATATCTCCCGAGTGATTCTGACGCTCGTGTGTCGCGACTTCAAGATTCGCGCTGTCTCTTCCGCATCCAGCAATTCGTCGTGCACGTAACTGGACCCATAGCCTACTGAATAGGTGGGCCAGTCGACCCCGTTTTCGTTCATCAGTGCCAATAGCAAACCGGAATCAATCCCCCCACTCAAAAGCAAACCCAGCGGTACATCGCTGACTAGTTGCCGCCGCACCGCCTTCCGGTATAGGGCTAACAGCTCCTCGCCCGCTTCCCCGACGGTTTTGGGAGGTGCAAAGGGTGTCGGTCCGTATCCGTACCAACGACTCGTCTCGCACGCGCCGTTCTGTGCCACGAGCTTGGTGCCCGGTGCGAGCTTGTGAACGCCTCGTAACATCGTGTGCGGCGAAGGCGTGTAGCGATAACGCAAGAAGAGACTCAGGGCCGACGGGTCCACTTCGGTTTCGCCTTCGCGCATAACCGCGCGCACGGCCCGCATCTCGGAGCCAAACGAAAGCGACCCCTGGTCTAAGCGGTAGTAGATTAGCTTGATGCCGAAAGCATCCCGTGCCAGCATCAGGCGTCGTTGGCCCACGTCCCACACAGCCAAGCCAAACATCCCATTCAGTCGGTTCAACACCTCATCGCCCCATTGCTTGTATCCGTGGACGATCACTTCAGTGTCGCATTGTGTGCGAAAGATGTGTCCATGACCTTCCAGTTCGCTGCGCAACTCCTTGAAGTTATAGATCTCCCCGTTGAACACCACCCAGACCGACCCCTCGCGGTCAGACATTGGCTGATGGCCCCCGGCGAGGTCGATAATCGAAAGCCTACGAAAACCCAGCCCCAACGAGCCCGAAACGTAAAAGCCCTCGTCGTCAGGGCCACGATGGGCAATCGCGGTGGCCATGCGCTCGATATCGCGCCGTGCTACCGGGGCGCCAGTGCCGAAATTAAACTGTCCGCAGATCCCACACATACCGTTTCACTCCTACCGCCCCTTCGTCTCCTGCGACAACGTGCTGCTCTCGAGCAAGAAGCAAAGGCTTCGGAACAACTGCGCCTGTGCCCATCTATGCATCGGTACCTGATCCCACCCTAGCAATAACTGCCGCGACCGGAATGAGCCGTCCGGTTTTTGCCATCGCTCCGTCAAATCCCCCACGACCCGGACCAAAGTCTGGTTCAATGCCGGGAACTGCTCACGCAACAACACCGATAGGTTGACACACTCCGCGTAGTCATAGAGCTCGCGTCGATAAGTGATCAGTCGTGGAGGGTGGGCGAACGGTCGAGGCAGCCCCGTGCCATCAAAAAGGTGGCCTAGGTAATATTGTATGCCCCGCTCGATGGCGCGTTCCGCATCCTGAGAATCGATCAATCGCGCAACTTTTGTTAAAGACTTCAACACGAAGCAGGTATGGTAGTGATCCACGAATCCCCGCCTCCCATCCATCGCGTAAGGCCACGATCCATCCGCATTCTGCGCGCTTGCTACAAAACGGATGTTGCGCTTCGCTGCCTCCACATACTGTGGTTGCGACAATTCGATTCCCGCCTTGGCCAAGAGAAATGCCCGATAGGCACTGGCGTTAACGACCAGGCACGGATCACTCGGCGATGGTGTGTAGCTGCAGCTTGCAGCCTCGAACCCGGTTTCTAAATCTCGATAATCGGTAAAGGCGTGGTGGGCAATGGATTCCATGATTGCCAACCAACGAGGATCGTGGTCTATGCTATATACCTGCGAAAAGGCTTCGTACACGTAGGGCGTGGTGGTAATCAGCGGCGTGCCAGCCGGAATTGTGCCATACATCGTCTCCCAATCGAATGGATATCCCCATCCGTATTCTTTCATGCCGGGGCATCGGGTGGCTTCGAGCACCGACAAGAAATGTCGCGCCCGGTCCAGCCATTTCTCTTCGCAGCGGGCGTTTGCGAGAAACGCGAAGGCCATGGCGTAATGAGCGTCGGCGATCGGAAACCGCTGCGGCTTCCAAAATAACCGTCGCGCACGAGGCGCGAAAGTCTCGCAGAAAACCATCGGTGCAACTGCCATCGTTCCCAAAATCCGCCGACGGTAATACAGCGCCTTAGCCGCTCGCCCCAAAGGGCCAGCATAGACCGTCTGGAAATCAAGAGAAGTCTCTCCGAAGTTTTCCAGCCAGCCACAAAACCGCTCAACGACGACCGAGACAGCTGCGGCTCCTTCCGTGCCAACAACACCAGCCACACCGATTTCAGTTGCCACGCCCATCCATTCCCTCACATTGTCGCGGATTTTCTACCGCACCGCAGCCGCGCGGTTGCCGTGCTGCCTACTCACCCAGGGCCGCGCCGCTTTTTCTTGTCGCAAGGTGCACCCAAAGATGCCAGCCGAGCATTCGCTGCAACGGCATCCATTTCACCGGAAGCGGCGGCGCATGCATGAACCGCTTGTAGGAACGGGTGATGACAAAGTCTGGAAAGTCTTTCTGCACTTCGGGCAGTCCATAAACCTTGGCGTACGGGTTTTCGGGACCGTCGGTGCTGCGATGAATGAAGTTTTTCATCCGCAAGTAGTTGAACAGCCCTTCTCCGCGTGCATTCCTGATGTGCGCAGCGTAGATGCCCTTGCCTTTCATCCCGAGCGCCCTCATCGCCGCCAGGCCGGCGCGGCGCAAAATACCGATCGCGAGCAGGTAATTCAGCGACCACTTGGCATACACCATCATCACCAATTCGCCACCCGGCTTCAGCACGCGCGCAATCTCCGCCTGCGCCTGGGCAATTTCTGGCACATGATGCAAAACGCCGTGGCTGAACACCATGTCGAAGGAATTGTCAGGATAAGGGATTTCGAGCACCGAGCCGACTTTCAAATCGTCGTAAGGAAGATTGCGCAGCCGCATGCGCTCCTTCACTCGCGTTACCGACGCTTGCGTCAGATCGAGTCCTGACCAGCGGCCCCCACGCCGAATGATCTGCTCTGACTCCGCTCCCTGCCCCAGACCGATCTCCAGGACTTTCTTGCCTGTAAAGTCAATATCATTCAGGCATCCCAAGATGTGGCCCTCGCGCCGATAGCGGAACGCGTCGTACTCGGTGAAGAACCGGTTATAGTCGCCGCCGAAGCGGCCCTCGAGACCGCCGACCTGCCAGTCGCCGCATGGGTTCGTCTGCCAGAAGTCGGAGATGTTTTCTTCGCCGCTGATCAATTCGTGTTGTGTCTGAGAAGTCATTCGGTATCCTGGGAAACCTATGCGCTTGCCTTGCCCGTCTTTTTGGACCTCAGGTGCACCCAGAGATGCCAGCCGAGAGCTCGCTGCAACGGCATCCATTTGACCGGCAGCGGCGGCGCGTGCATGAACCGCTTGTACGACCGCGTCGCGACAAAGTCGGGAAAATCTTCTCGGACCTCGCGCATCCCGTACACTTTGGAATATGGGTTGTCAGGGCCGTCGGTGCTGCGATGAATGAAATTTTTCATCCGCAAGTAGTTAAACAATCCCGCCTTTCGTGCGTTCTGCACGTGCGCCGCGTAGATGCCCTTGCCTTCCATGCCAAGACCCATCATCGCCGCCAAACCGAGCCGGCGTAACACTCCGATGGCGAGCAAGTAGTTCATTGACCACTTGGCATAGACCATCATGACCAGCTCGCCGCCCGGCTTCAGCACGCGCGCAATTTCTGACTGCGCTTGGTGAATCTCCGGCACGCAGAGCAGAACGCCATGGCTGAACACCATATCGAACGAATTGTCCGGGTATGGAATTTGCAACACAGAGCCGACCTTAAGATCGTCGTAAGCAAGATTGCGCAGGCGCATCCGCTCCTTTACGCGTGTTGCCGCGGCCTGTGTCAAATCGAGTCCTGACCAGTGGCCGCCACGGCGAATGATCTGCTCTGACTCGGTCCCCTGTCCCAGGCCGATTTCGAGCACTTTCTTGCCGGAGAAATCGATCCCATCCAGGCATCCTGGGATGTGATTCTCGTGGCGATAGCGGAAAGTGTCGTATTCGGTAAAGAAACGGTTATAGTCGCCGCCGAAGCGTCCCTCGAGCCCGCCCACCTGCCAATCGCCGCATGGGTTCGCCTCCCAGAAACGCTGTATCTCTGGCTCTTGCACTTCCAAAGTCTTCGTCATTTCGGTCTCCAAAGTCTTAGTCATTTATCCTCCAAGAGATGTCAAACTGCCGCAAACCCAGAATTTTCACGGCTGGCCAGGGGGACGTCTGGTAAGAAACGCCTTCAACTTCCTCATCTGCTCGCTGCGATGAAAGCGAATCACCTCTTTCGACGCGGCGCGAGGCGTTCGACCCATCCAACCCCAAACGTAACCGGCTCCTAAGGCAATCCCCGAAAGCAGATACGGCTTGCGCCCCAGGCGACGCACAACCCGGGCGATCTCCCACACCGGGTGGCTACCAACGCTGTAATCCTTTTTGCCGTAAGCGAACGCGGAACCGATACGGCCCCGCCCTGCGGTGCCCATTGGACGGTAATGGTAGAACTCACGCTCGGCAAACGACCGTGTCTTCCACCCTTTCATCCGGGCAGTTATGACGGCCACCCAGTCAACGCCGCCAACGGGAGCCGGTACATAACCCCCGATTTCGTCAAAGCATTGCTTGCGAAACAATTGACACTGCCCGCCCACGTGAGACTCCCAGTCAAACACATCTTTGTCCAGGCTGAAGCCTTCCTCACGAAACGTCGTCCCCACCACACCTAGTTGTGGATCCGTGGAGCACCGGCGAAGGAGAAACTCAAAATGATCCGGGCCAAACGAAATGTCCGCATCCAAGTTTCCGACAATTTCCCATCGAACATTTTGAATTCGGGCCATGCCTAGGTTGAACGACTCCACCTTCCCCGCAAAATTCCTTTTATCTTGTCGCTGCCGCCGAACCAGTTCCATCCACGGGTAGATGGGAATGTATCTATTCACGATTTCGGCTGTATCATCGCTTGAGCCGTCATCCACTATCACCCATTTCAATGGCAGCACTGTTTGGTGAATCATCGACTGGATCGTCTTCTCAATGAAGGCCGCCTCGTTCCGAGCGGGCGTGATCAGGACGTACGTGGGCAGGGTCGCCCCGTCGTCCATTACTTCCTGTTCCGCCTTGTCACTCGATATCAAAAGGGTGCCTCCTCACTGTCCCTGGAATCTCTATTTCGAATCAGCTTCACGACAGCGCCTTCCCTAGCATTTCCACATAGGCATTCCGGGTCAACTCGGCTACCGCGCTCCAAGAATGTACGCTGTTGGCGTAGTCCTTTATCTCTCCTCGTCGCGTGCACAAATTCTTATATAGGTCGCTTGAAAAATATTTCTTGAGCGTCGCTGCCAAATCCGTTGGGTCGTCTGGCCTGCAGATGAATCCAGTTTTGCCTTCGATGATCTCTTCTCTAAATGACCCAACATCTGTAGCAACTACGGGTAAGCCAAAGCTATATGCCAAGAAGAGTACTCCGCTTTGGAAGATGTCTTTATAAGGGAGCACTAAGACATCTGCCGCTTTCAAATACACTTCCATCTCATTATCCGGGATAAACTCGGCTCGCAGAAGAACCTGCCCTTGGCTAAGCTCGCGATTGGCCATTCTCTGCAACTCGTCGAGGTAACTTTCGTCTCCTTTGTTCGGTGCACCGGCTACGACTAGTCGACAATTGAGTTGACCGGTTAGAAGCTGCTGGAAGGCAGCAACGAGATGCTCGATTCCTTTATACGGCCTGAGTCTGCCCAGAAATAAGATCGTCCGCTCATCATTCCCGAGGCCCAGAAGCTTCTTAGCCTCATTGGGAGTGAGATCCGTATCGGGAAATGCATCGTTGATCGGATGACGGATCACAGTTACCGCTTTGTCGGCGACACCAAAATCCTGACAGAGCTCAGTCTTCATCCTTCGGGTATGCACAAAGATGTGATCAGAAAGGCGATATTGGATTCTGAGAGTGAATCGATTAAGAAATGAGTCTTTCGAGTCCCTCTTGGCTTGATTTACGTTATGCGCTGTGAGAGAAATCTTCTTGCCGCATAACTTGTAATATAGCATTAAGAAAGTTCGATCGAAGGACTCGAACTTGTTGTTCCACAAAATATGCAATATCTTCGAGTTGGAAGCCGCTATGTATCTAACCAGACGCAGGTAGTAGACAGCCAGCTTCGACAATTTTGTCGCGATGGGGTCATACTGGCTTAGTCGGCCCCTGAGATTTACAAAACGCAGATTCGATGTTACGTGCAGCTCAGGGCTGTCAACTTCATCGCTGCCTACCACCTCCAACCGTAACCCTTTCGCAGTAAGCGCCAGCGCCAGGCCACAGGCGTAAGGTCGGTCCTGGCAGCCCGTAAGCAATCCAACCTCTATGCCATCCGGTAAGCGGCTGTTTAACTCCGGAGCGATCTGCGGCTGGCTCTTTTCTACAGCGATTTTGTGGGTGCTAATCACGGTTGTCAAAATTTGTTCGGTCGCGTGCCAAGAGCGTCGAGAAGAATGCAGCGTGCCAACTCCAAATAGAAGCCGGAATTTCGAAGGCGTAATTGCGATGGCCGAGTGGCCGGCCGACGATAGCCTTAGGCGCTAATCATAGACGGCGCCACTTGCGGAGCGGCCGACACTCCTCCGATTCCAATGTAATGGAATCCGTGGGATGCAACCTCTTGCCGGTTCAGCGCATTTCGCCCATCGATGATTAACGGCCTCTCGACTAGTGGAGCCAGCCGATTCCAATCGATCTTCCGGAACTCTTCCCACTCGGTAAGGAGCACAATGGCATCGGCTCCTTCGGCTGCCTCGTAAGCGTCGGCACAATATGTGACGTCGGGAAGAACCGCCTTTGCCTTTTCGATGGCCTCGGGGTCATAGGCACGAATGACAGCACCTTCGGTCTGGAGGGCTTTCACGAGCGCGATGGACGGTGCGAAGCGCACGTCGTCGGTGTTGGGCTTGAATGCCAGCCCCCACACGGCGATCTTCTTGCCGCGCACAACCCAGAGTTCTTTTCGAATCTTCTCGATGAAGTGGTCAACACGACTTTGATTGATCTTCTCCACTTCCTTGAGCAGCGAGAAATCACAGCCCGATTTCTCTGCAATTCGGATGAACGCTTGCACGTCCTTCGGGAAACAAAAACCTCCGAAGCCGATTCCGGGGCTCAAGAAAGCAGGTCCAATGCGGGGATCGAGCCCCATCCCCTCGGCAACTCTGGTCACGTCAGCGCCAACTACTTCGCACAGATTCGCCACCATGTTGATGAATGAAATCTTCATCGCAAGGAAAGAGTTGGAGGCGTGCTTGATGAGCTCGGCGGAATTGGTATCAGTAGCCAGGAAGACCGGTTCTTTGCGCTTCGGGCAATCCGAATGGATCGGGCAAGTGAATTTCTGCTTGATGATCGGCTCGTAGATTTGTCGCAAGAGTTTTTCGGCTCGAGGCGAGTCGACGCCAATCACGATTCGGTCGGGATGAAGGAAATCCTCAACCGAAGAACCCTCTCGCAGAAATTCTGGATTTGAGGCGACGTCGTAGCTCAAACCGTTTCTGCTGTGGACAGAAAGATGCCGCAGCAGCTGTCCGCCCGTCTGGACAGGTACGGTACTCTTTTCGATCACCAGGCGATAGCCGGACGCACCCTTGGCGATGGATCGCGCGACACCTTCGATGGCGGAAAGATCCGCATCTCCGTTCGGCAGTGGCGGCGTTCCGACGCAGATGAAGATCGCGTCGCCCCATGCGATCGCCTCGTCGGTGGACCCGAAACACAGTCGGCCAGCCTTTCGGACGTTCTTGATCACATCCTCCAGGTGTGGCTCAAACAAGGGCATGACGCCATCCTGCAGTTTGGCAAGTTTTTCAACGTCGCTTTCGCTGCAGAAAACGTCGTGGCCGACCTGTGCCAGGCAAGCAGCGGTCGTTAAACCTACATAACCCGCGCCAATGACTGAGAGTTTCATATTGGGATGTCCTTTGAGTGTTAAACCTGGGATTAAGATTCGGCTTATGCTCTGCGAGTCTCAGCAGCTAGGGAAATGGCTTCGGTCTCGACGCCCTTCCGACCTGTCATCGAGATAAAGTTGACGATTTCCTCTACTACGCGAACCTGCTGCTTTGCGGCCAACTGCGGGAACATTGGCAAGGAGACGATCTCCGCAGACGCTTTCTCAGCGACCGGGAAATCCCCTTTCCGGTATTTCAGAGCAATGTAGGCCTTCTGCAGATGAAGCGGGATCGGATAGTGAATGCCGGTTGCGATGCCCGCCGATTTCAAATGTTCCATCAGCCCTTCTCTGTCATCCACGCAAATCACGTAAAGGTGATAGACGGCGCGGGACCACGACGGCTCATGTGGGATCGCCACAGATTCTGCCGAAACCAGCAATCGGCCATATTCTGTTGCCCGCTCGCGGCGCTGCGCGTTCCACTTCGCCAGGTGCTTCAGCTTCACGTGCAGAAGCCCCGCTTGAATCGCGTCCAGCCGGCCGTTGTAGCCTTCGATGTCGTGGTAGTACTTTGTGGCCTGGCCGTGATCGCGGAGCATCTTCATGGTTTTCGAGATGCCGGCATCGTTGGTGTTGGCTGCGCCTGCTTCGCCGCACGCTCCAAGATTCTTTCCGGGATAAAAGCTGAAGGCCGCGGCTTGTCCCATCGATCCAGCCTTCATCCAGCGGTTGTGCTTGCGCGAAAAATATTCGGCGCCGTGGGCCTGGCAAGCGTCTTCGATCACGACCAGGCGGTAGCGATCCGCGAGTTCGAGAATGGCGTCCATATCCGCCATCTGCCCATAGAGATGGACCGGAACCACAGCGGTAACCGGCCGGCCGCTGCGGCGGCTCAGCAGTTTGCCAGCATCGTCGACCGTGCACTGCGTTTCCAGATACTCTGCGAGCTTTGCGGGATCCATGTTGAACGTCTGCGCATCGATGTCGACAAACTCGGGCAACGCTCCGGCCTGCGAAATCGCTTCGGTAGTCGCGATGAACGTATGCGGCACAGTGACCACAACGTCGCCGGGCTCTACTCCGGCGGCCATCAGCGCGAACCGCAGAGCATCCGTCCCGCTGCTGACGGCGACCGAATAGCTGGTTTCGCAGAAAGCGGCGAATGCCTTCTCAAAGTCTTCCACCATGGGGCCGCCAATGAATCCGGCGGTCCGCAGGACTTTGTGGAACACTTCGGTGAGTTCCTGCTCAAGTTCAACGTGAGGAGTGACCAGATCAAGAAAAGGAATGCTATTAGGCGCGTTTGAAACACTCACTTTGTGACCTCCCCGGTCGGTTCGATATAACGCAAAACCTTTGCTGGATTTCCAACCACGATGCTGTTGGGTGGTACGTCTTTGGTGACCACGCTGCCAGCTCCCACGATCGCGTTTTCACCGATGCTGAGGTTCGAGAGAATCGTGGCCCCTGAGCCAATCGAAGCTCCCTTCTTGACTACCGTGCGCTCGACCTTCCAGTCGGCTTCGGTTTGCAGGTTTCCGCCGGCGGCGGTGGCCCGCGGATAGCTGTCGTTGATGAACATCACGCCATGACCAATAAAAACGTTGTCTTCAATGGTGACGCCTTCGCAGATGAACGTGTGACTCGAAATCTTGCAGCGCTTGCCGACCGTCGCGTTTTTCTGGATCTCGACGAAGGCGCCGATCTTGGTCTCGTCTCCGACCTCGCAGCCATAAAGATTGATGAACTTGGAAAGCTTCACATCCTTCCCAAGCTTCACATCCGGCGCGATGCAGACATGAGGGTTCATAAAGGGAATAACTCGCGCTCTGACAGTTGGTTGTTAGTTTGGAAAGCAACCACGGGCGGGGAGAGTAAGGCGCGGTTCAATCGGCGCTGGCAGTCCGCTGCTCCGATTCGTACTGCCACGTTGCGGGGCTGACGCCAACACTCTTCACTGGCCGGGCGAGTGACTCGGGAGTGCCTAGCTGGAATTCTCGGTGTGTAGTCTCGAGTGCTGCCTTGACATCGTCTTTTGACACCACGAAAGAAATGTTGCACTCCGAAGAACCCTGCGCGATGGCGACAACGTTGACGTTCTCGCGTCCCAGCGCGGTGAACGTGCGGCCGACCGTTCCGGAACCGCGCATGTTCTTCCCTACTACCGTAACGATGGCGATGGTCTGGTCAAGAGTGATGTGTTCCACTTTTTCGTGTGCGAGATCCTGCGCAAACTCGCGGCGCAGAGCCTCGACCGTGCGCTCCGCCACAGCAGATGCGACCACCAGGCAAATGTCGTTTTGCGAAGACGACTGCGAGATCAGCAAGACATTCGCCCGAACCGCCGCCGTGGTCGCGAATGTACGGCCCAGAACGTCGGGCACACCCACGATTCCCGGCCCACCTACCGTGACTAATGCTACTTCGCTGATCGCCGTCAGCCCCTTCACCCCTCCATCCGTCGAGGGGCCTGCCGGAGTGATTCGCGTCCCCGGAAGTTCAGGGGAAAACGTGTTGCGAATCCACAGCGGGATGCCGCAGGGAGTGACGGCGCTGATCGTTTTCGGATGCAGTACCTTGGCGCCAAAGTGCGCCAGTTCGGCTGCCTCGCGATACGAGATTTCGGGGATTGTAACGGCGCCCGGCACCAGGCGCGGGTCGGCTGTCATCAATCCGTCAACATCGGTCCAGATGATCACCTCGTCCGCATTGAGAGCCGCACCCAGAATCGTCGCTGAATAGTCAGAGCCACCGCGACCCAGAGTCGTCAGCATGCCATCGGCAGTAGCGCCGATGAAGCCCGTCACCACAGGTATCATAGCTTCGCGCAGAAGCGGACGAAGCCGAGCTTCGCAACGCTTTCGCGTTAGGTCCATCAAGGGATCAGCGGCGCCGTGGCAGGAGTCCGTGACGATGAGTTCCGTAGCTTCGATCGCTTCACTTTTAACTCCGCACTCCGTCAGCGCGGCCGCAACCAGAGGAGCAGAAAGACGTTCGCCAAGACTGCAAATCGAATCCCGCGCCCGCAAAGTCAACTCGCGCAACAGCGCCGTCCCCCGGCACAGCCGTTCGCCCTCTTGAAACACTTGTTCCACTTCGTGGTGGATGCGGTTCCTCAGGGGAGCGGAATGAATCAACGCGCCAGCCACTGCGCGGTGCCGTTCGCGGAGCTCCTCAAAGATCGTCTCCACCGCTTCGTGATTTCCAGCTTCGGAATGCGCGGCCGCTTCGACCAGTTTGTTGGTCACGCCACTCATGGCCGAGACCACCACCACCAAGTCACTCTCGCGAGCAGCATCGCGTATGATATCCAACACTTTCCGGATGCGCGGTGCATCGCCCACACTGGTCCCGCCGAACTTCACCACTCGCAGCGGTCTGTTCATATTCGCCATCGCGGGTTTACCTGCGCCCCAATTCGGTCCCAGCGGCAGGACTCTGGGATGAAGCGTCCTTAACTGGCGCGCTCACCCGATTCTGCGATGAAACCACAGAAGACGCTTGTTTCTTTTGGGCCCGGGAGTACCAGGCGCTCTGCTTCTGCCGATTGTCGACGCAATCATGCACCAGCTCAGTTTCTTCCCACGGAACATCGTGGTAGGCCAAGCGCAGAAACGCGCTTTCGGGATCTCGTATCCATTCTTGTGGGAACAGTGCGATCGTATCTTTCTCCGTGACTCTCGTCGATGCTTGCACATCTCCGCCCGACACCGCGGCGTACAAAGCTGCCGGAATGTCGCGCCCAACTCCAAGCGCTAAATGTCCGACCTGAGTTGCCCGGGGATTGATTTCGATCAGGAAAGCGTTGCCAGTCTGCTTCTCCAGCATGAAATCGAATCCATGGACGCCCGAGAGATCAAGCCTCCGGACAATTTTTTCGGCTGCCGCCGACATCTCGGAATTTTCGATCAACCGCACCACAGTCGCATGCCCCGTAGAACCTGTCTTGTTGATCACTTCAAAATGAAGAGCCGCCAGAATCTTCCCGTTCCAGCAAGCCACGGCGCTGGTAGCTTCTCTCCCATCAACAAAAGTTTGCGCATTCACCACGAACTTCTCGCGGCGAAGCGCCGGGGAAATCAAGGTCATGTCGTCATCTAAAAGGGCGTGCTTGACCGCCCGCAGCAGCCGTGGTGGAGCCTGCAGAGATCGAAAGGCTCGCTCCGCTTCGTCCACCGTGCGGACAATTCGCACGCCGTCCCCGCCGGAAGTGCCATTCGCTTTTAGCACCGCAGGCAATCCGTTTCGGATCATCCAATTCTTGAAGTCGTCGAAGCTTTCGATTACTCCCGTTTTCGGGACGCGAATGCCTTCTTGCTCTGCCAACTCCATAAAAGCAGCCCTGGCATAAGAGATCGGAAAGCTCTCCGCTGCCCCCAACGAACGCTCGATCAGAGCGCAAGTCGACGACTCTGCTCTTCCATCCCGGCGCTCTTGGTCGTAGAGGCGGTGCAGGTGCCGGGTCGTAAGATCGTCGCCGGGAACAATCAGATCCGGCTTGGCATCGGCAATGGCCGCGCGCAACGAATGCAATGGAGCCAGCCCGTTGAATCGATAGATCCTGTGCGCCGCTCTCGTCTTGGTCAGCGGGTGCCGACGAGGACACACCATATCCACCGTAAACCCTGCGACGGCCAAGGCCATTGCGAGCCGGGCAGTCGGGTACCAGCGGAAAGTCGTGGCGACTAAGACCTTAGGTTTCACTTTTATTCAGACCTGCGGCGAGAGGAGAAAATTGGCAGGGACAACTCAGAGACGCACCACGGCTCCGCGTTGGCGGATCGACTCGTTGGCGGCTTCCAGCATCCGGACCACACGCAGGCCCGCTTCGCCGTCGTTCACCGGAGTTTTATCATTGGCGATGCAGTCGACGAAATAGGAGAGTTCACGAGTTAGCGCTTCCACCTGTTCGATCTGTGGAGCCCACATATCGCCCGAGCGATAATGCACTAGCAAATCATACAGCCCTTCGCGACTGGTGACCTTTACGCCCTTGTCGTAGATCTTGATTTTCTCATCGGCCTCGAGATCGTTCCACACCAGCATTTTCTTTTCCCCGCCAATCAGCGTCGTCCGAACCTTCACCGGGGACAGCCAGTTGACGTTGATGTGCGCGATGACTTTGTCGGGAAAATAGACGGTGATGTAGGCAACGTCCTCGTGTCCGTTTAAGTGCGTCTGCCCGGTGGCGGAAATCGCCTCCGGAGTCTGCTCGATCAGGTGATCGATGATCGAAAGATCATGCGGAGCCAGATCCCATACTACGTTCACGTCGTGCTGAAACAGTCCCAGATTGACGCGCGTGGAATCGTAGTAGTAGAGCTTCCCCAGGGATCCGTCGTCCAGCAATTGCTTGATTTTTGTGACCGCACCAGTGAACAGGAAGGTATGGTCCACCATGATCTTCAAATTTCTCTGCGCTGCCAGCTCGATGAGCTCCTGCGCCTGGGCGGCGTTGCTGGTGAACGGCTTCTCGACAAAAATGTGCTTGCCGTTCAGCAGAGCGGCTTTGGCCAACTCATAGTGGGTCCAGACCGGGGTCACCACGGCAATGGCGTCGATGTCCGGGGAAGACATCAACTCTGCGGAGTCCTCAGTCACCAGCACATCGGGATAGGCCTTTGCCACTTTCTTGCGCGACGCCGGGCTCTTGTCGCAAACCGCGACCACTTCGGCCGACTCCAGACGGTCCAGGTTCCGAACCACATTCGGCCCCCAGTATCCATAGCCCACAACCCCAAACTTCACCATGACTTCACCCCGTTGCTCGTGCTTTGCGTTGGACTCGCGAGTTTTGACCAGTGCGTTTGTCATATAGATATCAGCGCATGCAGGGAGGGCTGGGGGAGGGATGAAAACTGGTTTAGTGGGCGCCGTCGCCAAAAACTACGGCCGCCGGCGTACGAACCAAAATCTTGATGTCTTCCCAAGGGGACCAGGTTCGCGCGTATTGCAGGTCGAGACGAACCATATCATCGAAAGCCACGCGGCAGCGGCCGCTGACCTGCCAGAGCCCGGTGATTCCGGGCTTGGCCTCCAGCAATCGACGGCGATGCCAAACATCGTACTTTTCGACCTCGTAGGGAAGTGGAGGACGTGGCCCGACCAACGACATCTCGCCTTTCAACACGTTAATCAACTGCGGCAACTCATCCAGGCTGAACCTGCGCAGAAAGACCCCGACCCGAGTGATTCTAGGGTCCTTGGTCAGCTTGAACACTCCGTTACCATTGCCATCGCTGTGGCGTTCCGCTTTCCCGGCAATCAGGTTCTGGACGTACTCTTTGTGCTTGCTGGCGTCGTTGCCGGTATACATCGACCGGAATTTCAAGAAATCAAAGGGCGTGCCGTTTTGGCCAATCCGCTTTTGACGAAACAGGACGGGCCCTTCCGACGTCGCCTTTACGGCCAGCGTAATAACCAAAAGCAGCGGAGCACCCACGAGCAGGGCCACGGTGCTGCCCGCAATATCCATGGCTCGCTTGAGTCCATTGGAAACCCGTTTGGTGTCGGCCTGCCTGGACAAATCAGGGTACAGCGCCGGATTGCTCGGACGCTTGGGCGCTTCGTGGTCATGGTTCCATTCTTCCGGATACACATGAAAAGAAAGACTGACTTGATTGAACTGTTCCGGAGTCAGGTCAGTGCGCAGAGCCGTGCCCAGCCGCTCGATCATCGTGCTGATGATCGAGTCGCGATCCTCGAGTCCGATTTCAGTGAACATCACGCCTACGACGCAATCCTTCTTGTGCCACCCGGCTACGTCCGTCTCCCGCGTCGATCCTGAAAGACCGGCAACTATCTTGCTCAGGATTTTCGCAGTCGCACCGGAAGGAAGATGATCCCCCATGTCCAGCAACATCAGCAGGAAGGGCTTGCGTGATCGCTCGGTCCTTCGCCTTTCGAGCGAAATCAGGCGGTGAAATGTTTCTTCGTTAAGAATACCGCGTTCGCCGGTCGATCCGGGGTTCGCGGCAAAGGGTCCAATACCGACACTAAAGCGTCGCAAATTCACGACTTCATCTCCTAGATATTCTACGTTGAGCTGTTCGGATCAACTAATGGCCGGCTTGCGTTTGACTCTTACGGGGGGAGAGAAGACTTAAACTTGGTTGAATCTTGAGGCCGGTAACCTTACGTTTCGATCAGAGATCGTTCTGAAACGTTCCCTCACTTTGTTGTTGGGGAGTAGCGTTGATAGTAGCTCTTGTGATCGGGATGGGCGCAACCGTTGAGTACAACGCCCAGCAGGTCCGACTTCTTCAGAACTTCGAGTCCTCGCTGCAGCTGCTTCTTTTCCGACTTTCCTTCGCGAGCCACCAGCAAAGTACCATCCGTTACACGCGACCAGACCGTCGTGTCTGCGAGGGGAAGCAATGGCGGGGAGTCCACAATGATCCAGTCAAACAAATTCGCCAGCTGCCCCATCAGATAGGAAAGGCGGCCCGATTGCAGCAACTCGAGAGGATTCTCGGGCGGATTGCCGGCCGGCAGGAACCAGAAATCCGGACCCTCCAGACGGTACACGTTCGAGACCGTCTGGCGCCCGCTCTGCAGCCATTCCCCAAGACCAGCCAGCCTTCCCAGTCCAAATTGCTGGGCCAGCGTTGGACGTCGCAGATCGCCTTCAATCAACAGAACACTCTGTTTCCTCCGCGCCAGCACTCCCGCCAGATTGGCCGACACCGTGCTCTTCCCTTCTTCCGGGATCGTGCTCGTGACCAGCACTTTTTTCAAGGGCCGGCTTTGCTGCAACTGACGTAACCGAACCCCCAGGAAGCGGAACTTCTCCGCCGCCAGACTATCGGGCTCGCTCAGGAACACCAGGCGGCTGGAAGGCAGAACGCTCACTTCCAGGGACGGAAAGTCCACCGGACCGTCGCCGGTGACTTCCTTGGTGAAAGGCTCGGTCGTGCTGGTTTGCACATTGGCGGGCTGGACAGGGACCGGCTGGACGGAAATTGGTTGGACAGAGATTGGCTGGACAGAGATTGACTGGAGATTGATTGACTGGACAAAGGCCGGCTGAGCAGCTGGCTCGGCAGTCGTCGCCGGCTCCGCGATGGGCCGTTGCTCTCTCGGCGCCTCGAACACTTCGGTGACGATGGATACCAGGTCGGGGTATTCGACCCCCGACTGTTCCGTCCCCGATCTTTGCAGCGCGTCAAATATACGGCTCATGTTTCCTGACTCCCGTTCCCATCGCGTCGTTGAGATCAGCGTTCAGATCAGTCTCGTTCGATTGGATGCGCCGCATATAAGTGTAGAGATCCAGTAGCGTCTTGGCCGCGCGCTGTACTTCGGTTCCATGATCGTCGCCGCCCGCCCGCCCACTCACCACCCCGCCAGACGGCGGATGCATCACGTTCATCCGGAAATCCGCGGCGATTTCCTCGATCATTTCCGGCGTGATTGCGCGCGTCTGTCTGGCATAGCCTTGAATCAGCGCGTTCTCGCACAGGGTATTGATCAGGCGCGCGATCCCGTGCGAGCAGCGATGTATTTCGAGGATGGTGTCGTCCGGAAAGAGCATTCCCGGATTCGCGCTACCCGCCAGTTGCAGGCGGCGGTGAATGTAACCTTTGGTCTCGTTGATATCTAGCGGCGCCAAATGGGAACGCAGGGCAATGCGCTGCTTCAGCTGCCGCAAATCCACCGAATCCAGCTTCTCGTCGAGTTCGGGCTGCCCGACCAGAAGAATCTGCAGCAGCTTCTCTTGCGATGTCTCCAGATTGGTCAGCAGCCGGATTTCCTCCAGCACTTCCACCGGAAGATGGTGAGCTTCGTCGACCACCAACACCGTGGTTAGCCCCTTCTGATGGCGCGCAATTACAAACGAACTCAGATCCAGCAGAAAGTCGCTCTTGGTTTTTCCCGCCGTCGGCAGGCGAAAATCACCAGCCACGTACTGCAAGAAATCGATCGGGGTGAGCCGCGGGTTGAAGACATACGCATAGGTCACGTTACTGCGGCTTAAGAGTTGCAGCAGGCAGCGCACCAGCAAGGTCTTGCCCGTGCCCACTTCCCCCGTCATTACCACGAAGCCTTTGCGCCGCCGCACTCCGTAGTAAAGCGCCGCCAGCGCCTCGTTGTGCCTTTTCGTCGAGAAAAGAAACGAGGGGTCGGGTGTAATCTCAAACGGGTTGCGCTGCAGATTGTAGAAACGCTTATACATTGGGAATCAACCAATTATCCGCGCAAAAAGCTGATCGCCGACCCCGCCAATATGGTAACAAACACCACCGCCGCGGTAGCCCACCCAAGCCAGACTTTCCGGGTGGCGCTTTGCTGGTCGGCAAGATTCACGATGGCGGGAATTTCGGCAATTACCTCCGCCGGCAACAACTTCTTGAGCTCCTTCTCGTCGTACATGCGGTCGTCCATAAACTCGAACGCACCCACTACGGCAGCCCCGAGCGCGAGCCCGATGCCCAGTCCAATCCCGCAGAATTTGAGGCGATTGGGAAACTCCGGTTTCTGGGGAAAACTCGCCGGATCGATTACCTGGAAGCGCTCGCCTCGCTGCTGCACGACCATGACCGTAGCCATGGCAGACTCGTTCTTCTTTTTCAGCAGGTCGTCGTAGTTAGCCTTGGACTGGTCGTAGCCGCGCGTCAGGTCCGCCAACTGCTGCTCGCGGATCGGCTCCTGATTGAGACGCCCCTGATACTCGTCCATTTTCGTCTTGAGGGCAGCGATGGTATGTTCACGATTGGCGATCTCAACCTGGTTGGATTTCAGCTGGCCCTGGATCGGAGCCAACAAGGAAGCCTGCGTCGGATCCGTACTCCCCGAGTTCGCCGCCGGATCACCCCCGTCAGTTTGAGCGGAAGCGTCCTTCGTTTTGAGGCTCGCCACCAGTTGGTCCCGCATCTTCTCGGTCTTCGCGATCTGCTCCTTCAGGTTGCGCACATCAGGGTGGCGGTCGGTGTAATGCGAACTGAGGTCGGCCAACTGCGCCTTGAGTTTGTCCAGTTCCTGGTCGAGAGCAGGCAAGCCGACCGTCGGGGTTCCATCCGAAGTCTTGGAAGATCCCTGCAGTGTCCGGTACTGATCCACCATCGATTGCAGGTAAACGTGCTGCTGCCGGGCCGTGTTGAGGGAGTCTTCTTCGTTCTGCATCTGGGATTGCAAACCGCTCAGAATCTGCAGGTTGCTCGCCAGCTGGCCGGGCATCTCGCCCACGTGCTGCGCCTTGAACTCACGGACTTTTTCTTCCTGTTCGGACAGCGCCTTCCGCGCGGTTTCCAGCTGGCCTTCCAGAAACTTGGTGTTGTCTTTCGCCTGGTTCGTACTCTCTTCCACGTTCTCGTTGATGAACAGATTCGTCAACTCGCTGGTCACCGCTTGGGCGATATGCGGATCTCGCGACGTGTAGGAAACGTTGAATGCCGTGATCTGCTGGCGCTCGTCGCGCACCAGATCGATGCCAATGTCCTTGCGCATGCGGTCAACCTTTGCGTCCGGCGATCCATTGGAGCGCGGGCCGGCATAAAGATTGAATTGGTCAATGATGTGCAATAGCCGCGTGCGACTGAGAATTTGCTGGGTGATGCTCTGCATCCGCTCCTGCAAGTCGTCGGTCACGTTCGGCGTAACGTAATCTTTCGGCATGGTGGGCTGCTCCACCAGAATCAGCGTGCTCGACAGGTAGCGCGGTGGAAGCACCCAACTGGCTCCCCACACCACCGCCCAGGCCAGGAACAGCGGGATCAGGAAATGAAAGTGGCGACGACGCACCACTCCCAGATAATGCTGAAGGTCAATAGGTTCCGAGCTTTGCTCTTCTAAATCGTCGACCATGATTTATCTTCTCAACGCCTTATCTTCCCAGCGCTCTGGAGAACTGATACGACAGCGCAACGAATTCGCGATTCGTGTCGGGAGTCCCAGCCAGGATGGCAACTCCACTATAAACCTGGTGCAGACGCGTGTATCCCAGCTGCACACTAAGATGCTGGCCAACTTTCTGCTGCAACGACGCAGTTCCCGAAATCGTGTGCCCGTTGTCGCTGGTCAAAGACCCGGCCAAAAGGTCATTTTGAGCGTACCCGCCCCCGACCGACACTCTCAGTGTTTTTGAAAGTTGTTGCCCAATCGAAGCACTGGCAATGTCCTGTCGCACAGCTCCGATCAATCCTCCGCTGCTTGAGATCATGTGCGCGTAGCTGACCGCAAGGTTGGTCACCCGTCCCTGCCAGTTCACGCTTCCACCAGCTTCCGGACTCCAGTTGCTAGACACGGGCGATGGAATCGACGAAGCGATGAAAAACTGCGGACCGCTGTCTGCGTATTGCGGCCCTCCAAAGATGGAAATGGAGAACGTCGGCCTCGGATACAGGGTGTAGAACAAAAGCAGCGCATGGGTCTGCGTCTCATTCGTTTCTGGCGCCGGGAACGACTGCAAGCGCTCGTACTGGTAAGCCACCCCGAGGTAGTTCACCTTTGAAATCCGCTGCGCATAGAATGCCGATCCGCCCTGCGACTCGGAATCGAACAATCCCGGAACCTCCGCCTGATTCGGATAGTGCAGATTCGTGAAGGTTCCACTGGCTCCGATCATGGCGTTCAGAGCGAATTGGTAGGTGAGGCCAACGTTTCCGGCATTGGTGAGATGGTCGGCAATCGGTGCGATTACCGAAAAGTTACCGCCTTGGGTTCCGCCCGATACCGCTCCGGCCGATCCCAGATCTGGCTGATTGAACACGCTGGAGCTTTTCTGAAAGCCGTCGTGCGCCGCGAAGGTCACGTGCGGGCTCAGGCGATACTGGAAATCGATGGCCGCGTTCTGGTCAGTCTCGTTCAGGGAACTCAGGTGCTGATAGAAAGTGAACCCAGGCGCGTAGGTCATGACCAAGTGCGTTCGCGTGGTCGTCTCGTCGATCGCCAGCGTGGGCGATACCGAATAACTCACATCGCTCTCCGCATGCCCGTTTACCAGACCCACGGCGTTGTCGGTGTACGCGGTGGTGAACAACACGCCGCCACGCAAGTAGTTGGAACGCTCCTGGGAGACGGAAGCAGTCGGATACGACTGCCCGCTGACCAGCGGCGGAGTCACCATGCGATCGTCGCTATTGCTATTCACCGGGCCGCTGTCAGAACCCGCGTCAGGATTCGCCGCCGAGTTCGCGGGCGGAACGGTCGTCGGATCGGGCGCGACAGCTGGCTGCTGGCACCACACCGGCATCGCCACCAGCAGCGCCGGGCCGAGCCAGAACGGATTGAGTTTGCTTGACTTCACGGGATCGGACTTACGGAACGAAAATAGTGTCGCGCGGCTGCAGCTTCACGTTCTGCTCGGCATTCTTGCCCTTCACTACATCTTTGTAGTTGAAGGGCAGCCGGACCTGGGTTCCATCCGGATTCTGCCGCAGCACGTAGACGTTTTTCTGTTTGGCAAAATCGCGAAATCCGCCGGCCAGCGCGATCGCGTCCAGCACCGTTGCGGAATTCGAAATCACGTACGAGCCCGGCTTGTTCACCATTCCCAGGATGTTGAACTTCTGACTATTGATTTGCTGCACGATCACGGTAACTTCCGGTTCGGAGATGAAGCTCTTCAGCTTGGTCGCGATTTCTACTTCCAGCTTCAGCGGAGTCTGTCCCGCGGCCTGCACTTCTCCGACCAGCGGCAACGAGATTCTTCCATCCGAACGCACCGGGACCGACCGTGAAATTTCCTTTTCATTCCACACGTTGATCGCCAGCACGTCGTCATTGCCAATCACAAAAGTGTCGTCGTGGGCTTTTCCAGGCGCATCGGCTGCGTGGCTGGCTACATCCGTTTTTGCCGGCACGTTCGCCAGGGGCGTTCCACTGCCCGTCGCCGTCTGCGCTCCCAGCCAACTCGGCAAAACCGCGCACAGCAGCAGCGTTCCGATTCGTTCCATCCACAAGGTGTATGACTTCCTGGTCATAGCGGCTCCCTGGATTCTTGCCTGGAGAACTCTCTCGCGCATCGCACCTCGTCTGGCTGTGGTCAACTTACCTTCCCGTTCTTGGCGCCCTGGCCCTGCAGCATCAACCGCTCTCCCGGCATCGAAGACATAAACCGGTCCGCTGCGGTCATGTGGTATTGCTCGATCTTGTACAGCAAAGTGCGATAGCTCACTTCGAGCAAGCGAGCCGCGGCTTTGCGGTTCCAGCCGGTGCGCTCCAGGGCCGCTCCGATGGCGTTCTTCTCCGCTTCGCATTTTACGCTTTGCACCAGCGATTTCAGCGACTTTTGGCCGTGCTGGCTCTCGCCATTCCCGTCATGCACTGCCGGAGCCGTGGCGAACTTCAACGTCAGCGGGAGATGTACTTTCCCGTTCCCATTGACCGAGGTCGGCTCGCTTTCGGGGAACGACAACTCCTGGTCTCCGGCCACCAGATAGCGCTTCACGAAGGTTTCGAGTTCGTTCACGTTTCCCGGCCAGGCATAGTCTTGGCAGGCGTCGAGCACGTCCGGCGAGAACTCCCGCGACGGAAGGCCATAATGCCTCGCCAGCTTGTGCATCAGGTGCCGCAACAGGACGGCAATTTCGTCCCGGCGCTGGCGCAGCGGCGGAACGTGCACCGTAAATGCGCTCAACCGGTAGTAAAGATCCTCACGCAGCTTTTTCTCCGCCAGCGCGCGATCAATGTTGACGCTGGTGGCGGCCAGGATATGCACGTCGACCGGGACAGGCCGATCGCTTCCCGGCTTGACCAGGGTTTTCTCGTGCAGAATTTGCAACAACCTGCCTTGCAGGCTGAGCGGCATCTCCGTGATCTCATCCAGGAAGATCGTGCCCTTCTCGCCCAACTCGAATTTCCCCGGGTTCGCCCGGTGGCCATTTGACGGAAAGGGCCGGTCGCTCCCGAACAATTCGTCTTCGAGCATATCGCCCGGAACTGCGCCGCAGTCCACTTTCAGGAAACGGAAGCCGGAGCGTACCGAAAGTTTATGAATCAACCGCGCCACCGTCGACCGGCCGCTTCCGCCTTCACCCAGAATCAGAACGGGCACGTCCGCTTGCGCGAGCAGTTCTGCCTGGGCGCGCAGCCGTTGCATGATCGGGCTGGCACTTACGAAAAATGCTTCGTGCCCCACTTGTTCTATGTCTTCGCTGACAATCCCGGCGGCCCCGTTCTCAGGCTCGGATAGATGCTTGCGGATCAGCCGTTCCAGTTGTTCATCTGTGAAGGGACGGACCAGCACCTGTTCGGCTCCCAGCCTGGTCGCCTCTTTCTTCCGGCCGCCGTCTTCAGGATGGCATAACACCAGCACCCGGAGCTCGGGACGCAATCGACGCAGCCATCGGAGGATGTGCAAGCTGTCGCCGTCCCCCCGCGGCACGTCCAGCAGGAGCAGGTCGGGGGCTACGCCCGACTGCACGCGTTCCATGGCATCCCAGCCGCTCGGCACGGTTTCGAGTTGCCACGAGTTCGTTTCGCCGATCGACCACAGTGAGCGCAAAATCTGCGGCTCACGGCTTACGACCAGCAATCGTAGGGTTGCAATCATGGGTTCGGTCACGGGCTCAGTGACTCCTTGCATCACGAACAGGGTGAGATCGACAAATCACTGACGGATGAATCAAAGATGAAAGAATCTAGAGTGAAAGAATCTAGAGTGAAAGACAGAAACAGGCGGGCAAAAAGTGCGTCTTCTGAATTCCAAGTTTCCTGAAGAGGTCAGCTGACCCCTAATCCCGATCCCCTGATCACTTCCTCCACGGCTTCGACAGCGTAGCCTTCGACCTTAACTGACAACGACCGCTGGATGGCGTCCACGGAAATCACCAGCGAGCTGTCTCCGTTGCGCGAAACCAGGATGCCTTCCAGGCCGTCGAGCGCCCCGCTGCGGATGCGCACGCGCTGTCCAATCTTGAGGAACGGATGTGAAGCCCAGGGCAGTTCGCTTTCGACCAACCTGCGAACCGCATTCACCTGCTCGTCGGGAATCGGCGAACCTTCGCCACGTGCACCCACCAGTCGGAGCACACCGTCAATTCCCAGAACGCGCAGCCGATCGTTTCGGCTGGGGGCGAATCGGGCGAACATGTAGCAGCCAAACAGCGGCAACTGTACTGACTTCTTGCGGTCACTCCAGCGCCGAACTTCCGTCACCATAGGCAGGAACGTGGTCACGCCCCATTCCGCGAGCCTCTGGGCCACCATCTTTTCGTGCCGGGAACGGGTGTGCAGGGCATACCAGCTTTCGGCGCGTGCTTCCACGCCCGCTTCTGCTATTAGAATCGGCTGTGAAAGCTGTCCTGTGAGCTGATTCGTGGCCATAGCTTCGCCCTCTCAGTCCCATCCCGTAGGTGGACTTTGGTGAATCGCAGACAGATTCTGGGAGATCTCAGACGCTGAGATCTGGGGGACTACCGGCAACAACTGAGGGGGAGGAACCACTAATTCTACACTATTTCAATAGAGATTATTGTATATAAATCTCCGTCAGTCAAGGGCGCTACTGCTCGGCTCTTGCTTCGATCCTGGGGGGATACGCAAGTAAAACAGGGGGTAATGAACTTAAAGCATACCGAACTTGAGGCTCATTATATCCCGCTGCTGCCGCCTGTCAATAGCCCATATGGCTAGCTTCTGCATTCCCTCGCAGCCCGTTGCACACTCTCCTCGGACTTCTCCGGGCAACGCCAGATCCCGGTCGAGCCCATCGTCGCTACCGCCCAACGAATCAGTACTTTAGACGAGAGCCGCAGCCTAGCCTATCGGGTTTACGCTGTAATTTGCACCACGCCAACTACCTATCTCGATCCCACTTTACTGGACTTGGGAACGTATCTGCACCACCGAATCAGCGTTCCCCAGTGCAAGAACCTAACCCGCAGTGCAGATAGTTGCAAGAGGTACACCACCCGGGTGCAGTCCTTCTCCAGAAGGACAGGGTAGAACAGATCATCGTATAGAGATCTAAGGATTGGAGTCATATGGCTCATTGCTTGGTACCAATGTCTCTACTATCTGGCTTTGGCTTCGGTCCCTGCGGCGGTAGGAAAGATGCCGCCGCTCCGGTAAAGCGCTGATCCTAAAGGCGATACTTTCTTTCAAGGCGTCAGGCTGCCGAGGTCTTGACCAGTTGAGCCGTTTGCCCCCAGCCCTCGCGAAAGTGTGATCTTCCATGCCTGCAAACAATTGCGCTAGGTCGCATATCTTTGCAACATAGGCGCGAAATTTCCCGGCCCAATACTTGTACCGGCACCAAGCGTTGCGGTAGACTCGCACGCTAGTCAAAGAGTCGTCGCTGCGTCGCGGATTTTGTTTCTGGCCACCATCCAAATTGTCTTCTCGTCGGAACGTGGGGCCAGAATTTCCCTCCGCCAGGACGATCTCCTAACTGCAGGCCAGAAACGGTAACCATCAAACGCTCGAGGGCTGCGTGCTCCCCAGTCGATGGTGAGCGCTGCGGGTTGAGCGTTGCATCTGGGCCCGGTTGGAACTTCGATTCTTGCGGTGGCTAACGTGCAAACCAAGCCCGCCCAGCCGGCAAGAGCAGTTCGCGTCCTGGTCGCGGACAGCTCGCGCATTCACACTCAGCTTCTATCGGAAGCGCTGCAGCGCGATCCTGAGTTGGACGTGGTCACCTGGCACGCCGATCCGCGCGGCCTGTTGGCGGCGGCGCTGGCGGGCGACGTGAATGTTTTAGCAATCAGCTCCGCCTTAGACGGACACCCGGCCCGCGGTCTGGAAACCCTACGTGAATTGCGTGCGGCAAGGCCCAGCATTCGAGCCGTGGTGCTGCTCGATTCCCGCAAGCCGGAAGCCATCCTCGACGCGTTTCGTGCCGGAGCCCGCGGAGTCTTCAATCGGGACAGCTCGATCGAGATGTTCTGCAAGTGCATCCGCAGCGTGCATCAGGGACAGATCTGGGCCGACAGCGCCGACGTCGCGCTCGTCATCGAGGCGCTGGCTTCGGCCCCCCGCATGCGGCTGCCCGCTGCCGATGGCCTGAATCTTCTATCCAAACGCGAGTGCGAAGTGGTTCAGTCTCTGGTGCAGGGACTCACCAATCGCGAGATTGCCGAACGCATGGGACTCAGCCCGCACACCGTGAAGAACTACCTGTTTCGCGTTTTCGACAAGCTCGGCGTGTCCAACCGGACCGAGCTTTTGTTCATGACCTTGAGCCAGGGCGGCAGTGCAGAGGAAGCAGCAGCACCCGATCCTGGCGCGACCGCACCTCATGGAATACCCTCCGAAGCCAATCTCGCTGCCCTGCTGAACGCGGCCGAGGCCGGCGCACCCCAAGCTCAGTTATCCCTCAGCCAGGCATACTGGGCGCGTCGCACTGAGCCCGCGGATCTGGTGCGCGCCTACATGTGGCATCTCGTAGCCACGAGGCGGGCCGCCGAAGCCGGCCGGTTCATCTCCAAACAGATGACCCCCAAGGAGATCGAAGAAGCCGAGCAACAGGCAGGGCAATGGATTTCGCGACTGAAGAAGATCTTCCCCCTGTCGGGCCCTGCCTAGAGCCGCTTCACAGATCAACCACAAGCGGCAACCCCGCCAAGGCGGTTATTCTGAGATGTGATTGAAAAGCCAGCCACAGACCCAAAGACAACGCTTCGCAAGGGTTTTCTGCGATCCTTGGTTCGATGGCTTGCCATCGGCGTGGTGCTTCTTTGGTCGCTTGTCGCGCTGATCCTTCTGGCCGCTCGGTGGATCGATCCACCGTCAACTGCAGTGCACATCCAGCGCCACTTGCAGGCCTGGATTCACCACAATCCGTATCATGAACGCTACCAATTCATTCCACTCAGCCAAATCTCACCCGATCTCCAGCATGCTGTGGTCGCCGCGGAGGACGCACGCTTCTACCAGCATCATGGGTTCGATTGGCACGAGATCCAAATTGCTGCCGATGAAGATTTGGAAGGCGGCCGCGTTCGCGGAGCTTCCACCATCACGCAGCAACTGGTAAAGAACCTATTTTTCGGAACGGGCCGCTCCGTCCTCCGCAAGGGAGCGGAGTTCACACTGGTACCGGTGGCCGAATTCGTCCTCGGCAAGCGGCGCATTCTGGAGATCTACCTGAACGTGGTCGAATGGGGCCCTGGTATTTATGGTGCTGAGTCGGCGTGTCGTTATTACGAGGGAACCGCTGCCCGGAACGTCGGTCGGGAACAGGCGGCACGGCTCGCCGCGATTCTTCCCGCTCCTCTGAAACGAAGGCCCGAGCGCATGAATAAATACAGCGTGCTCATCCTTGAGCGGATGCGCCAAATGGGTTGGTAATGGGCAACGGCTTGGTGGTTTCGGGGCTGAATACGATTAGGTAAATATGCAATATGATCGTGGCCTTATACATTTTTATTTGTTCAAACTCCGTTGCATCGGGCAAGTGATACTGCCTCGCTTGAGGGCGAGGGGTGCTTCACATGTAGCCGTTGCGACCAAGAGCATCACTACATACGGAGAATACTTTGATGAAAACTCAGTCACTTCTTATCTCAGGCCTAAGTCTAATCATTGGAGCCGCCGTCGCCTTCGCGATCAGTGCGCACGTCGCGGACCCTGGACCGAATTGGCCGGCAAGTAGAGCCACTGATCTTGCTCAACCCACTGCGGCGATGACTCCCGTGCTGGCAAAGAATCTGGCCGACTTCGATGATTTAGATTTCCACGTCTACACCGGGCAGCACTGGGACAATCTCCCCAAGAGCCATGCGGAAGACATCACTGTCTATTACCCGGATGGCCATACGACGAAGGGAATTCCCGCGCACATCAAGGAACTCAATTTCATGTGGACGTTCGCACCGGATAATCGCATTGTCGAGCACCCAGTGCGTTTCGGCACGGCGGACGGCGAGTGGACCGGCATCATGGGTTATCTCGATGGTACGTTTTCCAAACCCATGGTTCTGCCCGGAGGTAAAACCATTCAGCCTACTGGCAAGCGATATCACCTACCGATGTCGACGCTCGGACACTGGAATCACCAGGGAACAATGTCCGAGGAATACCTCTTCTGGGATAATGACACCCTGATGAAACAGATCGGCGCGGAGTAGCTCATTGCACGCGCTATTCCCATGGACTGAGGCAGGGATAACTGTCGTGATTGGACTAAAGCTGTTGCTTGGGAAGATCGATCATGACGACCTGCGAGTTTTCGCGTAAGCGGTCGAAGACGATTTGTTTTCCGTCGGTGGTGATGTCGAAGGTCCGCATGGCGGCGCGGTTTTGCAGCCGGGTGAGAAGGCGCGACTTCATGGAGGCGAGATCGAGTAGCCAGAAGTCCTGTGCTGCGAGCAGTCCCCCCATATAGATCAGACTCTTGCCATCAGGCGAGAAGCGCACGCGTTCGCCCAAGCGCCGCAAGATAATCTCGGGCAATTTGACGCCAGTTCCGTCCGAGCGTATGGCCAGAAGCGGAGCGAAGGTACGCACATTCGTACCCGCGTATACGATCAGGCTTCCATCCGGCGACCAGACTGGATTGAGTGCCGGCCCACTGGCCAAGCGCACCGGTGATCCGCCATCCAACGGAATCTTGAAAAGCCCGGGACCAGTGGCGTCGCTGCCACCAGTGGCGATCCATCTGCCATCCGGCGACCAGCAGCTCGAACCCTGAGGGACCATTCCCTCCGCGATAGGCTGGAGTTCGGCGCCGTCTGAAGAGAGGACATGCAGTTGGTGTTTCCCGCTCCGCCGGAGCACAATGGCCACGCGACCTCCATCGGGTGAAACGGCGGGCGTCTCCAGCAGCGCACCATCGGCCCCCTTCCAGATCTCCGTCACCTTTCCGTCCCGAAGGCGCCACAGTCCGTCGCCCGTCCCCAGGGAAGATAAATAAAACAGCGACGAGCCGCTAAAACGAGGCGCCAGAGCGCGCACGGTCGGCACGGTAAACGGTTTCACGTCGTGTTCTTCGGCAACGCGATCAAGAATCGGAACAGTCCAAAGACCGGCGATGGGATTGCTGATGGTGGCCACCAGCTTACGGCCGTCCGCGCTGGCCTGCACGGACGTATATTGCTCGAGGCCGACGCTCACGCGCCGCGAATCCCGGCGTTTCAGATCAAACGCCCACAACCAAGGTCCCGAACCGTCCTCGTCCCGCGCTACGTAGAACACTGTGCGGTTGCCGACTGGCGTGGGATAGGCGACGTCTGTATTGCGTTGCGTGAGGCGCTCTGGGTTGCCGCCATCCGGGTCGATGCGCCATAAATCCATCTCCTTCGTCGCCGGTGTCCCATGCGCGAAATAGATCCAACGGCCGTCCGGCGACCAAGCTGGAAAGTGGTTGTGAAGTCCCGGCCGATCCCCGAATATCCGTCGCGCATTGGCGCCCGTGCGGTCCGCCACGAATATAGGGTCGCCATTAGCGTAGGTATGATAGACAATCCGCTCGCCATCCGGTGACCAAGCCAGGTTGACGGCTTCCTCGCCGAGGAAATTACGAGGCGTACCTCCCGTCAGAGGCATCAGCCGCAGCCGCATATCTACGTCGCCACCGCCGATCCACACTTCCGAGCCATCTCCTGAAAAACCTACGCTTCGTAAAGGCCCAGGTAATGGGCCTGCCTTCCCTTGTGTCAGATTAACCGAGCGTCCGCTGCCTACTTGGGTGAGCCATACATCGAAGGGGCCGTCATGATCGGAGATAAAAGCCACGAATTTGCCGTCCGGCGAGATAGCCGCTTCCACGCTCACGAAGTCGGTTACGCGCGCGAAATGCGCTTTTTCGAGCGGGTTCGCCGGTGCAGCCGCCGGCCGAAACATTTCCCAGACCGCAGCTCCCATCAGCAGTGCGGTTGCTATCACCCACGGGAGCCACGCTCGCCGAGACTTTGGCTGCGGCACACTCTTCGCGGTCGTCGTTGCGGCCGACGTTCCGCTCAGCGATTCAAGGGCAAACGCCAGATCACTGGCCGACTGGAATCGCCGCTCGACGTTCTTCTCCAGGCAGCGCGCAAGAATCCGTTGCAGTTCCACCGGACCTTGCCAGCCGGTATCGTTCAAAGCCTGTGGCTCTTCGCGCAAAATTGCGGTCATCGTTTCTGCGGACGTCTCGCGTTTGAAGGCGCGTTTGCCGGTGAGCATCTCGTACAACACCGCACCAAAACTGAAAATGTCCGATCGCGGGTCGGTCGCTTCGCCCCGCACCTGCTCCGGCGACATGTAGCCGACGGTACCCATCACCGTACCCGGCAAAGTCGCCTGGTTGGTCAGCGTCACTGCGGTTTCGTGGTTTTCCTCCGGCCTAACCAGCTTCGCCAGCCCGAAATCCAGCACTTTAATCCGTCCATCACGAGTGACAAACACGTTCTCCGGTTTCAGATCCCGGTGCACGATTCCCTTCTCGTGCGCCGCCGCGAGTCCCTGCGCGATACCGAGCGCGTATTCGATCGCGCGCCGCGCCGGCATCGGCCCTGATGCGAGTTTCTCCCGCAGCGTTTGTCCTTCAAGAAATTCGCTGACCAGAAACGGCGCGCCGTCGTGCACGCCAATGTCATGGATGCCCAGGATATTCGGATGGTTCAGCGCCGCAACCGTGCGCGCTTCCTGTTCGAAACGCCGCAGTCGGTCCGCCTCATGAGCCAGCGCCTCCGGCAGCACTTTGATCGCGACATCACGCCCGAGCCGCGTGTCCCGCGCGCGGTACACCTCACCCATGCCGCCAGCGCCTAGCGGTGACTGAATCTCATAGGGACCAAGCTTTGTGCCGGAAGCTAGAGCCATGCTTGCGCGCAATTATAGTGGCTGAGAGAAGGAAACCGGAGTCTCTCACTGGTGTTTGGGGAATTGCGTTATCATCCTACGCCGTGAGCACCGAGACCACAGATCAGGTTCCGGATCGCCGATTGCGTGAGCTTCTGCTATTGCAGATCGTGAATCTCTTTATCCGTGGCGCCCTGCTGGCGGGCGGGCGCGATGTCTTCGGACGTCACGTGCTTGCCACCTTTCTGAACTTTACCCGCAATCACGAGCAGCGATTTCAGTTTGTCGGAGATTTCGGCGGTGGCGTAGTTGCGCTTGACGCGATCGATCAGGTCGTAGTCTCCACCCACGTGTTCAGCCGCTGCCGCTCCGTGCGACAGTTGGCAGAAACAGCAATCGTTCTGCGAAGAAACGTAGGTTGCGATGATTTCGCGTTCAGCCGGAGTTGGCGTGTTTGGACCGCGTAAGAGCACCTCTACGAGTTCGCGCAGCGCCCTGGTACTTTCAGGACTGATCGCCATCGGGCCGAGGATGCCTGGGGCGCCTTCGGGTACTTGAATGTGGGCCATAGGTTTGTCCTTTCTGATTCCTAAACTCCGAGAACCTTCCCTGCCATTGCTGTCCCCTCGACACGATTCCTTATCTTCGCGAAGGCTGTGTCGCGTGAGGTGGACGTGTCATCGGCGAAGGGTGAGAAACCACAATCGTCGGTTGTTCCCAGCGATGCTACGGGAATAAATTCTGCGGCTTCGAGGACGCGATCACGCACGGCTTCTGGGCTCTCAATTTTGGGATGGATCGGATCCGTGACACCCACGAAGATCCTCTGATGGGGCTTGAGCAGGTTTCGAATCGTGGCGAGCACACGACGCCGGTCCCCTTCGCTGGCCAACTGAACATAGAAGCGACCGACGTTCAAACGAAACAACGCCGGCAGTAGGGCGGTGTAGTCCACATCGGCGCTATGAGTGGAGTCATGATCGCCTCCGGGGCAAGTGTGCACGCCAATCTTCTGACGTTCTGCCTCCGAAAATTTATCGAGCACACGATTGTTCAGATCAACGAATGTATTCAACAATCCGCCGGAGGGATCAAGCTTGAGTGCCAGACGTCCTTCCGTGAAGTCGATTTGCACGCAGGCCGCATTGGCTTCCAAACACTCACGAATATCCCTCTCGGCATCTTGAACAAGGTCTTTCAGGAACACCTCGTGCGGATATCCGCTCAGGCCACTCTGCGGATAAAGCAGGCTCAAAGCCGACGCCGAAATCACAGCCTGTTTCACTGGACGGTGAGCAAGTCTCTGAGCAGCCTGAAGGTAAGTAACAGCGTGGACGCCGTAGCGGAAGGGACCTCTTGTGAGTCGCGGCAACTGCCGGACGTGACCGTCTGAAAAAGGAATGGTGACGCCATCGGCAGCGAGGTTCTCAAGACCGCTAAGGGGATAGGTTGCGAAACTCGGTTTGGTCTGCTCACCATCCGTTATGACGGGCGATCCAGTCGCTTCCAGGCGGTTGATGGTATCGCGCAGTGCCGCTTCTTTTGCCGCATGAAGCTGCTCGTCCGATAGCTGGCGCGCGGCGTAAGCCTTCATCGCCGCCAATAACTCTGAGGGACGGGGTATGCTGCCAATGGGTTCGGTCGGAATCGGCATACTGTGAATGGATCAGCGCCCCTGAATCAGAAGTTTCGCGGCGCAAGGCGAAGTTATCGTACATTGCGTGCCGGAAGACAGGTCTCCCCGTCGACCTGACAAGCGGTTCCGATGACGGAGCCCTTATACGTGCGACCGGTGTTTCCCGACAATACTCGAAAAAGACTAGAGAGAATCCTTGAACAACCGAGACGCCAGATCGCCATAGTATTTTTTGACTATGGCTAACCTAACCCTTCAGCTTTACCGTGACTAGCCATGGGAATGTTCGACTACGCGACGGGGGTTCTCCTGCGGATGCCGGAGTTTCTCGGGGTGACGGTTCGCGACGGGACGACCCAGATCTCGACTGCACAGCTTGAGGCTGTTTTGGGTCAGGTCGAGAATGTAACTCGAAAAGCACGGGACTTGGTCGCCGGCCGAAATCTAGCCTGCCTTACAACCAGCCTCGAATCTACGTCGTGGTCGGTCGCGCAGTGCCTGGACCATCTGGCGCTGACGACGAATGCAGTTCTACCCGCAATCTCAGAGGCTATCGCACGCGCTCCACGCCTCACCACAAACCGGGCCCTCAGGACCGGCGCTCTCACGCGGCTATTGCTCCGGAATTTGGAGCCTCCTTACCGCGTGCGTTTGAATGTCCACTCCTCCTTTGTTCCTCGTCAACATGACTTCAATTCCGCATGGGATGCTTTTGCAGGGTCGCAATCCCAACTTACAAAAACAATGCGGACCGCCATCGGCCTTGCCATTGATGAAGTGACAGTGGAATCCCCGGTCTACGCTCGCCTCAGCTACAACGTGTACGGGGCGCTTCGCATGCTGGCGGCGCACGAGCGGCGGCATCTCTGGCAGATCGAACGAATACTGAAGACGCTGGATGGCGCACCGAACCGCGCATCCTGATTCGAGAAAGTCCGCGCGGAAATGCCTGACCAAGTGCCATCAACTTCCTGCGACGTGATCGTAATTGGGAGCGGTCTGGCGGGAAAGGCGGCTTCCCTGCACTTGGCCCGGGCCGGCCTCAAGGTGGTCTGCCTGGAGCCGCGTCAAGCCGTTCGTCCGCCCGTGGGTGAATCCCTGGACTGGTCGGCTCCCGATCTCTTAAGCAGGCTCGGGATTTCTCCCGAAAGCTTATTGGCATCCCGCATCGCAACCTGGAAGCGGCATGTCACGCTGAAAATGCGCGATGGCTGCGAAGCGCACTATGTGCCTTCGGCGTGGCTCGGCGGCCCTCCTTTTCACGTCAACCTAGCGACCCTGCATGTGGAGCGAACGCAGCTGGACAACGAAATCCTGAAGATGGCCCAGGATCAGGGGGTCAGGTTTGTGCGTGACGGGGTAGTGGATCTCGAGACTGCCGACGGAAAGATTTTCTCGGCACAAACCGAGAGCGGTGCACGCTTCTCATCGGGGTGGTTCATTGACGCATCCGGGATTGCAGCGTCGCTGGCGGCGCGAAAGTTCAACCTCTCCTGCCTGCAGTATGGTCCCACGAAAGTGGCCATCTGGAACTATTTCAAAGTTCAGGAACAGGTGGAAGGAACGACGCTCTATATCGATCCGATGCCCTCGGAATATCTCGAATGGATTTGGGAGATTCCGGTGAGCCCCGACACAATCAGCGTAGGGTATGTCGCGCCCGGCGCGGCCGTCAAAGCAAAGCGTGACCGCCGAAAATCCCTGGAAGAGGTATTTCACGAGCAACTCATGAAATTTTCCCGATTCGTCCCACTTCTTGAACAAGCAATTCCGGGCGCAGTTCACGTGACGTCATTCCAGTGCCGGGTTTACACGGAGTCGGCAGGTCCGAACTGGCTGATTGCAGGCGAGGCCACATCGCTCGTAGATCCCATGACTTCGAACGGAGTCACCGCGGCCCTTAGGCATGCGGCCGAGGCTGCGGCCCTTGTCCTGAAATTCCGAGCGCGAGGAGAACTACCCTGGCACGCAAGGAAGGCCTACAGCAGCCGGATTGTGCAGACGGCGAAGTTCTTTAACGAGGGTATCGAAAAAATAATTTATGAACCGGTGGTGAGAAGTCGCATCGGGCTGGCGACAGCGGGGACCGTTTATACGAGTCCCGCATGGAGCATGAACGTAGTCTATGCGCGTCTAAGCCCGGCCGGATTGTTGTCCACACTCCTGTTAGGTGCCATGCTGGGATTGTTTCGGATTGCAGCATCGATCCTTTATTGGTGGTGCAGCATGCTGAAGCCTGGTGCCGCAAGGGTCGCAGAGGAGGATTCCAGCGTGGAGTGAAAAAGGGAGGAGCAAGGTCCGACGGGGTCGCACCGCAGGAATCTTTTCACGAGTACAAGAAAGTACCAATACAATGCAAGGCGCCGAAATGACCTCCGACCTCACTGAATTCGACTTCGGCTATTACGGCTGGCGTGTCGTGTTGGCGGCGTGTCTCGGGGTGATGGCGGGATTCGGCTCGCTATTCG
>Ga0209006_10000101_pt1 | contig 90839 bp, 62 predicted proteins | sample JacPin_JW_Ref_O2_FD_188567 | JGI IMG/M metagenome (GOLD analysis project Ga0209006, IMG submission 188567) | Forest soil microbial communities from Algoma, Ontario, Canada - Jack Pine, Ontario site 1_JW_Ref_O2 (SPAdes) (version 2) | ecosystem: Environmental > Terrestrial > Soil > Boreal... | reverse complement strand
TTCGAATTCGTCGAAGACACTTCGGTGAATGCGAGGCGAGCCGCCAAGCCAGGAGACCGGCGGAGTTTCAATCTGAACGCGTAATCGCTCGAAAAGCGAATGCGTGTCCGGACAACCTTCAACTCCCGCGCGAGAGGGAGAGGAGGAAAAATGAAACTACGATCGATCGTTCTGCTTTTTGCTTCGCTGCTACTGATTTCGACCTTCCCTACATACGCACAAACCTCCAATACAGCGACGGCAACGTCTGGGGCTGCGAACGACCAGCATACCGGATCAATTTCCGGAACTGTTTTCGATCCGGACGGACGCGCGGTCGCCGGGGCTCAAATAACGCTGTTGTACGCGATGGCGGCGCTCGAAGTGAGAGAAACCAATGCACAAGGACAATACAGGTTCGACGAGCTCCGGGCCGGCACATACGAAATCGTCGGTGCGTTACCGGGATTCAACGAAGTGACCGGCGACATCGAACTGCATGCGGAAGAAAAGCTGGTCAAGGATCTGAAATTAAGCCTCAGCGCGGTGCAGGAGAAAATCGTGGTGTCGGCGGCGCCGGGCGGAGCGCTGACGTCGCAGATTGCATCTTCGGTGAGCGTGGTCTCCGAACAAGAGATCGATGATCGCGGCGCGGAAGCGGCGTTAGATGTGATGCGCGGACTGCCGGGCGTGGAGATCAACCAATCAGGGGGGCGCGGAACCGTTACGAGCGCGTTTATCCGCGGCGGCAATTCGAATTACAACCTGGTGATGGTGAACGGAATTCAACTGAATGATTTTGGCGGCGGATTCGATCTGGCGCCGCTGCCCGCCGAGGGGGTGGAACAAATCGAGGTGATTCGCGGACCAGAAAGCGCGCTGTATGGCTCGAATGCCGTCGCAGGCGTGATCAATATTGAAACGATTCACGGAGACGGGCCACCACATTTTTCGTTTATAGGAGAAGCGGGAAGCTTGTATACGTGGCGGCTGGGAACGACCGGAGCGGGACTAAATCGGGGCTTCAGCTGGGCGTATAGCCTGTCACGGCTGCAAACGAGGGGGCAAATTCAAAACGACGGCTATCGCAACCAGACGTCAACGGTGAGCCTGGGCTATTCGCGATCTCCGCGGCGCCAGTTCAACGTGAATTTTTTTGGCAACGCGAGCGCGGTGGGGTTGCCGGGGCCGTGGGGCTCGGATCCGGACGGACTATTTCCGGGGCGAGATACGGCGACGCACCAGAACCAGAATTTATTTGGGTACCAAGCGCAGGAGACGGAGCAGTTTTCTACGCGATTTCAGCAGGTGACTACGGTAAGCGTTTCGACCGACCGAATCACGATCGATTCGCCGCCGTTTCCGAGCGGAGAAGGAGACTCCTTCACCAACAACTTGCGAGTGGTTGCAAACACGCGGAGCGAGATCGCGGTTTCTTCCAAGGACACCTTGGTGGCGGGATTTGAGTATGACCGCGATCAATTCAAGAATGCCTTTGTGGAAGATGTGGGTGACGCACCCTTTGTGCTGGGGCGAAACAGTTACGCGTTCTTCGCCGAAAATCGCTGGAATCCGGGTGAGCGCTGGTACATCAACGCGGGCGTGCGAGTTGACGATATCCAGACGAATTCGGTGCCTCTCAACACGAATACCGGGCAACCGGGGATTCCATCGAATTCGCTGGCGAAAGTGACTCCACGACTTTCCATAGCGTATCTGGCGCGAGAATCGGATGGAGACGGTTTCTTCGGTGCCACTCGTTTGCATGCGAGCTTTGGCACAGGCTTTCGGGCGCCCGACGGATTCGAACTCGCGTTCACCAACAATCCGGACCTGAAGCCCGAGCAAAGCATCAGCTTCGACGCCGGCATCGAGCAGCGCATGGCGCGGGACAAAGCGGTGGTGGACGTGACCTATTTCTATAACCGATTCAAAGATCAAATCGTAACGACCGGCAACCTTCCCACGAATTTCGATTCCGAGAATATTGCTAAGTCGCGCGCGAATGGGCTGGAAACGACTATTCGACTGCGGCCGATTGCTTCGCTGGAATTTACAGGGTCGTACACCTGGCTGAATACATCCATACTGGCGCTCAATGGATTTGACGAGCCGCAAACTCCGTTCACGGTTGGGGAACCCTTGATTCGCCGACCGCACAACGCCGCAGGTTTTAATGCCACGTGGACGAAAAAGCGGTTAATGCTGAACATGAACGGAACAATTCGCGGCGCCGTGCTGGACGTCGAGCCGAATGATGGAACTTTTGCGTGCGAGTTGACAAACCCCATGACCGGCAATCCTTTTCAGTGCCTATTTCGCAATCACGGATACGAATTGCTGAACGCAGGCTTCGCGTACCGGTTGCCAAAGGGAATCGAGATTTTTGGACGCTTGAATAATTTTCTCAATCAGCGATATGAGGAGGCGTTCGGATTTCCGTCATTGCGTTTGAATTTCATGGCGGGATTCAAGATAGACCTGCCATCTGGAGGCTGGCATTCCGAGTAACAGAGTCTAACGTGCCGCTGGCCCGCTGCTATTGGAGCGCGACGGGCCAGCGGGACATGAATCATGTGTCGGCCCGGCGAAAGCGGACGACGCAGCGCGGCGATGAGTCACGAAGGTTGATGCAGAGCCGCATAATCCGACCCGGTCAACAATTGTGGAGGCGGATGCTATAATCACGAATTCCGATGAGCCGAACATCGCCAGAAGCCACGACCGTGACGCCTGAAATGATGGCGAAATACGAGCCGGTTATCGGGCTCGAAGTGCACGTGCAGCTGAAAACGCTGACCAAGGCGTTTTGCGCGTGTTCGACTGCATTCGGAAATGCTCCCAACTCGAATACCTGCCCGGTATGCCTGGGACTTCCGGGGGCGCTGCCAGTCCTGAATCGAGCGGCGCGCGATCTGGCGGCGCGGGCGGCGCTGGCGCTGGGTTGCAAAGTTCAGACACGCTCGGTTTTTGCGCGGAAGAATTATTTCTATCCCGACCTCCCGAAGGGCTACCAAATTTCGCAGTACGAACTGCCGCTGGCGCTCGAAGGCTCGCTGGAAATTGAAGTCGAAGGCCCGAAAAAGAAGATCGGGATCACGCGCGTGCATATGGAAGAGGATGCCGCGAAAAACCTGCACGAAGGGTTTCCGGATTCCGATCGCTGGAGCTACATCGATTTCAACCGCTGCGGAATGCCCCTGATCGAAATCGTGTCGGAGCCTGATATACGGACGCCGGCGGAAGCGTATTCATATTTGACGACGTTGAAGCAGGTGCTGGAATACACGGATGTGAGTGATTGCAACATGGAAGAGGGTTCGCTGCGTTGCGACGCGAATGTAAGCGTGCGATTGCGCGGGGCGCCCAAATTTGGAACAAAAGTCGAAGCCAAAAATCTGAATTCATTTAGGTATCTGACGCACGCGCTGGAGCACGAAATCGAGAGACAGATCGGCGTGCTGGAATCCGGCGGAACGATCACGCAGGAAACGCGGCTGTGGAATGTGGCCGCGAGGCGAACCGAGTCCATGAGGTCGAAAGAATTCGCGCACGATTACCGGTACTTTCCCGATCCGGATCTACTTCCGCTGAATGTGTCGGCGGCGCTGGTGGAGGGTATTCGCCGCGAGATGCCGGAACTGCCGGGCGCGAAACGGACGCGATTTGTTGCGGACTACGGAATCAGCGTTTATGACGCGGGCGTGCTGACGGCGACGCGGGCGCTGGCTTCGTATTTCGAGGCGGTAGTTCAAGCGGGGGCGAACGCGAAGAGCGCGGCGAGTTGGATTTCGGTGGAACTGCTACGACGGCTGAACGATGCGGGTAAGACGATCGAAGAATGTCCGGTTGCGCCGAAAGGGCTTGCGGAGTTACTGACGATCGTGGAGCGCGGCGACATCACGGCGGCGAGCGGCAAAAAAGTGTTTTCGGAAATGTTCGATACGGGCACGAAGCCCGCGGAGATCATTGCGTCCGGAGGATTGGCGCAGATTTCGGATACGGAGGCGATTGAAACGGTTGCGCGAGCGGTGATTGCAAAGAGCCCGGACAATGTTGCCAAATACAAAAGTGGGAACGAAGGAGTCTTTAAATTTTTCGTGGGGCAGGTAATGAAAGAAACGAAAGGCCAGGCGAATCCGCAAATCGTAAACGACATTTTGAAGCGGGTTCTGGCGCAAGCGTAATCGCACCTACGCTGTGAATTGGAGAGAATCAATGCTGAAGGAAGGCGACAAGGCTCCGAAGTTCAAGGCGACAGCGCATGACGGTTCGACCGTCTCGTTGAGCGATTTCAAGGGGAAAAATCTCATTCTTTATTTTTATCCGAAGGCGAATACGCCGGGTTGCACGCATGAGGCCAACGCGTTCCGCAACGACATGGACAAATTCAAGGCAGCGAACACGGAGATCGTGGGATGTAGCGGCGATACGGTGGAGGCGCAGAAGAGATTTCAGGAAAAGCTAAACCTGAATTTCCCGCTGCTGGCGGATACGACTTTCGAAGTGGTGGAAGCTTACGAGGCGCGGCGGATGAAGAGTTTTCTGGGAAAGACTTTTCTGGGAATCGTGAGGACGACATTCTGGATTGGGCCGGACGGAATCATCCGCAAGGTCTGGCACAACGTGACGCCGAAAGGACATGGGGCGGAAGTGCTTGCCGCGGTTCAGGGGGAGGCTTAGTCTGCCCCGTTACATCGAGACGCGGAATGATCCGTTTTCTTGTTCGATATAGGCGTTGTCGATGAGTCGCGTGGTGCCGGCCTTTGCGGCGATCAGCGCGTAACAATTTCCTCGTAACGCTCGCACCGGCTCGAAGGTAGCCGCGTCAACAATTTCCACGTAATCGGGCGTTAGGCGCGATTCTGATTCGAGTGTACCGCGCATGGCCGCTAGCAGTCGCACGACATCGCGCTCTCCACCCTCGATGATTTTCTTGCAGGTTGCCAATGACCTGGAAATTGCGATTGCCGCATGGCGGTCGTCGTGATTCAAGTAGATATTGCGGGAAGAAAGCGCGAGACCGTCTGGTTCGCGAACGATGGGGCAGAGATCGATTTGCGTGTCGAGATTGAGGTCCGCGCTCATCTGCTGAATGACGCGCGCCTGTTGCGCGTCCTTGCGGCCAAAGAACGCGGTGTGGGGTTTAACGATTTCGAATAATTTAAGGACCACGGTGGCAACACCGTCAAAGTGCCCCGGCCTAACCCGACCCTCCCAGCGATCGCACAGGCCTTTGACCGATATAGAGGTACTAAACCCTGCAGGATACATTTCTTCAGCAGAGGGCGCGAAAAGCACATCTACCCCGAGATTTGCGAGAGCCTCGCGGTCAGCCTCAAAGGTGCGCGGATATTTTTTAAGATCTTCGGCCGGGCCGAATTGTTTCGGGTTCACGAAAATGGATACGACGACCGGGGAGCACTTGCGCTTAGCTTCGCGCACCAGGGAAAAATGCCCCTCGTGCAGCGCGCCCATGGTGGGAACAAGGCCTATCGGGCGTTCATTGATTAGCGAGTCCTTGGCAACTTCTTTCATCCAGGAAATCGTATGAATCGTTTCCATGCCGGGATCAGGCTTGGGCCTTCGCGGCACGTTCGCGATAAAACGTGATCAGGTCCGTGCCAACTGGTTTCTCGTTTGACTGACGCAGCATGGTAGCGACCTGGCCGCGGTGATAGCTGCCATGATTCACGAGGTGCTGGAGCATTTGCCAGAGCGGCTGAGCCTGGGGAGCTCCCGCCATCGTTTTGTGATGAACGACTCGATGTAGCTCTTCGGGCTTTAGTGCTGCGATGTAGTCCAGGAGATTGCGTTCAATTTCAGACCAGCGCGCGCGGATGGATGCGAGGTTCGGAAAGTCCGAAGCTGGCGGATATTTATCGGGAGCGCGGTTGTGCCAACGTTCCAGCCACACCCACTCGACGAGCATGCTGTGCGCAAGAGTGTCCCGAATCGAAGGAAAACTGCTGCCGAGGTCCTGGACGAACTGTGATTCGGTGAGAACCGCGCAAGAATCGAGCGTGCGGCGATTGGCCCAAGGGTTAAAATCATAAAGAAGAAGAAAATCTTCAACGTTCATAAAAGTATCGATCCCGCCAAATCCAGCAGCAAAGTTTATCCCAATAATTCTTTGAAAACTTCACCATGATGAATGCCGGAATCCGTTCAGCCCCTTTGCTTCGCGAGCGCGGGAGCGGCACGAAGATAATCGCGCAGCGCGGCAGTGGAATGAAACGACTCCGCGTCGGAGGGAAAGGCACCAGTGCGGACATCGTCACAATAGCTGGTAACAGCGCGCGAAATTTCGCTGGAAAGGTCCAGGTACTGGCGGGCGAATTTCGGTTTATGACCCTGCGTAAGGCCTAGAAGATCGTGGAGCACGAGAACCTGACCGTCACATTCCGGACCAGCGCCAATACCGATCGTGGGGATGCGAAGTTTTTCGGTGATACGCGCGGCAAGGTCGCGCGGAACGGATTCAAGCACGACGGAAAATGCTCCGGCGCTTTCGACAGCGCGCGCGTCGCGTTCAAGTTGGCGAGCCGCGTCGGCGGTTTTGCCCTGGACGTGAAAGCCACCCAGCGCGTGGATAGATTGCGGCGTGAGACCGACATGACCCATGACCGGGATTTCGGCTTCGACCAGCCGCGCGATCAATTCGATACGGCGCTCGCCACCCTCAATTTTCACGGCCTCGGCGCCGCCTTCTTTCACCAGGCGGACGGCATTGCGCACAGATTCCTCGATGGTGACGTGGAAACTGCCGTAGGGCATGTCGGCGACAACGAGAGCCCGTTGGGTCCCACGGCGCACCGCGCGGGTGTGATGCAGGATTTCGTCGAAGGCAACCGGCAAGGTACTGTCGTATCCGAGGACAACCATGCCGACGGAGTCACCGACCAGCAAGATGTCCACGCCGGCTTCGTCGAGCAGACGTGCCGTTGGGTAGTCGTACGCGGTCAGGCAGGTGATTTTGGATTTTGCCGGATGCGATGGGGCGGAGGATGAAGATTTGCGGGAAAGGATTTCGGGAACGGTAATTTTACCGTTGCCCACACGCGGTGGAACGCTCATGTTGCCTCCGGTGCCGCTCCTCGGAATCAGGATGCAGCCCATCAACTTTTTAGATAGTAGCAGATTCGAGAGGAATTGCGCAAAGCGAAGGTTCGGCGTGCCTTACGTGGAAGGCGATAGAAAAGCGATGGGAGTGGCAGAATTCCGGGAAATCTACTGCTGACAAACAAGAGACTGCGCCCGACGTTAGAGCGCAGCCGTTGTTTCGTCGCGAGCTGATGTTCGCTCGAAATTAGTGGTCGTGATCGTGTTCGTCCCAGTGCTCGGTGCGCCATTGATGGGTGTCCGAATCCCACCACCGCTTTTCTTTTTCCCAGCAACGCTGACGAACTTCAGCGAGTTCGGCACGATACCTTTGAGCTTGCTTACTGTCGGCTCCGTGATGAGCGATGGCGTCATGGAGGTTATGGTCGGCTTTGTCCGTGTCATGCTGGCAATCCGCACTGGCCTTAGCCGGAGTAAAGGCAATCAGTCCGGCCGTAAGAACAAAACCCGCGGAAGCCTTCGCAATCATTGAAGTAGAAATCTTCATGAGTCAACATCCTCCCTGATTTTAAGCTTCACGACATTGCCTATGCCGCGCTGGATGCACATTTCTGACGCACTAAATGTGACCGTGAAGCGCGTACTTGAGGATAACGCGCGGGCAGATGCGAGCCGAATCAGGTATTCACTTTAGGGTTTGGGGATTACGACCCTAGCCCGAAATGAACCAAATCATCCGGAGCGAAGACGCCCTGCGCGTGACAGCGTCAGTCTCCGGGAACTTTCGCGGGCAGGTGAGGTTCGACGCCTCGCCATCCTACCGGGCGGCCGCTGACCGCTTCTTTGAGGGCACGGAAGAGCACAACGTACATCATCTGGCGGTAATAAAATCGCTGGAGAATGAGTGGGGCGAGAAGAGTCCAATCCTCGTGGCGTTCCAGGAGGAAAGCGACGACGCAGGTCAGCAAATCAATCAGCATGAAAATGGCGAAGAAAATCAGCGAACGTTCCACGTCCTGGGCGGTCCAGAGCTGGGGGAGGCGCGCGATACGAAGTTGACCCAGACCCCAGAGAGCAATCGAAATCAAGAACAGCAGGTCAATGACCGGCGAAACCAGCGGCAAGATAATCTGGAATAGAAAGATGTTGGGAATCGCGATCCATCCGAGTGTGCCGTACTTCGGCTTGCCAACCGCGTCGCGATGTTTCCACACGGCTTGCAGCGTACCGAAGGTCCAGCGGAAGCGCTGGCGAATGAGAGCTTCGACGGTTTCGGGAACCTCGGTGCGGCCGATAGCGTCTTCGTCGTAGAGGATTTTCCAGCCATCGCGGCGGATGGTGAGGGTGAGGTCGGTGTCTTCGGCTACGGTATCGCCCGAAAAGCCATGATGCTCGCGCAGCAAGCTGGTGCGCCACGCGCCAACGGCACCTGGAACGACCGGAATGCAATTCAGCAAATCGAAGGCGCGCTTTTCGAGGTTCTGGCTGGTGATGTATTCGAGGGCTTGCCAGCGAGTAAGCCAGCGATTGCGATTCATCACCTTAACGTTGCCAGCGACGGCGCCGACCTTCGGATCCGCGAAGTGGCGAACCAGACGCGGAATCGCCGCGGGATCAACGATGGTGTCGCCATCAATCGAAATGATTACTTCACCAATCGCTTCGGCAAGGCCATGGTTCAGCGCGGCGGGTTTGCCGCGGTTTGGCTGCGATATCAAACGAACACGCGGATCATTCCCAAAATTGGTGCGGACAAGTTCGGCGGTGTGATCGGTGGAACCATCGTCAACGACGAGGACTTCGAGTTTCGGATAATCGGAGGATAGCGCGGAACCCAAGGTCTGAACGATTGCGGCTTCTTCGTTATATGCGGGAATCAGGACCGTGACTTGAGGCTTATATTCGGGATGATCGGCAGGAGCAGGTCGCAATTTTTCGGCGAGTGCGAGCAAGCCGATGATCAGAGCGCGCCCGCTGACCAATAAAATTCCGGCAATAAAAATAAAAGCGATTCCGGAACGGAACCAGTGAAAGACCTCAAAGATAAATGCGTCCACACGGACAAGTATCCATTCGTTCTGAGTGAGGGGCTGCATGATCTGCGCACGGGTCTGGTTGAGCAAGTCAGCAACGGAAACGAATTGGTACCCCTTGGCACGCAGGCCGTCGATGATTTGGGGCAGGGCTGCAACGGTGTTGGCGCGCTCGCCGCCACCATCGTGCATAAGGATAATGTTGCCTTTGTTAAGCTGGGCGTCGTGCAGAACGCGTTCGACGATGGTGGCGGTGGGAGGAGGCGCTCCTCCATTGGGTTCGCCCCAATCATGGGGGTCCACGCGCGCCCCGACGATGATGTAACCCATGGCCTGTGGGATAGGCAGCATCTGAATTTCGCTGGCAGTTTCGGGTTGATGATCGATTCCGTACGGCGGCCGAAACAAGAGCGTCTTAACGCCGAGATTACTTTCCAGCAATAGCTCGGTAAGGTTTAATTCGATTTGAAGCTGTGACTTCGAAATCGTTTCGAAATCGGGATGGGTGAAGGTGTGATTGCCGATATCGTTCCCTAACTGATATTCATCCTTGATGATCTGGGGAAATTCGCTGGCCGACTCACCAATCACGAAAAATGCGGCCGGCGCATTTTTGTCTTTAAGGATTTTAAGGATTTGCGGAGTCCAGGTAGAATCCGGGCCATCGTCAAAGGTGAGGGCGATCTTGGTAGGCGAAGCGCCCATTTGCTCGATGCGCCAGGACAGCGGATAAGTCTGGTAGGACTCGTCGTCAATTACATCGCTACTGGAATCGTAATCTATAGTACGGCGGCCGCTTTGGGGCGTTGCAGTGATACGCCAAATGTCGCCATCACCTTCGAGGATTAAATCATAGCCAGGCGGGACTTCGTCGAGCTTGGCACGAATCGCATCGTCAGGATGCGTGGCATCCCAAATGGACCACATGGAAGGATCTTCCATGCCCAAGCGCCAAAGAGCCGTGCCGCGGACACCCGCGCGCTCCGCCGCGCGAAGTTCGTTGTAAGCGGTGATGCCGTCAAGCATCCAGACATTATGGACGAGATTTTTTTCATCTTCGTAGGAGTAGTGGGGGTTCAGCGTGTCGGGATCAAAGGTGACGTCTGACTCGGATTCGACCGCGGTGATGATTCCCTGCTGAAAGGTAACCGCTTGGGCAACTGGGTGTGGGACGGCTTTGGTCTTGGCCGGCCAGTCGTAACTGTAATTCGCCACGCCCATTACGATTTTATCGGCCGGCACGATTTTCACGATGTTTTCGATGTTGCGTTCGAACCAATCCTGGGGAGCGATGGGGCCCGCATCCGACGTGGGATAGTGAAGGTCGTAATTCATCAGAATCATGGCGTCGGCTGCCGCAGCGAGCGTCTTGTAGTCATAACTCCAATCCGCAGCGGGCAGACCGACCATTAGTTTCAGATTGGCGGCGTGTAAATCGGTTGCTAGATCGTGAATGAAACGCGTGAAATCCTGCTGGCTGGAGGCCGGGACCAATTCGAAGTCCACGACAATTCCGGGATCGTGTTGTGTCGTGGCGAAATCCGTAAGCGACTTCGACAATTTTTGGCGGGCCGCCGGATTCGCCAGCATTTCCGCCATGGGCTTAACCAGCCAATCTTTCCCATCGTAGTTGTTGACCATGGCCATAATGGGAAGCTCAACCTGGCTGGTCTGCATCCAGGAGGTAAGTTTTGGATCCAACTCGACGGTGAGGCTGCCATCCGCCGCGCCGGCGTGGAGAATATCGGGGATCAGCAAATCTATATCGTGGTAATGCTGCTGCAGGGACGCAAGGCTAGTGGAATCGTAGCTGACATAAAAGGCCGCGCGAAGCGGATCGTAATTCTGCGGGACGTTACCGAGAGCGGCGACTTTGCGTTTGCGGCCCTGACGAATCACTTTTGGTTTCAGCTTGGCGGGAATTGCGTGGACGCTCCAGTGGGTGGCGGCCGCAAGAATATCTGGAAGGCCTGGTTTGCGAAAAACGTTGACGATAAAAACGATCAGGATGAGCGTGAAAAGGCCGCCGGTGATTTCCAGCACCCGGCGCGTGCGACGCCAGCGGCGGCGTTCCTGATCGTAAAAAATTGGCTTGCGTTCAACCATTCGGACAATTCAAGCTAGCGGTCCCGTGGAAAGCTGTCAATGACTCCAACTCAAAATGCGCGCGTGAATATCGCCCTTGCTGCGTTAAGTGGGCTGGCTCTGCGGTTGTATCTGGTACTGAAATTTCCTGTAACCGATACGGGCGATGCTCCATTCTACATCGAGCTGGCCTGGAATTGGCTGAAGAACGGCGTTTACGGATTTGCGGTCTATGGGCAGCTTACGCCGGTGGACATGCGGGTTCCCGGGTACCCGGCGTTTTTGGCTGCGGTGTTCGCTTTCGCCGGGCAATCCACGCGCGCGGCGATGGTGACGCAGATATTTGTGGACCTTGCTACATGCTTCGTCATTGCGCTGATTGCGGCGCGGCTAGCGCCCGCGGCCTCGCGACGGAGGGTGGCGCTGGCGGGATTGTGGCTCGCGGTACTTTGTCCATTCACGGCGAACTACACAGCGGTGGTGCTGACGGAAACATTGGTGATTTTTTTCACGGCACTGGCGATTTTAGTGCTGCTGCAGACAGTTCTCGGGACGAGTTCAAAGGTTGAAACCGCGACTGAGCCCAGACGAGCGACTGTTTTATCGAATCCGTGGCTACTTGCGGGGCTGGTTGTGGGATTTGGGACTCTGGTTCGGCCTGAGACACCACTGTTGCTGTTTGCGGCGGGATTGATTCTGCTAGCAAAATGGTGGCGGCCGGTACATTGGGGAAAACTGGTGCGGACTGGTGTGCTGATGGGGGTGGGATTGCTGCTGCCACTAATTCCGTGGGCTGCGCGGAATTGGCACACACTGCACGACGTGCAATTTCTGGCACCGCGTTACAGCGAACTGCCGGGCGAATACACACCGCTGGGATTCACGGCGTGGACAAACACATGGATGTGGCGGTTTCGCGATGTGTATCTCTCCCAGTGGAAAGTGAACGACGAAGAAATTGATATTTCACAATTACCGCCATACGCGTTCGATTCGGAAGACGAACGCGAGCGAGTGTCTGATTTGATTGATGAATACAACGAAGCGCTGACGGTTGATCCGAGCCTGGATCAAGGGTTTCGCGAGATCGCGCGGGAGCGTACGGAACGACACCCGACGCGGACGTACTTGAAAATCCCCGCATTGCGGTCTTTGACGCTGTGGTTCACGCCGCGAGTGGAACTGCTGCCGAGTTCGGGGCATTTGTGGCCGATACGCGTGGAATGGCAAGATGACCGGCCGGACTTTTTGGTGACGCTCGGTCTTACGGTCGTGAATGGAATTTATATGTTACTGGCGTTGGCGGGCGCCTGGATCGCGCGACGGCAACCTGGCGTGGCGCTATTGGTGGTTTTTTGTGTGGTCCGCACGTTATTTTTCGCGAGATTCGTCGAAACGCCGGAGCCGCGATATGTTTTGGAATGTTTTCCCGCGGTGATTGCGTTGGGTGCGCAGGTTTTTATGCGACGTTCTTAGAGTGCGTTGGCAGCTGGCGAGAATTTGCTGATGACGTGTCAAAGCCGCGGCAGAGGCTTCGCTTTTCAAAAGATCTTGCCATCGTGGCGGGGAAATCTGGGCGACGAGCTTGGCTAACTTTCTTCCACCGGCTCGGGATGGATGGTCAGGCGGAAAATCTGTGGGAAACGTTCTTTTACCCGGTCTTCGAGGGCCGCGGTAATGTCGTGCACTTCGGTGATGGGTAAGGCGCCGTCCATGGCGCAGTGGCAGGAGACGAGAATTTTGTGGTCCACGCTGCGAACGTGGACCTCGTGGCAATCAGCCATTTCGTGATATTCCGCCTGGAGTGAATGAAGATAATTTTGCACGGAACGCGCGAGATCCTTCATTTCTTCGGCGCCGGCGATGCGCGCGCCGAGCGGTTCGATGTGAATATTGATGAGCGCGCCGGGCTCGGTGGCCAGACGAATATCTTCTTCCAATTCGGTGGCGCGGGCGTGAGCCTGGCGAAGGCTGGACCCCTCGTCAACTTCGAGGTGCAACTCGATGAACAAACGATTATCGAATTGATGCGCTGAGAGTTCGTGGACGGCAAGGCCGCGCCTTTGAGCCACGGCACGAATCGTCTCGAATAGATTTTCGTCGGATTTGGCGCGGGGCTCGACATGGACAACCACGTCCGCCGGGACAATCTGTTCGATGGTATTTTCGACGGCTTCGCTGGCAGCGTGCGCCTGTTCGAGGCTGGCAGTGCGCGGCACGCTGATGGTGACATCCACGAAATAGCGCTGGCCGGCTTTGCGGACGCGAACGCGTTCGCTCTGCAGCACGCCTTCGGTTTTGTCCACGGCGGTTTCGATGCGTTCGCGAAGGCCGTGGGGAGCAACGTCGAGCAGTGCGTCGGCAGTGCGTTTCCCCAGGCGCGAGCCGATCCAGATAATCACGCCAGCCACCGCGAGGGCCGCGATAGCGTCGAGCTTGCCGAGCCAAGGAATGCCGTAACGGAGGCCGAGCCATGCGCCCGAAATTCCCAAAATTACGACGAACGTGCTCCAGACATCGGTGGAGAAATGGAGCGCATCGGCTTCGAGAGCCTCGCTGGGATATTTGCGGGCAACGCGATTCAGGCCGCGCGAGCGAAAGAAATCAATTCCCATGCAGCACAACAAAATGATGATGGCGGTGAGGCTGGGACGAATGCTCTCAGCGTGAAAGAAAAGACGCTGAAAGGCTTCGAAAATAATGTAAAGCGCGGTGAAGAGAAGCAACGCGGTTTCGACAAACGCCGAAAAACTTTCAACCTTGCCGTGGCCATAGAGGTGATCGGCGTCGGCTGGCTTGTCGGAGACTCGGACCGAGAGGAAAGTGATGATCGCAGCAAGGAGATCGAGACCGGAATGCATGGCCTCGGACAAAACGCCCAAGCTGCCAGTGCGAACAACGAGAAAAACTTTCAGCGACACCAGGACGACCGCCGAACCGACGGAAGCGAGGGCCGCTATGCGCTTTTCGCGCGATGCCAGTTCGGGTAAGTCCAAGGACATTCCGCCGATTATACGCCGAGGCTGCGTTTACTTCGTGAGCGGAGGAGCGTCAACGAGTGGCAGCCGTCGAGGCTCTCCATGGAAGCCGCGAACTTCGACTTCGTCGATGACCAGCGACGGCGCTACGACGGTGCTGGGAATACCGCCCTGTGCTGAGCCAAAGGCACCGAGCGCGGTGCCAGCGAATCCGCCCTGCGGATTCTGCATATAGGGGAAGACAGTTTCGTCGTCGCCATACGCGGGGATGTTGCGCAAGGAGCGAAGTTGTAGCCCTTCGATGTGTCCGCCCCGGACCATTTCTTCGCGGCCGTCGGCGACATAAACGCGATACATGACGAGAGGAATTCTTTCGCCGCTGGCGACTCCTCCGGCGATGGCGCCGATAAATTCGCTGAAGTCTTCCTGGCGAATCGAAGAGATCGCCGGATTATCCATGCTTCTGATTTCGAGGCACCACTCGTGGCCATCATCGTGACAGGCTTCCAGGAATTTCTTTTTCAAGTCGGCGGCATTCAAGCCGCCGGTGGCCTGAAGAAAGAGATTGCTGCTGAGCGGGCGAGTATCGGATAGCAACGCGGAGCGCGCGTGGCCATTGGAATTCATAAATTCCGGGCCGGGCCGGCGCGACATGAGCAGATTTTTCAGCGTTCCATTTTCGACAATCTGCACGCGCTGGCCTTTCACACCCTCATCATCAATCTCGTAATTTCCGAGGAGCGGCTCGCCGTTGAATTCCTTCAAGGTAGGATCGTCAATGAGCGACATGTTCGCGGGCAAGACTCGCGTACCCACTCGGCCGGACCATTCGCTGCGACCGCCCATGCGCTGCATGATTTCGTCAAAGGCGGGCATGGTGGAAAGCGGAGGGCGCGCACCGGAAAGAGAAGGTGCAAGCGCCTGGGCGAGCATTGCTCCCGAAGCCGCTCCCTGGAACAGCACCGGCCCGGTGAAATCCGAAACAATCGGGCTTTGGCGCATGGTCATTAGTTCCGTGCCGGCCTGGGCGAGTGACTTCCCTACCGTTGCGGGATCCGGCAAATCGCCGGGCTTGGCCACATAAACCGCGTAAAAATCATGGAGCGCCATTCCATCGCCGGCCGTAGTGTCCAGCGCGGCTTCAATCGCGGCAAGATGGCGCGAGCTGCGAATGATGGTGCCTTCCGTGTTCATCAAATAATAGGTGAAATAAACCAGGTAGTAGTTCACGCGAGTGGCGTTGAGTTGCGGGAAGTTTCGCAAGGCCGCGGAAGCCTGGCGAGATTCCTCGTCCCAGTTTCGTGTGGTCCAATCCGGCTCGATGCGGGGATCAACTTTTACCACCGGCGTGGTTTGCGAGAAATCGTCAATCTCCGGTGGTTTGGTCAGGCTGCGCAGAAAGGACTGCTTGAGCGACATCTGAGTGACGGCTTGTTTGTAAGCCTGATCGGTGGACAGCCACAAGTCCTGGCGCAGCGAATTGTAGTCGTGATCTATGCCGACTTCCCCGGTGCTGCCGAGAAATCCCTGGAAACCATCTTCGCTGACGAAATTGGAACTGTCGAGATGGTAGTCGCCGACGCGCACATCAATGCTCATGAAACGGTTGCGCGTGTTTGAACTGGAAATTAGCGCACCGAAGGATGAAGTAACTGCGCGGACATCTATGTCGAGAAGCCGGTACTCGATGTAGAAAGGCTTATCAACACCGGGAAGCTGCAGGCGGGTGCGGGCACGTTCCATTTCGTCGTGCATGGCGTGGAGCGTTTGGTCCGTTTCGGTTTCCGGGACCGCAGCCTGCGCCGCGACGGGCTTCGCTGTGAACGGAAGGACAAATGCGACGAGCAGCGCGATGGTCGAAAATTTCCTCACTGGCGTTGCCCCTTTTCTTCCGGATCGTGCGCCGGCGGCGGCAGGATCGGCGGTTTGTCGGTGGATGTTTCTTTTTTCTGAACTTCCATTTCTGAAATCAAAATCGCGGGCGCTACAGCGGCAACTGGAACCGAGCCGGACTCGGCGCCGCAATAGCCGTTGAAAATGTCCGGAGTATCTCCGGTGGCCACAATTTTGGTAAGTGAAACGAGCGGCGTGCCAACGATGTCCACTCCGCGAACGAGTTGATCAGGGCGGCCGTCCGCGTAAACCTTGTAAACCACAAGTGGCAGAACCTGGAAGGCCTGCGGCTGCTGGCGGCCGGTGAAGGTGAACCCGCCGGCGATATCGTCAATCAGGAGGCCGAAAGGCTTGCCCTGGGATTTGACCATGGCAATCAATTGTTCGCGGAGCTGGTCGTTGGTGACAGCCTTGGAGCTGGAAACGATCAGGTTTCCCTGGCGCGCGACCGGGACGAAACCTAATTGGCGGCGACCGTGGCCGTTGGATTGTGGAATGGAGACGAGAGGCGAGCGAGACATCAGGAAGGTTTTCAAGACGCCGTGATCCACGAGTTGCACATTTTGCGCGGGGACACCTTCGTCGTCAAAAGCGTAATTTCCGAGCAGCATCTGCTGATCGAGAGCGGCTTGCGTAGGATCGTCTTTGATTGAAATGAAATCAGGGAGAATTTGTTCGCCGATTTTGCTGGTGAAAGTTTGCCCTTCGTTGATGTCCTTCTGACGAAACCCTTCCGCGCGATGGCCGAAGACTTCATGAAAGAACACGGCGGCAGCGCGTCCGGTGAGAAGCGCCGGCCCGGCATAAGGATCAACCAGCGGAGCTTTATCGAGAGCTTCGGTCTCCGCAATCATGGTTTGGATTCGGGCGAAGACAACTTTATCGTCGGGAGCATCCTTGGGATTGAGCCAATCGAAGTTGGCGTAGCGATTGATGTCCATACCATCGGGAGCCTTGCTCTGGACGTAAAGCTCGAGACGGTAATGCACCTGACCAAAGGCAAGCTGGGTGCCTTCGGTATTCACCTGGTACTGATTCATTCCGAGCGCGGTGAAAGTCGCGATCGAATTGAGGACTTCGGGCGATTTACTGAAGGCGGCGGTGTACTTGCGAACTTTTTCTTCCCAGGGTTTGCGATCTACTTTAATTTCGACGTGAGGTCCGACGGAAACGTGGGGCTTTTCGCGCGAGAAATCGGGAGCGTTACCTTCGGCGGTCTGAACCTGAACCTGCTGGCTGGTTTTCACTTTTATCAGCGCTTCAGTTGCGGCGCGATACTGGCGGTTGGTTTCGCGCCAGATTTCGCGACGCAGCACCGGAACGTCATCATCAATGACCACACTGGTTCCTGGGCTGGTCCAGCTGGGCTGGCGGTCGGCGAGCTTGTGGGTGTCATCGAGCTGATAGGTTCCGACGCGGGTCTGGACTTCGAGCCAGCGCGCGCGCGTCTCGGTGCTGGTGAGCAGCGCGCCGTTAGAGCCCGAAACCTCAGAATACTGGCGGTCGGCAACCGTGCTGCTGATGAAATAGGCGGCAGGATCGCCATTAGACATGGCAGCCATGGAACGATCCAGCTCTTCTTTCATGGCGACGAGAACCGCGGGAGTCGGTGCCTGCGCAGCTCCGGCAACGGCCAGAAAACCACAAGCCGCGACGGCAATTGCGATGCTTCGGAATAGGACTCTTGCTCTGTGTGTGGGTGTCATCTGTTCGAGAGGCCTAATAGTTTAAGTTAGGATGCCTGTGAATCCAAAATTTAAAGGCTGACGTAGATTCGATTTCGCCCGATTCTCTTGCCATCGTTTCTTTACGCAGCGAACAAGCATCGAAAGTTGATCGTTTGATATGATCAATCTTTCATTGCGGATACGCCCAGTCGAAGGAGCTTGGATGCGCGCCATGGTTGTAAAGAGGTACGGGAATCCCGATGTTTTGGAAATGCGGGAGCTTCCCGATCCTCAGTTGAAATCCGGAGAAGTACTGATCCGGGTGAAAGCCGTTGGGGTGAACTTTGCCGATCTGATGCAACGCATGGGGATTTATCCGGGCGTGCCGAAGCCACCATTCGTGCCGGGCTTTGAAGTCGCGGGCGTGGTGGAGAAAGTGACGGACGGCGGACGAGCCGCCGAGGGCGAGCCGGTTCGGCCGGGCGACGCGGTCTGCGCGGTCTCGCAGTTCAATGCGTATGCGGAATGGGTCGCAGTGCCCGGAAGGCAGGTCTATCGTTTGCCTTCGGGCTTGACGTTCGAGGACGCGGCGGCGTTTCCGGTCAATTATCTCACTGCCTATCACGCGATGTTCGCGATGGGCAATTTGCAATCCGGCGATCGCATTCTGATTCACGGAGCAGCAGGCGGCGTGGGAATCGCGGCGGTGCAACTGGCCCGCGCGCGCGGCTTGGAAATATTCGGAACGGCGGGTCCGAGCAAGCAGGAATACCTGCGGAAAATTGGAGTGGATCATGCGATTGATTACGAAAAGAGCAATTTTGTCGAGGTAGTGCGAAAATTTTCGCCGGACGGCATCGAAATGGTCATGGACGCGATCGGCGGAAAGTCTTTCGCGAATAGCTACAAATGCCTCGGTCCAACGGGCCGGCTGGTCGTGTACGGAGTTTCGGCGGCCGCGGCGGCGGACGGAAAAAAAAGCGCGGTGCGCGGATTGGGTGCGCTCCTTCAAATGCCTCGATTCAATCCTTTGAAGCTGATGGGCGACAACATCACGGTAATCGGCATAAGCCTGGGGAAGATGCCTTCGCGATCCGCTTTACTGCGCTCCGAAATGGAAGACCTTTTCAAGTTATATGATTCCGGAAAACTAAAACCCGTAATCGGCAAATCGTTCCCACTGGCGGATGCCGCTTCCGCTCACAAATACATTCACGCGCGAAAAAACATCGGAAAAGTCATCCTTAACGTGAAATGACCCGCAGCGCTATTTAGAGGGCGGCGCGGCAGCGGGTTTCGCGAAGATCGCCGGATCTATTTTCGGGTTGATCTGCACATTTTCGACCGCCGATTCAAAGACCTTCAGCCCAGCGCGAGAAGTTTCGGTAGCAAACGCGAACTGGCGCCCGTCAACATTGCGGTAATCGCTCCAGCGCTGTTCGTTCTCCAATTCGCCCTCTTGGCCCTTGGATTCGTATCGAGCCGCGACCAGAAGATGCGAATCGGGATCGAAATAAAGCTTCAACGCGGCGAAAGGCATTTGCACGGCAACGCCGAGGGCTTTTTTATCGCCGATCTGCTCTTCGCCGATGGCTTGCCCGGTAACATTTCCTGCCAGGACTTGCTGATAAATGCCCCAGCCACCGCCGAATAGAGAGATGCCGCGCTTGAACTCACCAATGACGTCAGTGGTGTCGCGGAGACCATTCGGGAATTTCAACCATGACGAATTGCCATCGCAGACCTGCAGTATCGTAGCCGAACCCAGGTTTACCTCGCCGTAGGAGTGATCGGGATATGCGACTTGCCATTTTACGGAAATGGACTGATCGCCGCTGGGGTTATGAATTTTGCCGGTCTCCGCGATGGCGAGTGTGCTTACAGATTTCAGGGAATCACCACCTGTCGCTTGCGCGGCCGCAAGCAGGATTTGCTTTCCCTGGGCGAGTGACTCGGGCGAAGCCACCGCTGACTGCTCTTTGGGCGCCCGCATGTCGGCTGCGGTGACGTCAATCTGATCGAAGGGAATTTCGACAAACTGCGCGTCCGGAAATTCTTTCTTTAGCGCATCGCGAAATGCGCCAACGTTTCCGGCCAGAACAATGTCCACATCCTTATCGGTGAAATATTTGCGCGCCGTGGCCTGCACCTGGTCGAGCGAGGTAGAACGGACTTTCGCTGGATAAGTCTGGTTGTAATCAGCGGGCAAATCGAATGCGGCAACAGTAAGAACGCGGTCCGCGACTTGTTCGGCGGTTTCAGACGAAATGGGGTAGACGCCAGCGAGAAAATCGCGCGCGAAATCCAATTCTTTTTGATTAATTTCACCGTTGGCCATTCCGGCGAGTAGATTCAGCACGAGCTTAGCGGCTTCCACGGTGGTCTCGGTTCTAGTAAAGGTGTTGACGGCGAGCGAACCGGCGTAGAGATGCGCATTGAGATATGAGGATGCGCCATAGGTCAGCCCTTTCTTGATGCGGACTTCAGTGTTCAGGCGGCTATTGTAGCTGCCGCCGAAGACATGGTTGGTGACTTCGAGCGGCAAGTAATCGGGATCGTTGCGTCGAATTGCCAATTTGCCGACGCGAATCTGGGTCTGCACCGCATCGGGCTTGTTGATGAGGAAGATATGCCGGCCGCTCGTGGTTGCGGTTTCCGCCGGAGCACTTGGGGTTACATTCACTTTTTGCCACAAGCCAAAATATTTTTCGGCAACGGCGAACGCTTCCTCTGGGGTAATGTCGCCCGCGAATCCGAGCAGGGCTTGGTTGGGGCCATAGTTTGCGTCGTGAAATTTCACCAGGTCGTCACGCTTGAATTTCTTGACTGTGGCAGGAGTGCCTTCTTCTGGAAGGCCGTAGCCAGAGCCGCCGTAAAGCGCTCGGGCGAGAACGAGGGTGGCGAGATAGTCCGGGTCGGCGTATTGCACCTGCAAGTTCGATAGAACCTGCTGACGCTGGCGCTCGATTTCATCGGCTGCAAAAGCGGGATGCAAAACGATGTCTGCCATCAAATCCATTCCAACGCCGACATCTTTCTTCACGAGATCGAGAGTAACCGTTGTGGAATCTCTGCCTGCTGAGGCCTGTAGCGTACCGCCAACGAAGTCGATGGTTTCCGCGATTTCGCGCGCGGAACGTTTTTCTGTTCCCTGGGTCAGCAAGCTGGCAGTCATCTGCGCGACGCCGGGCGCGGAGGGAGAATCCTTGACGCTGCCCGCAGAGAGCAAAACCAGACGAGCAGCGACCGCCGGCTCACGATGATCGGTAACCACGAAAACGCGGAGTCCGTTGGAAAGTGTTTTGGAGGCAGCTTTGGGAAATTCAAATGTGCGGGGCGCGCCCGCGGCCGGCATCTGCGAAGAGAGTTTCACTCCCGGTGGAACGATTCCGGAAGCTTTCTGCGGCGCGTTGTCATTGGCGGCTTCGGACTGGCTGCGAGAAACTGGCGGAGCACTCTCTGTGGCCTGCGCGCCGGCGATTGGCACGCAAACGCAAATCAAGGCCAGCAGCAAACATGGTGAAACCCAATCCCATCTGACGCGCTTCATCTTGACTCCTAATTTTGGCTGGTGTCGCAAAATCATTTCACCGCAGGCTACTGCCCCGCGGATGAGGTGGTGACGATCATGACTGTCGCGTGCTGCGCGTCGAAATAATCCTTGGCCACACGCTGAATATCGGTCGGCAAAATCGCCAGGTAACGGGCGAGTTCCGTATTGACGAGTTCTGGATCTTTTCCGATCACGGCGGCAGACGCGAGGGCGACTGCTTTTTCTTCGTCAGTATCGCGTCCGAGGATGAATCCTGCAATTTCCTGATTTTTCGCTTTTTCCAGTTCTTTCGGTTCCACCGGTTCGGTCTTCAGACCATCGAGAACAACTTCCAGAGCTTTCTGGCCATCTTCCGCGGTATGGCCCGGATTCATGATGGCAAAGGCCCAGTACAGATTGGGATCTTCGGAAAAATTTGCGAAGCCCGCGGCCTGAACGGCGATCTGGTCTTTATAGACCAACGCCTGATACAAGCGGCTGCTTTCTCCACCCGCGAGAATATTGGAAGCGAGATCGAGAGGGTAAGTATCCGGCGCATAACGCGCGGGAATCTTGTAACCAATCACGATCGCGGGAAGGGGCGTATTGGAGTAGGACTTCTTTACGATGCGCTCCGCGGTCTGTGGCGGCTCGGGATGATTGATTCGCGGGATCGGCTTCGCGGACGCGGGTATGCCTTCAAAATATTTATTGGTCCAGGCCAGAGCTTGCTTGGAATTGAAATCGCCGACCACCACGAGCGTCGCGTTGTTGGGTTTGTAGAACGTGTTGAAAAATGCCCGCACATCTTCGATGGTGGCGTTGTTCAGGTCCGTCATGCTGCCGATAGGAGTGTGATGGTAGGCGTGTTCGGTAAACGCCGCCGCGCGCAAATCTTCCTGCAAATATCCATAGGGCTGATTTTCGACTCGGACGCGGCGCTCTTCCTTAACCACTTCTCTTTCGGATTTGAAATTCTCGTCGGAGACATTGAGGCTGCCCATGCGGTCGGCTTCGAGCCACAAAACGCGTTCGAGGTAATTGCTCGGGAAAGTTTCGTAGAAGTTCGTGCTGTCGTCGGTGGTTTCGGCGTTGTCGAATCCACCCACGGCTTCGATGATGCGGGAATGCTCCTCAGCCGGGACGTGGGCCGACCCCTTGAACATTAAATGTTCGAAAAGATGGGCAAACCCGGTGTGGCCGGGCTGTTCGTCCTTCGAACCTACGTGGTACCAAATCTGAAGATTGATTACGGGAATTGCGTGGTCCTCAAGGAAAATTACCTGTAATCCGTTAGACAGAGTGTGCACCGTATAGACTAGCTTGGGCGGCATGACATCGAGTGGCTTTTGCTGCGCGGCAACCGAAGAGCCAAGAATCGCGCCAAGGATGGTTAAGCTCACTGCAGCCACACCGAAACGAAGGCCATTCATCATGCTGGTAAACTCCCAAACGGGGATTTGGTGCAAACGTGACAGTCTAAATCAGGGCAAATCAGTATGGTTGACCGCCATGGTGGTGTCAAACCTTGCCGCGCGACGCAACGGATTACGCGGTGCTTCCCGACCTTTACCCGGTTTTAGACGTACGCGGAACCATTTTGACTTCAAACCAATCCTGGGCTGATTCAGCACGCATATTTCCTCGTCACTGCGGTTGAGGCTTGGACCCCTCGCCTGTTGCCGGCGAATTTGCCGGAGCAGTCGTAGGGCTTGGCGACGGTGGCGGATATTGCAACGCCAGGTAGGTGCGGCTGAAGGCCGAATGTTGTGTGCCGGGAGCGATTACGACGGCCTGGACGGAATAGCGGCCGCCTTGCAATTTGGCAAGCGGAAGGCTGATGCGAAATGAGGCCACGTATTTCTTCGCATCCACCTCGGAAGGGGCAAGCATGGGGGTGGCGTTGACCTGCAATCCGTTGCGGAAAAAAATCAGCCCGGCACGAAGATTATTGCCCTCGATCGGTTCTTTGTTTTCGTTTTTTTCTGGATAGTAGGCCTGGAAGAAAACGTAGAGAGTTTGATTTTGCGCGAACAGCCGAGTCACGCTTGGGATTATGGTTTCGCCATTCATCTCGAGTGGCGTGCTGGCAAGTTTCGTATGCAGCCCCTCCGTTTTCGTTTGAACTTCGGATGATTTCTGGACCGGCACGAGCTGGCTGGAAAGGACCACCGAACTGAGCGCCATCTTTCCCGGTTGCGACACTGGCACGGAAAGATCCTGCTCAAAGGTGCCGATTTTCCCCGATTCATTTTCCCGAGCAACGAATTTAAGCTTGTAGTTTCCCGGCGCCAGGACGACACCGCCCTGATACAGCAAATTTTTCTTGTTGATCTCCTGAAAGCGGCTGGGGTCAAGTTTCACTTGAGTCGCGTCGTGCAGTTCGGCGACGGTGCGGCCGGAGGGCACGGCACGGACCTGCACGGCAAAATCAAATTCGGCCTGACGGTTGCCGTGCTTTTCGGCCCAATCCAGCGCGCTCGCCGAAATTTTCGCAGCGATCGGAACATAGGTTTGCTGATCGCTCAGGCGGAACATTCCGGTCTCGACCGCCACCGGAAGTTCGACGATGGGATTATCGGAATTGACGGCATCGGCGAGTTGCTGGGCGCGGTCTTCTTTTTCAAGGTGTTGGAAATCGCGGGGAGCATAGTAGCCATCGCGATAGCGGATATGCGCGCCGGGTACGTTGACCTTCACATGAATCGTTCGCCAGCGGCCATCGCGCTTCACATCGGCGCCCAGGTTGTAGCCGACCAGATAGTATCCGCCGTTGTCCTGCTGAATTTTTGGAAGCGCTTCGCTCAGGTCGCCCAAATCGAAGAAGGCCTTTCCGCCCGTGTCGGTGGAAAGGGTCGCGAGCGTGTCGCGCGAATCCTCGCGCTGGTCAGTCTGGTGAAACACGGACGCGCCGGTAAACATGGAGGTTCCGGTGGCGGCGTTGGTGGTCGCATCTCCACCGGGAGGAGCGGCGAGCAACCCCCGCGAATCGATCGAATAGATCGAAACATCGGCACGGTTCGCGGCGTCGGTAGCAGCTCGCAACTGCGTGCGATTTTCTTCGCCGGTTTGGGTGATGCCGCCAGTGAATTCGACGAGCGCTTTTCTTCCGGGTATGCCGCTGAGAACATTGGCCAGGCCCTCGACGGCGGCAAGTTTCTGGTCGGTATTAAAGACGTTGAATTCGGTTTCGTCGGGCGTGAAGGCGGCGCCGGTGTATTCCTGAACGTCATTTTCGCCATTGGCCGCGGCGGCATAAAGAGGATTGGAGAGATCGGACGAACTGGTCTCGGTGAGGCGCGAAATGGCCTTCTCCAGCACGGCGTGGTCGTTGGTGAAATTCGCGAGCACGGAAAGTTTGGTGGAAAAGGCGACGACGGCCACGACGTCTGCTTTGGTCATTTGTTGCTTTATGAATTTTTCGCCAGCATCGTGGGCGCGGATCAAGTCGTCGGGCTGCATGGAAGTTAGATCGAAGAAGAGGACGAGCAGGCGACGATCGCGGAGCTGATCGCTGGCTGCGGCAGCAGATGGCGTATTCGGGCCGTCGTTGTCCACCGGAACAACGATCGGTTTGGCGTCGTCGGCTCCCGCAGTTTCGATGCTTTCGATGTCCGCATAGGAAAAACTCGAGATGGCTTGGGGCTTGCCGTCGTCGGTGATCGTAAATTGATCCTGGCGAAGTCCCTTGATGGGCTTGCCGGATTTATCTGTAACTTCCACGTCAATCCGAACCAGATCCGATGACACGCGAAGGGGCGACTGGCCGGGCTTTGCGGATTGAGCGGATGGAGGCGGAGCGGCCGGCATGGGGACGACAGCTGGAGCGGGTGGGTTGGAGGATTGCTGCTGCGATTGGGCCAGAGCCGACCCGGCGAGCAGGATCGTAACGAGCAATGGCGGCACGAAAATGGCGGAGAAATTTTTCATCAGAAGTTGTAACGCATCATGACGTCCATGGTTCGCATTGCGGCGGCGCTGGTAACGCGGCCAAATGAGGACGAACCCAGCGAGGTGGAAAGCCCGGAAAAACTAGGCGTATTCGAAAGGTTCTGGACCTCCCAGCGAATGTCCAAATGATGACGCTCCTGTGGGCCAAAGCGAAACGATTTTGCGAGCGAGGCGTTCCAATTGAATTTACAGGGACCCTCAATCGCGCCGCGGTGCTCATCGCCGAAGGCCGTGGAAGGCGGAGTGGCGAAAGCCGCAGTGTTGAAAAACGCCAGTGGCGAGCCTCCGCAGATTCCTTCGTTTGGATTGCCGACCTGATCCGCGCGAAGGGAGAAACTCGCGCCAGTCCCATTATCGGATGCCAAACCGCCGAGGTAGGCTGTCACCGGCGTTCCGGTTTGCCAGGTCACTATGTTTTGGAGGCGCCAATTACTGAGCGCGTGAACCGCCCAGCCGTGATTTCCGTAGCGATGGTGCTCACCGAAAGGCAATTCATATACGGAAAAGACCCGCACTTGATGGCGAATATCAAAGGATGAAAGGCCGCGCTCGGCAGCGAAATTGCCGTCCTGCTGCACGACGACGGGTGCGGTACCACCGATGGTGCTGGCGTTGTCGAGAGACTTGGCAAAGGTGTAGAAACCCTGCAGCGAGACGCCGTGAGTAAAGCGATGGACGAGGCGGACTTGCAAGGCGTTATAAATGGAATTCGCGCCGGATTGATCGAAATAAAAACTATTGGCATTGGGGATTTGGAATAAATCCTGGGTGTTCAAGGGACTGGTACCCAGCGGAGCGCGATTGGGCGCGCGGAGCAGATCGAGATCAGTTCCCTTGGTACCGGTGTAGGTCAAGTCCAAGATCCAATTTTGCGAGAACGAAGTTTCGGTGCCCAAGGTCCAAATTTGGGCGTAGCCAACTTTGTAAAACGGATCGATACCGCCTTTATTGGAGATGATGCTGGAGCCGGGAAAGGCATTCTGGAGAGTAAGAATCTGGGTGGGCGCGGTGATCAGATTTTCGGAAGTGGCGAAAGGCGGTTCGTATTCGAGGTACTGCTGGGCCAGCGTGTTGTAAATCGCTTCGTTATAAAAAATCGAATATCCGCCGCGAACGACCGTCTTGGGCTTGATGAATTTGGGAACCCAGGCGAATCCGATGCGCGGCGCCCAATTGCCGTAGTCGCCGTGAACCAGCGCGCGTGGAAATGCGCCGCTGGATGGGCCGGTTGAGCCCGGAGTAACAACATCAACCGCCGTCGCCGCGGAATTCAAATCGAGATTCGCGATGCGGTTGAAGGCATCCACCGGCGGCGTAGCGGCTTCGTATCGCGCGCCGAATAGAAGCGTGAATTGCTTGTTCACCCGCCAATCGTCCTGGGCGTACGCGATGAAATCCCAACTGCGCAGATAGGCGTTCGGACCGAACTGGACGGTCGTGCTGTAAGGCAGACCGATCAGAAAATCGGCGAGTTCATACAATTGCTGGGTGCCAGGAGGGGTGGGAACAGGCTGGCCCTCAGCGTCCAGCTGCGAGGTCAAAACGCCGGTGAAATTAAAACGGCCGCGTGGCTGAGGGTTCGAATCGGCGTTGAGTTGGATGCGGCGAATTTCACCGCCGAAAGTAAGAGTGTGTTTTTCGTGAACCCATTTGAAACTATCGCCGAAACGCAATGTCTGGTTTCGGACCAGCGACGGCAGCGGATCGTTCAATCCGGAAAGGCTGCTGAAGCTGATGGAGGGAATGCCAAAGGTCATCGGATCGGTGGAAACTCCGGTGATCCCGAGTTCGCCGGCAACGTCATTTTTAAACGAGTTGTCACTGAGAATTTGAGTGCGGCTGCGGCTCCAGTTCAATTGGGTGTTCTCGACGAGATGCGCCGTCCAGTTGTGAGACAAGCCCAGGGTGACGGATTGATTCAAAATGGATTCGGTACCGGCGGTGCTGAGAAAATTTCCAAATGTGTTCTCACGGGTGGAGCTGAGGTTATAGCCGCCATTCAAACTGAACTTGGAATTGATGGTGTGGAGGATGTGAAAGTTCAGAATGTCGCTATTGATTGGAACGGTGGTCTGGAGCAAGAAGTTTTGAACAGTACCGGGCAAATTCGGTTGCGGATAGAACGCGAGCAATCCCGCGGCGGCGGAATTAATTGTGGGAATCTGGCAGCCATTGCCGAGCGGAGTTCGAGGCCCGCTGAAATTTGAAAACGGATTGAAGAGCGTAATTCCGAGGCCGCAAAAATCGCCGTTGCGTTCGGCAGCAGTGGGGACGGTGGAGTAGGTATCGAGCGCGCTCGACTGAACCTCGTGCTGATAGTTGACGAAGAAATAAGTTTTGTCGCTGCCGTTGTAAATGTGGGGAATCTTGAGCGGGCCGCCGAGGTTGCCGCCAAATCGTTCGTCGTAATGGCTCGGTTTGGGAACTTCGTTGCCGGTGATCGAAAAGGGTCTGGCGTCGAACGCGGAGTTTTCGTAGCGGTCGTAAAAACTAAAACGAACGCGATTGACGGTTTGGCGTCCCAGCCTTCCCCGTCCACCCGCCCCACCACCACCTCCGCCCGGTCCGCCGCCGGGTCCACCTGCTCCCCCCTGGCCGCCGAAACCTCCCGCGCCGCCACCCTGGCCGAAAAGTTGTCCGGGAGCGCGGCCACCGCCATTGCCTCCGCGCCCTCCTTGTTGATCACCCGGCGTTCCGGGAACGAGACCGCCAAGCCCGGCGGGCCCTCCGGCCCCATTCGTCATAAGGCTTTGACCAACGGTTCCCTGCAACAGAAAGGAATCAGACGTGGCGCTCGAATTAGCACCGGCGTTGGCGGAAAGCGTCGCCTCGGTTTGCGGCGCTCCGTTCGCGGGGCCATTTGATTCCGCGGTCTGTGGATTGGCACCTTCGCCCGTCAGATCCGCCTGCTCGAAACCGCCAGCTGCGAGACCTTCACGAAGAGCATTGGTCACGCCGGCAGGCAATTGGCCGCCTCCATTGCCACGGCGCGAACCGGAACCATTCGCGGAGTTCGCGGCGCCGTTCTGTCCATTGGGTTGGCGATTTGCGCCCGGCTGTGCGCTTCGGCGCGGATTGCCGGCTGGCGTCCCGGACAGTTCTGCGAGGGTTGCGACGCGCAGGACGATTGGAACCGGGCCGGGTGGCACGATCGGAATCTCTACGAGTAGCGATGCCTGCACAAAACCGAGCTGGGTTGCTTCGACGCGATAGTGGCCGGCGGCAATATCCGGAAATTCAAATTTGCCGGATTCGTCGGTCCAGCTGAGCCAGACTTTGTTTGTTTCGGTGGAAATCAGCCGCACGGTAGCGCCCGGAACCGGGGTGCCTTCAGAAGTGCGAATTACTCCTGAGACAGGGGCAGGTGTGTTTGCGGGCTGCTGGGCAAGACTTGGATACGCCAGACAAACCCAAAACAAGAAAGACGCCGAGAATCTCGCCAGAACCCTGCCGCAGCTCGAACCGTGTCTGGTGGGGAGCTTCATGCGGCTCGCCGTGGCCATCTGGGTATTTTATACGCGGATAGCATGAGGCTAGGATGATTCATCCGAGTGGGTAGAACAGTTCCATAAATGTCGCGGAGTTGAGATGCTGGCGCTCGCTGGGGGAAAAAAAATGGAACTCAATCGCCGATTCGATGGAATCCTCAGGCACCGTGGTAAGTCTCCGACGTGTGTTCGATCACGGGCCGCTCAACGTTATCGCACCACAAACAAACTCATGATATTTAGCAAACGAGCGCTTGGCCGAACGCCCCGAAGCTTTTGCATGCTTTCAACTCGCACGACATCCAGGTGGATGAAGCTCGCCTCGCCCGCGCTAGTTGCCATGCTGGCGCTGGGTGACGCGCCAATCTATAGCCAGCAAGGACCACCGCCAATCTCAGTGGAAGTGAAGATGGTGAGCCTGCTGGCGACGGTCCGCGATAAACACGGACACCTGATCAACAACCTGACGAAAGATGATTTCGCTGTGGAGCAGGACGGGCACGCGCAGAACATCACGTACTTCGCGCAAGAATCCAATGTTCCGCTGACTCTTGGCCTGCTGGTGGATACGAGCATGAGCCAGCGGCGCGTTCTGGATCAGGAACGCAGCGCCAGCCACGATTTTCTGGATAAGGTGCTGCGTGAGGATAAGGACAAGGCATTCGTCATTCACTTCGACTATGAAGTTGAGCTGCTGCAGGATCTGACCTCTTCACGACAGAAGCTGGACGCGTCGCTCGAGCATTTGGGCGAGCCGGAATTCGCGCAGACGGGAGGCGGTTCGAACGGAGGAAGCGGTGGCGGCGGTTCGCGAGGCAGAGGCGGCGGTGGCACGCTGCTTTACGATTCAGTTTATCTGGCGTCGAACGAAATCATGAAGAAACAGCAGGGGCGCAAAGCCATCATCATCCTGACCGATGGCGTGGACCGTGGCAGCAAGGAATCGCTGCAATTCGCCATCGAAACGGCGCAACGCGCGGATACGGTGGTGTACTCGATTCTATTCGCCGATAAAGAAGGATATGGAAACGGTGGTGGTTACGGCGGCGGACATCACGGCGGTGGAATCGGTGGTGGGGGAATGGGTGGTGGAGGCGGGCACCGCTATCCGCAGGAGTCGCGTCCCGACGGGAAAAAAGTTCTCGAACAAATGTCAAAGGAAACCGGCGGCAGATTCTTCGAGGTGTCCAAAAAAGAGCCGATCGATCAGGTTTATGCCGAGATCAACGAAGAGCTGCGCAGCCAATACGGCCTAGGCTACGTCCCCGACAAGGCGGATACCGCGCCGGGATATCACAAGATTCATCTCAGCGTGACTCAGAAGGATTTGACGGTGCTGACCCGCGAGGGATACTACGCAGACCGCTAGTCACGTCGCCGGTTCTACGGAGCATTTCTGTCGTAACGGTGACGAGATCTTCGATGCGGGTGAACTCCTGTCCCTCATCGCATCTTCATACTCAGAAATAAAACTTCAACGCGAATTGAATCAATCGCGGATCGCGCGAGGCAGTGGCAAACCCGAACTGTGAGGCTCCGCGCTCGATCGAGAAATTTTCATTGGTCGTAGTCTCGTCCGCAAAGGTGAGGTTCGGATGGTTCCAGATATTGAAGAACTCCGCGCGGAATTCAAAATGCATTTGCTCGCGCACCGGAAATTGCTTGATGAAGGAAACATCCCAGTTCTGCAGGCCCGGACCGCGAATGGTGTTTCGACCAGCATCTCCAAAGGTCCCGAATTGAGTGTTGGCAACAAACGCGCAGGTATTAAACAGGGTGCCCGGAATACAATGCGGACCGTTTGGATTCCCGACCACATTCGGACGCGCACAGTTGAAGACGGCTCCGCCGCAATCGGAGTTGGAAATGTTCACGAGATCGTCGGTAGCGGTAAACCAATTCCCGGTTTGAGCGGAAACGATTCCGGTAATTTGCCAGTTCCCCACGACCTGGTTCCAGAACCCGGACAGGTCGCCTCCGAATCGTTGATCCTTGCCGAAGGGCAAGTCATAGATGTAGTTGAACACGAATCGGTGGCGGGTGTCGAAATCGGCATTGCCGTATTCCAGTTCGGGATCGGTTTGCAGCCGGAAATCGCCCTGATTTTGCGAACCCAGGTTCGCGTTTGATGCGTCATCGAGCGCGTGGCTGTAGGTATAGGCCGCTTCGAATTGCAGGCCGTTGGAAAAGCGTTTTTCCAGGCGAATCTGGAGTCCATTGTAATTGGAAAAAAGGTTCGATCGCAGCGTGTCAATGCTTGCATCAATGTTGGGGTCGGGACGACGGCCGGCAAGTGGACTGTTGGGATCGGCAGTGGGCACCGCCTGATTGCCGTTGAAGAGTCCGAAGAGATTGGAGCCATGCGATCCAACGTACGAGATTTCGGCAACGGTGTTCGCGGGGAGTTCATACTGGAAGCCCAAAAACCATTGCTGCATGAAGGGGGTTTGAATCTTGGGACTGACGGAAAACAGGATAGGCGTATTGGGATCGGTCAGCGAATTTGCGGGAAATCCTTGTTGCAGCGAATTGAAACCCGGAATCGAGCAATCCGTCAGCGGGAAATTCGGATTCGCTGAATTTATCGTGCAAGGCTGATTGAACGATTGGGTGACGAAGAACGGAGGATTGAAACCGGGGCTTGGGTTGGAGTACGGCCCGTTTTCCTGACCACCGTAGAAAATCCCATACGAAGATCGAAGCACGAGCTTGTCGGTTATTTTGTAAGCCAGGCCAAAACGGGGCGCGAAATTGTGCAGAGTGGGTGAAACCAGGCCGGGCGAACCGTTGCGCATGATGGGAAGCTGCTCGGCAAGCGTTGGCGTTAGGACGGCATTCTGGCCCTTGGGAACAATCAGGCATTGGCAATTGAAGTCGAAATTGGCCTGCTCGTTATTCGCGGCTTTGACGGTTGTGTAAAGTTCGTAACGCAGACCCATGTTCAGGGTCAAACGCGACGAAGCCTTGAAATCATCCTGTACGAAACCGGCATAAATTTGGCGGCTGTATTCCACGTTGTGAAGATTGACTATCGAGCCGCCATCCGACAGGCCCAATAGGAAGCTGGCAAAGCCATTACCACCGGTTCCGGGGGCAGCCGGATTGTCCGTAAAACCCGAGCTGAAATCGGCGGTTCCGCGGGACTGCGAGGGCTGGAAAATTGTGAATTGTTCGAAACGAAGTTCGGTCCCGAATTTCAAAGAATGGCGGCCTTTGATCCAGGTGAAGTTGTCGGTAACTACGTAGCTGTTTTGTTTTTCAATCGACGGGAGGAACCCGGAGCTACCAAGTTCAGGCGCAGAACCGTCACTGAAAGTCAGCGTGGGGAGTCCGCCGTTAAAAGTGCCTGGCTCGAAGGGAACCCCCGGAAAACCAAGCTGCGAACTCACATCCTGATCGAAATTATTTTGAAAACGATGGGCATTGATCCGGTTGTATCCAAACCGGAATTCGTTTACGTGGTTGGCATCCAGAATGTGGGTTTCACTGATGGCCGCGCTACGATAAGAAAAATCTTCATGGCCGTCAAAAAATCCGCCACCGTCCAACACATTGTTGAATGGCGAGGGAATGAAACTGGGCTGGTCTTCGTAGCTGAACCGGCCGAACAGAGAATCTTTCGAGGAAAACGTGTGATCGATGCGGACATCAAAGTTGTTGCGGTTTTCGCTGCGCACCGGAATTGCCAGATAGTTGAACGCTGCGTTATTCGAGTTCGGCGGCGGAAGCAGTGCGGCCAGCCGGGCGGCCAGCGGATCGATCGATCCCGCACCGAAAACATTGGTTGGGTTCCCGGCGCCGTCGACGGCAATTGGTACACCGCACAGGCCACCAGGGTTTGAGGGTGTCATTGGCACAACTCTGGTCTGCCGCGCATTGAAAAGCTCGCCCACAAACGTTGGGTTGCCGCTGCAATCGAGAGCCACTGCTCCGGTTGGATTCCCAGAGTTGGGGTCTATCGCCATCGCGGGCATGTTGGTTAGCAGCTCAGAAAAATCGCCCCCTGCTTCACTTTGATCGGGGATCGTAGCGGTCTGAGGCAAACCCTTGCGGAGGCGGAATCCTTCATAGTCGCCAAAAAAGAACGTTTTGTCTTTCTGGATCGGGCCGCCAAACGTCGCGCCAAATTGGTTTTGCTTATACGAAGGCTTTGAGACTCCGTCGACAAAAAATGGTGAGGCGTCGACCGCATCGTTTCGCAAATATTCGAAAACATCACCATGAAAGGCGTTCGTGCCGGACTTTATTACGGCGTTCAGAATCGCACCGTTTCCGCGTCCGAATTCGGCACTGTAGTCGTTTGTCTGAACCTTAAACTCTTCGATGGCATCGATCGGGGGCTGGATGACATACGAAGATTCATTCAGGACATCACCCAAATTTGAATTGTTATCAATTCCGTCGAGAAGGAAATTATTTTGCAGCGAGCGTGCGCCATCCACGCTGAATCCAAAATTTCCGCTGACGCGCGATCCTGGCTCGCTGGGCACCACGCCAACTCCTAACTGAGCCAGTTGCGCAAAATTGCGTCCATTGAGTGGCAGAGTTTCGATGCGCGTTTTGTCCATTACTTCGCCCATCGTGCTGGTCTCAGTTTCGAGCAACGGGTTTTGGACCGTCACTTCGACTTTCTGCGAAATCTGTCCGATCTCAAGTTTGACGTCCGCTTCGACTCGACCTTGCACGTCCAGTTGCACCGGTCCGGCAACCGCCGTCTTAAAGTTCGCCTTCTCGACAGTGATGGTGTAGCGGCCAACTTTCAGTGGGCCGGCCGCGTAGTCGCCGCTAGCGCCCGTCGTGGTCTCAAAAATAGTGCCACGCTCGACATCTTGGACTGTGACCTTCGCGCCGGGCACAACTCCGCCTCCGCTGTCACGCACCACGCCGACGATGTTCCCAGTGTCCTTTTGTGCCTGTGCGCCGCCGCAGCAGAACATGAAGGCCATCAGCAAGGCAAACAGCAGGCTGCTCGATGCGCGGGTGGGTGAGCGCCCAAAACTGGTTTGGCAATTTCCCTGAGGCAATGAGTTGTTCAGGCAGAATAGGATCACCGGTACCCCCGTTCGTCTCCCGAAACCCCGAAAGCCAAGCCAGATCACGCAAATCTGGTTGAAAGCCAGGGCCTGGAGCGCCTAGAAAGAGAACTAATCGCTCAGCTAAATAGTATGATTGTGGTCGGTTGTCAACTTATTTTATCGAAAATGATTGTTTCTGTACTTTTACGCTTTAATTTGATTCAAATTGTGGCACAATCCGCTGGTTTCAATCCCCGGCAGCGCAGGAGCGGTCGAGTGAGCCTTTTGGCTGAAGAACGGAGATTTCGCATCCGCGAAATCCTGTCGCGCGAGCGAACCGTTACGGCCTCCGACCTGATACGCACGCTCGGGGTGACTGCCGCCACGATTCGACGCGACCTTGCCGTTCTGGAAAAGGAGGGCGTGCTGGCACGCTCGCACGGCGGCGCCGTTTCACGCGCGTCGAGCCCTACTTTCCAGCCGTCCTACGAAGCGCTGGGCCGGAACAATCGCGCTGAGAAACAAGCCATCGCACGCGAAGCCGAACGATTAATCCTGGACGGGGAGACCGTATTTTTGGAAGGGAGCACGACGGTGTTCGAACTGGCGCGACGTCTGTTTCATCGCAACAGGTTAAAAGTTATAACGAATTCTCCGCCGATCATTGATGAGTTTCAACGCAGCCAGCATATCTCAGTTATTTCCACCGGTGGCGAGCTCCAGAAGGATGCTTTTTATCTTTCCGGTGTCTGGGCCCAGCATGCGCTTTCGGAAATACGCGTGGACAAGGCAGTGCTGGGGGTCAGCGCTATTGATCCGGCCTACGGCATTTCCACCGCGAGCCAGGCCGAAGCGCAAATCAAAAAGCTGATTCTGAAGTCGGCACGGGTGAGCATCGCGCTGGCCGATCACAGCAAGTTTGGCAATCAAGGATTCGCTTACGTTGGGCCGGTGACGGATATTGATATTCTCGTCACCGATTCCGGCACCGATCCTCAATTTTTGCGGCCGCTGCGGGAGGCAGGCGTGGAGCTAATTCTTGCCGACGTGAGGGATCAGGCCGCCGAACCTCGGGACACCGACGCCGGCAAAACACGTACGCGTTCGGGCACGGCAAGGCACTAATCGTTGATGGGAAAAAAGCCAAAACAACTGACGATTGTCTTGTGCGTCGCATCGGCGGCCATCGTGCTGTTCTACCAAGCGCGACTATTTGTAGTCGCTCCGCAGTCAGCAGCAGCAACGACATTTGATCGAGCTTCAGACTCCAACGCGAAGGACGAATTGCGCGCGTTTGCGGCGATGCAGCCGATCGATACCCACGTCCACGTGTTCAAGAGCGATCCGGATTTTACGGCCATGCTCGTGCGGCTGCAATTGCATGTGCTGGATATAAATGTCGCGGACACCCAGGGAATTTACGGCCGATTGGCCACCGAATTGGAGCGCTCCAGAAATTTCGTGCGAGGCAGTCAGGGCCACGCAAGCCTGTGCGTAACGTTCAGTCCATTCGAATTTCAGCAAAAGGATTTTGCGGAGAAAACTATCGCGGAACTTCGTCAGCAGTTTGCCGCGGGTGCCGTCGCTGTAAAAATCTGGAAAAACATTGGAATGGAATTAAAACGCCCCGATGGCACCTACGTGATGCCGGACGATCCGACTTTCGAGCCGATTTATCAGGCGATTGCTGCGGAAAATAAAACGCTGGTTGCGCATGTGGCCGAACCGACGTCGTCATGGAAGGCGCTGGATCCCGACAACCCGGATTACGAGTACTACAAGGAAAATCCGGAATGGCATATGTATTTGCATCCCGACCACCCTCGCAAGGAAGTGATTTTGGCGGCTCGCGATCATTTGCTGGCTGAGAATCCGAAACTTCGAGTCATCGGCGCGCATTTAGGAAGCATGGAAACCGATGTGGACGAAATCGCCAAACGATTGGATCGCTATCCAAATTTCGCGGTGGATACGGCGGCGCGCATGGAGTATCTGATGATTCAACCTCGAGACAAAGTTCGGGATTTTCTCATTAAATACCAGGACAGGGTTGTGTACGGCACCGATCTCGAATTTCTAAACGATGAATCCACGGCTGATGCGCTGAAGGAGTGGCAACAAACGTACGCGCGGGATTGGAAGTTTTTTGCGACGGACAAAATGTTGCCGTATCGGGGGCGGCAGATTCGGGGCCTGAAGTTGCCCGAACCTGTCCTGCACCATATTTTTCATGATAATGCAGTGCGATGGATTCCGGGAATCTTCCTCGTCCAAATAGAGTAGCGGTACAGGCTGGAGCCGTCATCTGAGGAACCGTCGCGCCAGTTAGAGTTGTTTCACTTCGATTTGCGGCAGCAGGGCGTGTACTGTGGCGAGTTCGATCCTACCCGGCGCGAACGCGGAACAATTCGCCCCGCCGCACGCGGCCGCAAGACGGATGGCTTTTTCTCCAGCGATACCCTGAACCGCGGCGTGCGCAAATCCGGCAAGCGTGGCGTCACCACAGCCCACCGTCGAAATAACTTTCAGACGAGGCGGCTGCGCTTTCCACACCGGACCGTTCTTGGTTTCAACCCAGATGAGACCCTCCGCGCCTAAAGTAATAGCGGCGCTGGCTGCTCCACGCTGAATAATTTCGTGTGCCGCGGCAGCTGCGTCTTGAATTGTTTTGATCGGCCTGCCGGTGAACTCTTCCGCTTCCTCGCGATTTGCCTTCACGAATCGTGGCTTAGCTTCCACGCTTACGCGCAAAGCTTCGCCGCTGGTGTCCACGAAGGTCTCGACCCCTCCCGCGCGTCCAGCTTCGATCAGCGTTACATATAAACTGGAGGTGACGCCGGAAGGTAAACGTCCGGAAATGACGAGTAACGCGCGTTGATGCGCCCTTTCAATTTCTACGTGACATCTCAGCAGAAAATCGTGGGCCTCGCCCGGCGCGGGCTCTCCGCCGGGTTCGAGTATCTCGGTGATCTGGCCTGAGTCTTCGATAATTTCCAGGTTCACGCGGGTAGGAGACGCGGTAGGCACGAAAACGACACGCACATCCAGGGATTCCATCTGCTGGGCACATTCTTCGCCAATCGCACCGCCGAGGAAGGCAATCCACGCTGTCTTCGACATCAACGCGCGGGCAGCCATAGCGACATGTGCGGCTTTGCCGCCGGCGAAGCCTTCGGCGGAAATAGCGCGATTAATGCCACCGACCACAACGGATTTCATGCGCAGGCGCCGGTCCATTCCGGGGTTGGCGCTCACGCAAAGAATTTCGGCATCGGGCATAACCGCTTGCTCCTGGATTACGTTTGTGCCAAGCTATGGCCAGCAATAATAAATAGTAACAAAAAGTAAGAAATCGAAACCAGCTTCGACGACAATGTTATCAGAAGAACGGCGGCGAAAAATTCTGGAATTGGCGCACCGCGACGGCCGGGTCGTGGTTAAAGATCTGGCGCGGCGATTTTCCACTTCGCTCATTACCATCCGAAAGGATCTGGAATCACTGCACCAGATGGGCCGCATCCAGCGGGCGCACGGCGGAGCGCTACCTCTGGACGCTTCTTCCCTTCGCGATCCTACCCTACACGAAAAAGAGCAATTGCACCGGAACGAAAAACTGAAAATTGCGGCGGCCGCCGCGCGATTCGTCAGGCCGGGTCACGTAGTGATTCTGGATTCCGGTACGACGACTACCGCTGTAGCCGGGGCGATTAAACATATTCGGGATTTGACAGTCATCACCAACGCCGTAAATATTGCGGCAGAACTGGCCGGAACCGATGTCGAGGTGATTCTAACCGGCGGCGTGCTGCGCCGGAATTCGTTTTCGTTGGTGGGCCCGCTGGCGGAAGACTCTCTGCGGCACGTCACCGCTGATATTTTATTTTTGGCGGTGGACGGCTTCGACATCGAATACGGGCTCACCACGCCCAACCTGCTGGAAGCACGGGCGAATCGCGTGATGATGGAAAATGCCAAGACTACGGTGATCGTCTGCGATTCCAGCAAGTTTGGCCGACGCAGCCTTTCGTTTATTGCCCCCACTTCTTCGGTGCATCACGCAATAACGGACAAGAAAATTTCCTCGAAGCATTTGCGGGGACTGCGCGCGGCGCACATCAAGGTAATTACGGTTTAGCTTTATCTTTGAATTGATGCTGGAGGAGCTGTTGGCGGAATTGGATTCGGGAATCGGCGCTCATACCATCGCGGAGATTCTTTCGGAGCCCGCGACATGGAGGACATGCCTGCAACGCGTCGAACAGACGGCCGAGTTACAAGCTTTCAACGAAACGCTGCCCAAGGCGATTGAATGGGTGTTCATCGGCTGCGGATCGAGTTTCTACCTGGCGCAATCGGCGGCGGCAAGCTGGTCAATTTTGGCCGGCGAAAAAGCTCGCGCGATTCCAGCGTCGGAAATCATGTTCTTCCCCCAAACATTTCCCGTCCCATGCCAACCCGTATTGATCAGTCGCTCGGGCAATACTTCGGAAGTGGTGAAAGCCGCTGTGTATCTCGAACGTGAGCTGAAGATTCGAACGCTGACAATTACCTGCGGCACGAACACGGCGCTTCAGAAAGTTTCATCGCACAGTATTCGATTGCCGGACGCAGACGAAAAAAGCACGGTGATGACGCGCTCGTTCACCTCAATGCTTCTAGTTCTACAGTCGCTGGCCGCGGTTCGCGGGAATCAGCGCGACTTTTTGAACGGAGTCCGCAAGCTCTCGGAACAAGTTACGGCGAAATTGCCCGAGATTCACGCCGCCGTAAAATCCTTGGTGCATGGCACTACTTTCGCCGATTACGTATTTCTCGGGCAGGGTCCGTTCTTTGGCATCGCCCAGGAATCGATGTTGAAGGTGAAGGAGATGTCCTGTTCGTACGCGCAAAGCTTTCACACGCTAGAATTCCGGCACGGCCCGAAAGCCATCGTGGGCCCTGAAACGCTGATTACTTTCATTATGAGTGACAGTGGCTTTGACGCCGAAGTCGCGGTCCTCGAAGAAATAAAGCAACTTGGCGGCAAAACGTTGGCCGTCACCAATGCGGCAAACGCTGCGATACGCCACTCGGCAGATTTTCTCGTGGAACTTTCTCTTGGAGTGGCCGAAACGGCGCGCGCGGCGGCGAGCGTAATTCCCGGCCAGCTGCTTGGTTTTTACACCGGACTCAAGAAAGGCTTGAATCCCGACGAGCCCCGCAACCTATCCCGCGTGGTGATGCTGGAAAGCAGCAAATAACGAGGTGGTGCGGATGCCGCTGGATGTTTGCGTGGTCGGCGAAATTAATCCGGATTTGATTCTGTACGGTCTGCCAAAGCAACTGACGCCAGAAGAAGAAATCCTAGTCGATGGATTTCGGCTGACACTGGGAAGTTCGTCGGCGATTTTCGCGCACAATCTCGCGGTGTTGGGCACTCGCGTCGCAATCGCTTCGAAAATCGGCGACGATGCCCTGGGAAAGATGGCGACAGATTGGCTGGCGAGTGCGGGCGTGGATTTGACCCATGTCAGGCGCGCGACCAGCGGGACTGCGACCGGGCTTTCCGTGATTCTAAATCAGCCCGAGCACCGATTCATCCTGACCTATCCCGGAACGATGTTTGAATTGGCCTTGGGCGATCTCGATCTCGAGTTTGTCTTTTCCGCACGACATTTTCATGTGTCTTCGTATTTCCTGCATCGGGCGCTGCGGCCGCGAATGGCCGAACTATTTCGGCAGGCGAAGGCGCGGGGACTTTCGACATCGCTCGATACCAATGATGACCCAGAAGGAAAGTGGGGAGAGGATTTGCTCGAGGTGCTGCCGTTCGTGGATATTCTTTTTCCGAACGAACGCGAGGCCAAGAAAATCGCGGGAATCGATAATTTGAATCTCGCAACCGAAAAACTTTCAGGGATTTGCAAATTCGTGGTGGTGAAACTTGGAGCAGCCGGGGCGCTGGTTCGAAAAGGCAAAGAAGAATGGCATCGCGACGGGATGCGCGTGGAATCGAAAGATATGGTGGGCGCCGGCGACAGTTTCGACGCGGGCTACATTCACCGTTTTTTGCAGGGCGCGTCGCCGGACGAGTGTTTAGAATACGCCGATATTGCGGGCGCATTTTCGACGACGCACGAAGGCGGCACCGAAGCTTTTCGCGAACGTAGCGCAGTCGAACGATTCTTCAACAGCCATTTGGAAACCAGGTAGTTGTGCTTGCTCCTCGCCGTTCTACTGCTTTGTGACCTCCAGAAGCAAATGATCTGAAAAGCTTGCTTTCAGCTTCGCATCAGGCGCAATCACCGTACCCAAATCCTTGCCATTTGCGTAGTCCGTTACACGATAGGTTCCTGGCGCCAGACCGCGCAATTCAATTTCACCTGACCACGGCGTCGGACTCGCTGATTTTACTCCAGCAGCGGGTCCCGCCGCAAAAAACGCGTAGTACATTGCGCCATTTTTCTCGATCGCGTAGCCTTCCGGCAAGTCGTAGCCGTAGACATACAGATTGCGAAAAGTTCCACGCGATAGCATTTTATCGTTGTACAGGCCAATCCATTTTTTCCAGTAGTCTTCTTTTTGCGCAGTGAGATACACGTCACTCAGTTTCGGCCCGTAATCCGGCCAAGCGAATTTGGTTCCGACCACTCCGCCGGTCCCGATAGTTGAGGCGAAGTCCGAGCCCAAATCTTTCTCGTTTCCGTTGGGATTTTTGATTCGCGTCAATTCCACATGGTCGCCATATACGGCAGAGTTCGGGCCGAGGAGTGCTTTGTACATCTTCACGCGCTGGCGTACCTGCACGGAGCCGACCGGATCAGCGGTAACCGCCTGATCAAGATAGCGGAGCCAAGCAACACTCGGAGGAGTTCCGCAGGGACAGCTCTGGGTGACACTATCCGGTTTCAGCGCGCGGGTGGTATCGAAAATTGTTTTGTATACTTCGCCCATGGCGTAGACGGAATCCATCGGCGATTTGTGGTGATGCTTGGGGTTAAAACACATCGGCACGCTGTAAATGTTGTCGAGTTTGTGGCCGTCGAAATCCCAGTCCTTTATAAATTTCTCGGTGAGCTGCTTGTAGTATTCGCGGACTTCTGGAACGGCCGGGCAGAGCGTCGCAAGATTTCGCGTCATCTTGGCGGGCTTGCCGTTTTTATCGAGAATCAACCAATCCGGGTGCTCTTTCACAACGTCCGAGACGCCGTAACTATGTGATTCATACCCGGGACCACCGTCTTCCACAGCGAGCGGCAGCCACCACAGTTGAACCTTGATGCCCTGCTCGTGGAATTTTTTCACCATCTCCTGGATTGCGTTTCCAGGGAAGGTGTCGCTGCGTGGCTGCCAGTCACCATAGTTGTTGAACCAGCGATCGTCGAGCGTCGCCCAATGAATTCCGAACTCCTTCAGCTTCGGGATCGTGCCAAGCATTTGGACTGGGGTGACGTTGGCGAGATATCCCCAGCCACACCAGCTCACCGCATAGTCTTCGGCGTTGGTGGTGGTCTTTGTAAGGCCCTCGCCGTCGATCACGTCGGAATACATGCGCAAGGGTTCGTAATAATCGCCGGAATAAACCGCGACAAATGTTTCCGGGGTTAAGTAGGTTCCACCGGGCTGCAGCATGGTGTCCGGCGTGAGATGGACGCTCGCTCCGACGCGCCCGTCTGTTTCCGTTTTTACCGGGATGGAAAGAACCAGGGGCAGCGTTTCGACATGTCCGATGGCCTCGCCGACAGTCTTGGTCCAGAAGGCGACCACGGGAATTCCTCCACCAACGCTGCCCAAATCGCCTTTCACCTCAACCAACGAGCCAAACTGATTTTCCTGCGAGAAATTCTTGGGAATCTGAAATACGTTGTCTTTGCCCCAGCGGATGCTAGCGCCGTGGAACGACCACATGTCGTTCGGCGCAGCGTTCGCATCGGCAAGCGAGGCGTTGAGGCGATGACGATTCAGATCAATGGTGTCGAGCTTTACTTCGGCGTTGCCGGAATTGCGAACCGAAGCGGAGACCATTGCGACGCTGGGGAACTCGTCATACACTTCGACGATGAGCGTTTCCTGCAAGTCTCCGGCAGCATCTTTTCCGGCGACTTCGATACGCTTTCCTATCGCTCCAAGTCTGCCGTGAGGAGCGGATACTTGGGCGTGCGCGACGTCGAAAGCGACATCCGGCGATTGCTTTCCGTTAGCGGCAACTTTCATACCGGAATCGTTTCCCGGATCGTCGAGCGAAAGCTTCTGGTTACCCGAAATCAATTTTGCGGCAACGTAGCCGGAGGACGAAATCACGAATTCCGACTTCTCGGTGTCTATGACAAGGCCGTCCGCAGTCGCAGAGGTTTGAACGTGCGAGACTTGAGCATTCGTTGCGGGGGGCACGGGCGTCGAGTGAGTTCCGCATGCTCCGCCACATAAAGCGAGCACGGCGACGATCAGCAATTGACTCGCAGAACCGGGAAGATTCAGAGATTGCTTTTGACCGTCTGGAGTTCCAAATGTCATGACTTTCCCTTTTCCAACAAAAGAAGCAAAAGGTCATATTTCGTAACATTTCGATACCAGCACAATATCTCACACCTATAGGCCTCGGGTGAATCAAATTTCGTAAGATGCCGACAGTCGCTCCGAGTGCGGAGACGGAGGTCAGAGTCGTCCATGAAAACGCGGCTTACGGCGTGGTGCATGGCACGAACGCTACGAGAAATGTTTTCATAGCGTAGGACCTAGGCGCAGCCAGCTACTTACTGGCCAGTGCCGACCAAATGGTTCCCGTTGCCCTCCCTCTGATTAATTACGTACAGGGCCAATTCCAGACGATTCGACGTGCCAAGTTTATTGAAGATTCGAAACAAATAATTACGGACGGTATGCTCGCTCAAGTTCAGCTCTCGGGAAATATCCCGGTTCGTGCGGCCCTCTGCCACCAACTGCACAAGACTCAATTCTCTTTTGGTCAGCAATCTCACGCCTTTGGCGTCCGTGATCGAAGGGGGCGCGTCCTTGGCTAGAGATTCGACCATAAATTGCAGATCCTGGTTATTGGCCCACACTTCTCCGCCGTGAACTTTATGGATGCACTTGCAAAGCACGTCGAAAGGCTCGTCACGCGAAAAGACCCCGACGGCCCCGGAGCGAAAGGCTTCGATGACCAGCGGCTTAGAAGAGGATTCCAAAAGTATGATAATGCGGGCATCCGGGTTCACAGCTCGCAATTCACGAGTGACCCGAAATCCCGCGGTCGCTCCATCCTTCAAATTTGAGCTGACGATGCATACGTTCGGACGAAGATTTTTGAATGCGTCAATAAATTCAACGGATTCAATTGTGCTCGCTAGCACAGAAAGGTAGCGATTTCTCTGCAGAGCGGCTTCCATCAACTGACAGTTCATGCGGCAATTTTCGGCGACAAGCAGGGTTATCGGGTATCCGTTCTCACGAGTTCTTTGCATGGCACGACCTTATCTAGAGATTAGGGTTGCGAGCTGGGCGAAAGCTTTGCTGAGGACGGGCAACACACATTTTAGACATTTTCAGAGAAGAATGCACATACCAGGTTTCACGGATGTCCGTAACACTTCAGGTAGTTTCGTACCTAAGGCCGGCCGGAATCACCTATCTCCAGTGTGCGCGAGCCGTACCGGGTGTTACGTCTCATGGCGAAACACTAAGTAATTCGAGCACCGGCCGTGCCTTGAAGCGCGACTGCAAATATTGGGAACACATAACTCCGCAGCAGAATGACAATCGGTCCCTTGCTGGAAATCTGACGTCTGCCTAAGATTCATTCGATCGAGGAACGGGAATCGCCGCGTGAGTCGGCAGCATCTGGCGATTGCATTCGACGGCGCAGTCTTGAGTGGCTCGTGGCTAGGTGGCGTAAGGGCTAGCCAAACGAGCCTAGAGACCAGAACCGAAAAGAAAACGGGCGTACGGGAGAATGAAGAGTTCGCCTGTAAGTCACGGGGCGAAGCTTTGTGAATATGGCAGCCATGACAAATTTCAGGTGCGAATCGGAATCGGAACAGCCAGTGCGTTGGTATGGGATTCATACACGTCACCAGCACGAACCGAGCGTCGCAGCCACTTTATCGAACAAAGGGTTTAAGGTTTTTTACCCCACATACGAATCGGTACGGAAATGGAAGGATCGGAACAAAAAACTTTCTTTGCCGCTTTTTCCCGGATACCTTTTTCTCGCTGATGACGTGGAAAAAAAACTGCTCATCGTGTCAACGCCGGGGGTTTGCGCGATACTTTCCTTCGCAGGTCAGCCAGCCGTGATTCCGACTTCCGAAATTGAAGCGCTTCAGCGCTCCATGGATTGCCGGTACAAGCTTACACCGCATCCTTTTCTCAACACCGGTGATAGGCTCCGAATCAAGTCGGGTCCCCTCGCCGGAACGGAAGGCATTCTCACGCGTAAAAAGGATATTTACCGCTTAGTGTTGTCGGTTGAAATGCTCGGACGTTCGGCCGCTGTTGAAATCGACGCGTCGGTCGTTGAACGCACCCTCCCAGCCCGCCTGCAGTAAATTTTAGAATCCTCCAGAAACTGTAGTTCCAGCCTGAACAGAATTTCAGTCGGCGCAAGATTTCGTTCGCGTCGCACCTCAAGCGGATGACTCTGGTTTCAATTTAACATTATGTTTCTCGACTACTACGGACTTCGCGAACAACCGTTCGGTGTCACGCCGGATCCGCGTTACCTGTACTTGAGCTCGTCCCATCGGGAGGCCCTCTCCTCACTTTTTTACGCCATCGAGACAAACCGCGGCTTCTCCGCACTCATTGCCGAACCGGGCATGGGCAAGACCTCCCTGTTGTTCAAGGTACTTGACAGCTTTAAGGCGTCTGCTCGAACTGCTTTTTTGTTTCAGACGGATTGCACACCGCAGGAATTTCTCGGCAGTCTGCTTCACGATTTGGGCATCTCAGCCCCAAAAAACGACTTGCCCAAGATGCGCGAAGCGCTCAATAGCGCGTTGCTGGCCGAGATGCAGGCCGGAAGACGTTTTGTGGTGGTGATCGACGAGGCGCAAAATCTGGACGAACGAGTTTTGGAGTCAGTGCGGTTACTATCGAACTTTGAGACCGCCGACGCAAAGCTAATGCACATCGTTCTCGCCGGCCAACCGCAATTGGCCGAAAAGTTGGAGCGTCCCGAACTGGTTCAACTTCGGCAACGAGTTTCCAGCGTCGTCCACCTCACTCCATTCTCACTCAAAGAAACCATCACCTACATCACGCACAGAATGCGAGTGGCTGGATATGCGGGCCCCCCGCTATTTACACGCGAGTCCGTCGAAATGATTTTTCAATTCAGCCAAGGAATTCCGAGAAACATTAATAACTTGTGTTTTCAAGCGCTGACCATCGGTTTCGGGACCCAGCGAAAGAAAATCGACGGCGAAATCGTGCGCGAAGTGCTGACTGATCTGCAGCTTGCGCCGCGGGCGAGTAGACCGACGCAGGAGGTCCGAATCCCGATCCCGGAGCCGCCGCGATTGTTTCTTGGAGGGTACTCTGATCCTGAACCCAAACCCGAACGAACGCGATCGGGGATGGGCCTTCCGTTTTTCGCGTTTATAGCCATACCGCTGCTACTGATAGTTCTACTCTTCACTGATCCGGGCATAGCTCTGGAAGACACCATACGAGGTGTCGTTTCGAACGATGTTCCGGGTGCGGCGGTGCCCATGCCATCGTCGCTTCAATCGCCGCGCCCGCCCGCGATCAGTGCGGAGAAACCCGTGGCAACGGACTCCGATTTAAAACAAGTCGAGGCGTTGCCAAGCGAGTCGGATTCAAACACAACTTCAGAGCCCGACGACAAGCAAGAAGCAGTTGATGATCAACTATCCGGTTCCAGCCTGGTTCGAGCTAAGGGAAGGCAAAATCTATTTGATATCGCTCGCGAATATTTTGGTCAGTCCAATTGGGCGATCATTGAGAAAATCCGCGAACTGAATCCCGACGTTGGCGAACCCGACGAGACCATAAGAAAAGGGAAATTGATCCGAATTCCCGGCGAACACCCGACACGCATGCTGTTTGCCGCGAATCGCGGCGGCCGAATTAACGACGGGCAAGCCTCGGTGCTGAAGTCAAATGAAGTGGAACTGCAATATCCGCAAACGACTTTCGAAATAGCACAACGGTATTACGGAAAGTGGAGCTGGGCGATTGTCGAACAAATTCGGAGCTTGAACCCCAGAATACACGAACCTTCTGATCCAATCCCAGCGGGCACCAGAATCATACTTCCCGACCGGCCAAACCTTCACAGCTCCCAGCGTGGATCGAATTGGTCCGAGAATCCTCAATAGCAGCGAGGTAACTTTGTATGCGAAAACTATCAATCATCGCGGCCCTATTTTTTGCTTTTGATTGCGTAGTTCCGGTTTGTGTCGCGCAGAACAAGCCCCAAACCGCTCAACCGCCTCAACAAGCCGATTCGTCAACGAAGCCAAGTCAAGTGACGGCGGATTCGCAACCGGAGCTACACAAACGCAATCCGAGATATCGGATCGAAGCGGATGACATCATGGAACTTTCGTTCCGGTACACGCCGGAATTCGATCAGGAAGTCACCGTACAGCCGGACGGCTTCATTCAGCTCAAGGGACTGCCCGGCGACGTGCATGTCCAGGGATTGACTGTTCCCGAACTGATCGCAGAACTTAAAAGAGTCTATGGAACGGTCCTGAACGACCCGGTTATTAGCGTGGTTCTAAGAGACTTCGAAAAACCGTACTTTATTGCCGGAGGTCAGGTGGGAAAACCCGGCAAGTACGATCTGCGCGGCGACACCACGGCAGGCCAGGCGATCGCCATAGCGGGCGGGTTCGCCGACTATGCCAAAAACAAACAGGTACTTCTGTTCCGGCGGTACTCGAACGATACGGTGGAAGTAAAGATCTATGACCTGAAGAAAATCATGAAGGGAAAAGATGTTGAGGAAGATCCCATGCTTCAGCCCGGCGACATGTTGTTTGTCCCCAAAACATGGATGGCGAATGTCGATCGTTTTCTGCCCAGGAGTTCGCTGGGAACCTATTTCAGTCCAGCGTTTCTCTGATTTCGACCGAAGGAGGTCCTTTTTATGGATAGCCACGAAATCGTGCTGAGCGACGGTTTTGGCCGACGATCTGATTCGCTGACGTTGCGGGAGGTCTTGGAAATCGGCCTACGTCGAAAACGCACGTTTGGAACGTGCTTTCTCGTCATTTTTCTGGGAGCCGTTTTGGCCGCGATCCTGCTGCCGCTGCACTATGAATCGGAGATGAAGATACTGGTTCATCGCGAGAGGCTGGATCCCCTGGTGACCGCGCAGCAAACGGCGGCCGTGGAACAGAATCTGCCCAGCTTGACGGAAGAAGACATCAATTCAGAAGTCGCCATTCTTCGCAGCCAGGATTTGCTGGAAAACGTGGTTACGGCCTGCGGCCTGCAGAACGCGAAACAGAACTCGTGGCTCGTCAAATTGCTCCATCTGACACCACAACAGGAAGATGAGCACGTCAGAATCAGCAAAGCGGCTCGCAAATTGGAACGCGACCTGCGGATCGATCCGGTGAAGAAATCGTTCATTATTTCGGTGAGCTACACCGCGGATGATCCGCAGTGGGCAGCTCATGTTCTCGGCACGTACGGGAATCTCTATCTCGAAAAACACGCTTCCGTAGTGAGGCCCAATGACGCCGCTGGTTTCTTTGACCGCGAGACGGTGAAATACCAGCAGGCTTTGAACGACGCGGAAAAACGGCTCGCCGATTTCGATCGCGACGCCGGAATCGTCACCGACGAATCGGAAAAGGAGTCATCGGTTCCAAAGCTGGCCGAATTCGAACTAAGCATGCGTCAAACGCAGGCCAACATTCCCCAGGCCGAAGAACACTTGCGCTCTTTGGAGGCCCTACTGGAGAAAACGCCTCCGCGGGTCACCACGCAACTCCACAATGCGGACAACGGTGGGCTGATGCAACAACTGAAAGCGTCTTTGGTGAATCTCCAGACGCAGCGGACCGATCTAGCTACGAAATATGCGCCTGGGGATCGGATGGTGCGCGAGGTTGACTCTCAAATCGCTCAAGTCCAGGCAGCGATTGACGCGCAAGATAAAGCCCCTCTGCGCGAGGAAACGACGGATCAAAATCCCACATACGAATTTCTACGGCAGGAGTTAGTGAAAGCCAAAGCAGACCTTGCGTCGCTTCGCGCCCTGGCGTCGTCTTCGGAGCGCGTGGACAAGACTTATCAGCAGGCTCTGCTTGATAAGGATCAGAAACAACTGCAACAGCAAGCGTTGTTGCGTGACGTCAAGGCTGCGGAAGCAAACTATCTTCTCTATCAGGGCAAGCGAGAAGAAGCTCGAATCTCCGACGCATTCGATAAAAACAGAATTCTAAACGTTTCAATCGCTCAAGCCGCAACGGTTCCGTTCCTCCCGACCAATCCCGTGCCGCTTATCCTGATACTGGGCTGGATATTTGCATGCCTGGTGAGTGCAGGCGTGGTTTTCGTTCAAGATCGCCTGGACACATCCTTGCGTACTCCGGCGCAGATCGAAAGATATCTGGACGTTCCAGTCCTTGGGGCCTTGCCCGGTAGGGACGAGCCTTTTGACTTTATTACGCGTTAAATTCAAACCGAAGTTTTTCTGAGGGGATACGACTCGGTCAGGCTCCGGTCTGCACATCCGCGAACGACAGAAACCAGAATGTTCGAACGGCTCGGCAGTAAACGCAATTCGAATTCCAGGACACAGCGATGAGCAGGAACTTCGAAGTATTACAGAAAGCCGGCTGGAGACAGGGGCAAGTCGAGGTACAGGACCACTTCGAGCGACCGGTTCACCCTCCCCATGTCGCAGTTGAAGCGAAACGCTATACGGCAAAAACGGAAGTGGTCCGTGATGAAGCCGCAAAGCTGGTGGAAAGAATATTTCTTAGACCGGGATTGCGGGCTCCGAGGATGGTTGCCTTTTCAGGAGTGAATCAGAGCAGCAGTAGCTGGGTTTGTGCGCGAGCCAGCAAGATTCTAGCAGCGCAAGTAAATGAACGAGTTTGCGCGGTAGATGCGAATATTCAGACCCCGACCTTGCATTCTCATCTGGGTGAGGGCAATTTCGCCGGCTGGACCGACGCTCTTCGCGAATCACGTTCGTTGGCTGCAGTCGCGAGCCAGGTCAAGGGCAGCAATCTTTGGCTCTTGCCCGCAGGCAAGCCCGGCCCAGTCAGCCGCGATTTGACGGCGACGAACCGACTGGGAACGAGCGTCGCCGAATTACGCGCTGAATTCGGATACGTTTTGGTTGATTCGCCTCCGGTCACTGCAGACTCTTACGCGGCTGAGTTTGGTCGGGAAGCTGATGGCATGATCCTGGTAATGGAATCTTCGGGGACTTCGCCCCAGGTAGCGCTCAAGGCTAAACAGGATGTGGAGGCAAGAGGAATACCGCTTCTCGGAATCATTCTGAATCAATCCAGCGATCCATTCTCAAATTTTCTCAGGCGGCTTCTAAAATGAATTCAAATGGCACTTCTCAGGCGTCCTCGAACGCCGAAGGAACAACCACGATCGTGCCGCTTGCACCCGCGAGCAAGGTGCAATCCGCGCGACGAACCGTCTCGTCGAGGACTCATCGTATTGTGGTATTGCTCGCCGAGCTCAGCTTGGCTGCAGTTTCGTTCTTCATCTCCATTTTATTATTGCACAACGGCCAAACGTGGAATCTGACAGCGTTGCTGTCACTTCTGCCCATTGTCCTCGCCTTTCGACTTGCTGGGATTTACTCCGTTGGACTGTTCAAGAGTTCGCTGCGCCACGCTAGTCTTCATGATCTTCTCAACATCACCAAGGCGGCAACTCTCAGCAGCGTTCTGATATACGTCGTGTCACGGCGTATCGGATCACCTGACGGTTTCGGTCTCCTGCTGCTATGCGTTTTGGATTGGGCGCTTTTTCAATTCCTGCTGGGTGGCCTCCATTTTGGCGCGCGAGTCTATAGATCTCACTTGGTTGGTGGGCGACGGTTGGGAAAACGCGTTGTGATTATGGGGGCCGGTGACGCCGGAATGACCGTGCTGAAAGAGCTCACCTCTGATGCCAAGTCAACTTGCCGACCCGTGGCCATTCTGGACGACAACCCGCAAATGCATGGTTCAACGATTTGCGGCGTGCCAGTGGCCGGAGGAACGTACGATCTGGCCGAAGTTGCACGGGCCTCCGCAGCGGATGAAGTGTTCATTTGCATTCCAAGCGCAACGCGTTCGGAAATGAGCCGGATTCTTTCCGTTTGCTGCCAATCGAATTTGCCCGTGCGCACTTTGCCGACTTTGACCGAGATTATTGACGGGAGAGTTTCGCAACATGACCTCCGCAACGTCCAAATAGAAGACCTGTTGCAACGCGAGGAGCTGCCTCCGGATTTGAAGGAAATCTCCGAGATCGTCGGCGGGAAAGTAGTGCTGGTAACTGGAGCGGGCGGAAGCATCGGGTCTGAACTCTCCCGGCAAGTCGCCGCCGCCGAACCACGAGTCCTGCTTTTGCTGGAGAAAACGGAAAACAATCTCTTCTACATTCACCGCGAGCTGCACGAAAAATTCCCGACGCTGCAGATAAAACCCCTGCTAGTGGATGTGACCTTGCGGAACCTAGTGGACGAAATGTTCCACAGAGAGCGTCCTGAAGTGGTGTTTCATGCCGCCGCGCATAAGCATGTCGGCCTTCTAGAACTTCATCCGGTTGAAGCCATACGAAATAATGTTCTAGGTACGCGGAACGTAGCCATGGCGGCGGTCCACAGTGGAACCAGCCGTTTCGTCAACATTTCAACCGACAAGGCCGTAAATCCGGAATGTTACATGGGTCTTTCGAAGAAACTCACCGAGCTTTGCATACAGGAATTAGCTTCCTGGAATGTGACGCGTTTTATGAACGTCCGTTTCGGGAACGTGGCGGGCAGCAACGGAAGCGTCCTGAGACTTTTTTGGGATCAGATTCAAAGCGGCAAGCCCTTGCAAGTCACCGATCCCCGAGCCACGCGCTACTTCATGTCTATCCCGGAAGCGGTGTACTTGATTCTGCGAGCCGCAGGGCAAGGGCGGGGCGGGGAGACATTCGTATTTGAAATGGGTGATCCCATCAACATTTATGAGCTCGCAAAAAGCTTGAGCCTGCTGGCAGGCCTGGCACCGGGAAAAGAAGTCCCGATCCACTTTACGGGCTTGCGAGAAGGGGAAAAGGTCAACGAAGAGTTGTGGGAAGAGTGGGAACATCCAATGCCCACATCGCAGAAAGGCGTGATGATGATGACTGACCGTCATCCCCTCGCCACCGGCATTCTGGAGAAAATCGACAATTTGGAAAGTTATCTGGTAACGGGCGATCGAAAGGGTTTGTTCGAATATCTCGGCGAGCTTATGCCGGATTTTGCGGCCAATCGCCTGCGATCCTTCCCGCTCGAAATTGAAGCAGAGAAACCTTCAAAGGTTATTTCACAGGGGGTGTCCATGAAAGTGCCGCTATCGAAACCTGACATCGGAGAACTCGAGATTCAATATGTCACGGAGGTCCTGCGAAAGGGCAAACTCAGCCTGGGACCGCGCTTGGGTGAATTTGAGGAGAAATTTGCAGCCTACGTCGGTACTCGCTACGCCATTGCGACGAATAGCGGAACCTCGGCGCTGCATCTTTGCGTCCGGTCACTGGGAATCGGATCGCAAGACGAGGTCATCACCACGCCCTTTAGCTTTGTCGCATCAACCAACTGCGTTCTCTACGAGGGCGCCCTTCCTGTTTTTGTTGACATCGATCCTGTAACTTTGAATATCGACCCCAAACAGCTCCGGCGCTTTCTGCGGCAATGCTGCACCTTGGATACCAAGCGCAACGCACTGATAGACAAGGCCACGGGGCGCACGGTGAAGGCAATTCTCCCGGTTCACGTTTTTGGCCTTCCGTGCGATATGGATCCCATCATGGAATTGGCCCGGCAGTATGGCCTCATCGTTATCGAGGACGCTTGTGAGGCGCTTGGCGGCGAATATCGAGGGCGGCGTGTGGGTACCTTCGGAGATGCTTCCGCCTTCGCGTTCTATCCCAACAAGCAGATGACAACCGCCGAGGGCGGCATGATCGTTACGGACAACGAGGACGTCGCCCGCCTGTGTCGCAGCATGCGTAACCAGGGACGTGACGAAGATTCCTCCTGGCTGCGTCACATTCGCCTTGGGTACAACTACCGGCTCAGCGACATCCATTGTGCTCTGGGACTAGCTCAGCTGGAGCGAATTGATGAATTGCTCCAGGCCCGCGAACGCGCGGCGATGCAGTACAACAAGGTTCTGGCAGGAAATCCGTATATGACTTTGCCATCGGAGTTCGACGGCATCCAGCGCAGCTGGTTTGTATATGTCGTACAGCTGAATTCCCCCGCAGGAAAGACTGATCGAGACAGAGTCCTACTGAAGCTGAGAGAACAAGGCATTGAGTGCCAGGCTTATTTCCCCGCCATTCACAGGCAAGCGTATCTCGCGGGAAACAGTCGCGCCCCGTTGGGACCGCTGTTCCGCACCGAGTCCGCGTCGGATCGGTGTATCGCACTTCCCTTCTTTTCTTCCGCGACGGAAGAACAAATTGAATTCGTTTCAGAAACACTGGCGCGCATCCTGGAAGAGACACTCGCGCCTGCAGCTCAGGCGCCACGTGTCTTTACTGCTGCGGCATCTCTGCATCAATAAGATCGCCGGTTTCGAAAGAAGTACCAGCCCTCGTGGTCCGTTCTCCAGCCCCTTCACGTTTCAAACATATCGAGTTTTTCGAGGCGTAAAAACCATGTCCAGAAATGTCGTCGGAGTTCACAACGGGCACAACGCATCCGCGGCCATCGTGCGCGATGGCTCGTTACAGTTCGCCATGCAGGAAGAGAGACTGACCAGGACAAAAAATCAAGGTGGAATGCCAAGTCAGGTATTAAAAGAAATCAACGATCGCTTCCTCAGACTCGAAGCCAGTTCTTCCGAGGTACCGGTCGCCTGCGGCGGGCGAAATCTAACAACTTGTCATTGGCGGCGCGACGACATCTTGCAGAGTTACGGTCAGACATCGTGCGGCCCTATAGGTCGAGTAAAACGGCTTGCACGAAAGAACCCGGCCATTTCGGATTCCATAAACAGCGTGAAGATGAAGAAAATCGCGAACGAACTGAAGACCTTGCTGGGAACTTCACATTTGACGGCCTCGGGGTTCGATCACCATTTGTGCCACGCAGCGGCAGCCTATTTTGGGTGGGGAAAAATGACTGAGAAGGTTCTCATCCTCACATGTGATGGGGCTGGCGACTGCGCTTGCGCCACGGTGAATGTCGGCGAGAACGGGGAAATCCGGACAATCGCAAAAACCGAAGAATCAAACTCGATCGGCGCGCTCTACGGCAAGGTTACTTACCTCTTCGGCATGGTGCCGATGGAGCATGAATACAAACTGATGGGGCTCGCGCCTTACGCCGAGAATTCACGCGAAGCTCGAGCCATCGCGACTGAACTCGAGCAATTGTTTGAATTTGATCCGCAAAACCCGATGGTATGGCGAAGGAAAAACGGATGTCCGCCTTTGCAGTTTTCTTCGGACTATCTTTCGAACCTGTTGCAGCGCAAGCGCTTTGACCACGTGGCGGGAGGCGTCCAACTCTTCGTGGAAAAATTTCTGACCCAATGGGTGCAATCCTGCGTTCGGGCGACAGGCATTCGCAAGGTCGCACTGAGTGGCGGCGTTTTCATGAATGTTAAGGCCAACCAGAAAATTCTAGAGCTGCCGGAAGTGGATGAATTGTTCGTGTTCCCGTCGTGCGGCGACGAAACCAACGCGATGGGCGCGGCTTGGCTGCTCCACCATCAGCTTTTTGGCGAGATACCGAAACCGCTGTCGCATTTTTATTTGGGCAACGAATACGCCAACGGTCAAGTCGAAGAGGCATTGCGGGCATACAAATTTCAAGGGCCCATTCACGCGCAGGAGGAGGATGACGTGGAACTGGCGGTGGCATCGCTGCTGAGCCGAGGAAAGATCGTCGCGCGTTTCAAGGGGAGGAGCGAATTCGGCGCGCGCGCGCTCGGCAACCGTTCCATTTTGGCGAATGCGTCCCACACCGATGCGGTACGAACCATCAATGAAATGATCAAGTGCCGGGATTTCTGGATGCCCTTCGCGCCTTCGGTCCTGGAAGAGCGAAGTGAAGACTATTTCATTAAGCCAAAATCCATGCCAGCCCCTTACATGATCATGACCTTTGACACGCGGGAACGAAAGAGACAGGCCATCTCCGCCGCACTTCATCCATACGACCATACCGGGCGACCGCAGGAAGTTAACGCCCGCACGAATCCGGACTACTACCGTTTGCTCAAATATTTTGAAGACATGACCGGAGAGGGACTAATTCTAAATACCTCTTTCAATCTGCACGGAGAACCGGTGGTGTGTACCCCGGCTGAAGCTTTGCGCGTCTTCGACCTATCGGGGCTCGAGTACCTCGCTCTGGAGAATTTCTTGATTTCGAAGACTCGGCACACGGTGACTAATGTGGCCGTTACAAATAACGGACTGGCGCATGCTCTCTAACACATTGCCCGACGCTGCCGAAGAGCGTTCAAGCACGGCCGGCACTAAAACCATGTCCGAACTTTCAAAGCCTTCCTTGATTGCGCCCGGCAACGATGAATTGCCCCTGGAAACATCCGCGATTCTACGGATCTTTGGGAGAAACACACTTTGGCTCTGGTTGGATCTCGGTGCGCTGCGCGTGGGAACGATGCTCGCGGGCCTTTTTCTGATACGTTACTTCGGTCCCACAAATTTTGGCATTTATAGCACCGCGCTGGCGATGGGTTGGCTGGCGAATGCCGTTGTCGATCTTGGATTGACTCGATACGCGGCGCGGGCGGTGGCCGCAACACCGCTGGAGGCTCCGTCAATTTTGATGGTTAGCCTGCTTACCACGATCATTTCGGTTGTCGCGGAGATCGCTTTGCTGATTGTCAGCGCCGCTGCAGGCCATTGGGAATTGGCATGCCTCGCGGCAGGCTTGGTGCTTTGCAATTTTGAAGGGACGGCGAGTCTGTGTTCCAGCGTACTAACCGCCGACCTACGTTCCCGCGCCATCTTGCCGGGTTCGCTCGTGGGGGCGTTTGGACTGATCAGTCTCACATTTCTGGTCATATGGTTTCACTTATCGGTTTTGTGGATGCTGGTTGGGCTTTGCTTCAAATCTCTATTCGTTCTCTGCATGCGTCTGTGGCAATTGCGTTCGAGTTGGCCAGCACGGCCGGATTGGCGTGCCAATGAGGTGTATCGAGTCGTTAGGCAGGCGTGGCCGTTCTTTTCCTACAACTTGACGCAAGTCGGCTACGGGCGAGTAGCTATTCTTTGCTTTGGTCTGGTTGCGACCCAAGAGAAAGTTGGCTGGTTCGCGGCAGCTTTTGCGCTATCCGATGTGTTTCCGCAGTGGAGTTATGCTTCGAGTGGAGCCCTGCTTCCGGTCTGGACTCGACTCTACGAAACTAAACGCATTGATGAACTATTGGCTTTGCGACAACGGTTACTCGATATCGTGCTTTTTCTTTCGGTGCCGCTCCTGGTTCTATTGGCGGTATTTGCTCCGCAGTTGTGCCACTTCCTAGGCGAACGTTTTGCGGCCAGCGCTCCGGCGTTGCGCGTCGTTTCCAGCCGTTCCGTGCTGGCAGTCCTGGATGGCTTTCTTGGGCACGGATTTTTGATGGCCATAAATCGAGTCAAGGAACGCCAGCAGGCTTTAGCCAGATGCGTGGCTTTGCTTGCCGTCCTCAGCTTGGGATTTGGCTACCTTTGGGGCCCGGTTGGAGTCGCGGTCGCTTTGCTCATCGCCGACTCAACGCTCATCCTCCAATACCTGAGGCTTACGTCCAAAATTGGCTTGAAAATCTCCTGGCCAGCAGTTCTACCGAGCGTGATGGCGGGTGTGGCCATGGCCGGCACGGCGCTGGCGCTGCCTCAAACGATCGGGCTGACGCTCAAAATACCGGCTTCGATTGCGGTTTATTTCGCGGTGCTCATTCTTCTTTCCCCCGGAAGGCTGATGAGTGCAAGCCGGACGCTTCGTGAGTGCATCAGCGCAAGCTAGAGCCCGGACGCTTCCCGTCCAGCGACACAATTTAAGTATTTCAAAGCAAGCCGTTTGCAAATGTCTAAATCCATCGCCAAAATGACGATCTTCGACGGCATGCCGTTGCGAGTGCTCGCGTTTGCCACCATGCTAGCGGCCGGATTCGCGATCACCCTGACGGTCGACGAAGTCCATCACTCCGAAGTTCGCGGCCTTCAACTGCTCGCAAGCATGTCTATGGTGAAGATTTTTGGGATACTCATTCTCGGAACGATTCTGCTGGCTCTTCTTCTCAAATATGCCGAGGTTACCCTGGCGTTGTTCTTCCTCGTCGGCCTGTTCAAGGGCGATCCAAGGCTTTCGTCAACTCCGGTTGACTTAACGATTCTGGTGGGCGCTCTGGTTGCCCTGGCTGTAGCCCTTCGATTGATATTTGATCGCCAAGCGCTTCAGATTCCGGCCGAATATTTTTTGTACCTTCCTCTGATCTGCTTGATGGTTTTGAGTCTGTTCTATACGCCGGATTTCTCCGCTGGATTAGAGAAGACCCTGCGCTTCGTGTTCTTGACCGGCTTGGGCATCGTGGCTCCATTTGCTCTCTTCGATGCGCCAGTGAAGATACGGCGCTTCATGATCACCATGCTCGGCGGCGGGATGCTGCTGGCCGTGAATTCACTTTTTATGCTGGGAGGCCAGGAACGGTTGGTATCAGCCAGCGGATTGAACACCGAGCTTGGGTCGGCATGCGCCGCCGGGCTAGTTATCATCTGGGGGCTGCTATTCCCCGGATGGTCATTCTTCAAGAGGCTGCTGCTGTACCCAGTGATCGGTCTTCTCGTGGTCGGCTTGGTCGGGTCGGGTGGCCGTCTGGCAAATGCCTCGGCCGCAATCTGCATTATCATTAGCCTCTTTCTATGCAAGAAATTATTTCGGGATGCGCTCATCATGGGATGTGCGGGTTTGATCGCTTTGCCGTTCGTCTGGATCCCCGACGCCTCGTACGAATACCTGAGTTCACTGGCTCGTCCTGAGCAAGCGATGGGAACCAGAAGCGGCCTGATGGAGCTCGGCATCAGCCTAATGGGCGAACATCCGCTCCTGGGCGTCGGGATCCAGGGCTTCCGTTATCACTCCCCAAATCCAGTTACCTACAATTTTCCCCATAACATTTTTCTGGAACTGGGGTCAGAGATGGGAGCGCTGGCAGCCGTTATTTTTCTGGTAATTTTGATTTATTCGTTTCGAGAAATTGCTAAGCAGCTTACCGACCCGGCAACCAAGCACGATCCTCTGGTCCACACAGTTTTCCTGCTCATGATATTCGTCTTTTTGGACTCGATGGTTTCCGGTGACATAAACGACCTCAGGTTTATGTGGTTTGTTCTTGGATTGCCATATGTTCTTAGAGCGCTTTGTTCCAAGTACCTGGCGAGCCGGGCCCAAGCTGAGACTGAGTGGAATCCCGTTTACGGAAGCCGCTACGCTTCGAACGATTTTGAATATCTGACCTGACTTGATCTTTGAAAATCACCGCGTACAACAATGAGTTCAGCCGCTAAGATCGCCAAGCTCGAGCCTGAAACGCACCCGGGTGCAATTGCGCCCGGCCCGGCTGCTCCGGATTCCAAACGCGACCCTGCTCTCCAAAAAAAAATAAAGGTTTGCCATCTATCGCCGATCGAAAATGGCCGCGACAATCGCGCCTACGTTCGGCAAGCGCTTCCCACTACTTCCTATGGACTTTCGCTTTCCATCGTGGGGCCGCACGGTCTAAAAGATTCGATTCAAAAGGTTCAATTCATTCCGCTGGCGAATAGCCGGAGCCGTGCGCTCAGGATGTTGCGGGCGCCCACGGGAGTGTTTCGAGCCTTGCACCAGGATGCTGATATCTACCACGTGCACAATCCCGAAAATATTCCGGCAGGCCTTCTTCTCAAATTGTTGTTTAGAAAAAAAGTTGTGTACGACTCGCGCGAAGACTTTCCGGCAATGATGCTCAACAAGACATATTTGTCTCCGAGATTGCGCAAATTGGCTCAACGGGCGGTGTTCAAAGCTGAACGAATGGCGGCCAACTATTTTGACGGATTCCTGACGGCGGATGCGGGTACTCTGCGTCCGCACGCAAGGTATGGCCGGAGCAAAAAATTGGTTTTTTACAATCTTCCCAATCTTGAGTTCTTTCCCAAGCCGGTCAAGCGAGACAAGCTCTTCGACTTGGTGTATCGAGGCGGACTTTCCGAGCGCGCCGGAACTTTCGTTCTGCTGGACGCCGTTCGCCTGCTAACCGACCAAGGCTGGCGCGCGACCCTATTAATGTTCGGCTACACGGACAACAATAAAGCACTGAAGTCCATAACTGATCGCGTTCAGGCGCTCGGACTCGAAGACCAGGTCACATTAGCAGGCAGAATTCCGCATGACTCCATGGCCGCAACTTTGGGCCAGGCACGGATCGCGGTGAGCCCGCTCCAAGACAATCCGAAGTTTCTCAACAATATTCCAGTGAAGGTATTTGAATCCTGGGCTTGCGAATTGCCAGTTGTGTCCAGCGATTTGCCGCCGATCCGCCCCTTCTATGAGCGGGATCAATATCACTTGCTGGTGAAGCCGGGTGATCCCGAAGCTTTGGCCCGTGCCATTGGCGATTTGCTGGAGCGTCCCGACGAGATCGTCCGGATTGGAAAGCAATGCCGCCAAAAAGTGATCGAGCGGTACAACAACGCGATTGAAATCCGAAAGTTGCTCTTCTTTTATCGAAGAGTGCTGGCAAGTTGACCAAGCTGATTTGGTTGCGAGTCTGCTGGAACCGATTCCTAAACAGGTTTAGACAATGAACAAGCGCCTCATCATCAATGCGGACGATTTGGGTTTGAGCCGCGGCATCACAGACGGAATCCTGCTTGCTCACCGCGACGGGATCCTGACGAGCGCGTCCCTCATGGTCAATCAGCCCGCGACGGAGTATGCAGTGGAGCAACTCTCGAGCGTGCCGAAGCTGGATGTAGGCATTCACCTGAATTTGTGCCAGGGCGCTCCGGTTCTTCCGGCGCGTGCGATCCCCTCTCTGGTGAATAGCGACGGTAATTTTCTCAGTCCAGCTGAGATGGGCCGTAAGCTCGTCCTTTGCCAAGTTTCGCCAAAAGAAATTGAGGCCGAGTTTCTGGCCCAAATTGACCGGATGCTGGATCACGGAGTCGTTCCCTCGCACGCTGATTCTCATCATCGTTTCCATATCTATCCTGCCGCCGTGCGGCCATTTTATCGGGCGCTTCAGGCTCGGGGGATTCATCGAGCGCGGGGCGCAAAAAAATCGCACTACCCTTCAAACGGGCAGCTCGGTGGACCGCACGCGGGCAGCATCTACCGACGCATTTTTGTGAAGAGTTACAACGAATTGCTGCAGTCTGTCGTATTCAGGAATTTAACCCTGCCCGACGCCGGCCTCGCCTTTCATCCCCGGTATCGGGGGAATTTAGCGCTATTGCGCGATGCGTGGACATCCACATTGGAGAATCTGCCAGCAGGGACGTACGAAATGTGGTGCCATCCCGGCTTTCGCGAGGCCGGATTTTCAGAAACTGACGCGCTAGGAGCTCAGCGCGAGATTGAAATCGGCATTCTGACCGACCCGCAAGTCCGCGAAATCGTGAATAGGGCAGAAATCAACTTGGTCACGTTCAGCGAACTCTGAAGCGCATTCTCCATTCGCGAACAAGGTAGTTGGAGCAGGATAAAATTCAATTTTCCCCAGCAAGCACGTTGTGATTTCGTAGTCCGCCCGGATGTTGAAGTTTTGTCATTTCGAGGTTCGGACTCTCTTTGATTCTTTCACGCACTAAAAAATCGAACATAGCCAGGAGGAACACATGAGGATCTTCATTGCGGGTGTGGATGGTTATCTCGGCTGGGCTCTCGCTCAACATCTGACGGCACGGGGACACGAAGTCGCCGGAGCCGATCTTTTCCTCCGAAGAAAATGGGTAGAGGAGATGGGGTCGTGGAGTGCCACGCCCATCTCGGGGATCGAGGACCGGCTCGAAGGATTTCGCAAACGATATGGTAAAGACCTCCGCTTCTGGCACGGAGATCTGCGAGAGTACGGCCTCGTCGAAAAAATATTCAAAGAGTTTCAGCCTGAAGCCATCGTGCACTTGGGAGAATGTCCTTCCGCTCCGTATTCCATGATTGACGTGCACCACTCGGTTTTCGTGCAAACGAATAACCTGACCACGACCTTCAACTTGTTATATGCCATGCACGAAATTAGGCCGGCAGCGCATCTGGTGAAGCTCGGCACCATGGGCGAGTACGGCACCCCCGATGTGGATATTCCCGAAGGATTCTTCGAAGTCGAATTTCGAGGAAGACGCGCCAGACTTCCGTTCCCACGCCTGGCGGGCTCTTGGTACCACTGGTCCAAGGTACACGGATCGAACAACATCATGTTCGCGTGCAAGATTTGGAACCTGCGCGCAAGCGACATCATGCAGGGAGTGGTATTTGGCACGCGCATTGATGGCATGGAGAAAGATGCACGATTGCTCACGCGGGTGGACTTCGATCAGGCGTTCGGTACGGCGATCAATCGTTTCTGTTGCCAGGCGGTCATCGGTCACCCGCTTACCCCGTTTGGAAAGGGACATCAACGCCGCGGTTTCCTTCCGCTTCGCGACTCCGTACAGTGCCTGACACTTGCGTTGGAAAATCCAGCGCGACCCGGGGAATACCGCGTCTTCAATCAATTTGAGGAAGTTTACGACGTTACTGAACTGGCTCTAAAGGTCCAAAAGGTGGCGAGAAATCTTGGGCTCGATGCCGAAGTGCAGAATCTGGAAAACCCCCGCTACGAAGCAGAAGAGCATTACTACCACGCCGATCATAAACACCTTTTCGATCTTGGGTACCGGCCGGCGCACAGCGTGGAAGCAGAGGTGGAAATCATGCTTCGCGACTTAATTAAATGCCGAGAGCGTATAAACGCCAAGCGTGAAGCGTTGATTCCGGATATTCACTGGAACGGAAGCAGGGCGCGGGTCGGATTCATGGAGCAGCCTGCCGAGCAATATGCCATGGCCGCGGTGGCCCGAGACTCTGAAACTGTGCCGGCCTCGACCAACGGTTCTCGTTTCTCACCAGATCGTTCGGACGTCCACCCGGCATCGAACTCGGCCACCCCAAGTCTCGGCTAGATTCCATCCTTTGGAGGAGAGCATGTTCGAATCAAAATTCAGAGCTCATAGCGCTCAGTTCCAAAAGGCGTACGATCGTATGCCTTATCCGCTGCAAAACGTACTCACGAGCGCCCGCGGCTGGTTTCTGACTCGCAACCGATACGCCAGAGACATGCATGCACTCTTGAAAGAGCTGCGAGGTCACGAAAAGTGGGATGTTGATGAAATAAAGTCCCACCAGACGCAGGCGCTCCAGAAAATCGTGGATCACGCTCGCGCGTCAGTTCCTTTTTACTCCAAATATCCAGCCATGAAGTTGAAGGCTCCGGAGGACATTGCCGGTTATCCGGTACTGACACGTGATGTGGTCCGTGAAAATGCGGATCGTTTCGTTTCGACAACATCCGAGCACAAGGATTGTATTCGAGTCGGGACTACCGGAACTACGGGTGCCAGTTTGCGAGTTTCGTACCGCCAAACCGTGGCGCAGCGAAATTGGGCGTTCCACATGCGGCGCTGGGCGTGGGCAGGCGTCAAGCCTCGCACGCCTCGGGTCACGTTGTTCGGAAGCCGTGTGATACCCCCCGAACGCACCGAACCGCCTTATTGGACTCACAATATTGCGGAACGCCAGGTTTTGATGAGCATATTTCACATGTCGGAATCCACGGCGCCGCACTACATTGACTTTCTGCGCCGCCAACGCGGCAAAGTGCTGGAGGGATTTCCGTCAGTCCTGTCCATTTTGTCGGATTTTATATTGAAGAGAGGCGAGACCATTCCCATGAGGGCCGTCTTCACGGATGGCGAGCCGCTTTATCCCTTTCTGCGAGAATCAATCGAGCAGGCCTTCGACACGCGCGCCTACGATCTATACGGAAACACCGAGCTTTGCGGTCTGATTCACGAATGTGAAGCTGGCCGCATGCACGCTGCGCCGGATTATTCATATTTGGAGATACTGGATGAAAATGATCAGCCGGTGCAGGACGGCCAAGAGGGCTTCTTCGTTTGGACAGGATTTATCAACGACACTATGCCCCTGATTCGATATCGGATCGGCGACCGGGGCTGCTGGAATCAAGGAGAGGCATGTACCTGCGGTCGCGCGTTTCCCATCGTGGTACCGACCATCACTCGCGACAGCGATCTTCTGCGTTGTCCGGACGGACGCGTCTTTTCGCCTCGAGCGCTCAATCAATCCCTGAAAGGCACGCGTTCGCTGCGCTTCTGTCAGCTGATCCACGATCAACTCGGCCACGTGGTAGTTCGGGGCGTCGCCGGTGACGCCGCGGCGTTTGAAGACGTGATGAATGTCCGCAAGAACCTGCAACAAATATTCGGGAAACGCATGACTGTTTCGGCCACCCTGGCGGATTCACCGATCGTTCGCGCCGGCGGGAAGATCCCCCTGATCATTCAATCGAAGTTTTCCGAAACGAAGCAGCCTGTGCCTCGGCAGACTGCGGATGTTTATCAGGTGCAAGCCAGCCGGTAAAGAGGCGAACCTTATCTTTAAGGAACAACGATGACCTACGTGTTTTGGGTCTGTCTGGCTCTAATTGCATACGTATACATCGGCTACCCCGTGCTTCTGGCGTCGGGAATACTCGGCAAACGACGGCCCGTCCATGTGGCAAGCGTGGCCCCGGCAATTAGTGTCATCATTCCGGCGCACAATGAAGAAAAGGGGATCCGAAACAAGTTGTCGAATCTACTCTCTGTGGATTATCCCAAAGACAAATTGGAAATTCTGGTTGGCAGTGACGGGTCCAGCGATCGCACCGAAGCGATCGTAGAGGAATTTGCAGACTCCGGCGTTCGTTTGGTGAAGTCCAGGGAAAGAATCGGAAAAAGCGCGATTCAAAATGAATTGGTAACGCGTTCTTCGGGCGCGATCCTGGTTTTCACCGATGCGGATTGCCTTCTGGCTCCGAATGCTCTGGGTCTTCTCGTCCAAAATTTCGCCGACCCCACCATCGGACTTGTCACCAATTGCGCCGTCATTCTTAATCAGGGTGCGACGGGAATAGTGGCGAGCGAGGGTATGTACTGGCGTTATGAACGCTGGCTACGTCTTCAAGAAAGCGAGCGTGGCATGTTGGCGATGGCCAGCGGGTCGCTGTTCGGCATGCGTCGCGATTTATGGAAGCCGCTCGACCCAAATGTTGGTGATGACTTTGTGTTGCCTCTGCAAGTCGCGCTGGGCGGTTATCGCTGCGTCATGGAAACCAGAACATCGGCGGAAATCATCGTGCAGGACGAATCCCACTCCATGCTGAACATGAAGATGCGAATCATCAGCAAAGACCTGCGCGGCCTGCTGAAAAATTCGAGTTGCCTGAACCCGTTTCGAACTGGACGCGTGGCGATTGGCCTTTGGTCTCACAAACTCCTGCGCTGGGCCGTTCCGTATTTTTTGATTGGTTTGGTCGTCAGCAATTTGATTCTAGCGGGCCACAGGCCGTATGGAATCCTGCTGGCCGCACAAGCAAGCTTTTACATCGCCTCAGTGGCGGGAATGGTTCTTGGTACGCGCAGGTTTCGTCTTCCCTTCTCCGTAGCCCACTCATTCTGTCTGGTGAATCTTGCGGCTTTGCTTGGCACGTTGCACTGCCTCTCGTTGCGCACAACGGGTCAATGGAAAACAGTACGATAAGCATTTCATTCAGTTTAATATCACTATAAGGGTACTCCTGATGAGTCCAATCCATTTCCACGGCTGGTTCAACGGAGTCACGTCGTTTTTGGTCTGTGTCTCGATGCTTCCGATCGTGTGTCATTTGGCCACTCGATGGCAACTCCATGATCCGCCCGGTCCACTCAAAATTCACACCTCGCCAACTCCGCGGCTAGGCGGCATCGCATTGGGGCTTGCGCTAATCGCCGGAATCTCGGTCGGAGGAACCGGCCTATTCTCTCAGGCGCTTTTTTCCTATTTGGCTCTTCTTATGATTTGGATAACCGGCCTCGCCGACGATCTATGGAGTCTCTCTCCGTGGGTAAGATTGACCGCGCAATTGGGCGCCGGGCTGCTCATCAGTCAAACGCACTGGGGCCTTCAAATCTTTGGCAATTCGATGCTAAATGCTGGGGCAACCTGTCTGTTCGTCGCGATATTTGTAAACGCTTTCAACTTTCTGGACGGTGCCGACGGTCTCGCTGCGGGCGTCACTGGTATGGTGAGCTTGGGTTACATTTTGCTTTACACCAACCGTGCAGCATCCGTGGGTGCCGCGGTTGCCTGGAGCTTGCTGGGAACTTGCGTAGGCTTCCTGTTGTTTAATTTTCCGCCCGCCAAAGTGTTCATGGGGGATTCGGGCAGCACTGTACTAGGCCTGCTGGTTGCATTCTTGAGTCTTGATTTTTACCGCGTTCACCAAGTTCTCGGGACCCACCTCTTGCTCCCGTTGGTTTTCGCGGGTCTGCCCCTGATGGACTTTCTCCTCGCGGTATTTCGCAGAGTGCGGAACGGTGTATCTCCGTTCTCCGGTGATCGCCAACACTTTTATGACTTGCTGTTTCAACGGGGCTGGTCCGCTCGTCCCGTTGCGGTGATTGCCTGCGTTGCCACCGCGCTGCTGATTTTGGGAGGGTGGCTGTGCGATCAACCCGACCGCTCGCTTGGCCTCGCCGTTTTGATGCTGATGTTTGGCTATATGTTCATCACCGCGATTCGTCTGGGCTCACTCCGCTAAGAACATTCGTCCCTAGAGTCGCTGAGACAATATGATTCTGTGGCAGAAAGAAAATACTGAACTTGCGTTCAAAATCGGCATCGCCGGGGATTTCCTGCCGGCTCCCAATTTCGAGCTGCCCGACAACTGTACGTGGTCGAGCATTTCCGGCTCGATCGCTCCATATTTTGAGGACTTGGATATCTCCGCCATAAATTTGGAGTGTCCCGTAGACGTCGGCAATTCGAAACCCAGGATGAAGATGGCCATGGGCGGAAGTTTCTGCGCCCCTACCGAAGTGCTGAATTTCCTGTGCTCTGTTAAAACCCAAATCGTCGGAATTGCAAACAATCACATTTATGACCACGGAAACGAAGGCCTGGAATCCACAAAGCGCGCGGTTCTGGCAAAGGGAATGACGCCGATCGGCTGCGGCCAAACCCTGCTGGATTCCCCCGATGTATTCGTCTGCGAAGGCAATGCGAAAACGCGAATAGGTTTCTGGGCGGCTGCTCGCGGCTTAAGTGAAAACGCGACGCGTAATGTTTCCGGCGTCGAGGCAGCAACTCAGAAACGTGGTTTGGAAGCACTTGCAAGAATGAACGAGCGAGGCGCTCATCTGCGTGTTGCATTGATCCATGCAGGTTTGGAGCACACCAATCGGCCGGATCCCCATGATGTCGAATTTATGGATTCCCTGGCCACCATAGGTTTCGACGTAGTGGCAGCGGCTCACTCACACCGGGTCAGCGGGTACAAAGTAATAGCGCGGCCGGATGGCCGAGCGGCGTTCTGTTTTTACGGTTTAGGAAGCCTTTTGTCCGGAGTAATGTACACACCGCTCGAACGCGAAGGAATGCTCGTCGTCATCGCCGTAGATGCGCGAGGCGAAATCGCGAAAATAGAAGGCCGGCCTATTCAACTTGAAGGCTCGGGATGGGGCGCCATTCCTGATCTGGAGCGAAACGAAGCCATCTCTCAACGATTTCTGCGCTGCTCAGAGGAGATCGCGGACGGTTCATACAAGCGGCTGTTCTACGAAGACACGGGGAAAAATCTGTTCCGCCGCCAGTTTCGAGATGTGCAGGTTGCTATTCGACAGGGTGGCCTGAAAGGTTTGACACGAAAGCTGGGCCGTCTGCGCATGCGTCACTTGCACCGGCTAATTTGGAAAGGTTTCGCTTCGCGCGAATATCTGTCGCGATAGCTCTCCACGAGAATTCGATCTGAAAAGAAATCCGGTACGACAAAAAACCTCCAAGGTTAACGGTCCGATTTTCCAAAAACACTAACGGAGCCAGCTCACACAGTTGGCTCCTTCCCATTTGACATCGTGACGACCCGATCGCAGTTTTCTCAAGCTATCCCGCAATACTTGGCAGATCAACGCAGACGTTTGCGTTTTCTAAGAAAGCTGTATTCGTTCCACCACGTCCAACGGTTTGAATGGCTCCGGAAGAAAATTGCCTGCATGAAGAAACAAAACGTTTCGGTCCTGGAACTTGGCTGCGCGGATGCCAGATCGCTGGACTACGTTCCGGTGAGTGTCGATCGTTACCTGGGTTTCGACGCCGGCTGGCGGAGCGGCTGGCAAAATGGCAAAGCTTGCGGCCTGGAGGCGGCGCGCGAGCGCTACGGCTACCGAAATAATTTCAGGTTTGTGCAATCCGTGTGCTACACGGACATCCAACGCATTCCAGAGAAATTCGATCTCGGAATTGTGATGGAAACATTCGAGTATCTCGACACTCATCAACTTGAATCCTATGTTGCAACGCTCGCAGAAAAAATCGACCTCAATGGCTGCGTGCTAGCCACCATGCCCAACGAAAAAGGCTTCCCCCTTTTGGTGAAAGCGATCGGTTCGAAACTTTCAGGCGTGCGACGCAGCGAATACACATTCCCACAATTTCTTAATGCGTTGGCAGGAAGACTCGATCGCGTGCCGCGTGCCGAGCGAGGCCGTAAAGGCTTCGACTATGGGCAGATTGTCGCTCTAGCCGCGCGTCACTTCCGCTACGTTCATCTGGAAGCTGTCGGTGCCTCGGGGCTTCCACCCTTCCTCAGTCCGAATATCGGCCTCATCGCTTCGCACCAACCCATCGCGTGGGATACAGAAAAATTCAGGAATAAGCAGCAGTAAGAATCGCCTGGACAATCCGATGAAACACACCTACTTCGTCGCGACCTGCATCACCTTACTGAGCATAGGTTTTGTGCTTGTGCCGTCCTCCTCGGCTCAACAATCCAACCAGCAACAAACCCAACGCCAGAACCAACAACAAAATCAACATCGGGACGAGAATGAAAACTCATTACAAGACCTACAGCAAAAAGACGTCACTACATTCCGAGGCAAAATCTCCCAGAAATATTCGGTATTCTATTTGGAAGTTTCCACGACGCACAACTCCTACAAGCTGGACGACTCGCGAAAGGCCAGGTTGTATCTCGGAAAGACTGTCAGAGTCACCGGCACGCTCGACGAAACAAGAAACCTGATTCGGGTCAAAGAAATTTCGAGTGTGGGTTAACGAGCACTTTTCGCCGTAATCGGTAGTATGAATTCCTGATTCGAAGGCGAAGATAGTGCAATTAATTTAGCCAGCGAGAACCGGTATGAACACAGCCCCAACCCGTGGAGGATTGATGTTGCGCGGAGTTCTTCTTGGCGCGTTGCTGATCGTGTTAGGCCCGGTAAGTTGGGCCAAAACCTACCATGTGGATGCAGTGAATGGTAACGATTCGAACGACGGGACCTCACCCTCCACTGCGTGGAAATCGATTGCTAAGGTCAATGCTTCGAAGTTTGCTCCGGGGGACTCCATACTTTTTCGACGTGGAGATACCTGGAGAGAGATGCTAAGCCTTTCGAGTTCGGGCGCCCAGGGAACGCCGATCGTGATTGACAGCTACGGCGATGGCGCACCGCCAGTAATCAGTGGAGCAGATCTGGTGCCGGCTTCGTCCTGGTCGGCATGCGGAAATTGCCCGCCGCACATCTGGCAAGCACCGGTGACCGCCCAGCCGAGTGTAATAATTTTTGATGGCGTGAAGGGCAACAAAAAATCGTCTAAAGACGAAATGAAGAGTCCGCGCGATTGGTTCTGGGAATTGGGCGCCCTGTTTGTTTTTTCCGACAATAATCCGGCATCGTCATTCTCAAATCCCGGAATTGAAGCCGGGGCTCGTCCAAGCGGAGTCAACCTTACGGGAATTTCCTACGTTACGATCAAAAATATTCAGATTAGCGGGGCAAACGCCACACCCTATGCCGAAGGGGCGGGAATTTTTGCCATCACGGTTCACTTGACGGGCCCAACTCCCGAAAGCCTCCAGATCGCGCACGTCTCGGTCGTAAATGGAGCGGGCGACGGCATTCACTTCGAAAATGCCAACCACTGCTCGATTGATGACTCGGCGGTGGCGAACAATGATGGTGCCGGGATCAAGATCTATCACAGCAACGGAGCATTTCCGATTACTGAGGCCTCCATCACCAACAACGATGTTCATCACAATCACTTCAATGGAATTTTTATCGTGGGATGTCCGAGAGGCGAACGTTGCCGGTCAAAGGTATATCCGGACGGTCTGGTGGTGACCGGCGTCCGAATCTCTGGAAATAAAGCTCACGACAACGGCGCCGGAATTTATTTGCACGAGACTAATAACTCAATCATTTCGAATAATAGCGCTTACTCGAATGCCGACACGTCGAGAAAAGGCGAAGGCTATTGCGTCGGGCTGTCCGGCTCCAACTCCAACATTGTCGAGAAAAACGATTGTTACAAGGCGCGCTTGTCGGGCATCGAATTGTCCATAGATACCGGTTCTCCGCCTTTCGGATCGAGCGACAACATCATTCGGTACAACGTGGTTCATGATGACGGCACACACGGCATCTTCACCAACTATGTGCCCAGCCAAAACAACAAAATCATCTACAATCTCGTTTATAACCATCCACAAGGAAGCTGTATCCTGGCGAACTACATGGGACACGAGATCTATAACAACACGTGCTACAACAATCGCGAGGGCATTCATCTCTACATCAGCTCGACCACGCGGCAAACGGGCAACATATCAGTCAAGAACAATATAATTGTTCGAAGCTCGCAATATCACGTGCTCGTTGAGCCCGGCGTTCAGGGGCCGATTAATTTCAGCAACAACGATTACTACCCGGACTGGGGAAATAGTTTCATGTTGAAAGGTTCGGCGACAAACTTTGCGGGCTGGCGGAATAATACGGGCCAGGACGCCAACTCGATCGTGGCAGATCCCAAGTTCGTATCGCCCGCGCCCGGCACTTCTCCGGGCGATTTTGGCCTTCAGTCCGGTTCCCCGGCCATTGGAAATGGCGCGGATCTTGGATCGAGTGAGGAAAAGGCGTTGGCACCTGGCGTCTCCTGGCCGAACCAAGTGGCCCTCTCTATTCAGGAAAAAGAACGCTGGGATATTGGAGCTATTCGTCACAAGCCGTAGCCATAGGCAGAAAACCACGCGATCCTGAGCGAACAAGTCGATTGGACGGTCTAGGCAGGTCTAGGCCGGGCGATTTCGCGTTCCAGGCGACGTAGAAATTGCAAAACTTCGGAAGGGTCGCTCAAATAAAAATTGGCCCTGGTGTTTTTTGCCTCACCCACCCGGACGGAGATATGCTCCGTGAGAACTGCCAGGGCTGTTTCATCCGTGCCGTCATCTCCGATGTACACGGCGACCGTACCCTCCGGGAGTTCCCGTAGCTGAGCGAGGACCGCGGCGCCTTTCCCGCCGATCTCGATCGGCAAGACTTCCCAGGATTTCGCTCCGTGCAAAACGTGGAGGCAATTCATCGAGGGCGCCAATATTCTCGTCAGAATTTTCCAGGCATGCTCCACACTCGCAGGCTTTGCTCCACGATAGTGAATCGTAAAGATCGAACCTTTATCTTCGATCCAGATGCCTGGCGTTGATGCCAGCAAAGATTTGGCCTCGTGCTTTGCGTTTAACAGAGCACGCCTGGCGGCCCGGTTGATGGTTGGTTTCGCTCGCGATCGTTCCGATCCCTGCAATCCGAATAGCTGGACACCTCTAACGTCCACCAACCTGACCAGATCGGCTCGCTTGCGGCCACTAACAATTGCCAGAAAGAGGTTGTCTCGGCCCGCGAGACGAGCCAGGATTTCTTTGGCTCGCGCCGGAAGCCTTACGTCACTGGGGCGGCGCCGCAAACGAACGAGCGTGCCGTCAAAATCGAGAAACAAGGCGAGGTGAGGGGCCTGGCGGCTCTTTACGCTAATTTTCGACCACGCCTGGAATGCGTGGCGGGCGCGACGAGTCGGCTTTGCAACGGCGCCCTCCACAATTCGTTTTTCGACCCCCAGGTTGACATCTTTGAGAACTCGAATATTCTTCTCCTCCGCAAGAGCACCCCGAACTTCAGCGTCTGGATGTTGACCTCAAGAAGGCTGACTTAGGGCGTGTTCGCTATCCCCGATTCGTATTTCAGATACCTCAGTAATCAGGTTTCCCGCCCACCGGTAGACGTTGTGCTCCCTGACCGTCCGTCGCATGCGGTGCATGCGGGCATGCCGTTCGTCGGGATCCATGTCCAACGCTAGCTGGATTGCGCCCGCCATTTGCTCGGTGTCGTAAGGATTGATAATGATGGCGTCTCGCAACTCGCGGCTGGCGCCGGTGAACTGACTCAGGATCAGCGCGCCCTCCTCATCGTCACGAGCAGCCACAAATTCCTTGGCTACCAGATTCATGCCATCGTGCAACGACGTCACCAGGCACAAATCCGCAGCCCGATAGTAAGGAATAATTTCAGCGTGGCTGTGATGGCGTTTGAGCAGGACGATGGGTTTCCAGTCCGAGGTCTGAAAACGAGCATTTATTCGCGTCGTTTCGGTGTCAATCTCCGTTAGGAGGTCGCGATAGCGAGGAATTTCGGCGCGGCTTGGCGAACCGATCTGGACGAATGTGAATGTTCCGACGTACGCCGGCCATTTTTCCAGGAAACGTTCGATTCCACGGAAACGTTCGATGAGCCCCTTGGTGTAATCCACGCGATCCACGCCGACACCCAGAAAATTGGCTTTTATTCCCAAATCCTTCAGCAAGTTTGCGCGCAGCACGTATGGCGAAGTGATCGGACTCGATTCCGGTTTCGTCTCCTGAAAATCCACACTGATGGGAAAGGGCCGGACCAACGTGGTGTGCCCATTTCTCTTTACCGCAAAGCGCTCGTATTCGATCTGGGACTCGAGGCCGCGATCGACTGTCTCCAAAAAATTGTTGCAGTGCGCCTGGGTATGAAAGCCAATTAAATCCGCGCCTAGAAGGCCATCGAGTAGTTCTCGGCGCCAGGGACAAATACCGAACGCCTCCGAATTTGGCCAAGGGATGTGCCAGAAAATCGCGACGCGAGCATCGGGCCGCGCTTCTTTGATCATTCGCGGTAAAAGGGCGAAATGATAGTCCTGGGCCAGCACCAGTGGTTCGTGAACGCCATCCATCTCCTCAAGGACTGCCTCCGCGAATTTGCGATTCGCATGCTGATAGGCTTGCCAATCCGAGGCGCGAAAAATCGGCCGCGTGTGGGCAATGTGGCATAGGGGCCAGAGGCCCTCGTTCGAAAACCCGTAGTAATACCCTTCCTCTTCTTCTTTCGTCAGCCAAACCCGCCGCAACGTGTATTCCGGATGGTCGGGAGGCACGCGGAGGCGGTCTTTGTCATCAACCGTGTCATGGTCCGCCTCGCCGGAGCCGCTGGCGATCCAGGTTCCGTCGCAAACGCGGAGAATCGGTTCGAGGGCGGTTACCAGTCCGCTGGCCGGCACGACCACCCGAATGCCTTTTCCATCTCGCACGTGCATATACGGTTCGCGGTTGGACACCACGAATAGCGAAGTTTGTTTTGCTTTATTCTGCAGGTTGGCTCGAAGCCGCTCAGCCGTCCACAACGACTCTCCCGTTTCGCGGAGCCTCGCTTCTTCTTCTGCAGATGCTCGCGCCTCGGCCAGACTGCGCGCGAGATTTACCACCTCCTCCGAAAACGGCGCAAGAAATGCTTCCTTAGGAAATGCCGGCCCCGGAGACGCGCGTCCACGGCGGAGATCCTTCATCCACTGAGCGGTTCGTGAAATCGGGAGGATGATGGTCCAGCGAATGATGATCACCGTGATCAGAACGATCAGCAGAACCTGGGCGACGACATGCCAGAGAGTGTCTCGCCAGATACGATTGCTCGCCGCTTCGATATAACCAGCATCGTTGAAGATCGCCAGCACGCCGCCGAAATCGTCCTTGTTGCGCAACGGCAGGTAATAAACATTGATTGGCTTTGAATCCCATTGAAGGAATTGACTGATTCCCTGATTCTGTTTTTCGATCTGGTCGAGTGGGACGGTTGGAGGATCAGCTCGCGAGAGTAGGTTTGAACTTTCGGCAAGCACCTGGCCGCGTTGGTCGTAAACGATCACGCCCGCCAGGCGTTCGCGATTCCCGAATCGCTCGACAATTCGCCGAAGTTGATCGCGTGACCCTTTTTCCAGGGCGGGTTCAACGATTTCGCTCAAGCTTTCCGCAAAAATTTCCGCGCGCCTTACGAGATCTGCCCGCAGCGCGCGTTTTTCCGCGCGCACCTGATTCCTAGCCACAACAAAGGTAACCAGCGTAATTCCGGCCACCAGGAAGAGGATCAATCGAAGGCTAAGTTTCACGTCAAGAATGTCCTATGATTTTTGGGGGTCATCGGAAGCTCGTGCTCGCTCCGGCGTATCCTCACCCTTTCCAATATACCCTCTCTCGCTCCGACCGGTGCAAGCAGGAATTCTGCAAATCCAACGCCACCAATCGAACATCCAAGGGGATGGCGTAAGATGTTAGCGTCACGAACGAAAGGCGCAGGAGCTTAATGTCGGACCCAGCTTGTTGAAATGCCCAAATAGTCCAATACTATTTCTGCACTGAGGCTCGGACCCAGATGGCGAAACCAATTTTGCTAAGTGTCGATGATGATCCCGAGGTGCTGCGGGCGATCGAGCGCGACTTGCGCACGAAATACGGCGCCGAGTTTCGCGTGATCGGTAGTGATTCTCCCGAATCAGCGCTCACGCTCTTAAAGCAATTGAAACTGCGCAACGACAGCGTGGCCTTGCTGGTTGCCGACCAGAGAATGCCGCACATGGACGGTGTGTCTTTTCTGCAGGAAGCCATGCGCATTTTCCCCGAAGCGAAACGGGCTCTGCTCACTGCTTACGCGGATACCAATGCAGCCATCGGGGCCATCAACCAGGCCAGCATCAACTACTTTTTCCTGAAACCCTGGGATCCTCCGGCTGAACATCTATATCCCCAGCTCGACGATCTCTTGGATGATTGGCAAGCTTCGTACCGGCCAAAATTTGAAGGCATTCGAGTGCTTGGCACGAGATGGTCTCCGAAATCGTACGAACTTCGGGATTTTCTGGCGCGCAATCGCGTTCCCTATCAGTGGATAGACGTCGAAGTTTCCGGCAACGATCCGGAGACGAAGCGAATACTCGAAGTGCTGGGACCGGATGTGGCCAGTCTGCCAGTTGTGCTGTTCCCCGACGGCACAAAACTTCTGGAAAGTGTGCCGGCGGACGTGGCCCAGAGAGTTGGCCTCAAAACCCGAGCGCAGACCGATTTTTATGATTTGGCAATCGTGGGCGGAGGGCCAGCGGGTTTGGCTGCGGCTGTCTATGGCGCCTCGGAAGGATTGCATACCGTAATGATCGAACGCGAGGCTCCGGGAGGTCAGGCCGGAATGAGCTCGCGGATCGAAAATTATCTGGGATTCCCGATGGGACTTAGCGGCGGCGACCTTGCTCGTCGTGCAGTCGTCCAGGCCCAACGATTCGGCGTGGAAATTCTTTCACCCCAGGAGGCTCTGAGCGTGCGCGCCGAGGGACCGTACCGAATAATTAAAATGGCCGACGGAAACGAAATTTCCTGCCACGCACTGATGATCGCTACCGGGGTGCAATGGCGACGGTTGGCCGCTCCGGGAATCGATCGCCTGCAGGGCGCGGGCGTCTACTATGGTGGAGGTTCAACCGAAGCGATGTCCTGCAAGGGCGAAATTGTCTACGTGATCGGCGGAGCCAACTCCGCCGGGCAGGCCGCCATGAACTTCGCCAAGTACGCCGAGCGGGTCGTCATCGTGGTGCGCGGGCAATCGCTATCGAGCACGATGTCTCAATACTTGATCGATCAAATCAAAGAGACCCCGAACATTCAGTTGTGGGCCAACGCCAGCGTCGCCGAAGTGCACGGCGAAACGCATCTCGAAGAGATTTCGTTTCTGTGTTCGGACACCAATCAAGTTGAACGTGTACCGGCGACTGCGATGTTCATCTTTATCGGGGCGCTGCCTCGAACCGATTGGCTGGGCGACGTCGTTGAACGAGATGAGCACGGATTCGTCTTGACTGGCCCCGACCTGATACGAGATGGTCAGCGCCCAAAGGGTTGGATATTGGACCGGGATCCTTATTTACTGGAGACCAACGTTCCGGGACTATTCGCGGTCGGCGATGTCCGCCACGGTTCGGTGAAGAGGGTCGCTTCCGGCGTCGGCGAAGGATCGGTTGCCGTTCAATTCATCCATCAATATCTGAGCAAGGTCTAAATGGTCGAAAAATCCGAACTCCTTCGTGTGCCGGCTTTCGTAGGCCTGCCTGACGATCAAATCGAGTGGTTCATCAGCCATGCGCAGGAACTCAATATAAAACGTGACGAAATGATTTTTCGTCAGGGCGATCCAGCCGACGCGATGTTTGTTTTTCTCGGCGGACAATTGCAGGTGCGCGGCGAGCTTGGCGGTGAAAGTGTCGTAATCCCCGTGGAACCCGGCGCAGTCACCGGCGTTCTGCCGTTTTCGAGAATGAAGCAGTTCACCGTGGGTGGTAAGGCTGTGGCCGATTCCCACTTGCTGCGTTTTTCAGCTTCTCTTTTTCCCGATCTGGTGCAGAAGATGCCGGAGCTGGCCCAACGTCTCGTTGGGCTTATGTCCGATCGAATCCGCGAAACGACGCGGAGAGAGCAACAGCGCGATCGTCTGGCGTCTCTGGGAAAACTCTCGGCGGGACTCGCGCACGAACTGAACAACCCGGCCTCCGCGGCAACACGTGCCACCAGCCAGTTGCGAGACGTCCTGAAAAAAATCCGCGACGCCAGTCATGAATTGGGGAGCCGCGACCTATCTGCCGCCCAGAAGGCGGAGATCGAGAAACTGGAAGCCGCATTCGTTCAAAGCAACGAGGTGCCAGCCGACGCGCTGACCATCAGCGATTTGGAAGAACAGATTGATTCGCTACTGCGCAGTCATGGGCAGAATGATTTGTGGCAAATGTCCGCCGACCTGGCCCGGAAGAACGTCAAACCGGAAATGCTGGACTCGTTATTTGCCACCCTCGACGCCGGTACCGCGCGTGCCGCGTTGGTCAGAATTGCCGCGTCGGTGGAAGTCGCGACGCTACTGGATGAAATCGAGAGCGGAACTTCGCGCATTTCAGATCTGGTCCGAGCGATTAAAGAATATACATACATGGACCAGACCCCGCTGCAGAACGTGGACATCGTGAAGAGTCTGGAGACCACACTCACGATTTTGAATCACAAACTCAAGCATGGCATCACCGTTGAGCGCAGGTACCAGAAAATTCCACTAATGGTCAATTCGTTCGGCAGCGAACTCAATCAGGTTTGGACCAACATCATAGACAATGCGATTGACGCCATGGCCGGCGAAGGCAAGCTTCAAGTGCGAACCTACCGCGAGGACAGTTGTGTGGTGGTCGAAATCACGGACAATGGTCCGGGAATTCCACCGGAAGTGCAGTCACACATCTTCGAACCATTTTTCACAACTAAGGGAGTTGGAGAGGGTACCGGACTGGGTCTCGACACGGCTCAACGAATCGTGAAAAAACACAGAGGCAATATTCAGGTCAATTCCGTGCCGGGCCAAACACGCTTTCAAGTGTGGCTCCCCGTGGCGGAGCAGGGATAGGCCGTTTGTCTAATTCTGATGACGGGTCGATCGTGTGACGTGCACCGCGAAGTGTTCTGCAGGATTTTTCTGGGTGGAAGGCTCGAATACATCCAGCGCGTAATCGTACCCGGGAAAATCAGCGGAAGCCACGCGAAATTCCAGGAATTTTTGTCCATCGATCGCTTGGGTTCTTAAACCTGAAAACAATCGGGTGCGATCTTTGCCGCCATTCAAACGAACATCGAAAGTCTCTCCGGTTTGATTTCTCGGCAAAACAATCTGAAAAACGATTTCGTCCACCGATGAGGGAACCGAAAAAGATTTGCCTGTCTCGCTTCCGCGGCTTACATCCGGCAGCAGCAGAATTGTGTAGGTGCTTTGTGCCGCCTGCCCCTTGCTTGGGGCCATCGATGTATCGGCAGTCTGAGCAGAAATTGGGACCTCGGCCGGAGTAGTTCGTTCCGCGAATTGCCGTTTTTTTTCGCTGTTTCGATGCCAGACAATAACAATAGCTAAACTCAAGAGTGCGGCGAAAACGGCGGCGGGCTTCACCAACAACAGCCACGTTCGTGTAGTGCGCGACGCAGCGGCCGTAACCTTATCCGGCAGTAACAGGATGGCCTGAAGGATCTTGAGTCGATGATCTCGGTAGGGTCCAGCAAAGAAGGCCTTTTCGGTCTGATCCTTTTCGTTTCCTGTAATTTCGCCCGCGGCGTAAGCGTCAAGAACATCGTGATAGGTCTCATCCAGCGTTGACGCAAATGTATCGTCTGAAAAAAATTGCTGGTCCGCGCGCTGGATTTCCTCCTCGGACAATTCGCCGAGCACATAGCGCAGCAGCCACGCCCGATCCGGCCTGTTATCTTCCAGTTTCATGGTCTCTCAATCTTTACTGGCGATCTTCATTGAAATATCACGATCTTTTTTTCCATTTCATGCGCCTTTGGATACATTCTTCGAGCTTGTCCCGGAGGCGCAACACTCTGTTTCGCAAAGCATTAAGTTCCATGCCCATTTCGTCGGCCATCTCTTGCCTCAGGGCGATCCGTCGCCGGCCCTCGGCGCTGTAGTACCGTTGGAGCAGTTCCCGACTGCCTGATGCCAGGCTCCCGAGGCAAGCGTCGAGTGCGTCGGGCAATTCGTCATCGGGGTTCACCACATCGCGGGTGTTCGCCAGCGTGCGCAGGGCGTTCTCTTCCTGACGCCTTTTGTATCGATCTTCGAGCAGCAACATTCGCGCAATTCCGGAAAGGTACTGAATCGCGTTGCGAATTTCTTCGCCTTCGGCAATTCTTCGCGCAATTCGGTTGAATGCGGTGTCCGCCAGGTCTTCCGGGGATTGCGCTTGCTGGATCGAAAAAAATCGAATCAGACGTCGCCGCAGGCGCTCGTATTCCGCGCTCGCCATGGCGCGATCCGGGCTCAGCGCAGCGAGCAGGCCCTCAAACGATGCGGCATCAATGATCCACGGTTTCCGTTCGGTATTCGAAGAGTCCAAACCCCTGCCCCTACGGTGAAGGAGATATCAGCGCCGCGGCACCGTCTCCCTGAATCGTGAACCCAGCCCAATGAAAGGGCGCAGCGGTTCCCGCTTCGCCTGCGGTCGCGAGCTGGGCGCGCCGTAGCGCCGCCGTCGGCGATAGCTTCCCTCGGATTAGATTGCGATAGAAGCGCTGCATTAGCAAACTCGTTTCGCTATCTTCCACACTCCACAAGCTGCCTATCACGCTTCGCGCTCCCGCAAAGAAAAATGCGCGCGAAAGCCCTTCGAGTCCCTCTCCCGGAATCTCCCGGCCATTCGCGGTGCGGCATCCACTCAAGACCACCAATTTCACCGGCATGTGCAAATTGTAAATATCGTTGAGCCAAAGCATTCCGTTTCGTGGCGCCCCATCGAGATGAACCATGGTGAGGACCACGCCCGAAAATGCCGGCCGGTCCGGATTGAGCAACGCGTGCACGCCAAAATGCGCAATTTGGTAGTCACTCCAATCCCCTTCGCGCACTGCATTCGCGAGAGCTTGGAATCCCAGGTGAATCGAAGTATTCGATTGGCCATTTAGTTCACCGATCACGCGGGCTTCCTCGCGAGAGGCTACAAGGCGAGGTAAATGCGCCATTCCTGCTTCGTCTGCTAGCCCTAATGTTTGGTTATGGCCTATCGTGCTGAACGTTCCGGTAGATTTATTCACGCGCGGGTCGCTGGCCGAATAAACAGCGTCGGCGAAGACCGCGATGTGTGGAACTTGGTTCGCCTGCGAAGGTTTACGAGACATCAACTGCAGAATGGATTCGGAAAGCTCCGTCAGCACTTCGAATCGAGACAAAAGGATTGCCGCTGAATGGACTTGCCGAGGCGCGTCACTCGCGGGAATTCGCAGCGCAACAAACGGAATCGAAGCGAGCGGGCCATCGGGAACAACGTATAGGCGGTTAACGTCAGTCAGGGAGCCAAGCGCGGGAAATAAGAGCCTGCCCAATTTTTCAGCTGTACTTCGTTCCGCGGCATCCGAATGCGCGATCCTCTTTCCACGATCCATCAACGTTTCACCCGGTTTCTGCACGCTGCGAGCCTGTAGATTTCCGAGCCAGTTTCGGACAAGGGATCGTATTGCTTCGTCACCCGCGCGAATGGTGAAGCTGTGAAATCCATCTTGGGCTACGAGCCACAGGTAACTCTGGTCCGTTCCTACCCAATACTTCGCCAAGGCGACATGTGGACCCAGCAACTCCTCAATTTCAGACGGACTCGGCGATCGCGTTCCGGTAAAGACGGCATAGTCGCCGCTCACCGCACGGATTCGTCCGTCAAGGACGTCGCTGGCGCGGAGCTGCTCTTCAATTTCTGCGCGGACTTTCGAGATTTGGTCGGTGTTCTTGGCCGGCTCGTCGGAAAGCGATCGCAGGCGCTCGAACAGGGCATCCAGGCGGGTTTGATTGCTGTGCTGTTCGCCCAGAAGATCGGCCGGCGCCTCCACAAACGTGGGAACTTTTCCGCCCGCGATTTCGTCGAGCAGCACGCGGGAACTGGCGCGTTCAGCGACCGCAAAGGCCTCGGCGTCATAACGCTGAGTAGGCTCTTGGGCATGCAGCTGCATCAATATTGAGATACCCAGATCGTAATAGGCGTGTTTGGATGAAAAAAATGAAGTTCGCAGCTCGCGGCTCGCCAGGGTGGAGCGTGAGTTTTCGATAAATCTCAATGCGTCTTCGATTTCCTGGCGTGCTTTCAAAAGATTGCCAGCTTCAAAGTCCAGCCGGGCGAGGCTCGCCAGCGCAGTCGCGGCTTGCGCTCGATTCGATTCCTGGGTCCACAACTCAGATGCGCGTGCGTAAAAGTCACGGGCGCGAACTACGTCGCCGGTGCGGTATTCAAAATCTCCATAACGCAGTAGAGCGCTGGCTTCGGCATCCTTGTTTGAGATTCGGGTCGCCACCTCAACAGCGGATTCAAAATTCGTGCGCGCTGCCTGTGGGTCGCTAAGCGCGGCTTCACTCTGGGCAATGCCTGCCAGAAGTAATGATTGTTCGCGCGGAAGCCCCAATTTTTCGGCCTGTTTTTGGCCTTTCTGTAATATTTCTAAGGCGTCTTTAGGGCGATTCTGGCGCAGGTATAACTCGCCAAGGCTCGAGAGCACCTTCAACATGCCTGCAGTGTCGCTTGCGGATTCAGTCAGCGGCAGGGCTTTTTGAAAACATTCCTCAGCGCGTTTTTCGTCGTTCAATTGCGAATAGAGATCGCCGAGCCCGCTCCAGATCGCAGCTTCCACGGCTGGATAGGGTTGGACCTGCGTCGCGTCGAGCGCCTCGTAATACAATTCGAATGATCGTTCAAGATCGCCGCGCGAAAGATGAACCGTAGCCAGCGCTTCGAGATTAAACGCTACCCCAAATTTGTCCTGTATCCGGCGGGCGATCGCGAGAGCCTGCTCTGATGATTCCAGAGCGCGAGCGGTATCGCCTGTCTCGCGATAGGTGTAAGCCAGATTCCCGAGGAGAATGCCTTGCCAGTAGTCGTCGCCTGTCTTTTTGTAAATTGAGATCGCGTTCTGAGCGGCCTGGATACCTGCGGCGTAGTCGCCAAGAAAATATTCCGACGACGACAATGTTTTCCACGCGAGACCCTGGCCCTGTAGGTCTTGCTCGCCGGTCTCAACTTGAGTGGCCGCAAGAGCCGCATCGTGGGCGCCGCGGTAATCGCTGAATTTGTAAAGCAGCAGGCGTGCTTTACCGTTCAACGCCGCGCGCTGAAGCGTTCCATTGTCAATAGCCTGAAAAAACTCAGCTGTGCGACGAAATTTTTCGAGTGCTGAAGGCCAAGTCGAACGGTCCCCGTGCCGCCGAATATCCTCCGCTTCCGCCAGCGACTCTTCCTGCTCAGCGAACTTCGCGTCAGCATCCGAAGCAGGCGTTGCTGGTGAAACTGTGATGATTCCCGCGCATGGCAAATGCAGGTGAAGACAGGAAATTTCAAAACTTTGTTGGGCTTGTTCGCCGGAAACGATCGCAAATCGAATCGCGGATTTCAAACCTGCGTCGTTCGTCCGTGCTACGTGCCTGGTTTGGCCGGCACTCGACCAAATGACGCTCAACATCTCCTGGCTCTGCTCAAAAGAAATCGCAAGGTGCGTTCGAGCTTCGGTGTCGAGCAGAAAAGTCTCACGCTGATTCGGTTTTAATTGAAATTCCCTGCGTTCGGAAGGGGTGAGTGGAACCGTGGGCTTCGAAATAGCCGTGGACTCATGTTGTGCCTGGGGCAGGCCGATTGCCGGCGTCGAGCCGTGCAGGAACACAACTGTGCCGAAAAGAAAGTAACGGAGCACCACAGGCCGAAATCGTGCGACTACGGAGACGATCGAGAGTAAAGTCATCACAAGCTACGATAGATTCAAGCATATTCAGTCTTTCTGGGAAAGCAATCTAGCGGTGAGAACGTCAGGCAAAATTCTGCCGGTATAAGATAGGGCGATGGCGATTGAAATTCGAAACTCGGATCACGTATTCGTTCTGACCGGAGCCGGAGTAAGTGCCGAGAGCGGTATTCCCACATTTCGTGGCCAGGACGGCCTGTGGGAAGGACATCGTCTCGAAGACGTGGCGACGCCTGAGGCTTTTGAGCGGGACCCCGAACTTGTGTGGCGATTTTATTCGATGCGCCGTTCCGTGGCTGCCAATTGCAAACCGAATCCGGGCCACGTTGCTCTTGCAAAGTTCGAAGAGCGGCTTGCCGGCCATTTTTTCCTCTGCACCCAAAACGTTGACTCGCTACACGAGGCGGCGGGTAGCAGGAAAGTTCGGCACATTCACGGAGAACTTTTCGAGTCACGGTGTTCGGATGAGAAGTGTTCGAAACGGCCGCTCCGGGATGCGGGCCTATATATGCAAAAATCGCAAATTCCTCACTGCGAATGCGGGGCGTTGATGCGGCCTAACATCGTATGGTTTGGCGAAATGCCGATGTTCATGGACGAAATAATTCGCGAGATCGAGGCCTGCACTGTCTTTCTGACCGTCGGCAGTTCCGGCGTCGTACACCCTGCGGCCAGTTTTGCGCAAATTGCAAAACGCAACGGAGCAATGTGCATCTATCTGGGTTTGGAATCCCCGTCCAATGCGCGCGCTTTCGATCAGGTCGTTCTTGGACCTTCGGGTGAGCTGCTTCCCGAATTCTTTACTTCGAGGTAGCGCGATCCGACGAAGTTCCGGACGCCCTGTCAGTCGTTCGTAGAGGTGATCTCTTTGGACGTAATCTCGTACTTAAAGTTGTCCGGATCGAGGCTGTCGAGGCGGCCTTCGGCGGTTTCTGCTTGCGGATACATCAGGAAGCCGACCGGTGCGCCGCTCGATCCGGGCAAAGCGACATCATGCGCGAAGTTATACGCCATCCAGTTCATTTCCCAGGATCCGAATAGCCGCGCTCGAGCACTCTTGACCATGTCATCATCCAGAGAACGGCTCCCCGGCGGTTCTTCCAGCACGACTTTCCGCACATCGGCCGGGTCAACTGGCACCCACCCATGGTCCTGCAGGTAAACCTCCGCGCGGCAGTGCTGCGATTTGGTCACGGTCTCCGACGATGCGCCCAAGCTCTTGTATCCTATTTCTGATTTGCCTACGCGGATCCCGTATACATCGCGCGCTGGAAGACCCGCCGCACGCGCAAGGCCTACGTAGAGCGCGTTCAGATCCGCGCATTTGCCGCCCAGATCCCGAGATTCCAGCATGAACCGAATGTCACCGACGCCACAGCCACGCGTTTTCGGATTTCGAAACGTGTTGTCAACGATCCATTCATAGATGGCGCGCGCTTTCTCGATGTCCGTTTTCGAAGTGCTGGTGATCTCCATTGCGGTGGTCTTCACGATGCCGTCGGTCGGCAGAAGTTTCGTTGGTCGCAAAAAATACTCCAAATCGGCGGGGTTTTCTTTGGGTGCTTTGCCGGGCGCGGAGAGATCAACTACATAGTTCTTAGTCGCAACCCGGGTTGTGAAGGTGAGAACTGGAGTGATACCGGACGAATATTCTGCGGCGACCATGCCGAGTGCATCGGGCTGGATTTCAACCATTTTCGCTGCGCCGCCCTGAGGTTGGTACCTTGCAGAGAGTGTTTTCTGAAAGGGCGTTTCCGCAATGAGCGGTGTCGGCAGCCAAATGCGAGTCGTCCCTGAAGGTTTGACGACTTCGACGCGCGTCGTGACCTCGAATGTGCGCCAACGATCAACCGAAGTGTCCCGCGCAAAAATTCGCCCGGCTTTCGCGAACGCGAGACTTGCCGAAAACATTCCTGTCGATCGAAGAAAGTCGCGTCGCTTCATAACCCTGCCCCTGGAATCAGGAATTCTGTTCTTACTCGCCGACTGATGGATAGCGTACACTCGACTCGCCCGGCAGGCAACATGCGAGGCGGATCCTTGGAATTTGAGATCGGAATGCCGGATACCTTGCGGTTCGAAGATGCTGACAAATACGCGGCTTACCTGAAGACGGTTGCGGGCAGGCTGCGGTCCGAACTGGCCTGGAAAAACATTCAACCCTTCCTCCCGCGGGATACGTCAAAACACCGTGCACTCGATGTGGGCGGTGGCACGGGTTTTCTCAGTATTCATCTCGCGCGGATGGGCTATGAAGTCGTGCTGCTTGACGGTTCTGAACGGATGCTCCGGCTTGCAAGCCAAGACGCGCAAGCCTGCAAGGTGACGCCGCAAATTTCCTTTTGCCACGCCGAGGCCAGCCAATTGCGTGATCTCTTCGCAGCGGAGTCCTTCGACGTTGTCGTTTGCCACAACTTACTCGAGTACGTTGGGGATCCTGCCAGAGCTGTTTGCGATATCGCTCATGTTCTGCGAAAGGACGGCGTGGTTTCCGTATTGGTGCGTAATCGTGCCGGAGAAGTGCTGAAGGATGCCGTTAAGTCAGCCGACTGGGAACTTGCAACGGCGAACCTCACCGCGGAGACGGTGGTAGACAACCTCTATGGGAATCGCACGCGCGTGTTTGGTCCAGCCGACCTGCACGAATTAATTGCCCGAGCCGGATTAGAAGTTGTCTCTCAACATGGTGTCCGGGTGTTTGCCGACTACGTCGTTCAAGAAAAACTGACCGATGCGGCGTTTTCCCAAATATTTGAGTTGGAATCGACGTTGGGAGCGCGCCCGGATTTCTACGCGATTGCGCGTTACATTCAGGTCATCGCTCGCTGTGCCAGCGATCCCTCTAGCGAGGTAACCGTTCCGTGACGCAACCACGCACTCATTCCGCTGCAGATCCCGATCCGGTCCGTCCCGGCGCGACCACTGGATTTGCTCTGGGACTCGGACTGACCAACGAGTGCAATCTGGCTTGTTCCTTCTGCTACCGCGATCCGGCACGGATGGACCGGCTCAGCCTTGAACAAGTGCGGTCGGTGATGGAAAGCCTACCGATACGGTCCGTCAATCTCGGCACGGGTGAGAATGGAATGCACCCGGAATTCCACGAGATTCTGACCTACCTCCGCACACTTCCGCTGAAGCTCACCATCACGTCCAACGGCCATAGCGCGGAATTGCTCACCGATGAGGAGCTCCGCGTGTTTCACGACGTCGAGTTCTCGTTGGATTATCCTAACGAACTCGAGCAGGATACCCAACGCGGCAGCGGCAATTGGGCGCTGATCCATGATCAAGCAGCGCGCTGTGCAAGGTTGGGAATACCAGTCACCTTTATTGCGGTGATGATGAAATCGAACTATCGGCGCCTGGCGGAAGTGGCACGTGTGGCGAAGCGTTACCAAGCTCCGCTGCGGATTAATGTTTATCAGGCAGTGCGTTCTGACCTGTATGCCTTGAGTTACGAAGAGTATTGGGAAGGTTTTCGGGCGTTGCTAGCAGAGACTGATGTAATTGCCATCGCCGAGCCGCTGGTTCGTGCCATGGCCGGCTTGCCTCCGAGAATCGGTGGGTGTGGAGTGAGTACCGTGCGCGTTACTCCTCGTGCGACAACCCAACCTTGTGTGTATTGGCCTGAAGCCGGAGAACCCTTATCACTTCTTGTCTCTCTCCGTTCGGGAGTTGTGGAGACGTCGCCCTTTGTAGAAGCGCGGAGCGTGCCGGAAGCTTGCCGCTCCTGCGTGTACCTCAAGTCTTGTTACGGCGGATGTGCCGGGCGACGTCGCATCCAAAACGCACTCGATCAGCCAGATTTTTATTGTCCCGTTGTCCGTGGAGAAGTACAAAAGCTTGAGGTCCGGATGGCTGCCGCTCGTGAACTTCCTAAAGGCGAAAGCTCATGTACCACGATCGTGATGGCGCGCGACTGAGACAACCAAAAGGAGATATCCCCGATGCCGGAAGAACATGGTGCGCGAATCGGACTGGCAATTGTTCGGCTAACGATTGGTGCGATGTTCGTGTGGGTTTTCTTCGAGAATCTAGGGAAGAATCTTTACACGGCGAGCGGCTACGCCGGACTGATCAATTATTACATTCAATATGATCACGCCCCTGCCATATGGAAGGCTGTTATGGCGGCGGCCGCAAACCACGCCGCGATGGCGGCCCCGCTGCAAGCACTGACCGAGATTTCTCTGGGCATCCTGCTCGTCATCGGATTGTTGACGCGCCCGGCGGCCTTCGTGGCGTTCCTTTACTTAGGTAGCCTTTGGGTATCGGAGTGGGGCACCGCGTGGATTTGGGAGTTGTTAGTTCCAGTGCTTGCATCGCTTTCGCTTGCGGTGGGGCGCGCCGGTCGAATGTGGGGCGTCGACGCCTTGCTCGCGCGGCGTTGGCCGTCCTCCCCGTGGTTTTGAGTTGAGCCTAGATCCGGTGCGAGTGTCGGTCGTTATTCCCACGCACAACGAAGCGCAGTCCATCGGCCGAGTGCTGGCCGATATCCCGGCTAACATTGTTACCGAAGTCATAGTAGTAGATAGCAATTCAACCGATGGAACCCCCGAGATCGCCGCAAAGATGGGAGCCCGCGTCCTAAGCGAACCTCGCCGAGGGTATGGACGCGCCTGTTTAACCGGACTGGCGTTTGCGACCAGTCCTAATGTTGTGGTGTTCCTCGACGGCGATTACAGCGATCGGCCAGATGAATTGCCGCTGCTCCTGAATCCAATCATCGAGGGCCGTGCCGATATCACTTTGGGTTCGCGATTGGGGAAGCAGCGCATTCATGGGGCCTTGCCTTGGCACGCCGCGTTTGGTAACCGGCTCGCGGCTGCACTGATTGGGCTTTTGTATGGCCTAAAGATCAGCGACCTTGGACCGTTCCGTGCCGCACGAGCAGATGTTCTTCGCCGGCTGGAGCTTCAAGAGAAAACGTACGGCTGGGCGGTGGAAATCATTCTAAAAGGCAGGCTCGGAGGATTTCGCATCGTTGAAGTGCCAGTCAGCTACCATGCGCGGATTGGAAAATCAAAAATTAGCGGCACGTTGAGGGGCACAGTGGGAGCGGCGTGGTTCATCCTTTTTCTGATAGTACGTTATTCTTTTCGGCGTCGAATGACCGGAATGCCACGGCCCGCGTAATCTTCGCGCAGCGATCTCCTATGGAATTCTCCAACCAAAACAAAATGCATTTGCGGGACAGCGGCCGGACGCTGGTGATCATGGCAAAAGCTCCCAGACCGGGCATGGTCAAGACGCGCTTAGCTCAGAGACTTCCGGTCGAAGCGGTCACCGAGCTGTATCGCTGCCTCTTGGATGACACCATGACCCTCGCGCGCTCGCTGCGAACCGTCGAGGTTGCGATTATGTGCCCTGCCTCGCATGTCGAAGAACTAGAGGGCTTGGCGCGAGGCCTGATGAATGTTGTGCCGCAAAAAGGGGACGGCCTGGCGGCTGGTCTTACCTCGGTGTTTGCGCACTTCACGGCAAATAGCCAGCAACGCGTTGTTGCCTTCAATAGTGATAGCCCGCATCTGCCAGCCTCGGTTCTGGGTAGCGCGTTCGAGGCGCTCACCAATCACGATGTGGTTGTCGGACCTACAAACGACGGCGGCTATTATCTGGTAGGGGCCAAAGCAGCTCATCCAACACTTTTTTATGACGATGGCATGGGCACCAAAAGCGCGCTCGAAACCCTGGTGTCGCGCGCTCGAAAACTACGGCTTTCCGTGGCCTTCACCGATCCGTTCTACGACATTGATGAAGCGTGCGACCTGACTCGACTTGCCGCGGAGCTGCGGCTTGCTCCGGCAAGGGCGCCGCGAACGGCCCTCTGGCTGAAGCAATGGGAACTGGCGGTGGCGCAGTTGCAGACAGGCACGGAAGACCTGTGAAAATCACGCCATCACACAGGCTTTACGGCTTCGGGGCCATCTTGTTTGTGTTGCTGACCATCTGCTCACGCAAATTTAGCAGCGTTGGCGAATTGCCCTTCATCGTTCCGCTGGCACTTGCCGCCATCGTGTACCTTCTTGCCATTCGCGAGTTTTTCTCCGCACCTGGGTTCCCGCGCCGCGTCATCGTCATCGGGCTCACGCTTGCTGCGCTGTGGCATATTCCATTTCTGGTGCAGCCGCCGGGTGCGGATGACGACGTTCACCGTTATCTCTGGGATGGCCGCGTGCAGCGGCTCGGTTACAACCCTTATCTTGTAGTTCCCAACGACCCCGCGCTCGCCGGGTTGCACACGCCGGAAACTCGGACGCTGAACAATCCCGAGGTGCCGAGTCCATATCCGCCGGGAGCCCAGCTTTTCTTTCGCTTGGTCACGGCAATTCACGAGTCCGTCTATGCGCTGAAAGTAGCGTTCGTTCTTTGCGATATGGCGATCGCGGTTCTTTTGCTCGATGTATTGCGCCGCAGCGGACAAGCAACACATTGGGTTTTGGCTTATGCCTGGAACCCACTGCTCGCGGTGGAGGTGGCGGGCAGCGGTCACATAGATATTGTCGGCGCGCTAATTCTGTTGGTGTCGGTCGCCGCGCTTGCGCGGCGCTGGCGTGCCGTTGCGGCCCTCGCGTTTGGGCTGGCGGTTGCGGTGAAGTTTCTCCCGCTCGTACTGCTGCCGCTCTACTGGCGGCGCGTTCGTGTGCGCGACGGCGCCTTGGCGGCAAGCGTGGTCGGACTACTCTACGTTCCATTTTTGAACCACTGGCGGATTCCGCTCGGCTCGCTGGGCACGTTCGTGCAGCGGTTTCGCTTTAACGATCCGGTGTTTGCAACGCTCGAGCGTGTCGCGGCTCCACAACTTATAGTTGGGTTGGCGCTGCTGGTCGGCCTTCTTACCGCAGTCTGGATAAGGACGAAATCTTCGGCATTGTCTGCAGACGCATCCGCGTGGCCCATGGCGGCTACACTTCTGTGCGCTCCGGTCGTATATCCATGGTATCTGCTCTGGTTGCTGCCATTCGTGCGGTCGGCTTCGACTGTACCGCTCATTATTTGGACGGTCACCATCATCCCGACGTACTACGTCTGGCATTTGCGCTTACTCGGTGGTCCGTGGGTGGTTCCGAGCTGGATTATGATTCTGGAGTACGGATCAGTGGCGTTGACCGCTTCAATCATCTGGTTTCGCAAGTACACACGAAACTGAGGTTAACCGAGATTCAACGAGGTAGGTGTCCTTTGCGGATGCGGACTGCGAGGTTGCCATATTACAATCGGGTTTCCATTGGGGCGCAGAAAGAGGATCAGCCGGGGCCTGCGGTATGCTCGGCTGCCTGAGGGGCGAAGTTACTGCTCCGACATAGTTTTTATGCACCGCCAGGCTTTTGAACTACATCAAACGCAGCGTCCATTCGATTCACAAAGGAGCGAACCGTATGATAAATCCGAGCTATAAAAGGATCATCCGTCTTTTGACTTTGGGAATGTTGGTCATGGCATCAACCTCTTGGGCACAGACACGGCCACCAATTCTCGAACAAGTTGCCAAAGCGTATGGCCTCGATTCGTATGGGCAAATTGAAGCGATTCGTTATACCTGGAGCGCACAGTTCCCCGGAGTGAATGTCTCCCGTTCCTGGATTTGGGAGCCCAAGACGGGTCAAGTCACCTACGAGGGTAAAGATAAGGACGGCAAGCCGGTCAAGCTCACATACCTACGTTCACAGCTCGAAAGCCAACCTGACAACGTGAAGAAAGAAATCGATCCAGCTTTCAACAACGACAACTATTGGCTTCTTTTCCCTTTGCATGCCTACTGGGACACTAGCGCCACCGTCACCGATCAAGGAATGAAAAAACTTCCTGTGGGCGCCGGTTCGGCCGACCTGGTCTCCGTGAAGTATCCCAATGAAGTCGGTGGTTACACGCCCGGCGACACCTGGGACCTCTACGTCGGCAAAGATAACCGCGTGGAAGAGTTTGTGTATCATCGCGGCGGGCCGGTGAAGCCGAGCGTCGTCATCGCAACTTGGGCGGGCTACAAAAAAGCTGGGCCGCTCCTTATCTCAACCGACCATCGCGGAACGGCGGATGGCAAACCGCTGCATCTCTTCATTACCGACGTGGCAGTTAAGCTGACGGGATCAGACACCTGGATAAACGCACAATAAAAAACACGTGGGTTAGTTCGGGCAATTGACGTCGTATCGCATCTTTGCGGCTCGGCTCAACGTCTTCAGCGAGTCGCTTTGGGTCGCTTCGATCTGCACCGCGGTGATTCGTGTCGTTGTCGGCGGCCGGAAGAGGAGGAAGCCAACTTCCTCCTCCATTTTTTCTTCCCTAACCTCTCGTAGAACGATTTGCAACAGGCGCTTTTCCGGTGTGGTCTTCCGCTGCCCTGTTTCTTAGTTCGGACACAAATGCACGTTGGACGCGGTTGAAGCTGCGTCCGCGAACCACGGCGGCAACGATAGTGCGGGTAGCCCTAGCGTCACTGAGACGCACATAACGGCAGCCAATGTTGCGGTCAATCGCCATTTCAGGAATGAGCGAGACACCGACACCGGCCGCAACCATTCCCAACAGACTGCTGAACTGGCCGCTTTCGAAGGCAATGTTCGGCGTAATGCGAGCGTGGGTGCAGGCCCGTATGCTGAGGTCGCGGAAACAATGTCCGTCGCGCAACATGACGAATGATTCTCCCCGGAGATCCTTAAGGGCCAGCGACTCTGCCAACGCGCGCGGATGGCTTCTTTTCAACACCGCGAAGAGCGGCTCAGTGCGGATGGGGAACAACTCCAGGTCCTTGTGGCGTAGCGGGAGAGCAAGAATCGCGACATCGATGGACAGGTCACGCAGACCTTCTACCAGGACCGATGTCGTTTCTTCAACGATGCGAAGTTTCGCATCGGGATACTTCTTTGCAAAGGCGGTTGTGTAAGTCGGCATCAGATAGGGCGCGACGGTTGGAATGACGCCGACGGCTATGCTGCCACGAAGGTCCGCGTTCTTGGCGGCCACGCTCGACCGCGCCACATCCATCTGTTCCAAAATCGCGCGCGCGTGAGGAATAAAAGCCCGGCCAGCCTCGGTGACCCGAACGCTGCGGCCCAAACGGTCAAAGAGCTTGGCCCCCAAATCTTCCTCGAGTTTCAGAACCTGCTGCGAAAGTGAGGGCTGGGCAACCTGACAGCGCTCCGCCGCGCGGCTGAAATTTCCCGTGTCGGCGATGGCGCAAACGTATCGCAGCTGTTGAAGTTCCATAGCGTATGCCTATACCTAGGATGTGATTTAAGTATTGGAACTATCTCCTGACACGATGCTACCCTAATTTCGTTGAAGTCGCTGCGCGGATTTCGACGATTTCATTGGTTGCCTCAAGAAAGCGCAAGGAGAGAAGGAGAGAAATATGTCAGCCGAAGCGAAGTGTCCGTTCCCCCATGGCGGCAGCCCCAGTAGAACGAATCGTGACTGGTGGCCGAACCACTTGAACTTGAATCTGCTGCATCAGCATTCGTCACTGTCCGATCCGATGGACAACAATTTCAGCTACACCGAGGAGTTCAAGAGCCTCGACTACAAGGCCCTGAAGAAAGATCTCGCCGCGTTGATGACCGACTCCCAGGACTGGTGGCCCGCTGACTTCGGCCACTATGGCCCGCTGTTTATTCGCATGGCTTGGCACAGCGCCGGTACCTATCGCACGTTCGACGGTCGCGGAGGCGGCGGCAGAGGGCAACAGCGTTTTGCCCCACTCAACAGCTGGCCGGACAACGTCAACCTCGATCGGGCGCGGCGTCTGCTGTGGCCGATCAAGCAGAAATACGGCAAAAAAATCTCCTGGGCCGATCTGATGATCCTCGCAGGCAATGTGGCGCTGGAGACCATGGGCTTCAAGACCTTTGGCTTCGCCGGCGGACGTCCGGACGTCTGGGAACCCGACCTCGACGTCAACTGGGGACATGAGACAACCTGGATGGGAACGGACAAACGCTATTCAGGCCAGCGCGATCTGGCAAAACCGTTTGGTGCTACGACGATGGGTCTCATTTACGTGAACCCGGAAGGTCCGGAAGGCGTTCCCGACCCGCTGAAGGCCGCCAAGGATATTCGTGAGACGTTCGCGCGCATGGCGATGAACGACGAAGAAACCGTGGCATTGATCGCCGGCGGCCACACCTTCGGCAAGACTCACGGAGCCGGAGCTGGCACTCACCTGGGCAAAGAGCCCGAAGGCACGGCCATTGAGAATCAGGGCCTCGGTTGGAACAGCGCCTACGCCACTGGCATCGCAGGCGACGCAATTACCAGCGGCCTGGAAGTCACTTGGACCAGCACGCCG
>Ga0209006_10000100_pt1 | contig 91506 bp, 76 predicted proteins | sample JacPin_JW_Ref_O2_FD_188567 | JGI IMG/M metagenome (GOLD analysis project Ga0209006, IMG submission 188567) | Forest soil microbial communities from Algoma, Ontario, Canada - Jack Pine, Ontario site 1_JW_Ref_O2 (SPAdes) (version 2) | ecosystem: Environmental > Terrestrial > Soil > Boreal... | reverse complement strand
TTTTTGGCTGCACGTATTATCCCTGGAGCGCGCTCGCGGCGTTTCCCATCCTGCAGAAAGCTGTGCTGATCAATCCTCTTGTTTACGCCAGCGAAGGATTGCGCGGAACGCTCGTGCCGCAGTTCTCTCATCTTCCTCTGCCGGCGGTGATCATTGCGTTAGCGGCTTTTGACGCGCTGCTGCTGGCCGTCGGACTGCGGCAGTTCCGGAGCAAAGCTGTCAGTTAGAAGGCTGCGAGACGGGAGCCAGTTTCCGGGATGCACATGTAGGGACAGCCGCCCTCGGCTGTCCTGTCGAGCGAAGCTCGACACTTTTCCCGGTGAGTGTGGCAGACCGACACGCCATGGAGAACCATTCCCCGATGTGGCGCAATTGAACGCAGGTATAATCAGAACTAGAAAATCCTACTTAGGTTGGCTCCGAATGACTTCCCCGAATGGCAGCAATGGCAACGGCAGTTACAGCGTCCCGACGCCCCGCGCAGAGTGGCTTTCCCGCCGCAAGCGAGAAAATACCGACAACAATTTTTCCCAGATGCACTACGCGCGTCAGGGCGTGATCACGGAAGAGATGGGATATGTGGCGCATCGCGAAAAGATTACGCCAGAGTTGGTGCGCGACGAAATTGCCCGCGGGCGCATGATCATTCCCGCGAACATCAATCATCCTGAGCTTGAACCGATGGCCATCGGCGTTGCGTCGCTGTGCAAGATCAACGCGAATATTGGCAACTCCGCGGTCACTTCCGAGATCAACGAAGAGCTGAAAAAGCTGCACACGGCTGTGCATTACGGGGCGGACACGGTGATGGATCTTTCCACAGGCGGCGATATTCACATCATCCGCGAAGCCATTCTGCGGAACTCGCCTGTGCCCATTGGCACGGTGCCGATTTACGAAGCCATCGCCCGCGTGAAGCGTGTCGAAGATCTGAACGCGAACGTGATGCTCGAAGTGATCGAAGAGCAGGCTGCGCAAGGCGTCGACTACATGACCATCCATGCCGGCGTACTCATTCAATATCTGCCGCTGATTTCGAAGCGCATCACGGGAATCGTGAGCCGCGGCGGTGCAATCCTCGCGCAGTGGATGGCTTATAACCACAAGCAGAATTTCCTGTACGAGTGCTTCGACGACATCGTCAAGATTTTCAAAAAGTACGACGTCAGCTTCTCTCTCGGTGACGGCCTGCGCCCCGGCTGCGTCGCCGATGCCAGCGATGAAGCGCAGTTCTCCGAACTGAAAACTCTCGGCGAGCTCACCAAGAAGGCCTGGGAGCACGACGTGCAGGTCATGATCGAAGGCCCCGGCCACGTCTCCATGGACAAGATCAAGGAGCAGGTCGAAAAAGAAGTCGAACTCTGCTACGAAGCGCCGTTCTACACGCTGGGCCCGCTCGTGACCGACATCGCTCCCGGCTACGACCACATCACCAGTGCTATCGGCGCAGCCATGATCGGATGGTACGGCGCGGCGATGCTTTGCTACGTCACGCCGAAAGAGCATCTAGGGTTACCCAACGAAAAAGACGTGAAAGACGGCATCATCGCCTACAAGATTTCCGCGCACGCCGCTGACATCGCCAGGGGACGCCCCGGCGCCCGCGACCGCGACGACGCCCTCAGCTACGCTCGCTACAAATTCGACTGGGAAAAACAGTTCGCGCTCTCGTTAGACCCCGAAACCGCGCGCTCCATGCACGATGAAACTCTGCCTGACGATTACTACAAAGAGGCGGCGTTTTGCTCCATGTGCGGGCCGAAGTTCTGCTCGATGAATTATTCGTCGAAGGTGGATGAATATAACAAGCAGGTGCACGGCATCGAGAAGAAAGATTATTCGGAGTTGGTGGAGCGGTTGGTCACGATCAAGTAGAGGCGACGTGGCCGAATGAGACCTAATACATCAGAACTTAGCAAAATTTGGACAATAAAGACGGTTGGCATGGATTCTGCATAGGAATCAACGGTTTGCAGACTGGGTAATAGACTCGCTTTTCCCGCTGATCGAAACTAGTTATCGTTCGTCCCACTCGCAAGCGCACAACTCTGCGACGTGCGGCGGATCGGAACGGAGATTGACAAACAGATTCTGGTGGCGCGCTAGATCAAATTGGAGAGCGGGATCCTTCGGATGTTTCAGCTTGATTTTGCCTTCTTTTAGCCGCTTCAGCACTTCGATCTGCTTCGATTCTTTGTCCGGCAAAAGCAATAATCCCCAACAGCAATCGTTATGTTCGCGCTGGTATCGCTTGATGTGAGCCGGAAACCCCGTATCAGCGGTGACGAGCATCGCCTCTTCCTTCTGGCACAGATCAAGTACGAACGGATAGTCCTCCGTCCCCTTCCGCAGGCCGCATTCGACAGTGGTACGAGAGTCGGCTGGTAAATATGGTTTCAGCGCATCGCTCAGGTCTTCGTCGAGGATGAACGCTTGCTTTTTCTTGCTCATCACTGTTGGCATCTCGGTATCCGTCCCAATCTGAGAACTGAAACGCGAAGATCAATTCCATAATTTGTGTTCGTCCTGAAAAAGTGCTAGAAGATACCCCACATCAACGTCCGGTCCCTGACGATGTTTCACTTCCATTGCGTCGATCAGCGTTTTTGGTCGAAGCGTCTCGATCTGCATACGCATGAAATCGCCCGGCGGGACATTGCAGTAAAACGGGCCCTTTCGCACCTCCAGCATCGACTCTTTAGACTTCTCTTCCATTAGTGCCTCAAAGCCCTTCTGTACTGTCCATCCTCTTTTCGTGAACTCTCTTTCTATGGCACTGACGTTTAAAAATGAAACGTAGAACTTGGCCCCTATCAGCAGATCGACGCACGTTCGAGAACGGAAGGGAAATATAGAAAATGGGGCCGAGTTCGGAGTGTAGCTGATTACGTTGAGAGTGTTCATGTCGGTGACGAAGTCACCCCTTCTCTCCCACTCGCCAATTGCGGCTTCTCTTGTCTGCCCTGTTAATTCCTTGATCTCTTCTCCTGTTTTGAGCTCTCTAAAATCGAATGCTTCGATATACAGCCAGTCAGTGATACGCCTGGCTGCCCAGCCTCTTTCTCCTGCTGTCTGGAGCAACTCTTCAACCTTGCTTAAATAGCTTTCAGGTGTTATTGGAAGTATCTCAATCTTCACATCCCGACCTTCATTCTGACCTTCGCCTTCGCAGAGATTCGCTACGACCTCTTGCATCGCCTGTCGCTGCCGAACCTTGCGACTGGATTTCGTTTTGCTGCTTTTTACTTCTACGATTTCTATGGAGCCGTCATTCCCAACCACAGTGACGTCCCCGAACGCGAGGCAGTTCGTTAGAGCATTAAGGATTGCAATCCCGGAGCCTCTATCGAACTGATAACTCCACTCGCGAAGTTCCTGAATAGTCCCTTCATTCGAGAGATGCTGTTTCGTTTCGCGCTCACCCAACAATCTCATCGCGGCGCGGTCATAACCGAAGGCGCGCCACGCGATACCGTCACCGATTGTCCGAATTGCGTTGGCGTACATTCGGTGGAAAAAGCGCTGTCCCTTAACAAATCTAATTTCCTTTTGAGTCTCTTCCGAAGTGGCGGCCTCCTTCTTCGATTCAAGGTCGGCTAGACGCTCACGGTAATGTTTAACTGCCGATTCTTGATTCAGCACCTCCTCTAGCATATGAACTTGGAGGCGAGCTAACGCAGTCGGATTCTTTTGACGCTTGCGACTAATAGACAGAAAATCTTCGAGAATGTCAGGAAAATCCGACGAACCGAGATGCGACATACCGAGAGCGGCCTCATTAGACAACGGGTCGGTACCGTGGCTCATTCGCCAGTCAAATGCCCTACCGTATTTGCCGGGCTTACGAGGATGGTCGTGCATGGGCAGAATTGTGACAGCTAGGGGGGAGATAAACTATCATAACAAGATCTTCTTATTGAGTGGCCTCAGTCCGCAAATCTCCCATCAACGTCGCCGGGTGTCCGATCCTCCGGCGTTGGAACGGGGACCGCAACCGTCCGCCCAAGGATCTCAAACGAACGCCCGGTGATCCTGCCTCGCCTTACTATCATTGCCGTGTACCCCATCCTTTCGCGCTCTTTGCGAAAGGGTGGGAGCGATGCTGCCGGGGACAGCGGTTTTCGTTGCATCTGCCGGAAATCCAGCCTACGATTAGCCCTATGGCGAAGGCGCACAAATTCGATCTGGAAAGTCCCGCTCCCATCCTCGACGACGAAGACGAGGAAACCCTCGCCGCCATCGACGAAGGCATCCGGGACGCTGACGCCGGCCGCGTCGCGCCTCCTGAGAAAGCTCGCGAAGTGCTCGCCAAGTGGACTACACACTCCGCTACACGAAAAAAGCGCTGAACGATCTCGACGAGATCATCGGCCGCATCGCCGAAGATGACGACGAAGCCGCCTCCCGCTTCGGCGGCTCCCTTCTCGATCACGTTGATTTGCTGGCCCGATTCCCGCGAATGGGCGCCTTGATCCGAAAACGCCGCAGCGTCCGCAAGCTAGTCCACAGTCCAATCCTGATTTACTATCGCATCAGCGAGAACAAGCATTTAGTTGAGGTCATTCACCTCCGGCACGGCGCTCGCAGGCCGCCCCGGTCAGAGATCGGGTAGGCCATGTGCCCCGTTCCCCGCGTTTTTTGCGAAAGGGTGGCGGCGGAGTATCCTAGTTTCATGGCCGTAAACTGGCTCGCAGTCGCAAAGAAGATGGCAGAAGATGCGCGGGCGCAGCTTGCGATCAACCGCCAACGTCTGCAGCAGATCCTTGCTGAACGCGCGCGTCAACAAGCCACCGAAGAACCTCACACGAATGCTCGGTGATCCGCCCCGGCTTACTATCATTGCTGGAGCGAACGGCTGCGGCAAATCCACGTTCACGGCCCGGTCAAGTTTCGTATACCGCATTCCCCTGCTTGACCCCGACGCGATCAGCAAGGCGCTGCAGCCAACTGCTCCCGGAAGATCGGCTGTGGCGGCGGCTCGCAAGGTTCTCAATTCCGCCTGCCAACACATCGAAAAAGGCGAGGGCTTCGCAGTCGAAACCACTCTTTCCGGCAAGGGCTACCTGCAGATGACGCTCGACGCGCGGGCCCGCGGCTTTGAGGTTGTGCAGGTGTACATCGGAACCGAGAGAGTCGAAATCAATTTGGGCCGAATCCGTGATCGCGTGATTGCAGGAGGCCACGATGTCCCCGAGGTGGACGTGCGCCGTCGCTATCTAAGAAGCTTCCAAAATCTTGCAGCGGGATCAGTCGCGCCGACCACATGATCCTGTTCGACAACTCGACGGAAGTGGGTTATCGGCTTGTCGCAGTTCTCGGTTTATCCGGAAACCAGTGGTTCAAACCTATTCCGGACTGGGCAACTCCCGTTGCTCGTTAGCCCCATTCTTTTGGGTGCCGAAAGGTGCCGGGATCAGAAGTGCGATCTGAACGAGGATAGACTGCACCGGAAGCATTGAATTGCCGTGCAGTTACCCTGCTCGGGTGTACACTGTCGCCGCTTGGGACAGCCGTATCGAAGTCTTTGGCTAAGTCAACGAGGATAAACATGAACAACAAAGTGCGGAATGTTTTTGTTGCAGTGTGTGCGCTTGCAATGGGCGCTGTTTGCGCTGCGCCAGCACGCGCGCAGATGTCGGATGTAAAAGAAAAACCGCGGATGTACAGCTATGTCGCGTTCTGGACGATTCCGCGGGCGCAGTGGGCGGACGAGCAAAAGCAAATTATGGCGGAACAGAAGATCATGGATGCCGCCGTTGCCAACGGCTCAATCGTGGGCTATGGCAGCGATCAGAATCTGCTGCACCAGCCCGATGGCTTTAGTCACGACACCTGGTATTCGGCCATGTCCATGGCAGGGCTGCTCAATACTCTCGACCAGGTTTACAAATCGGGCATGGCCACTGCGCCGGTTGAAATCGCCGCCACGAAACACGCGGATGGCATTTTCGTCAGCCGCTACTACAACTGGCATGCCGGATCGTATAAGGACGTGTACGGCGAAGTTTCTTACTATCATTTGAAAGCCGACGCGCCTGACAATGCAGTCGACAGCTTAAGCGCGAATCTATTTGTGCCTCTCTTTGAAAAACTGCTCGCCGATGGCACGATCCATGAGTACGAGATCGATACCGAGGCCCTTCATACGGAAGCTCCGGGATCGTTCTGGCTCAGCTACGTCGCGGCCAATGCGGAGGCCATCGACAAGGTCAACACTGCGGTGCGCGAGGCTCAGAAGGGTAGCCCCCTCGGAGTTTCGGCGTTTGGTTCCATGGTGGATTTCTCGCAGCACCGCGATTATCTGTCGCGCACGAACGCAACTTACAAATAGACGCTTGATCGGTTGTTGCCCCATCCCTTCGCGATTCCGCTCAGGGCAGGCTCCTTCGCGCTGGCCCTTGCAGGGCGGCAGTTGCGCGGAGACGGAGGGATGGGGCGATTTCACTCGTAACATGATTCGAAGAACGTGCGCTCAATCTACTTCCCTCTACTTCCCTTCCAGCGTAATATCGCCGACTGAAACGTGCGCCCGCAGCTCATACTTGCCGTCGCCGTTGTAGCGCAGCGTCTTGCCCAGCCAGCCACTGGTCTCACCATAACCGGAACCGCTGACATCGCCGATGCTAGTAGTGGCGCGCACCGTGCGGTAGCCGTCCTGATTCGCCGTGACCCGAATGTCTCCTACGTTCAGTTCGAGATCTTTGTCACCCTCGATGCCCTCGACGCTCACATCTCCAACTTTATTGTGCACATCGAGATTTGTTGTTTGCGGCACTTCGAGTTCCACGTCGAAGCTGGTATTGCCTCCGGTGGGCGCGTGAAACTCGATGTTGGCGTCGCGGCCGTGGACGTCGAAGTCCACCTTTGCTTCTTTGACGTTTCGTTCGTGCCGCGACTTGACCGTGTAACGCAGCCGGATTTTGCTGGAATCGCCGCGCGTAACGCGCAAGTCGCCAACTCCCAGCCGCACATGCAACATGCCGCCGGAAACAAAGTCGCGAACCTCGGTTCGCGTATCCTCAAAGTTCCAATCATCCGACGCGGAAAGAAAAGGAACCAGAAAGAGACATACCAAAACCACTCTGTGAATGGCAGCAATACGGATCAAAGATCGTCCGGGCATGGAGCACCTCCGGCGCACACGGGCGCCTGTAGGTGATACGCGATGCCAGGTACCTGAGTTCCAGAAAAAATGCAGTTGAGGTTCGCAGTCGAGCCGCCCGGGTTCACTCGATCCCGAAAGGGCTTAAGCCTGCCGAGGCGCCGAATGAATATCCGTAGTGGCCACCATAGCCCTGCTGCCGCCGGCATTGTTGATACTGCTGTTGCAAGGCCCCGTATCGTCCGGCTTCATCCAGCGACCGGGCGGTGAGTTCGCCACAATCCTGAGCGCCAATCGAGCAGCCTGTCTGCCGTGAATTTTCCGCCATCCTCATTCTCCGCGCTTGCTCCTGCATCGATTGGTATAGCGCCGAGCAGTTGTTGAAGCGGAACCGCGAGAGCTCTGCGCAGCCGCCGCCATTCCAGTACCCGCCTAACCCGCAACGAGTTGCAGTTGCGGGAGAAGCTGTGCACGCTCCGTCCTTGCCGACAGTCTGCCCTCCAGAACACACACAGCGTCCCTTGGTGCAGACCCGACGCCGCAAATCGGCTTGGGCAAAGCTGGACTCTCTTTTTCGGAAGGGATGGAAAATACGGTGGACAAAATTCTTTTTCTCCGGCTGCACGCCGGTCTTCTCCGACGATGGCGTGCCAACCTTCGCGTTTGCCGTGGAGCGACTCGCCGAATCGCTCCCCGTTCGAGGCGACGGCACTCCGGGCACCGATCGCGATGATCCACTACTCCCGCCGCGCGCGGAGGAAGGCGAGCTGTGGCCGCTCCCCGATCCGGAACTGCCCGAAGAATGACCGCCGGAGCTGCTCCCTGAACTGGACCCGCCTGAAGAACTGCTGTGAGAAGATCCCGAAGAACTGCCCGAGGATCCGCTTGAACTTGAGGAATGTTGTGCGAAGACAGCGGTGGAGAACAACAGGACTACTGCAACCGCCAGGCCGGAGAGCCGCATAACGCACCTCTTACCAACCAAACGAACCATCGAGCGATCATCGTCCGTACCGCTTCTGTTTCCTTGGACGTTTCTTCGCTCAACAGAAGGATACTAGGAATTATGTCAACCAGCGTAATAGTCGGGTAAAGAATTGTTGCGCAGGGTATGGCGGATATCCGTTTCAACCGCATTGCCTGCGCTGACTGGTCGGTGAAATGTTCTGAGATTTTGGAATTGCAGGAGAACCGTCAAAAAAATCGGGGCCAAAAGTGGTGACCCTAAATCGCCACTCTCAGCCCCGTCTCCCAGGTTCTGTGGTAGGTGAACCGAGTATGCGGTCACACCCAAATTCCTGCAAGATTACCGAGGTCATTGTCCCGAAGTACCCGGGCGCTCGCGGTAGCTTCTTCTACTTCGTCGCCACCAGAGAATGTGTAATCGCATGCACCGACAACGCAATGCGGTTCTGCACTCCCACTTTGCGCATGAGCTTCGCCACGTGCGCTTTCACGGTGCGCTCTTCAATTCCCAACTGTCCGCCAATCTCTTTATTGGAGCGGCCGGCCACCAGCATCTCCAGCACTTCTTTCTCGCGGTCAGTGAACGTCACGCGGCCTGCGGGAAAAATTCTGCCTGGCGACGAAGACACTCGCTCAATAAACATCGAGAGCACCCGCCGGGGCGCCCATACCGATCCCTGATGCACGATGCGAATTGCCTGGGCAAACTCCGCCGGAGACGCCGCTTCGTCCACATATCCCTTCGATCCCGAAGCAATGGCCTTCAAAATCGTCTCTTCGTCGATGCCCGAGCCGGTCACAATAATCCTCAGGTCTGGACGCTGTGCCTTCAGGCTCGCCATCACGTCAAACAAATTCTGCCCTGAGCGGTTGCCGAGCAGGATCAAATCGACGTTTTGGAGCGTGCTGATCTCGGGCAGGCTCGCGGAGATAAGCTCAAACTCAGGCTCGGAATCGAATAGCGCGCGGAAACCCACAAAGCGTAACGGGTCGCTTTCCACCACGGCAATTCGGATGATCGGTTTTCTGGCTACTGCTGCTTTCATAGTTTTCCCTTAAGGGCTGGATTCTTAAACTCAGCATAGACACAATTCGGCCTGCTGCAAAGAGAAGTGACTGAAGGGAAATTACGGGAGTAACATTGAAACTAGGCGGGTTAACCGCATCTCGTCGCCGCTAAGCCGAACGCCGAAGATCTACGCACTCGGAATTAGTGCGGCAGGACACACAAATCCCTCAGAGGGATCGACGCACGTGACAACCATCGGCAGTTAGCTTTTTATCAAACCGCGTGAAAACTAACCGGGGGAGAGCGCTCAGCCTAGAGCTGGGCGCTGGCGTAGGAGTTGATTTCGCAGTTCAAGCAAACTTCTTCAAAAGCAGGAGCAGTCCATTCCATGATGATAGCCTCCGAAAATCGTCGAAGCATTTACGCCTCAACGTGAAACAAGTCTACCCGAGGTCACGATTGAAATCAACACATCTCTGCAGCATCTCCATCCCGGCAACCCGCGACTGGCAAGCCGTTTGAAACTCGCCACATAGCCGCGCTGCAAATTCCTGCATACTGTCACACAGGTACTCACATTGAATATCCAAATCAAGCTTTTCCACAGGCCGAACCATCGCCGCTACTTCTTCCGCTTCGTGCCTCTGTTTAGTTTCATTGAATTGGGGTTTGAATCGAGAGGGCGAACAGCAATCATGTTTGGAAAAACTGTTTACGGTTCCACTTTCAGGGACGTCAATTTCGTTCCCCTGCAGTCGGCAACATTCTGCGTGCAGTGCGAACTGATCAGCAGTAACAGCCGTCCATATTGTCTGGCTTGCGGAAGTCAAACGCTGTTGAGCCTGTCGCGCGTTCTCGGCGGCTCTCTGCTGCACGAACAAACCGCGCACCTTATCACCGACTGCGAGCTGAACGAACTGGTGCGCGATCTGTTGCGCACCGTTCCCGATCCTCAGACGGTGACTTCCTCCGACCATCACAGCTTTGCGCCAACACTCTCTCGCAGCCAGCTTCGTGTAGCCAATGCCGCGCATCCGGCGTCCGGCTTTCGCGCAGTTTCCGCCACCGATGACATCGAGATTCGTCCCGCGGAACTTGACCTTGAGCCCGCCATCAGCGCCATCACCGAACGCGCCCAGCACCTCACCGGCGCAACCGGTGCCGCCATTGCTCTGCGCGCTGGCGAAGAAATAATTTGTCGCGCCCGCACTGGACGCACCGCTCCCGATCTCGGTGTCCGCCTTCAGACCGACAATGGCATTTCCGCCGAAGCCGTGCGCAGCGGAGAAATCATGCTTTGCCACGACGCCGAACGCAATCCTCGCGTCGATCTCGCCAGCTGCAAGCGCCTCGGAGTCCGCTCAATCCTAGTCTCGCCACTGCGGCACTACCGCCGCACGCTGGGCGTCTTTGAAGTGCTATCGTCGTCGCCTTCTGCCTTCGATTCTAAAGACGTCGCCACTATGCAGCTGCTCTCCAGCGTTATGGTCGCCGCCATCTCCCGCATCTCCACCATTCATCAGGCTCGAATCATGCGCAACGCTAGCTAGGCATCGAGGAGCCCGGCGCTATGTCACGCCAAAAGCTTGCTTGTACTCTTGCCAGTTGCGAACTTCTTCCATGATGCATTGATACTCGGGACCGCCGCGGGCTTGATGCGAAGTTCTTGCCTTGCGATGGAAATGGCCAGCGGCTATTTTTCCCGCAACAGAACCACGTCGGAGGTGTTCTGGGCGCGGACGACGGCGAGAGTTTTCCCATCCGGCGACCATTGAAATTCCGCGATGTGTTCGGAAGTGAAGTTCGTAATCTGTTGCCCGGGCGAGCCGTCGAGCGGTTGCACAAAAATGTTATCCACGCCCTGATCGCGAACGATGTAGGCCACGGATTTTCCGTCGGTAGTGAAGGTCATAGCGTTGGTAAAGCCATTCCCGCCTCCTGCGGCTATGCGGGGATCGGGTTGAAGCAAGAGGGGAGAGGACTGCGAACCTGAGTCCAGGGTTACCAGCGCCAATTTGCTCACGGGAACTTGTGGATTGTCGGCCGGGGCTACGTCCGCATTGAAAATCAGCCGCTTTCCGTCCGGCGAAATAGCCGCACCTGCGCCAAACCCGTACGTGCCATGAACGTCGCTCGCCGGCACAGGTTCTGTTTGTCCGCCTTCAAGGGGCGCTTTCATGGAATAGTGCGGGCCGACAGCGTCGTAGTAGTAGACCCATTTTCCATCCGGGGAGCATACAGGATAACGATCAAAAAGTCCGTTGGTGAGTTGCGTCGGGTTCGATCCGTCGGCATTGGCTCGCCAGATACGAACCTGGTTCGTGCCTCCGTGAAAAGCCCAGGCAAGAACGATGTAGCGATCGCCGCAGCGCGCCATGTCCACGATCCAGGAATCCGGATCATTGAGGATTGTGGATCGCTGCTCGCCATTGAGGTTCATTCGTTGCACGCTTTGTCCGTCGGAGACGAGCAGCATGCCGCCGGTCGTCCAAGCGATGGACTGGACATCTTGGGCTTGCGGTAACTGCTGGACGGGGGTATTCGCCGGAGAACTGGCGCTGGAAATCAGACTAACGCTATTCGTGGTCCTTACCTGGACCGTGGCAGCGGTCTTGCCATCGGCGGACACGGTCAGCGTGTCATAGCTGTTCGTGTCCCGCGTGATGGGCAAGATTTGCCCTCCGGCATGGGAAATCAGGCCGATTTGCGAACGCAAGTAACTCGGGCCCTTCTGACCGTACCGGGCAAAAAGCCATTGGCCCCCTGGCAGCCATGCGATATCGAACACCAATTCGTTCTTGAAAGAGGCAGTCGTTTCGGGCTGCTTGCCGGCGATATCAAACGATTTGATGGTGCTCAGCACATCGCCGAGAGTGAAGACCGTGTAAGTAATCCGCTTCCCGTCCGGTGACCAACTCACAAAGCGCGGGAGAGTGCCTGGCCCGTTGGCGGCGATTTGCAGGATGGTCTCGTCGCTACCGTCGGAATTGGCGGTCAGAAGACGATACTTGCCAACCTCTGGATCATTGGCGCGAGCATAGGCGATGCGATGGCCATCGGGCGAGAATGTAATTCCGGTATCGAGATCGCGGAGTATAAGCTGCGGCGTGCCTCCGAGTACTGGAGTGCGATATAGATCCCACTCGCTCTGCGTGCTGATGCCAGCTTTGCGGAAGTAAACATAGTTCCCGTCCGGCGAGAAGGTGAGAGAAAGGTAGGCCGCGGCTGCCGGAGGAACGATTTGAGTGTCACTGCTGGTCGGGATGTTGCGCAGCCACAGGCTCTCTCTGCCATTATCGTCCTGTACATTCAAGACATACTTGCCGTCGGGCGAAATCGCAGCCTGTTGCGCCTTGCCTGTATTCGTAATCTGCGTGATGGTGAAATTCTGAAACGGAGTTGGTCCGTTGCGGCTAAGCAACGAATAGACACCGAAGCCGCCCGCGGCAAGCAAAACCAAAGCCACCACGACGATGGCGGCTAGGCCGAACTTGTGCTCCCGAGCGACGGCGCTCACGCTAGAGCTGCTCGCTGCGGCTTGCGGCGCAGAAATCTGCCGCGCCGAGGATTGAGCGGCAATCGGGCCAACACCACTTGCTGGCATCTGCACAGATGTTGCGGTTGGCTGGTCTCCGCTAACTCCGGCGTCCTGCGTCTGCACTGCTGACCCATGGCCGGAACCGATGTCCCGCTGTAGCCGCTTCAAGTCACTGCGCATCTCGGAGGCATGTTGAAAGCGCATGTCCCGGTCTTTCTCGAGCGCCTTATTAATGATCTCTTCCAGCCGGGGCGGAACATCAGGATTGAAGCGCAGCACCTGCAACGGCGCGCGATTGAGAATGGCGTCAAAGATAACGGCTGAAGTGTCGCCGCGAAATGGCACGGTTCCCGTGACCATTTCATACAACACTGCGCCGAACGAAAACAGGTCCGTCCGCGAATCGAGTTCCTTGCCCTTGGCTTGCTCGGGCGACATATACGCCACGGTTCCAATCGCCGTGCCCTGGCTGGTGAGGTTTTCAGCGCTTACGGTTGCGGTGGCGTCAATTTCTGCCGGCGCTCCCGCTTTTCCCGTCACCGGCGTCAGCTTGGCGAGTCCGAAATCGAGAACCTTCGCGTGCCCGCGCTTGGTGACGAAGATATTGGCCGGCTTGATGTCGCGATGAACAATGCCTTCGCTGTGAGCGGCATCAAGGGCATCGGCAATTTCAATGGCCAGAGACAGGACGGTCTCGGTCTCCATCGGACGCCCTGCGATGCGGTGTTTCAACGTTAGCCCGTCCAGAAATTCCATCGCGATAAACGCTTGGCCATCGTGCTCGCCGATGTCGTAAATCGTGCAGATGTTTGGATGGTTAAGCGCCGATGCCGCCTGGGCTTCGCGCTGAAAACGCGCCAGCGTCTGGGGATCGCGGGCAACTTCTTCCGGCAGAAACTTGAGGGCAACAAAACGGTGCAGCCGGGTGTCTTCGGCTTTGTAAACCACGCCCATGCCGCCGCCGCCCAGCTTTTCTACGATGCGGTAGTGCGAGATGGTCTGGCCGATCATTTCGGGGACGATTAGTTTTTGGGGTCGATTCATATTACGGACGCACCATTCGGGAGTCAACGAATGGCGGCGCAGTTGAATAGCGCCGTAGTCCCCGGCGGGCAAATCGGGCGGACGATTCTTGAATTCTTCTCCGCCGTCCCAAATGCGGAACCTTATGCCCCTTCTACTTCCCATTTTTTCCCTCTGCATTCCTTCTTGACTTGCTTTTCCCAATTCTCGCGATAATATGTACGCACGAAGTTCTAGAGTCTCTTGCCCCCAATGGCGTCTATGAACCCCGTAGTGCAGTATTCGGCCCCCAACCGTCGTCGTCGAGTTCGGCACAAGATCCAGGCCCCGGCCTACGCCAGCTTCACCGGCGCGTCCAAGGGCAAACTGCCCGACCTCAATGAAATCCTCGATATCAGTGAAGACGGAGTGGCCGTGCATTGCGCCGCGTCGCTTGAGATGCATCATTCCTTCGACTTATGTCTTGACCTAGCCGAGGCCACCGGACAGATTTACACCAATGGGCAGGTCATCTGGTCTGATGGGTCGGGCCGTTGCGGCTTCCGTTTTGCCGATCTGCCGCCGGCATCGTTGTTCCATTTGCGGGAGTGGCTATTCCTGAACGCCATGGCGGGCGTCGCCAATGCACAAGCCCGTCGCGAAAATGCCGGCCTCGCGCCAGAGGCAGCCTCTCGTCCCAGCCACACCGAAACCCTGGACGCTCTTCATGCGGTAGAGAAAGAAGTGGAATCCGCAGGACCGGATCTTGCTGCGGCATTGCAACTGATCGCAGCCCGCGCGCAGGCTCTCACTCGCGCCTCTGGAGCGGCGATCGCTCTGGTCGCGGCCGATCCCGATTCCATGGTTTGCCGCGCTAGTTCCGGTCCCGACGCACCGCCAACGGGAGCGCGTTTGCAAATTGGCTCCGGTTTTTCCGGCGCGTGCGTCCGAGGCGGAAAACTTCTGCGCTGCGACGATACCGAAACCGATGATCGCGTGGATCGCGAAAGCTGCCGCGCCCTCGGTCTGCGCTCCGCTCTCGCCACTCCCATCAAAGCGGGAGGCAAGGTTATTGGCCTCCTGGAAGTGCTTTCCTCCCATCCTTTCGCTTTCACCGACGCCGATGACACCACGTTGCGCCGGCTGTCCGATGTCGTTCTTGCCGCCGTCAATCGCGCCGGACGCCATGACAACCCGGCGACACCCGCTGCCAAACCTGTACCATTTTCACCTTCTCCTGGCAGCGTGCTGTTTGCCTCCGAGACCAAGCAAAGCGCAAAAATCCCAGAGGACCCGCCAGCCGAAAACGGCATCCATCTTCCACGTTCCTATTTATTGGTTCTGGTCTGCGCCGCTGCTACGATTTTTCTGGTGCTGGGCTATTACCTTGCTCCCGGAATACAGGCAAGATTTGAGGGGCGCGAATCTGTATCTGAGACGGTGCTGGCCTCATCACGCCCGCCGACGGCAAACGCGGCTTCGCAAAACTCGGTCGACACTGCAAGCCTGCCGCAACTGAAACAAATGGCTGCGCATGGCGATGCTGCTGCGGAAAACGCTCTCGGCCTGCTCTACGCGCAAGGCGACGATAAAGAAGGAATCAGCCACGACGAAAAAGAAGCGGCGCGCTGGTTCACCAAGGCAGCCGAGCACGGCAACATAGTCGCGCAATCAAAACTGGGATCTCTTTATTGGAGTGGCCGCGGCGTCCCACAAGACTTTAACAAAGCATATTTCTGGACGGTACTAGGCCGCGCCGGCGGAGACTCAGCCAGCAAGGCTCTGGCCCCCTTCGTCGCCGCTCGCCTGACCGGCGCACAGGCCCAATCCATCGAGCAGCAAGCCGAAATCTGGTTCCAGCAACACCAACCGCAGATCAGTTCTCAAACTTCTCGCTATTAGGTGGTCTTCGTTTCTACAGAATCTCCTATCACTTGTCATTCCGACCGAAGTCGGAGCGTAAGCGAACGGCGGAACGCAGAGCCTGCCCTAAGCCGCCGAAGGAAACCTGCTTTTTTCGCTAACGCCCGTACTGCCCTCACCACTTCATCTCCGCGCTAAAATAAGCATAGATCCGTCGTGACCACTCTCCGCACAATCCTCGACAACCGCGTCCGCGAGGCCGATCCTCATCTCGTCGAAAAGCTCGACAACAACCGCCTGCGCTGCTTTTCCTGCGGCCACTGTTGCCCCATCCCCGAAGGTCAGCCCGGAGTCTGCAAAGTTCGCTATAACCGCGGCGGCAAACTCTACGCCCCCTGGGGATACGTTGCCGGCACGCAATGCGATCCCGTCGAAAAAAAACCTTTCTTCCATGCCCATCCCGGCGCTCTCGCCTACAGCTTCGGCATGTTGGGCTGTGATCTTCATTGCTCGTATTGTCAGAATTGGGTAACGTCGCAGGCGATTCGCGATCCCAACGCAATCTCTCCGCCCTTACAAGTCTTGCCGGAAGCGCTGGTCCACGACGCTCTCGCACAAGGAGCGAAAGTTCTGGTCAGCACTTATAACGAGCCTCTCATCACCAGCGAATGGGCCGTTGCAGTTTTCAAAGAAGCCAAAGCCGCCGGCCTTCTTACTGCTTTCGTCTCCAACGGCAACGGCACTCCACAAGTTCTCGAATATCTGCGCCCCTGGCTCGACCTCTACAAAGTCGATCTCAAGAGCTTCGACGACCGCCATTACCACGAACTCGGCGGACGCATCGCGCCCATCCTCGACAGTATTCGACGCATCCACCAGATGGGCCTTTGGCTGGAAATCGTCACTCTCCTGATCCCCGGCTTCAACGACTCTCCGGACGAACTGCACCGCCTCACCGAATTCCTCGCGAGTATCTCAGCTGATATTCCGTGGCACGTCACAGCGTTCCATGGCGATTACAAAATGACCAGCCCTCGCGACACGACTGCCGAAGACTTGCTCCGCGCCGTCGAGATCGGCCGCGAGTCCGGCTTGCGCTACATCTATGCCGGCAATCTTCCCGGCATGGTAGGCGAGTGGGAAGACACGCGTTGCCCCAGTTGCTCCGAGGCAGTGATCGAGCGCAGCGGCTATCGCATTGCGAACTATCGCATCACCCCGCAAGGCAATTGTCCGAATTGTGGCGGTTCCATTCCGGGCCGCTGGTCCGCAAAATTCGACGGCCAGATCGCTTCTCATCCTTTCTTGCCCCGCGCCCGCTCGCATTTAGTTACAATCCTCAATCGATAGAAACCGAGCAAATCAAGATCATGACTCGCGCTCGACTTGGGTTTATATCGGGGTATGCTTCCAGACGTACCGAAACTCTGCCCGATTGGGCTTGAGTCGGTGATTGTGTGGCTGGGGTTTGTATTGGGAACGATTCGTATCGGGGTATACCTTCAGGCCTACCATAACTCGCCTGGAACGGGAACGCCTTTAGGCGCTACGCAGTTGCCAAACTTTCGTTATGACCAAACAAAAGCGCCCGCCCCTAGCCCGAACCGACTCCATGCGCAAACTCACGGTTGCGGCTTTCGCTATCACGCTGCTTCTGTTCTTTTCGCTCGCTTGGTCGCCGCGCGATTTCCTCACCCGCCGCCTCGCCGCCGATCTCATCGCCCGCTCCAGCACATTCAAAGCCCCCCAACAATTCTGGATGCAAACCGGTATCCTCTCCAACAAAGACTATCTCTCGCCCGAATATCTGGCGCTGCAACACAAAGGTTGGATCTCCGCTACCGATGCCTCCTGTCCCGCCAACCTCGCTCCGCCGCCCTGCTGGGACGTGGCCCTCACTCCCTCCGGGGTTGAAACCATCCGCTCGCTGGTTCCACCTGCCGACGCCCAAAAATCTGCATTCTCAATCCCCGCCGCCCGCCGCGACCTCGTCGCGATCACCGGCGTCAGCAAACAAGGCAATACCGCCGACGTCGAATTCCTCTGGAAATGGACTCCGCTGAACGAATTCGGCGCAGCGATTTATTCCAGCGAGGCTCACTATCGCTCCATCGTCGGCCTGCGCGACTACGACGACGGCTGGCGCATCCTCCAATCCGCCCCGCACTCAGGCCAGCCTCTGGACGAAGCCCTAAAAACCGCCGAACCCGCCCAGCAATAAAACCAATGCACTCTGTGAAACTCCTGTGAGCCTCTGTGATAAAGATTTTGCATAAAGTTCTCCAAACCCCAGATTTGCCGAACCCGAGGCCCAGGTTGTATAACGCTTGTTCCCCATGAAACGAAACAAGGCCCACTTAATTGCAGCCGTCCTGATAATCTCCACCCTTACCCTCGCCGACACCAAACCCAAGCTCTCCATCGATGAATTCTTCAATGCCGTCAGCTTCCCCAACATCGCCCTCTCGCCCGACGGCAACTCCGTCGTCATCGTCGCCGAGCGCGCCGACTGGGACCAGCAAATCTTCCGCCACGACCTGTGGCTTTATCGTGACAATGAAAAAGCCACGCCTCTAACGCAGCTAACGCAGTCCGGCCACGACACCGAGCCGCAATGGTCCCCTGACGGCCGCTGGATCGCGTTTCTCTCCGACCGCAAACCCGCCGCCGAAAAAAACTCGGACGACTCTGACAAAGGCAAGAGTACCAATAAAGCCAAGGCTAAAGACAAAGACGACGAAGTCAGCCAGATCTATCTGATCTCTCCCAACGGCGGCGAAGCCTTCCCCGTCACGCAAGGCGAAGAAGAAGTCCATGCCTTCTCCTGGTCGTCTGATTCCCACACGCTCTACTTCTCCACTCGCAACCCCTGGACCAAAACGCAAAAAGACGATTATCGCAAGGAATGGAAAGACGTCCGTCAATATCGCACGGCCGAGCGCGGCGACACGTTGTTCGCCCTCGATGTGGTACAAGCTCTAACTCGCCACGACGCCGGCCCCGCGAACGTAGAAAAAGATACGGACAAAGAAGACATAACTCCCGGCGCTAGCGCCATCGCTACCATCCCGCTGCGAATCAAAGAGCTAATCACTTCTCCCGACGGCTTTAGGCTCGCCTTCGTCTCCGACGCCATCAACCAGCGCCAGGAAAAGTACGAAGACGTAGAAATCTACCTCTGCGGACTCGGGGTACAGAGTTCGCTTGGCAAAGACCAGAAATTTGCCACATCTCCTCGCCAGCTAACCCACAACCAGGCCGTAGAACAAAAACTCCACTGGTCCAATGACAACCGCCACATCCTCTTCACCGTCGAAGTGGGAGACGTCTCCGGACCCTACCGCGATCTTCAGCCGCATCTCTACTCCGTCGACGATCAAACAGGAACAGTCGAACAATGGACCAAAGGTTTCCCCGGTTCCATCGATCACTACGCCGTCGCGAACGATGCCATCCTGACCTCAGCTCGCCTCGGCACCGAAGTCCAGTTCTACTCGGCCACCAAGCCCGCAGACGAACTCCATCAACTCAGCACCTGGCCCGGCACCTACGAACAAATCGCCGCCGCGCAGCATTCCCAGAAACTAGCATTCATCTACACCGCGCTAGGCAAGCCGCCAGAAGTCTACCTCGCCGACTCGCCTGACAAAATCGCCCAAGCCAGCCCCATCACCCAATTTAACAAACAAATCGCCGACGCAGCCCTCCCGCAAGGCAAGCCCTACCGCTGGCGCGCCGACGACGGCACCACTGTCGAAGGCATGTTGATCTATCCTCCCGGAAAATTCGAGCAGAAAAATCTACCCATGCTCACCTTCATTCACGGAGGCCCCGCCGATGCCGACGGCAACCACTTCGAGGCCGACTGGTACGAGTGGTCCGCCCTCGCCGCCACCAACGGATGGCTCGTCTTCGAGCCCAACTACCGCGGCTCCACCGGATACGGCGACAAGTTCCTCCAGCAAATCGTTCCCGTCATCGTCTCCCGCCCCGGCAAAGACATCCTCGAAGGCGTCGATGCCCTCGTCAAAGACGGCATCGCCGACCCCGACCGCCTCACCATCGGCGGCTACAGCTACGGCGGATACATGACCAACTGGCTCATCACCCAAACCACCCGCTTCAAGGCCGCCGTCACCGGAGCCGGCGCCGTCGAGCACGTCGGCAACTGGGGCAACGACGACACCACCATGGACGACGCCTACTTCCTCGGCGGCCGCCCCTGGGAAGCCCCCCAGCGCTACCACGACGAAGCCGCCATCTTCCAAATCGACAAAGTAAAAACCCCCACGCACATGGTGGCCGGAGCAGACGACATCCGCGTCGCAGTCTTAGAAGATTACTTGCTGGAACACGCCCTCTACTCACTAGGCATCCCGAACGCCCTGCTGATCTTCCCCGGCGAAGGCCACTCCCTCGACAAAAATCCCTGGCACGGCAAAATCAAAGTCAGAGAAGAGTTGAAGTGGCTGCAAAAATACGGCGGCGTGCCGGCCGGGAACTAAGCTGGACTAACGTCGGGAAAACATTTGGATTATGTCGGGAGAAGCCCAGTGGTTCGGAAGTTAAGCAGCCCCGGTCAGACACCCCGCCCGAGTCCGGAAAGACGACCCCTGACCCAGCCGAGACAATAAGGCCGAACCTTTCCGCTAACATGCGAGAGCTGCTTTCTTCATTTAGCGTTGACAGCTTCAGGATCACCTTGAGATCATGATTCTGGAAGTCGACCCACGATTTGCCTCTCGCCCGACCGGAAGGTTGGGTTTGCGAGTGCCACCGGACGGAAGTCCGGCCTGCGTACTCGGCGAAACGGGAGTCCACGGTGGGTCTTCCAAAAACAGGTTCACCCACTCCTGTTCAAAATGCGGGCGTAGTCGAGTTAGTAAATTTATTGACCCGGCCGAGTCGAGCCTGTTCGACTTCGCGGGCCGTGGGCACTGCCACGGAAAGCACAAAGCCAAAGAGCATAGGTACAAGCACCAAACCTAGCTGAAGCACCAGAATTTCCGCGATGCCACCGACAGTGACGGTAGGCAGAGGGGAATTTTGCGATGCTAGCTCCCGTCGACTTACTTTACGCTTCGCGCCAGCACCCGTACTGGCTCTCGTATACTCTTTTTGCCACTTTCGGTTTGCTGAGAAAGCAGGGGCCCGCCTTGAAGAGACTCGCCCTGAGACTTCTCAAGGACTTCGACGAGATCAACCACACGCTGTGCGAAACCATACGAAGCTGCCACGCAGACTGGAGCGCAGTGGGGACCCAGCTTCCGGCACGAAAGACTCGAACCAAAAAGCCCAACAGTGGGCACGAGGACTCGGTTGCCAATCATTGACAATCATTGACAACGCCGCTAATCTAGAAATCGGAATCGGTTGAAGCCGCCTTATGACCCTGAACATCAACCTGACCCCGCAACTCGAAAAACTCGTTCGTCAGAAAGTCGATTCAGGTCGCTACAACTCCGCAAGCGAGGTCGTGCGCGAAGCGCTGCGCCTCATGGAGACACAGCATGAACTGCATGCCCTCCAGCTCGAACGGCTGCGCCGCGACATTCGCGAAGGCATGGACAGTGGCCCCGCGCGTCCTTGGAACGTGGCCGAAATGAAGCGGGAAGGCCGCAAGCGCCTCGCCAATCGCAGATCCGCTGCTAAATAAATGTCATCCGTAGTAATTCGCCCGATGGTTTTGGCAGACCTTGCCGAAATCTGGGCTTACATTGCCGAAGACAGCCCGCGTCAAGCCGATATTCTCGCCGTTCGCATCGATCAAGAGTTTAAAGTATTGGCACGAAACCCCAATATAGGGCGTGCAAGGCCGGAATTACTGGCAAACCTGCGAAGCTTTCCCGTCGGTCTTTACATCATCTTCTACATTCCACGTCCACGTGGAATCGAGGTCATCCGCGTACTCCACGGAGCGCGCGACTTAAAGCCACTTCTTCAAGAAGAGTGAGCGCTCCTTACTTTTCCATAACCCGCCCTTGTGACATTCAACCTTTACTCAAAATTCCAATTCACAAATCATGGTCACAGCGCGACCTAACTGAAGGAATACGTCGCAGAGTGCCCCATCCTAGGCGTCTTGTGTGACTACGGTGGGGATTCTGACTTTCTTTATACAGGGCGAATACTAGGGTGCACCGGCCTCGCTTCCCTTTGCGAGACTTGGGACCTCAAATATTCAAGACTTCACGTCTCCCGCCATCAACTCCTGATGTACCTCATTCCACGTATAGCTTTTACCTTTGCTGTCCAAATCAAACACCCACACCAAATCAAATACATTCGGCCACGGATTCGTAATCGACTTATAGTTCGAGATCGCCACCTTGGCGTTCAGATCTCCCACCATATTCGGCATGATGTTGTCGTGGTCCCAGCAAATCAGTACCGTACCATCCAGCCCAAGCACGCTATCAATCACCCCCGGCTCCCCGCCGCCAATGTCGAAGTTCGTATTGAACTGTGGCGTACCCTGCGCATACCCCAGCCATGCCGCCAGCGGCACAACCGTCTCCCACGGACGCTGGCTCTCCCCTGTCGGATCCGCCGCATAAATATAGTCCGGCTTGGCTACATCTTTTTTCGGCGGCGTACCGTCGGCCGGAGCAAAAAACGCATTCAGCGCTCCCGCCCTCTGCCACCCCGCCACAATCAGCGACTTCCCGCCGCCGCTCTCTCCATTCTCCTGCACATCAAACGGCCCATCCTTTCCCGGATGTTTCGGAGGCTTCTCCCCATGCCGAATAATCATGATTTTTTTCGGAGGTCCCGCCATATCATTTCTCCTTCCCCACTCACCACTCATCGCGTCAATCAAATAATAATCAAGCAAGGCTCGATTCCAAAATCCCCCGAGTCTTTTCTGATTCTGACTTGTCTCTGATTCTGACTTAGCCTTGGGCGCCTCAACAAACTTGTGATCCTGAGAGGGCGTCCTGCGCCCGACAAAGGACCTGCGCATTTCTTGTCAGTGAGTGACAAGCGAGGTGGAAATTTTGATTTCGACTGCGGCGCATATAATGAAGCAAAAGGAATAGGAAATCGAAGTATGCGCGCATCTTTTCTTTGCCCACTTGGCAACGGCCCTGAGCAAGCCATGAAAATAGAATCATTTACTACTGCCATAACTCCCACCAACATAACCGCCCGAACGCTCCCAACCAAGAAGACAACTCCAGCCAAAACTTCCAACGATGCTCATTGACGCTCATCAACACTTCTGGGTTTATCATTCTCATCAGTATGGATGGATCGATGAATCGATGGCGTCACTGCGCCGCGATTTCCTCCCCACGGATCTCAAGCCTGAACTCGATCGCAGCGGAACTCACGCGTGCGTTGCGGTTCAGGCGCGCCAGTCTCTTGAGGAAACGACATGGCTTCTCAAGTTGGCGGAGCAATCGCCGTTCATTGCCGGCGTGGTTGGGTGGGTTGATCTGCTTTCTGATGACGTGCGCTCACAACTGAAAACCTTTGCCGCGAACCCCAAGCTTGTGGGGATTCGGCATATTGTGCAGAGCGAACCCGACGATCGATTCCTGTTGCGGCCCGATTTTCTGCGAGGCATCGCTACGCTGGAAGAATTCGATCTTGCATACGACATTCTGATTTATCCGAAGCATCTGCCTATAGCGGCCGAGTTCGTGCGGCGATTCCCTCGCCAGCGTTTTGTTTTGGATCACGTGGCCAAACCGCCAATTAAAAGTGGCGGCATTGAATCGTGGGCCGATGGAGTCCGCCAACTCGCGGCGTTTTCTAATGTGTACTGCAAGCTCTCGGGATTGGTTACGGAGGCCGATTGGCAGTACTGGAAGCCGGAAGACATTAGCCCGTATTTGGATGTCGCGTTTGCCGCGTTTGGAACGGATCGGCTCATGGCCGGCTCGGACTGGCCGGTGTGTTTGGTGGCTGCGCCCTACGGACGGACTCTAGATCTGGTGAAAAAGTACTTAGGCCGGCACGATTCCGCGGTACGCGACGCCGTGCTCGGCGGCAACGCGCAACGGTTCTGGCGGCTGGCAGTCTGAGTAAGCAAGCGGACGCTCTGCTTTACAATAGGCCGGGTTGACACTTGCAGGTTTAATCCTTGTGCGCAATGAAGTGCTCAAACTCGATCCGCGGGACAACGTTCTCGTTGTCCTGCAAGACTTACAAGCTGGCACAGCAGTCGTCTTCGAGGGAGAGCAATACACTCTGGCATCGCGCGTTCCCGCGAAACACAAGTTCGCAATTCAGGAGATTCCCGAAGGCGGGGATGTGGTCATGTATGGCGTGCTCGTGGGAAAGACTACCAAGGCTCTGCGACCGGGCGACCTGCTGACCACGGATAACATTCTGCATCAAGCCACCGACTTTCATGATAAGACCGGCGAGTTTAACTGGACGGCGCCGGAGGTTTCGCAATGGAAGCAGCGAAGTTTTTTGGGATTTCATCGTTCCGACGGGCAGGTAGGAACGAGAAATTATTGGCTGGTCGTGCCACTGGTCTTCTGCGAGAACAAGAATATTCATGTTCTAAAGCAGGCGCTGGAAGAAGAGTTAGGCTTTGCCGCGCCGCAGATTTATAGGCGGCAGGTGGCCGAGCTCGCGAGAGTCTACCGGCAAGGGACCCCAGATCCAGTTGGCAATTCCGATTTTTCGGCCGATGGCGCCACTCCGCCCCGCGCTCGCGTCTTCGATAACGTCGATGGAATCAAGTTTCTGCTGCATGAAGGCGGCTGCGGCGGGACGCGCGAAGATTCCAACAACCTGTGCGCGCTGATCGCGGGATATATTCATCATCCCAATGTTGCAGGGGCGACCGTTCTTAGCCTAGGCTGCCAGCACGCGCAGATCGCGATTCTACGCGAACAAATCCGCAAGCGTAATTCCAGCTTCGACAAGCCGCTTATCATTTTGGAGCAGCAAAAAAGCGGCTCCGAAGCTGCCATGCTTTCTGATGCGCTTCGTCGGACTTTTCTCGGCCTGGCCGAAGCCAACAAGGCACGGCGCGCGCCCGCGCCGCTCTCGCATCTGTGCGTGGGTCTGAAATGTGGAGGCTCGGATGGATTTTCCGGCATTTCTGCAAATCCCGCCATCGGCCACACTTCCGATCTTCTCGCCGCGTTGGGTGGAAGATCGATCCTGTCGGAATTCCCCGAGCTGTGTGGCGTGGAACAGGAACTTATCAACCGCAGCGTCACGAAAGAAGTTGGCCGGCGCTTCGGGCAGCTCATGCAGGATTATGCGAGCAGAGCCCGTGCAGTCGGGTCAGGCTTCGAAATGAATCCGTCTCCGGGAAATATGCGCGACGGCCTTTTGACCGACGCAATGAAATCTGCCGGCGCTGCTAAAAAGGGTGGAACGTCTCCAGTCACAGCGGTCCTGGATTACACGGAATACGCAACGACGCCGGGGCTGAACCTGCAATGTACTCCGGGCAATGATGTCGAGTGTGTAACCGCGCAGGTGGGAGCGGGAGCCAGCATCGTGTTGTTCACAACTGGGTTGGGCACACCCACCGGCAATCCCATTGCTCCAGTAGTAAAGCTTTCGACTAATTCCGACCTTGCGCGGCGCATGCACGACATCATTGATATCGATACAGGCACCGTGATCGCTGGCGAGAAGACCATCGAACAAATGGGCGAGGAGATTTTGGATTTTGTGGTCTCTGTCGCCAGTGGTGAGGTTCGCACCAAAGCAGAGGTGAAATCACAGGAAGATTTCATTCCCTGGAAACGAGGCGTGTCGCTCTGACGAGGCAAAACAAGTCTGCGCACGATTTCTCGCTCGACGGCAAGGTCGCCGTGATTACCGGCGGAGGCAGCGGCATTGGGCAAGCTATCGCGCTAGAGTTCGCGGCGCACGGCGCCAGGATCCGGATTCTCGACCTCAGCGAGCAACACGCCGCTGCAACCTGCGAAAAGATTGGCGGTAACGGTGGGGATGCAACAGTTCACGCCTGCGACGTCACAGATCAGACGCAAGTCCGGAGCACGTTCGATGCAATCTTCCGCCGTGAGCGGATTTACATTCTTGTAAATAACGCCGGAGTGTCGCATATAGGAACGGTTGAGAGCACTACCGAGGAGGACTTCGATCGTGTGTTGCGTGTGAATGTGAAAGGCTTTTACAACTGTTTGCACGCCAGCATAGCGCATATGAAAAATAACGGCGGTGGTGTGATTCTCAATATGGCCTCCACGGCGGGATCGTCGGGGCTGGCTGATCGATTCGCGTATTCGACGAGCAAAGGCGCGGTCATCGCCATGACTTACTCTGTGGCTCGCGACTATCTGGCGCATGGCATTCGCTGCAATTGCATCTCTCCGGCAAGGGTCCATACTCCGTTTGTCGATGGCTATCTGGCGAAGAATTATCCCGGACGCGAGCGGGAGATGTTTGAGAAACTTTCCCAATCGCAGCCGATTGGAAGAATGGGAGAGCCGTGGGAAGTGGCGAAGCTCGCGCTGTTTTTGTGCTCGGATGAGGCGTCGTTTATTACCGGCGTCGATTATCCAATTGACGGCGGCTTCGTCAATCTCCGGGGTTGATGAATGGATCTTCAGTTAAAGGACAAAGTGATCGTCGTCACCGGGGGAGCAAAAGGAATCGGTGCGGCCATTGTTCGCGCATGCTCCGCTGAAGGCGCGATTGCAGTCATCGTCGATCGCGACGCCGATGCCGGGAGGGCGTTGCAAAACGATCTGCGACAAGGCGGAACGGCTTGCGGGCTGATTCTCGCCGACCTTTCGGCTCCGGAGACTTGTGCACAAGCCATAGCACAGACTATCGACGATCATGGCAGCATTGACGCGCTTGTAAACAATGCCGGAATCAACGACAAAGTGGGTTTGGAACATGGCAGTCCGCAGGAATACGTAGCTTCTTTAAATCGTAATCTTCTCCATTACTACAACATGGCACACTATGCTCTGCCGCATTTGAAACGATCGCGTGGAACCATCGTCAATGTGAGTTCGAAGACAGCTCTGACGGGACAAGGCGGAACGTCCGGCTACGCCTCATCTAAAGCAGCGATACTCGGCCTCACTCGCGAATGGGCCGCGGAACTGCTTGATTGCGGCATTCGGGTGAATGCAGTTGTTCCCTCTGAAGTGATGACTCCGCTCTATCGGCAATGGCTTGATACGTTCGACGATCCAGAGGCGAAACTTAAGACGATCCTTTCCAAGATTCCGCTGGAAAAACGCATGACCGCTCCCGAAGAGATTGCCGCCACTGTGCTGTTCTTGATTTCTGCGAAATCCTGTCATACGACAGGCCAGTATCTTTTCGTCGATGGTGGTTACGTACACTTGGATCGCGCTCTGACCTAGCGACAGTGAGCAGTACGATTCATCAATGGCAATGAATAACCTCGATTACTCCGCGATGCTTGAAGTGGCCTTGGCCGAAGCCCGCAAAGGGCTTGCTGAAGGCGGCATTCCCATCGGCGCCGCGATTTTCGACGCCGAAGGCAAACTGGTCGGCTCGGGCCACAATCGCCGCGTTCAGAATGACGATCCTTCCCTGCACGGCGAGACCGACGCCTTCCGTAACGCTGGACGCCAGCGCAGTTATCGCAAACTGATCATGGTCACGACGCTGGCTCCGTGTTTTTATTGCAGCGGACTAGTGCGGCAGTTTGGCTTCGGCATGCTGGTGGTCGGAGAGAGCCGCAACTTTCAGGGAGGACTGGATTGGCTGCGCTCGTTCGGAGTCAAGATCGTTGATCTCGACTCGTCCGAATGCGTCTCTTTGCTGAGCGAATACATCCGCAAAAATCCCGACGTCTGGAACGAGGATATTGGGCAGGAATGATCGAAGTGGAGCGCTGCGCTCCTGTCATGCTGCCGCTTGGATTTTGCCAGTGACTTAGAAGTCAAACCGCAACGACATCTGAATCTGCCGCGGGCTGCCTATAGTTTTGTTCACGACACCCAGTCCAGCCGGTGGGTTGTAAAAGCTATTTGAGCCGTTCGAAGGTAGCGGCACCGTGCCCACCACCGGAAATTGATTGTAGAACTCGTTTTGCGATACGTCATCGATCGGGATGTCAAAGCTGGCGGTGTTGGTGAGGTTGAAAATGTCGAGGCTGTACTTCATCGCAACTCGCTCGGTGAGTTGTGTGAGCTTCACGAAGGAAATATCGGCGCGCTTCTGCCAGGCTTGGCGGAAGATGTTGCGCTGGCCATTCGTGAAGTTGGTCTCGTAAAGGTCCCCCGGTGGAATTGCTCCGCCCAAATCTCCAGGCTGGAGCAGCGGCAGGGTAAAGCACGACGATTTCAACGCGGGTGTGCTGGAAGCTCCCGACGCGCCGGTCAGCGCATTCTTGGGAGTGCAGCCGGGAGCGAGCGGAACAATCGGGTTCGTGATGCCATCGTAAACGCTGTAATAGATGCTGCCCACAGCTCCCGTGTAATCGATGATGCTGTATGGTTGGCCGCTTTGAATCACAGTGATTCCCTGAATCGACCAACCATCCGCCATTCTTCCCTTCAGCGAGGTCGCCGAGAAGAATTTCGGAAGTTGATAGACGTAACTGAAGTTGAAGACGTGGGTGCGGTCGAAGTCGGACGATCCGTAGGCCGAGCGCAGATCCAGCGGATTGTTGCCGTTGAAGAACAGGCCCATGCCGCTCTGTTCATCCAGTGAATGCGAATAGGTGTAAGAGAAGCCAACCTGTAAGCCGTGGCTCATGCGCTTTTCGATATGCGTCTGCAGCGCATTGTAGGCGGATACGCCCGCGGCTTTGTAAGTTTCTGATTCCGCCGAATAGCCGATGTAGGGCACACGCAAGTCAACGTTGCCGCCTTCGTAAGTGGCCAGATACGTCCCCTGGTTGTTCGGCAGAGGCTGAAAATTGAAATTTGAATCGACCAGCGTGTAGCCGTAAGTATATTCCTGCGGAAATTTTGAATTTGGATGAATGATGTTGCTGGGGGAGGCAATTCCGGGCTGGTTGAAGGGAATCGGAATGACTCCGTGGCGGCCAAGGTTGCCGACGTATCCGACTTCGATCGCAAGATCGTTTCGCGGCTGCCATTGGATATCGAGCGTGTTGTTGATGGTGTAGGGAAGCTTATTGGCACGGTTGTAAGTGGCGAAGGAAAACAGCTGCGCACCACTCGCAATGGCGGCCTCGTTTGGAAGGTACTGCGTGATGTCGGCGGGATTGCCGCTGGGAGCAGGGCCCAGCACCGGTCCCCACGGATTTGCCAGCGAGTACACCTGGCCAGCGCCAGGATCGGAATTGCAGGTGGGAATGTAGCCAAGATAGAAAGTTTCTGTACCGAGGTTGCAAGCCTGCGCGTTCACATAGGGCGGAGTCTGGTTAACGCCGAACGGGCCGCCGTTGATCACACCTTCCGCGAAGCCGGGTGAAAGATAAGAATAGAGTTCGCCACGGTCGTAGTAGAGCCCGCTGCCAGCGCGGATCACCACTTTGTCGTTGAATTTCTTAGGACTCCATGCGAGACCCAGCCGCGGCGCCAGTCCCCACTGCCTCCCCGTAAGCGTGGTATTGCTGACGCCTTTGGTCGGGAACAGTTTGTTGTTGCCCGCGATGATGAATCCATTCGATGTAATAACGTCGTTCGCGTCGTCATAGGAATAACGTGAAGGATCGAAATTGAAGATGCGGCCGTATTTTTCGGTGAGGCCTCCGTCCCAGTCGAAGCGCAGGCCTGCGGTCAAACTCAAGTTGGAGCGAAACTGAAACTTGTCTTGCACATACGCCCCGGATTGGCCCGCGCGGTAATAGCGGTTGGCATTTCCCTGGAGAAACTTGGTGGTCGTGAAGTCGTCGTTAGTGGTGACGAGACCCTGGATAAATTGAGAGAAGTCCGCAGTCGAAATAATGCCCTGGTTCGTCCGTTCGTCCCGCGTGTTGAGCTGCGTGTAGGCGTAGCTGCCGCCGAAGGTGACGGTGTGCTTGCCATGATTCCAGATGGCATTGGCCGACGGCATGATGCGATTCTGAAAAACTCCGGTGAAAGCTCCCTGCGAAGCTGCACCCTGACCGATAGTCAGAAATTGGAGATTGCTGATGCCTCCGGCGTTGGCAGAACTGTCCAAACCAAGCGGGTCAACTATGGTAATGCCGGGGAAAAACGATGAGCCAAGGGTGTTGATCGCCGGCGTTCCAGTTTGCGAAGCGAATGATTGTGGCGAAAACGGCTGCGCGATAGTGCTGTAAACCTTCTCTCGCAGGATGCCGAGGACTTCCGTCACGCTGAAGTTGGATCGAAGAGTTTGGGTATTGGTGAGCGACGCCACCTGGCTCCCGGCGTCAAGATGTTGAGAAAAGCCCGCAACACTGGAATAAGCGTAGGGCGCGATACTTGGATCGTGCTGGTAATAGTACTTCGCAGAGACCGTGTCCTTCGAGCTCGGGTTCCAATCGAGATTGACCACCGCTTGATCGGAGACAAAGTAGGCGGTGCCGGGAACGATGGCATTCTCGGGAAAGCTTGGCGTAGCAATCTGGCCGTCGTCGTTGGGGATGAGGAACTGCCCGTTGGGCAGCTTGTACTGAAAAAGGGCGACGGCAACGGGATTAAGAGGATTGGTAGGGAGCATTTTGACGAGGCTCGTGCCCCAGTAATTATCTGAAATCTGGGCCAGAGCCGCCGGCGAACGATCGCTGGTTAATCCATGGGGAACAAGCAAGCGCGACAGGCCAATTTCCTGGTCTGAGTCGTGGACATGCTGATAGCTGACATATGCAAAAAGCTTATCTTTGATAAGCGGGGCGCCCAGAGTTCCGCCCGCAGTGTACCGGTGCAACTGCGGGACCTTGTCGTTTGCTGGAATGTTGGGATCCTGCTTGTTGAAAAATGGCGCGGCATTCAGCCAGTCTGTACCGCGATGACCGTAGAACGAGCCATGGATTGTGTTGGTGCCGGAAGCAGTGCTCATGTCGATGTGAGCCCCGCTGGTGCCGCCTTGCTGTGCGTCATACATCGAAGTATTGACGCGAAGTTCCTGCACGGATTCCGGAGCCGGCGTGGGCAAAGCCTGCCCGATGGCCAAATAGACGGAAGCTGTGCTCTGAATTGGAGCGGCGCTGGTACTGGCGGCGTTCGCGACCCCGGTGTTGTTGACGATGCGGGCGGAAGCGACCTGGCTTGTGCTCTTGCCATTGAACAAGTTGCTGGCGTCGACGCCATTGAGCAGAAAACTATTGCTGGTGTCGCGCTGGCCATTGGCCCAGATTGGTTGGTTGCCCAGTCCGCTATTGGCACCGGTGCCGCCGGAAAGTTCGGCGTTGACTCCCGGAGAAAGAATCGCCAGCCCGGTGAAGCTACCCGTTGGCAACGGGACGGCCTGAATTTGCTGATCATCAAGAATATAGCCGTTGGTGGTATCGACCGCGTTCATGAGCGGGTCGGCCTGAACCTCGACGACCGTACCGACCTGGCCGACAGGCAGAACCGCATTGACTGTCGCCGTGCGATCCGCCTGAACTGTGATCGAAGGGATCTTCTGCGTCTCGAAGCCGTCATGGGTGAAGGTGAGCGTGTAGGTGCCGATGGGCAGACTTACGAGGTCGTAGGAGCCATTGGTATTGGTCTTCTGGGAGCGAGTTAACTTGGTCTGATCACCGACGACCGTAACGAGTGTTTCCGGCAGGACACTTCCTGTCTTGTCGGTGACCGTGCCGGTGATACCGCCGAGCGTCTGCTGCGCATGGGCTGCGGACGTAAAAGCAACCGGCATCACTAGGGATGCCGCGACGAGAAGAGCGGCCAGTTCAATTCTCTTTTTCTTAAACGTTAGTTTCTTCGATGTCAGTTTTTTGAGCATCCATACGCGGAGCAACGCTGTGGTCAGCATCAGTGGCCTCGTGCAAATCTGTGAATACACCTGCGCACAACCGCCGGCGGGCAGCAAAAATAAATTGTCTTTTGTTCAACGATTTGTGCGCCCCAAACGATTCCGGCAGAGATGGTATGCTCTGCCGTGCCGCAACGCAAGAATGACTGACCGAATTTACGCGAGTTTTGCGCTCAGGGAAAGCGTTACCTTCAGTTAAAATTTCTTTGGCTTGGATTCGATATTTTTATCGCCCGTCGAAGGGGCAGAGATCTCTTCACCGATTCATAGAACTTTGTAAGACACTACCCCGGGTAGAGAGTCTGTGAGCAGCAGCAACCTGCGAACCCATTATGAGCATGCAAATCCGTTGGATCGGCTGGTTGGTGGCTGTATTCTTTCTCGCCGCAGTATTGCCCATAGAATCGGCGGCGGGAGGACAAGCTCTCACTCCTGCCGCTCTCACGTTGCGCCCCGAACGCACGTCACCTCTTGATCTCGAAGTGAGCGGCGAACTCGCCGGTATTTCGCCCGATAGCGTCCGGTACCTGACTCGCGACGATTTGCTGGCCCTGCCGCAAGTTACGTTCACAGTAAAAAATGACGCCAACTTCAACGGTCCCACGCAGGTCAGCGGAGTGCTGCTGGAAGAATTGATTCGGCAACTGGGGTCTACTCCGAAGTCGGACATGGTAGTGGCGATTTGTGACGATCAATACCGCGCCAATTATCCACCGGCCTATATCGCCGCGCATCAGCCTCTATTGGTGCTGAAGGTCAATGGGCAGCCGCCAGCTGCCTGGCCAAAAGATGTGGAAGGTCACGGCCAGAATATGGGTCCGTACATGATTTCGCATCGTAAATTCCTTCCAAATTTCAAGGTCTCGGCATACGGAGACGAGGCACAGATCCCGTGGGGAGTGGTGCGACTTGAGTTTCGGGATGAGAAGACAGTCTATGGGGTAATCACGCCTCGCGGTCCTAACGCGGCCAATGAAGCAGTGCAACATGGTTACTGGATCGCGCGGCAGAATTGTTTTCGCTGCCATAACAATGGCAAGGAAGGCGGAACGAAGGCAGATCGTCCCTGGCTGGTGCTTTCGGCATGGGCAACGGCGTCACCAGAATACTTTGCTGCTTATGTGCGCAATCCTCAGTCGAAGAATCCGCACGCGCAGATGCCCGGTAATCCTGGCTACAACCAAAAGATCATCGATGCGCTTACTGCATATTTCCAGACCTTCTCGTCTCAGCAGAAACCGTAACTCTGCCAGCGCCAGCTCTCAGTTAAGTGCAGTACTGCCCTTACCGCGCCCACGAAAAGCGAACCACAGCAATCCTGCAGCCAGATATGCGAGATAAATGTAAGGCAATTTTCCGTAAGGGCCTTCTGGCACCGGGTAAAGATTTCCCACCAGCGCAAGCAACATGGCGAGGCCGGCGAGAAAAGGAATGAATTGCATTCCCGGCCGATAGACGCCCTGCTCGCGCAAATATTTCGGCAGCGCAACGCAGACGAGGGCATAGGCAACAATAAAACCGTATGTCGCGAGCGAGCCCAGCCAGCCGTAAACATCCAAGCCGCTGGCGCCACGGGCCGCCAATACCGCGACAGGCAGAACAGCAGCGACGCCGGTGATTACAACCGCGCGGCTGGGCGTCTGGTTGCGAGCATGCGTGGAGCACAGAGATCCGTGAGCGAGTCCATGGTGCGCCATCAGAAGCAGCACGCGAGCCGCGGCTGTAATGCACGCAAGCGTTGCCGCAAACATGCTCACCAACACGCCGATATCGATCAGCAATCCCAACGGCGGCCAGCCTGCGACCCGCGCCAGCACGCGCATCGGCGCGTCGCTCGCGCCCAAGTCTTGGCTCACCATGTGAAAACCCAGAACCTCGGAGTAGGAGCAAATAATGAAAAATGCTCCGGCGAGAATCGCGCTTTGGATCACAGCGCGTGGAATCGTCTTGAGCGGATTACGTGCTTCCGAGCCCAGGGTCGTCGCGCTCTCGAAGCCAACGAAGCTGAACAGAGCCAATACCAAACCCAGACGCAACCCGCTGCCTGTCATTCCATGGAGGTGAAGTTGCTCCGAGTCCCAGTGCCAGCCGTGGCGCACCAGCAACAGGAACACTACGACCGCAATGACCGTAACGGAGGTCGCTTCTATCCAAAGCATCAGCCGCGCAGAGATCTTTACATCGCGGTAGGCAATCCAGATGGAAACGCCAGTGACCAGCAGAGCGAGGAACACCGCCGAATAAGCGTGCCCCGTCGCATCGCGCAGGAGCAAGTTCGCATAGTGATAGAAGCCACCGATCACGCTCGAACCCGTCGTTACGTAGGCAAGTAACAAACTCCATGCGACCGTAGCGGCAAGCCACGGAGGCAGAGTCATGGAAGCGTAGGTGTACAATGAACCGGGCGAAGCCGACTGCCGCGCATAGCGCGCAATACACGTCGCAACGAGCAGCACGGCGACCGTTGCAAGCACATACGCCAGCCAGGTGCCATTGCCTGCCAGCGCGCAGACCAAAGGAATCGTCGCGGCCGGCGAGGAGGTCGGCGCAATTGTGGAGACCGACTGCGCCAGCGTTTCCATGGGAGAGAGAATCCCGCCCCGCAAACCGTAGCCGGTGCTCCGAGATTGCTCTCGTACTAACTGCTCCATGTACCGCCGATCCTTCCGCAAATCAGATTGGGCAGGGATTGTACAACAACGTCGAGATTCGCGATGAAAGGAGAATCTGATCTAAGCGGTGTATTATCGTGCAACACCGTAACGTGCTTCCCGGTGCGGCCACGCGAAGGCATCGTATGAAGTTCGAAAAGCAGTTATTGCTGAGTCTTCCCAAAGTTCTGCTGCACGAGCATTTGGACGGCGTGCTACGGCCGCAAACCGTCATTGATCTCGCCAAAAACGCGGAATACCTGGGACTTCCTACCGCCGACGCCCAAGCTTTAGCGGAATGGTTCCACCGCGGAGCAAATCAGGGCAGTCTGGCGAAATACTTGGAAGGCTTCACGCACACGATCGCCGTAATGCAAACCGAGGAGGCCCTGGAACGCGTGGCGTACGAGCAAGCCGAAGACCTAAGCAAAGACGGCGTGGTGTATTTCGAGACTCGGTTTGCTCCGCTTTTTCACACACGGAAGGGGCTGACTCATCAGCAGGTCGTATCGGCTGTGTTGAAAGGACTGGAACGGGGCCGCAAAGATTTTGGAATCTCTTCGGGCTTGATCATCTGCGCCATGCGCAGCATGGACGTGTCCCTGGAGATGGCGGAGCTGGCCGTTGATTTTCGGGCGCGCGGGGTGGTCGGCTTTGATCTCGCCGGAGAGGAAGGCGGTTATCCGCCGAAGAAACATGTGGCGGCGTTTCACTATATTCAGCGGGAAAACTTCAATATCACGATTCACGCCGGAGAAGGCTATGGGAAGGAATCGATCTGGCAAGCGATTCAATATTGCGGCGCACACCGCATCGGACATGGAACGCGGCTGATCGAGGATATCGCAGTCGTGGACGGCAAAGCAGTAAAGCTCGGCGACCTGGCGCAATACGTTCTCGACAAGCGCATCCCCCTGGAGATTTGCCTTATCAGCAACGTTCACACCGGCGCTACGCCAAGCCTGGCGGAACATCCTTTCAAGATTTTGTATCAGGAGAAATTTCGCGTCACTCTGAACACGGACAATCGCTTGATGAGTAGCACCACCATGACTCGCGAATTTGAAGCCGCAGCCGAGACTTTTGGTCTCTCGATCGAAGACTTCGAGAAAATCACCATCAACGCAATGAAAAGCGCATTTTTGCCCTACGACAAGCGCATTGAGTTCATTTACTCGATCATAAAGCCGGGCTATGCCAGGATTCGCAAGTCGCTGGGGCCTTCAGCTCAACCCAAGACGTAGCAGAAACCTTTGTGAAGTCAGGACGAAAAGCATGAAGAGTGTAATTTGAATAGCTTCCCGGTGGGGCATATGAGACGATCGCTGCCAATTCTGCTCGCGGTCATAGCAGCCTTATCACTTCAATTCATGGCGCAAACAACAGCAACAACTTCCGTCTTCCAGGCAGTTCCTCAACTGCCATATCGTGTGCTGACGGACTTCTTCAAGTTTCCAAAAGAAATGATCCCCGGCGAAGCCTCTGCCGTCGCGGTGAATTCGATGGGCCACATATTTTTATTCCAACGAACAAAGCCCATGCTCGCCGAATATGACAGCAAAGGTAACTTCATTCAAAGTATCGGTGACGGAATCTTTTCTCATCCCCATGGCTTGCGCATAGACGCTGACGACAATCTGTGGACGACGGATGACGGAAGCCATCTTGTGCTCAAGCTGGATCCGTCAGGCAAGGTCTTGCTGGTGCTGGGCCGAATCAATACCGGCGCCGAAGCGAATTGGCTGTTCAACAAGCCGGCAGACGTGGCTTTCGGCAAGAACGGCGAAATTTACGTGGCGGACGGATATGGCAATTCTCGTGTCGTGAAGTTTGATCGCGACGGAAACTACGTTAAGGCTTGGGGAAAATTCGGGACAGGTATTGGGGAATTCAACTTGCCGCACAGCGTTGCTGTCGACAAAGAAGGCCATGTATATGTTGGCGACCGCGAAAACCAGCGCATACAAATTTTTGATGCGGACGGCAATTTCATCAAGCAGTGGACTGGCGTCGGCTATCCGTATGGACTTCTAATTACGCCGGACCAGCATGTTTGGATGACCGATGGAGGATATGACCGGATCGTTGAATTGGATCAGGACGGCAAGATACTTGGCGCCTTTGGCGAACCTGGACATAAGCCGGGACAGTTCGCCTGGGCTCATTTCATGGCGATGGGACCGGATCATGCTATCTATGTCGCCGACGTGTTGAATTGGCGGTTCCAGGTGTTCGCACGCGGCACGTCAACCGGAGAGATGACCAAATACGTTCCTACGGTAAGGATGTTCTGGGACTCAACGCCGAGTTCGGGATGGGCCTCACACCAGACGGCTATTCCATTCAAGTAGCTGGATCGGCTCACTCAGACAGCACTGCCAAGGTTTCCGCGAGCAAAGCGACTGAGAAGCCTGCAACAAAATGTTTGCACCTGTATTTTTCTGCGTTAAATCTGTTGGATGAAATCGAAAGAATACCTTACGAATTTCTGACTCCCAGCTTATACTCCCTTCTCAGCAAAGCGGCTGCGAAAGAGTCCATCTTCACGGATGCGCTCACAGTCTGGGAATGACAGAGGATTCGCAGATGCCTGCCGGTTGCTCGCCGAAAGAAATACATGGACAATCCTTTCATGGCGCGCGCTGTTCAGCTCTCAATTGAAAATGTCCAATCCGGCCGCGGCGGCCCTTTTGGCGCAGTGATCGTCAAAGATGGCGACATCGTTGCCGAAGCCGCGAATCAAGTTACCTTCACCAACGATCCGACGGCGCATGCCGAGGTGCTCGCGCTCCGAGCGGCCTGCGCGAAGCTTGGTGTGTTCGAACTGCCTGATTGCGAAATTTACACCTCCTGCGAGCCGTGCCCCATGTGCCTGGGAGCGATTTATTGGGCCCGGCTGGCACGCATTTTCTTCGCAAATGAAGCCGCAGATGCCGCCAAGATCGGGTTTGATGACTCATTGATTTACAGCGAGATCGCTCGACCGCATACGCAACGCACCATCCCTATGGTGCAGATGATGCGCGAGCAAGCGCTGGCAGGATTTCGCGCCTGGCAGGAAAAATCCGACAAGATCGTTTACTAGTCGAGAGGCAGAGACGAAGATTTGATCGATCGCTACTTCAAACTCGCCGAGAACCAAACTTCTGTCAAACAGGAAATGCTCGGTGGACTCACCACCTTCGTCACGATGGCCTACATCGTGGTCGTAAATCCGCAGATTCTGGCACAGGCAGGAATGCCCGCAGAGGGTGTTGTGTTTGCGACTTGTGTTTCTGCAGCTATCGCCACGCTCGTGATGGGGCTTTATGCCAACTATCCTATTGCCCTGGCGCCCGGGATGTCGCTAAACGCCTACTTCACTTACTCCGTTGTCATGTCCATGCACGTTCCGTGGCGAACGGCGCTGGCAGTGGTCTTCTGTTCAGGTTGCCTCTTCCTGTTGCTCACGGTCACACGTGTTCGCGAGCAGATCGTCAACGGCATACCCGATTGCCTGAAGCATTCAACTGCTGCGGGAATCGGCATGTTCATCGCCTTCGTCGGCCTTCGCAATGCCAAAATCGTGGTCGCCAACCCGGCTACGTTTGTCGGCCTTGGCAACTTTGCCGACAAGGAAGTACAGATCGCCTGCCTGGGACTCGTTATCACTCTGATCCTGATGGCGCGAAAAATTCATGGCGCGATTTTACTTGGTATCCTCGGCACTGCGCTTGTCGGAATTCTTCTCGGTATCACAAGCTGGCCGTCTGCGATTTTTGCGATGCCCCATCCATCCTCCACGTTCCTGCAACTTGATTTCCGGGGATTGAAGCATCTCGGCCTGCTGGAAATTGCCTTCGCTTTCCTGTTCGTGGACCTGTTCGACAACGTGGGCACCCTTGTGGGCGTGTGCGAGCAAGGCGGATTCATTCGCGATGGCAAGATTCCGAGAGTGGGTCGCGTTCTGGTGGCTGATGCTGTAGGAACCATGGTCGGCGCAGTCACGGGAACATCAACCGTGACGAGTTACATTGAAAGTGCCGCAGGCGTTGCTGCCGGAGCGCGCACCGGCCTGAGCAATGTTGCGGTCGCCGCGCTGTTTATGCTGGCAACGTTTTTCTCGCCGCTGGCAGCCGCAATTCCAGGCTATGCCACCGCACCGGCCCTGATCCTGGTGGGCGTGCTAATGTCGGAGTCCATTGCTCTGGTGCAGTGGCGGGACTTCAGCGAGGCCGTTCCCGCATTCATTACTATCCTTGCCACCCCACTCACGTTTAGCATCGCAACCGGCCTCAGCCTCGGTCTGATTTCCTACACAGTCGTAAAGATCGCCGCTGGCAGGATTCGCGAGATCAACATACTGATATGGATTCTCACGATCCTATTCATTCTTCGCTATATATATCTCGCCGCCGCCTAGCGAGCCCTCAGGTGCCTTTACTAAGACTTCTTCTTGGGAACTTTCGCTCCCTTCTTACGCGCTTCCGAAAGTCCAATGGCAATCGCCTGCTTGCGGCTTTTTACGGTTCCGCCCTTGCCACCCTTCCCCGATTTAAGCGTACCCTTTTTTTTCCGGCGCATTGCGCTGGCCACCGTCTTTCCCGCGGCCTTGCCGTACTTGTGTCCGCCTGAACCTTTCTTGGTTGCCATTTGGATCCTCCGGCCCATTAGAGTTTGTCTACATCGATGAGGTTGTGGACCGAATTATGTACAAGCACGGATCGCTATCGCGAAAAGAAAAACATCAACGTTCCAACACCGGCGACCCGTATGGCAACTAAGCTCAATTATGATCTGTGAGAAGTTCCGAATATGGAGGCTTCAAGGATGAACAACAGGTATGGCCAAGTTGGAGGAAGTTTTGTCCGATTATTGCCCGTAGGTCAACTCTGTCTAGCCGCTGCTATGGCGTTGGCCGTCCTCGGAATCGGTTGCGGGGGACACCACTACTATCGCGTTTACGATCCCTATTACACCGATTATCACGTTTGGAATAACGATGAGGTTGTCTACTACAACCAGTGGTCGACAGAGACGCATCGCGATTCCCATCGTGACTTCCGCAAGATTCCTCCCGGCGAACAGAAGGAATACTGGACCTGGCGGCATAACCACGGCGACCGCCACTAAACTGATCGGGGAAATTCCTGCTGGATTTTTACTGGAAGACTTTGCTCAGAACAAGGCAATTGCAGCGTCGGTCGTGGTGACCTTGGCTCCGAGTTGGACCAAGGCCGCCAGGGCTTTGAGGCCGGTCGTTGCATCCATTGTCTCAATGGCATCTTCTACGATGCTCACTCGTTGGCCACGTCTGAGCAGGCCTGTGGCCGCGAGACTCACGCAGTATTCCGTCACCACACCGAAGACAAAGAATTCAGGATTGCCCAATCGTTTAAGGAGAGCTTCGGCGTGACGGCTCTCAAAGATATCCAGAGTCTGCTTTTCCAGCAGAATTTGCTGATACGCAAAGAGATCGTCGGGAATCAAGGCGGACGATTCATTTGGTACGCGGACGATTCTGGAAGTTAGCGCTTCGGGTACGAAATCCGCACCCGGGGTGCCCTTAACGCAGTGCGGTGGGAATATTTTGAACTCCGGGTCATCCGGCACATGGAAGCAGCCGTGGGACACCAGGAATGCGCGATTCCGGCGTGCCACGTCGGTGAGCCGGCGAATGTTGGGTAATAGCTTCTCAGCTCCCGGTACGTAAAGCTTGCCCCCCGGAATCATGAAGTCGGCCTGAGTATCGACTTCCCACAGAATGTATTCTCGCGAGATCATGGCACTCCATAATGCGAGGATCGATTCCTGGCACTGTTGTCCCTTCGCAGATGATAGCTTGATCCACGCCCAATTGCCTCATTGTGGCTTTCACCTTGCCAATCTTCTCGGAGATTTCTCCGATCTGTGTTTTAATCTCGGGCGTCATTCTTTGCACGGCAGCTTTGCACGCTGAACTTGGAGCCACCTGTGTCACATTCACGCCTGTCTCGTTTTTGCATCCGCAGCCTCATTGCATTATCACTTGGCGTCATTGTCGCAGCGCAAACAGCGTCAACAGATCCTCCCGCCGACTTAGACGCTTACGTCGCAAGCGCGATGAAAACGTTCGAAGTACCGGGTTTGGCTCTCGCTATCGTAAAAGACGGAAAGATTCTGGTCGCCAAAGGTTATGGAGTCCGTAAGCTCGGCGATCCCACGTCCGTCGATGAACACACCATGTTCGGCATTGGGTCGAACACAAAAGCGTTTACCACCGCGGCTCTGGCGACACTGGTGGATGCTGGCAAACTTTCGTGGGATGATCCGGTTTACCAGCGACTGCCCGGGTTCGTGATGTATGACCCGTATGTCTCGCACGAAATGACCATCCGCGATCTGCTCACTCACCGCAGTGGAATGGGGCTGGGCGAAGGCGATCTGCTGTTCTGGCCGCAATCCACTTACACGCGGGACGAGATCATTCATAAGCTCCGATTCATGAAGCCCGCATCCAGCTTCCGCAGTCATTACGCGTATGACAATCTGCTGTATATGACGGCTGGACAAATCATTCCCGCAGCCACTGGCACATCGTGGGACGAGTACATTCGGCAGAATATTTTTGTGCCGCTTGGAATGATGAACTCCAATACGACTACCACGGCATTCAAACCCGGAGACGACTACGCATTTCCGCACTCGCGAGTCGACGGCAAACTACAAGTGATTGCGCTGGAAGCACTCGATAACGCAGGTCCGGCGGGATCAATCAACTCGTGCGCGGCGGACATGGCGAAATGGGTGCAACTTCAACTCAATCGTGGCAAGTTCGTCGGTCGCGAAGGACGGCTGTTCAGCGAGGAGCGATCTCGAGAAATGTGGACGCCGCAGACCATCCTGCCGATCGGCAATTACGCTCCGCCGTTGGCGGGACTGAAGCCGAACTTCGCCGACTATGCTCTTGGGTGGGGACTGCGTGATTATCACGGACGCAAATTGGTCGGCCACACCGGCGGAGTCGCGGGATTTGTTTCGCGCGTTATGCTGGTGCCGGAAGAAAATCTCGGCGTAGTTGTGCTGACGAACGCGGAAGAAGACGGCGCATTCGATTCGATCCTTTATCACATCCTCGACCACTACTTCAGTCTTCCGCCGACGGAGTGGATCAGCGCATTCAAATCGGTGAAAGACATGAACGAAAAAGACGCCGCCGAAGCCATGAAAAAAGCGGAGGGCGCCCGCAACGCAAACTCCAAGCCGTCGCTGCCTCTGGAGAAATATGCCGGCATTTACAACGATGCATGGTATGGGCCGATCACCATCCGCATCGAAAATAAAGCTCTGACCATCAGCTTCGATCACACGCCGGGCATGATTGGCGACCTGCAACACTGGCAATACGATACCTTCAAAGCACACTGGCGGCAGCGCACGATCGAAGATGCATTCGTCACGTTCTCGCTCAAACCGGATGGCAATATCGACAGCGCCAGAATGGCGGCGGTTTCTCCACTTGCCGACTTCAGCTTTGACTACCAGGACTTGCTGCTCAAACCCGCCGAGAACAGAAATACTGCCCACTGAAGATTCGCGTGACCGCCAGGGACGCCATTCCGCTAGTCACTGTTGAAGCTGAAATTAAAGCTCGAAGCGGCATCCTGCGCCGCGAACTGGGACTCGGCGACCTTATTCTGGCGCAGGTTCTGATCGTCATGGTGCCTGAGTTCTTCGGCACTGCAGTCAAAGCCGGGCGCTCACACGTCGTGCTGTGGTGTTTGGCGATTGTTTTGTTTTTCATCCCGCAGGCTTTTGTGGTGTCGCACCTGAATCGCCTGATGCCGCTCGAAGGCGGTCTCTACGAGTGGGCACGCCTTGCCTTCAGCGACCGGATTGGATTTCTGGTCGCGTGGAACATGTGGTTGAACGTCACGGTTCAGGTCTCACAGATTGCCTTGGTGACGACAACCTACGTCAGTTACGCCTTCGGGCCACGCGCCGAGGGGATCGCTTCGAATCCGCGGATTCTTCTTGCGGCATCCGTCGGGTTGATTGTTGTGATGATGTCCGTCGCCGGCCTGGGATTGAAAGTCGGCAAATGGATCAGCAACGCGGGCAGCGTCTTCACGGTTCTCACCATCGGAGCGCTGATCGCACTTCCTTATTTCCACGTCTGGCGCGGCAGGCTGGCCGACTATCATCCGCTCGCCGTGGTCAAACCGCCTCTCACTCTTTTCAGCCTTAGCGTTTTCAGCAAGATGACCTTCGGAGCATTATCGGGCTTCGAGTATGTCGCAATTTTTGCCGGGGAGTCGCGCAATCCGCGGCGCAATCTAGCACGGTCGATTCTCTTCACCGCCCCGATCATCGCGCTCTTATACATTCTCGGAACCAGTTCGATTCTGGCATTTGTCTCGCCGGATGCTATCGATGTGATCGGACCAATTCCTCAAGCATTGAGCCGTGGATTCGCAATCTTCGGACCGGCGCGTCCCCTCATCCCACTGGTCATATTGCTTCTGCTCATGAATTACGTGTGCTCGTATACGCTGTATTTTTCGGCCAACACGCGACTGCCCTTGGTTGCTGGATGGGATCACTTGTTGCCGCAGTGGTTCACGCAGCTGCATCCGAAATACCGCACGCCCATCAACTCGATTCTTTTTATGGGCGCAATCGCGCTGGCCGCCAGCGTGGCCGTCCTCATTGGCTCAGGCAATCAGGAAGCATTTGCACTGCTCCAGGTTTGGACCTGGACTTTCTACGGCCTGGCTTACCTGGCGATGTTCGCTATCCCGTTGTTCGCCAGGAAAGAGAAAGGTATCCGGCCGGGCGCGTGGCTGCGCCTCGCCGCTGTCTCAGGATGGTTGGTAACTCTGCTGTTCGTTCTGCTGTCCGTTTTGCCGGTGATCGAGGTCCAGAATAAATTCACGTATTCACTGAAGACCAGTTTGGTAGTGATTGGCGCCAACATTATAGGTTGGGGCGTCTACCGGGCGGGACGGCGAGACGCTGCGCAGATGGCCACGGGAACATCCGCTACTGGCTCCAGCTAACTCTTTGCCCTTACAATTGGAAGTCTACGAGAGGGCACATAAAGTATGACAGCCAGCCATACCGCACCTCCACAAACGGCAGAAGCCGCAACCCCAGCCGTTCCGCTCACAACGGAAGGCTACAGCGTGCTGCACCAGATGATGCGATTCCGTCGCTCCGCATGGCGCGCTCTGCCGCAAACCGAGAGACGGGAAATCACCAAAGAAGCGGAAGGCGTTCTTGGTCCGATGGAAGAGAGCAGCGCCGGGCAGTCGGCACTTTTCTCTCTGATCGGTCACAAGGGTGACTTGATGCTCGTCCACTTTCGCGAATCTTTTGCGGACTTGAATCAGGTCGAGTTGAACTTGGCAAACTTGCGCCTCAGCGATTACCTGGAACCGGCAACTTCTTATCTGTCGGTGATCGAGTTAGGACTCTACGACTCCACGCTGAAGATTTATCAGGAACTTACCGAGCGGGGCATTGAGCCCCACTCCGAACAGTGGAAGGTCGAAATCGAAGGCAAGCTTGCTCGCCATCGCGAAGCTATGCGGCCCCGTCTATTTCCCGCAATCCCGCCTCATCGTTATCTCTGCTTCTATCCCATGGATCGCCGCCGCGGGGAAGAGCAAAACTGGTATACGCTGCCCATTGAAGAGCGAGCCCGACAAATGAGCGAACATGGTCTCGTAGGCCGCCGTTACGCGGGCGAAGTCAAGCAGATCATTACCGGGTCGATTGGCTTTGATGATTGGGAATGGGGTGTCGACCTATTTGCCGACAACCCTCTGGTGTTCAAGAAGCTGATCTACGAAATGCGCTTTGACCACGTGAGCGCTGTCTATGCATTGTTCGGCCAGTTCTACGTAGGTGTGCGTTGCCCGGCATCCGCATTAGGCAAATTGCTCGACGGGGAATTGCCGAAGTAAGTCAGAGCCATACCTGCACCACAGAGTCACAAAGACACAGAGGAACTTTTTTGAAGTTTCGCATTTCTCTCCGTGCCTTCGTGGTGGGTGTAAATCTTCCGGAGAATTTCATGTCAACTTTTGGACTCATCGAATACAAAGACGCCAGCCCCGAAGTGCGCGCGGTCTACGATGACATCATGGCAACACGCAAGACCGACTGGATCAATAATTTCTGGAAGGCTCTGGCGCATGACCCGGCGACGCTGAAGCGCACTTGGGAAGACATCAAACAGATTATGGCGCCGGGAGCTCTCGATCCACTGACGAAGGAAATGATCTATGTCGCCGTGAGCGTGACCAACCAGTGCAACTATTGCATCGCCTCGCACACAGTTTCAGCCCAGAAAAAGGGCATGACCGATGCGATGTTCAAGGAATTGATGTCAGTCGTCGGCATGGCCAACGAAACCAATCGGCTGTCCGCGGGGTATCAGGTGGAGATTGACGAGCAGTTCAAGAAGTGAAAAGTCGGACTTCAGACGTCGGACCTCGCACTGCGTTTTGGTCACTTGCGGCGACGAACAGAAGTTGAGGTCCGAGGTCTGAAGGCTGAAGTCCGGGTTTTGAACTTGAATTCGTGCGTCTTCATATCCACGCGTCGCCCGCGAAACCGCACGCCTTCAGCTTCCAACCGGAACCGCTGCTCAATCGCCGAATCGCCGCGCAGTTTGATCTCTCCGCCTACACCCAGCACGCGCTGCCAGGGCAGGCCGAAACCATTCCGCAAAATGGCAGCTACCTGACGCGCAGCGTCCGGAAAACCCGCCGCCCGTGCCACCGCTCCGTAGGTCGAGACTTTGCCTCGCGGAATCGCGCGAATCGTCTTCTCAACGCGAAGGCGAATCTCCCCCAGCCCGCTCAACTATGCGGCTGCCTTGCGAAACGATTCGATGGCCTCGCCTTCGGAATTGTGAACGTCGAATACGGTCAGCAGCTTTGTGACTTGCAGTAGATCGCCTACTCGCTTGGTCAAACTCACCAGCTTGATGCTGCTTCCTGCATTGCTGGCCGTGGTGTGCAGCGCAACCAGCGTGCCCAGTCCGCCGGAATCGATGTAGTTGACTTCGCCCAGGTTGAGAATGATGCGCTTGTTCTCAGGCACAGCTTTCTTCACTTGCTCGCGCAGCAGCGAAGACTCTTCGCCAAACACGATCCGCCCACTGCATTCCATTACTAAGACCCCATCCACATTCTTGCTTGCGATTTTCAGTTGCATGAATTCTCCTTTGAAGCAGCCGCAATCAAACCCACAGCGACCCGCACGACCGCACGTATCGTTGACCGACAAGCGTATCGCTTGCGCCTCGGTTTTAGCAAGCCTCCAAGCTCCCAGAGCCCTTTTGACACCTGCGCTGTCTCTCCAAGTGGCTCGTCACTCAGAAAAGTCCGACAGACCGCACGCGCTATTATAGGGAATACTATGTTTAGCGGTACTGCCGGTAAGGATGATCGCCCGACATTGATTGCCATCTCGGCGCTTGCGTGTGTTCTTCAGGATGTTCTCCACGAAGGCCTGGGTCACGGAGTAACAGCGTGGCTCAGCGGAGCTAAGCGCATGACCATTAGTACAGTCGCTATGCAGTCTGATATCGATACGCGCTGGATCTCGGCGAATGGCACGCTGGTCAACCTTGTTTTCGCGGCGATCTTCTGGCTTCTCCTGCTCAGGCCGCAGCGCTATCGGCCCACGACTCGTTACTTTCTCGTGCTGGCGATGGCGGGCAATCTCTTCACCGGGACCGGTTATTTTTTCTTTTCCGGCGTTAGCAACTTTGGCGACTGGGCGGCTGTGATCAGCGGGTTGCACCCGCATTGGATGTGGCAGCTCGGACTCGTAGCGATGGGTGTCGCTTCTTACTATGCATCGATGCTGTTAGTGGCCGCCAAGTTGAAGCAGTTTCATGGCGAGGATACTGGTTCGCACAGGCTGCGTAGGCTATGCTGGACTCCTTACTTTACCGACGGAGTTCTGGCCGGACTTGGGGGTTTGCTGAATCCGGCGGGATTGTTCTATGTGATCGCGTCGGCGCTGCCTTCGACTCTAGGCGCAAATGCCGGCTTGCTGAGCTTGCCCAGCTTGATGCGCAGACGGCGCAACACCGGCGAAGAGCGGGTTGGAGCAATAGAGCGAAGCCCCGTTTGGATTGCTACCGCGGCCGTGGTCAGTCTGATATTCATTTTCGTTGTTGGCCGCGGGCTCACGTGGACGCGATGAGATTCCCGCTTTTTCGAATCGCCGGTTGGCTATTCGGCGGGACTCGAAGCTTCAGAGGAAAATGCCGCAAGCTCATTAGGCGCTGGCGGATTATGGACGGGATCCGCGTGTGCGAACGGCCGCGACCACAGTTGATTGCACCAGTGCATCGCGAATTCCTGCGCCAGTTTCTCAAGCGCAAACTTGCGGCGGACGGAACGAGCATCCTCGTTGACGACCTGTAAGTGCCCAAGCTCATGGAGAAAAATGTCATAAAGCATGAATCGACGAATGGCAAGCGCAGGCCATTTCTTGCCTCGCCGTGCTCCGAATTCCTCAGGCCTCTGCCCCATTCTCAACGCTTGGGTGAGGCTCATCCGCGGCGGCTGAGCGCACAATGCGATGTCACGGCGCCCGAGATTGACATATCCGAAAACGCGCGCCCCACGGCTCCGATCATTGAAATGCACCGTGCGCAAACGCTGCCATACTTCGACCGGAAGCCGGTCGAGTACGACGCGCACGTCCGCCTCATTCACATAGTGAACGCGGTCAGCGCCAGGAGGTGAGATGGAGAACTTGACGTAGCCGGCCATTTTTCGTCGCCCCTATATCAAAGATTTATCTTAAAGCTCAGCAGTGGTCCGAGACTGGGTTGACCGCCAGCTCCAGACCTCCTTCGAACCGGCGGGCCGTCCTTTCTTCCCATCACGTATAATCGAAGTTTCTTCCTCATGAGCTACACCGTCCTGGCGCGCAAATACCGTCCGCAGAAGTTCTCCGAGGTCATCGGACAAGAGCACGTTACCCGCACTCTGCAGAACGCCATCGAACAGGGTCGCACGGCCCACGGCTATATCTTCAGCGGGCATCGCGGAATCGGCAAGACCACCGTCGCGCGCATTCTGGCGGCGGCGCTGAATTGCCGCTCGCAGGATCATCCGGTGCCGGAGCCCTGTGGCGTTTGCGAATCGTGTACTGAAATTCGCGCGGGAAATGCCGTTGACGTGATCGAAATCGACGCCGCCACCAACCGTGGTATCGACGAAATTCGCGAACTGCGCGAGGCTGCCCGCTACCGCCCGGCCCGTGACCGCTTCAAAATCTACATCCTCGACGAAGCTCATCAAATCACCGATGCGGCTTTCAATGCCCTGCTCAAGACTTTGGAAGAGCCGCCCGATCACATCGTCTTCATGCTGGCGACCACGCAGCCGGAGGATATTCCGCAGACCATTCGCTCGCGCTGCCAGCATTTCAGTTTTCGTGCGGTCAAGTTCGACGACATCGTCGGCCAGCTCCGCGATCTAGTCACCCGCGAACAAATCGCCGCCGATGACGACGCCCTCGCCCTGCTCGCCGAAGCCGGCGACGGCTCCATGCGCGATGCGCTTTCCATCCTCGATCAGGCCATCGCTTCGTCCAGCGGAGGGATCACTGCGGACTCGGTAAGAAATCTGGTTGGCGCCGCGCCCGCACACATTCTCGAAGAAGTCATGCAGGCCGTTTCCCGCAGCGCCAGCGATGAAGTGCTGCGACAAGTGGATCATCTGATTGGCGAGGGACACAGCCCCGTACATTTCGCGCGCCAGTTAGTGCGCTTTCTGCGCAATGCCGCAGTCGCCAAAATTGCCGGCAAAGATTCCTCCCTGCTGCAAATTTCCAGCGAAGAGCGCGAGCGCGTCGCTCGCGTGGCCGAATTGTTCGGCGAAGAAGATCTCACGCGCCACCTGCAAATCATGCTGCGCACGCATGGCGAACTGGGATACAAGCAGGAACAGCGATTTCATCTCGAACTCGGCCTGCTCAAGATGGCGCACGCGCAACGCCTGCTTCCTATCGAGCAACTACTCAGCGAGGTAGCCGCATCTTTGCCTGTTGCCACAGCCGGAGCGCCTCGCACTACGGCACGACCGTCGATTGTCGGTGGAACATCGGAAGTTCACCGTACTGAACCCACGTCAGCGGCCCGCCCAAATTACGTTTCGCCGTTCGCCGCCGATTCCGCGCGCAAAGGCAATCCCCGCCAGGAATCCGCCGATACGACTTCGGTCATCGGGCCGCGCATCGTCGCGGCATCCAGTGCCTCTCAACACGTCATCTTGGGCGCGGCTGCTCCCGCAACTCTTCTCGAAAGCGCACCGAAACCGGAGACGATTCCAAAACGCGAAACCGCTCCGCCGGAGAGCGCACCGTCGCCGCGTCAGGAGACCACTCCCGCCTCGCTGCCGGTGCAACAGCCAACCATTCCCTCACCCGCGCCGTCGATGGAGCGTTTGCAAAGCGCCGTCCTGCAAGCTCTCTCTGATGGCAACCAGCGCATCCTCGTCTCGATGCTCGAGGCCGGCGAGTGGAGCGCGTTAGCGAACGAAGTCGTCATCAAAGTTGCGGAGTCACAAACAGTCATTGACATGTCGCTTAGCCCGGAAGCCAAGCGTCTGGCGATCGCATCCGCCAGCGGAGCTTTGGGTCGAGCGGTCAAGCTGAAAATTGTTCCCGGAGCAGTCGCTCTACCTCGGGATGGAAGCGGCGATAAAAGCAACGGCTCAACGACTCCAGGTCCGAAGATTGGCGGCAGAAGCCGAGCCGAGCAGGATCCCATAGTTCAACGCATGAGAGAAACATTCGGAGCGGAGATTAGGACAGTGATCGATTACAGGGATAAAAGATAAGGGTTTAAAGGTTGAATTTTGAATCATTGAAACCTTGGAACTCTAAAACATTGAAACATTCATTTTATGAACAACTTCAATCTGCAAGAACTAATGTCAAAGGCTAAGTCGCAGTACGAGACGCTGCAGAAGAAAATGCAGGAGACGGTGGTCGAAGCCTCATCCGGCGGCGGAACTGTGACTGCGAAAATGGATGGCCGAAAGCAACTGCTCAGCCTGCACATCGATCCAGAAGCCGTAAAATCGGGCGACGTCGAGATGCTGCAAGATCTGGTGCTAGCCGCGGTGAACGAAGCGGCACGCAAAATTGATGGCGCAATGCAATCGAGTCTCGGCGGTATGCTGGGAGGCATGGGCCTTCCTGGACTCTGAGGTTCTGATCGTCGCTACAAAATCTTGTCATTCTGAGCGAAGCGAAGGACCTATGCAGTCTGTCGGCACGAAAGAAATTGCATAGGCTTTTCGCTTCGTCCAGAATGACAATCCATTCGAACGGATTGATTCATGTCGAAATTCGCGGAGCCAATGTCGCGCCTGATTGACGAACTAAAAAAGCTGCCAGGCGTCGGCGCGAAAAGCGCGCAACGGCTGGCTTTTCACATTTTGCGCTCAAGTGACGACGACGCAGAAGCCCTGGCAACAGCCGTGCGTGACGTTAAAGCCAATCTGCGACTGTGCTCCGTGTGCAATAACATCACCGACGTGGATCCATGCGTATACTGCACCAGCCCAACGCGCAACCAACGTCTGGTCTGCGTGGTCGAAGAACCTACAAATATTTCCTCCATCGAAAAGACCAAGCATTACAACGGAGCTTTCCATGTACTGCACGGCGCGATCTCTCCTCTGCACGGAATTGGTCCGGAGCAATTGCGCATTTCAAACCTCATCACCCGGGTCGACGCCGGCAACGTCGATGAAGTCATTCTCGCCACGAATCCCACCGTCGAAGGCGAAGCCACCGCGACTTATCTCTCGCAGCAACTCAAGCGCGCTGGAGTAAAAGTCACACGGATCGCCATGGGCATCCCAGTGGGCAGCGACATTGAATATACCGATGAGATCACCATGTTGAAGGCGATGGAAGGGCGCCGAGAATTATGAGATTCACTGTCGCGCGCGAATCTTGCCTTGGCCAAGCTTGCGTTAGCTTAGCGTGGAAACTTCTGGCTCGAGAAATACATTGATTTCTTCTTCTGCGGTCGTCAGCCCCTCTGGCAAGCTGCCACGGTTGTATTCCGCCATACGGTTTTTCCACTTGAGGAAGTCGGTAATACTCTGGGGCTCGATGCGGACTTCCACTCGGCGCAGACTAGCCAGCAGTAAGTTCATCTCATAGCGAAGACCGGTGGCGCTGCGCAGATTCCTGGCTGACGGATGGATTGTCTCAATGTTACGACCGTGGATTTCAAGCAGTCCCCATCCCACCGGCAATTCGTTGCCGCGCAGAAGAGTAGCGGGCGTCAGATAAAAACGTTCGCAGCCCACTCCGCGCTCCGGTTTTGAACGAAATGGCTTGGCTCGATCCGCGAGAAAATCGGCGCGCGTGACTTTGCACTCGACCAGCACGGAATGGTTGGTGCGTTTCCACCCGATGGCGTCGGGCATTTCGCCGCTGATGCAGGCCTGCTCCGAGAGCACCATGCCGCAGCGGTAGGAGCGCAGCCAGCGAACAGCTTTTTCAACTAGTTGGGCGTGAGTCATGGACACTTAAGTTTTAGCCCGAGATACCGAGGTACGGAAGTGACTGGATGGTTGCGCGTGGCACGCTTGTGTCTGGACTGATCATTTGTGCTGCCGTAACTCGACCGGGATCTCCGCATTGCTCGACGGCAGCATCTTGTTCTTCATGTATCTCAAAGATATCTCGTGGTGTGCGGCGTTGGTTTGAATTGTAGTGCGAACTCATGTGAGTGCCGGCGCAATCGCCTACACCGGGGTCACCGTCTTTCGTGGAGGATTGAAGAATGGCAGCTTGGACACCTTTACGTTGGCTTTCAGGCGGATTGCTTCGATAGTGATTTCCATCTGCAATTGCGTTCCCAGCTTTGAATGCTCGGTTTCGATACTGGCCAAGGCGATCAGCTTTTTCAGAATTGGCGACCAGCTTGTGGTGGTCGCTTTGCCGATTTGTTTTTCTCGCGAATAAATTGGGACTGCCACGCGCGATGCTGCGCTGGGAGCGGCGGGGGTTAAGCCGTAACGTTCGTAGAGAGCTTCCACATCCGTCCAATCGACTTCGAGGCCAACGAGTTGGCGGGGCACTCCGTTCTTCGTATCTTGTTCCAGTGCGCGCTTGCCGATGAAATTTTCTTTTTCCAGATGGACCATCTTGGCGAAGCCCAACTCGTAAGGAGAGTATTTCTGCGAAGCGATCAGGGCTTTCTTGGAGCTGGTGTAGTCGACTTCGATGAGGAGCAATCCCGCTTCGACGCGGGCTACGTCTAGCGCCAACATTCCGGCAGCGTGCAGATCGAACTGCTTGCCTTTTTCGGCGAGCGCGTCCCAGACTTTGACGGCGTCATTCTTTGCCCCATCACCACAGGGAACCCAGATTTCATAGCCGAGATCGCCGGTGTAGCCGGTGCGGGAGATATCGACGGGAACGCCGGCGATTTTGCCTTGGGTCACGCGGAAATATTTTAAGTTTGCGATATCGGCGTCGGCAACGGTCTTTAGCAGCTTGGCGGAAGTTGGGCCTTGCAGGGCGAGAGCCGCGAGCTTTTCGGAGATGTCTTCGATCTGAACGTTCAAGTTGAGGCCGTTCTGCCGGAACCAGCGCAGGCTGGGATCGGCGGCGGTCCAGCGATAGACGTTTTCTTCAAGGCGAGAGATGGTGCCATCGTCGATGACTTTGCCTTGCTCGTCGCACCAGCAGCAATAAATCACCTGGCCGACTTTGACTTTGTTGATGTCGCGAGTGATCACGCGGTTGACCAGCTTGGTCGCGTCTTTGCCGGTGATGCGGTATTTGTAGAGTGGAGAAATATCGATGAGCGCGGCGGCGTTGCGAATGGCGTTGTATTCGTGCTCGTGGTGAACTTCGTAGACGCTGACCGTGTAATAGCCGCTCCACTCACGGTAGTTGAGGCTTTGACAGAGCGGGAAAGTGCGTTCGTGAAATGCGGTTCCGATGGGCAAGAGTGTGGCCTCGATTAGATTTGTGCCGAAGCCGGATTATATGCAGGCGTGGGTGAGGCGGCAAGACGAGTGTCGAGCTTCGCTCGACGGACGGCCGAGGGCGGCTGTCCCACAAAGGCATCTTATGGGCTAAAGCCCTGCGTCATCCGATCCTTTTGCGGCACGACTAAAGTCGTGCCCTTCCCTATCCTGATTGCGCCATTCGCTGATCTGTTCGACCGCGTGCGCGAGAGAAGAGACGATGCGATCGGGGCGAGTGTTGCCGAATCTCTCTTTGGCTTTGTCGAGGTCGCCAGCGAAGCCCCATATGCCGGCGATAATTTTAGTTTCCGGCAGGTGCATGCGGATGCGCTGGCATAGTGCGCTGGCTTGCGCGAAGGCGAACGGAGGAAGAGCGGAGATGCAGACGACGTCCTGGGGTTCGGGAGTGAGCTGCGTCAAAATCTCTTCAAAGGGCGAATCAAACGGCAGCGAGAGGACGCCGTGACCAGACCTCTGCAGCAATTGGGCGAGCATGGAAGAAGTAATTTCGTCGGCTTGATCATTTGCTGCCAGGCAGAAGATGCGGACGGCGGAGGGCGCGGGTTCGGCCTGGACAGAAGGCAGGTCGGGCTGTGCGGAGGAGATCCAACGCGAGATGAGCTTTCTCGGTTTCGATGATGCTTCTTCGGGGCGGTAGACAGCCAGCTCGGAGATGATTTCGCTGACGCTGAGGAAGAGAAATGATTCGCGGGTTTCGTTCAATGCGCCTTTGTGGCGATCCTGCTCGGCCAGTGTGAGCGCGGGGATCAGAACCTGGTCATAGAGGCTTATCAGTGGGTGAGACTTGAGAAATGTAGTGGCGATGGTGCGGGCGTCATCCTGATCGAGGGCGAGCAGACGCTGGTAGAACTGGGCCTCGATTGATAGAGCCGTTTCATCGCCCAGCAGCACGTGAAGGAACGACATGCGAGGGACATAACGGCCCAGCACGATCACACAAACTGTAAGAGGAACGGCCAGGATTAGACCAGCCCATCCCCAAAGCATAGTCCAGAAGACCGTAGTCACCAGGAGAGCAAGAGAAGAGATGCCGGTGTGCGCGCCGTAAAGCCAGGGCTCGACGACGTTTGCGGCGATCAACTCAAGCAGCGCAAACAAGAGAACGACCAGAAGCGGCGATCCCCAGCCGTTGAACACCGCGAGAGCCAGCAGTAGAGGGAAACCCGTAGCCGCGAGGGCTCCTGCATAGGGCACGATGCGGAGAACACCCGCGATCACTCCCCAGAGAATCGCGTTCGGAACGCCTATAAAGAACAGGCCAACACCGAAGCAAACGCCATAGCAGGCATTTACAAGGAACTGCATGACAAGATAGCGGCTGATGCGATGCGCCGCGTCATCGAGCGCCAGTGTCATGGCGTGTAGCTGCGCCACGCCTGCGAGGCGGAGAAAACGGTCGCGCAAATCTTCCTGCTTAATGAGGATGAAGACGGTGAAGATCAGCACCATGCCTGCTGTTCCGATGGGCTGAAGAAACGGACCTACCACCTGGCGAAGGTATTGCAAGCCGCTTGATGGCGAAGCAATTACCTGAACAGGCAATGGGGCCTGAAGCGCAGGTTGACCTTTGGAAACTGCCCGAGAGGCCTCGGGAGAAGCAGGATTGGCCTCCGGCTCGGAAAGCTCGCGGCCAATTTCCTGCACGCTTTCGGTGGCTCGCTCGAGAGCATTGCTGGGCGCGGCGTGGAGAGCCTCGAGCTTGTTGTGAATATTCAGCCGATACTGAGGAAGGTTGTTTGCGACTTGCAGCAATTGCCTGGCGACGACCCAACTCAGGCCACCCAGGACGGCGATGCAAATCAGCGTGGCCAGCGCAACCGCAGGAACACGGCTCAGTCGGAGCTTTTGCAGCCACATCACCAGAGGTGTGAGCAGAAAGTTCAGAGTCAGGGCAAGGGCGAGCGGGATAAGAACGGCACGGGCGAAATACAGAATAAGAACGACGCCCGCCATAATCAGCAGCGGGTTCAGGGTCGACGAATTCTGTTGGGCGCGGGCCATATGCTTTGACAAGATACTCTAAACCCTGTGGTCTTGTTCAGTCGTGGCCGTCCGCGCTCGGCGATCAGGTGCGATGGAGGGCTTGCTGACCCAATTCTGATTGTGAAAACGTTCGCCCAATTTGTGCAGACAAAACTACGCACCCTCGTCTAGAATAGCGGTTCAACTCTAAGTTCCTCATGCGACCCATCTTGCCATCGTTGTGCGGTATTCTCCGAAGCTGGACTGTGCTTCCTGCCGGGCTCTAAGTCATCGAGAACGAATCTTTTTCTTCCCGCAGCGGCGCGACAAATCCCACCGTGGAGATTTCGTGACGTGAATCCGTCCCGGCACTGAGTGCGCCTGCTACAATCCGTGCGAATCTGGCAGACGCTGAAACTTGAAGGCAACTATGAGTTCCAACGGAACGAAATACGACGTGATCGTTATTGGCGGCGGCCACAACGGGTTGGTCAACGCCGCTTATCTGGCGCGCGCGGGGAAAAAAGTGCTGGTGCTCGAACGACGTCACATCGTAGGCGGAGCGGCGGTGACGGAGGAGATTTTTCCCGGGTTCAAGTTTTCGGTTTGTTCTTATGTTGTCTCTCTTCTGCGGCCTGAAATTATTCGCGATCTGGATCTTCCTCGCCACGGTTTAGAAATCCTTCCCCTCGATGGAACGTTTACGCCCATGCCAAGCGGCGATTATCTGTGGCGGGTGAACGATCATGGCAAGACGCATCGCGAAATCGCGCGGCACTCGCGCGTGGACGCCGAGGCCTACGACGAATTCGGCAAAGCGATGCAGGCGATGTGCCGCTTTGTGAAGCCAATTTTGAGTATGGTGCCGCCCGATCCGGCCACGCTCGATCCGCGCGAACTGATGAAACTGTTGTTCATCGGCAAGCGCTTTCAGGGCATGACGAGCGAGGACAAATATAACCAGGTCCAGCTCATGACGATGAGCGCCATTGATTTTCTGGATCAATGGTTTGAAACCGATGTGCTCAAGGCGACGATGTCGGCGTCAGGAATTATCGGAACATTTTTGGGAGTGCGATCGCCGGGCACGGCGTATGTGTTGCTGCACCACTACATGGGCGAGATTGATGGCGCATTTCGCGCATGGGGATTCGCGCGCGGAGGCACAGGCGCGATTTCCAATGCGATTGCCGACGCGGCAGTGGAAGCGGGCGTTGAAATTCGGACTCAAGCGGGGATCGCCAAGATTCTGGTGAAGGACGGCAAGGCTAAAGGTGTGGTGTTGGCCAATGGCGATGAGATTTATGCGGACTTGGTTTCGTCTAGCGTCGACCCGCGGCTGACGTTTAACAAGTTTATCGACGCCGAGCATCTGCCCGGCGAATTTCTCGAAGACGTCAATCGCTTCAAGTATCGCGGATCGTCGGGCAAGGTGAATCTCGCGCTGGATGCGCTGCCGGATTTCAAATGCATGCCCGGGCCGGGGGCGCACCTGCGCGGAGCGATTTCGTGTTCGCCCTCGGTCGAATATATGGAGCGGGCGTATGACGACGCGAAGTACGGGAATTTTTCGCAGCGGCCGTATATCGACATGGTGATTCCTTCGCTCACCGACCCGTCGGTGGCGCCGCCGGGGAAGCATGTGATGTCGTGCTTTGTCCAATACGCGCCTTACAAGCTGCGTCCGGGATTGAACTGGGATGATCAGAAAGAAGCGTTTGGCGACAACGTGATCAACACGATTGCCGAATATGCGCCGAACATTAAAAACATTATTGTGGGCCGGCAGGTGGTGACGCCGCTCGATCTGGAGCGCGAATTTGGGTTGAGCGAAGGCAATATTTTTCAGGGCGAGCTTTCGCTGGAGCAGCTTTTCTTTTTGCGTCCGGTGGCAGGGTGGGCGCGGTTTCGCACGCCGATTAAAAATCTTTATATGTGCGGATCGGCGACGCATCCGGGCGGGGGAATCATGGGCGCGCCGGGAAGATTGGCGGCGCTGGAAATCTTGAAGGATATTGGCGGGTAAGACGAAATCCTTTAAACGCAGAGACCGCAAGGATCGCAGAGTTCAACATGGCTGATAAACGAGATGTCGTTATCGTGGGAGGCGGGCACAACGGCCTAGTGGCGGCCTTCTATCTGGCCAAGGCGGGATTTAAACCGCTGGTGCTCGAACGCCGCGAACAGGTTGGCGGTGCGGCTGTCACCGACGAATTTCATCCCGGCTTTCGCTGTTCGACGCTGTCGCATTCAGCCGGCCCGATTCGTCCGGATGTTGTGCGCGACCTGCAATTGCAGAAGCATGGGTTGCGGTTCATCGAGTCGAATGTTGCGGTGACCGCTCTGACGCCGGACGACCGCGCGCTTTCTTTGTATCAGGACACTAACAGGTCGGTGGAAGCAATTTCCGCCTTCTCGGCGAGGGACGCGGCGAAATATCCGGAGTTCGCGCAGTCATTGGGAAAAATGGGAAAGGTCATTGCCGAGGCGCTGGCGACGCCTCCTCCAGACATCGATCATCCGAGCGGCGGCGATTTGTGGAGCATGCTCAAGACCGGGCGCGCCATGCGCAACATGGGCAAGAGAGATATGTACCGGTTGCTGCGCTGGGGACCGATGGCGGTCGCCGATTTGGTGGCGGAATACTTTGAGACGGAATTGTTGCGTGCGGTGGTCGCGGCGCGTGGAGTATTTGGAACTTTTCTTGGACCGTGGTCAGCAGGCAGCAGTCTGGTGTTGCTGATTCGCGCGGCAGGAGACGCGCATCCCGCAGGGTCGGGATTCTTCGCTGCTGGCGGAATGGGTGCGGTGACCCAAGCGATGGCTTCGGCGGCAAAGGCTGCTGGCGCGGAGATTCGCAGTGGGGCAGAGGTCATCGAGATTCGCGTGAAAGATGGCGCGGCGACGGGGGTGGTTCTTTCGACGGGCGAAGAGATCGACGCCAAGGCCGTTGTTTCGAATTGCGATCCGAAACGGACGCTGCTCAAGCTAACGGATCCGCTGCATTTGTCTCCGGATTTCGCGCAGAAGCTGCAGCATTATCGCGGCAATGGCACGGTGGCGAAGGTGAATCTGGCGCTTTCCGGGCTGCCAACTTTCAAGGCATTGAAAAACGGAAATGCTGAAGCACTCAAGGGACGCATTCACATCGGGGACGAGATCGATTATCTGGAACGCGCGTTCGATGCGGCGAAATACGGGAACTTCTCGCCGCATCCTTACCTTGAGATTGCGATTCCGTCGCTGACCGATCCCACTCTTTGCCCCGAGGGCAAGCATGTGATGTCGATCTACATGCAATATGCTCCGTACAAACTAAAGGGCGATTGGGAGAGCCAGCGCAAAGCGTTGGGTCAGACCGTGGTGCAGACGCTGGCGGAGTACGCTCCGAATTTGCCGGAGATGATTCTGACGCACCAGATCATCACGCCGCAGGATCTGGAAGACGTGTATGGAATGACCGGTGGCCAGATTTTTCACGGCGACCTCGCGCTCGATCAGTTCTTCACCATGCGTCCGCTGCTGGATTGGGCGCGCTATTGCACGCCGATCAAGAATCTTTATCTTTGCGGGAGCGGAACACATCCGGGGGCGGGGCTGACCGGCGGTTCGGGAGCGAATGCGGCGAGGGAGATTGTGAAAGAGTTGAAGAAGTAGCGCCGGCGTCCGGCTGGCACACGGGCCGCCGAGACGGCGGCGCTACCATGAAGAACTCCGCCATCCTACTGGTCAGTTGTCCCGATGCCAAAGGCGAGGTCGCGTCCATCGCCGATTTCGTCTACCGGCATGGTGGCAACATTCTTCACGCGGATGAGCATGCGGACGAAGAGTCCGGCCTGTTCCTGATGCGCGTGGAGTTCGATCCAAAAGACTTCGACATCGATTTGTCCCAGAAAGACCTTGCCGACTTCGGCAGGCATTTCTCTCCAGTAGCCAAAAAGTTCCAGATGAACTGGCGGCTGGCGCAATCGTCGCAGCGTCAGCGCATGATCGTTTTCGTTTCCAGGTACGATCACTGCCTGGTCGATCTGCTGTACCGGCATCAGAGCGGCGAACTGGCTTGCGACATTCCGTTGATTATTTCCAATCATGCCGACAATCAGGCGGTCGCGGATTTTTACAAAGTTCCTTACGCCGTAGTGTCCGTCACGAAAGAGAACAAGCTGCAGGCAGAGGCGAAAGTTCAGTCTTTGATCGATGAGCACCGGCCAGACTGTATGGTGCTGGCCCGCTACATGCAGATTCTGTCGAATGAGTTCGTGAACAAATATCCGCAGCGGATTATCAACATTCACCATTCGTTCTTGCCGGCGTTCGTGGGCGCGCGTCCTTATCACCAGGCATTCGAGCGCGGAGTCAAACTGATTGGCGCAACCAGTCATTACGTCACTGAGGTTCTCGACGATGGGCCGATCATTGAGCAGGACGTGGTGCGCGTCTCACACCGTGACACGGTCGAAGATCTGATTCGCAAAGGGCGCGATCTGGAAAAAGTGGTGCTGTCGCGCGCGGTGCGCTGGCACGTGGAAAACCGCGTGCTGGTCTACGGAAACAAGACCGTCGTTTTCTGATCCGTTTGTCTCTCTTTTCCTCTTCCCTTCTCTCCGCGCAACAGTTCATGTACTTCCGCGAACCGGTTCATTCTGGTACGAGTTCCATTCCGCTAGTAACTTGCGAGGGTGGTGACTTTGGTCTTTACTGGAACAAATCGCGACCACCAAGACGGGAGCATATTGTCTCGGGAGCATCGTTTGTCCGAAGATCTAAAATTTGAACTGGCGATTCTGGCGACCGTGCAGGGCTTTTATCAGAAGCTCATGCGCGACTCCCTGGGCGGCGACGTTCCTATTCCGGCCGGCCTAGATGAAAATTCTCTGCGGCAGACTGAAGGCGAGTTGCCGGACACGCTTTCGCGCATGTATCGCTGGCTGCACCTGCTGGATATGGCGATCACACCGGCGATGGTGCGGCATGCGCTCACGCCGGAGACCGATTCTGAAGTGGCCGAGGCGCTGTTGCGATATTTTGTCCGGCGGCGCGAACCGAGCGATGTGAATCGCGACAAGACGGATTTGATTGCGACTTTTCTGTACCGGCATCCGCGGGTTCAGGGACAGTGGGAGCAGCGCGGATATGGGCTGGACGGATCGTTGCCGCTTTCGCCGTTTGAGATTGCGCTGATTGAAATTCTCGCCGACACCGACGTGCCTTCTTTGGCGGAAGAGCATGTGCAGTTGCTGCGGCGCTTCGATCCGCTGCGGGAAGAGGTCCTGAAGTTTCGCGATTTCAATTCGTTGATTGATTCGGGAGTCATCCTCCGCGTGCGCGAGTTGAAGCAGTGGCTGGATTCATCGTTCTATCATCCGGGGGTTCTGGCGACGGTGGCGGCTTACAATGCGGCGTTTGGCGCGCGCTTTGACGAACTGTTCACGAAGGCGCTGGGAGAGATCAAGCAATTCGGGCAGGCCCTCGAAGAAATGGGCGGCAGCATTTTGAGTACGGTGGACGGAGTGGAAGTCACGGTGGAGCACGTGGCAGCGATCGAGCAGACTGAAATGTTGCGTGCCGATTATGGCACGGCTCAGGAAAAATTCCGGCGCGTGTCGCGGCTTAAGAAGGAGTTGGACCGGCGGCCGCCCATTCGAAAGTCGCTGCTCACGCCTCCGGCGGCGCGTCCGGTTCATGCTTCGAGCGGTGCTGCGGCCGCGGCAAAGGCCGCGAAAGTTACTTCCGATGCGCCTACATTTCAGCGGCCGGTGGTTACCGCGCAACAAATTTCGGCGGAAGAAGGCAAACTGCGGCGCGTGGAAGAATCGATTCGCGTGTTCGTCCGAGTCGCCGACCCGAAGTACCGGCAGGTTGTGCCCATGCGCTTCTTTAACCTGACTCTCAGCACCGCCGAAGCGGAAGCCTATAACGCCGCGTTTCTGGAAGAGACCAGTCTGCGTGCGGACGTGGCACGAACTCTGATCCGGTTGGTGTCGATTTTGGCTCGACTCAGTACCGAGCTTGAAGAGTTGAAGCGTAGTCAGAGCATGCCGTCTGTGTGGAAGCTGCACGCGGATGCGTTGGTTGCCTTGATGGATATGGCAAACAGCACGAGCGAAGACGCAGGAGACGTGGCGGCAACCGCGCAGCTAGGCGGATTCGCGGCCTTCGCGGCGACGATTCATGAATCAGCAACGAAGCTGCGAGTGCGGCTGGATATTGCCGTGGGCGCGCTCGCGCACGCGGGCTGAGCTGAGCGGGGCATAAAGTTTATTCCAAATCAAACATCCCACTTCTCGCAAAAGACGCGAGAAATGGGACACCCAATGTTTCATTCCTACGGCGCCAGCAATTATTCCGAAGTTATGCCTATCGTTTTGAGCCACGTCTCGACTAACTGAGGCCATGCCGTGATTGGAAAGTTCGTGCGGCGCAGGCCGAAAGCGTGACCGCCGTGCGCGTAGAGGTGCATCTCTGCGGGAACTTTGGCTTTCTTCAAGGCGGCGTAGTAGACCAATGAGTTTTCTACGTGGTCGACGGGGTCATCCTCCGCTTGCAGCAAAAATGTGGGCGGCGTTTGAGAAGTAACGGGAATGTACGGATTCAACTCAAGATGCTTCTGGGTATTCTCCATCATATGTCCGGGATAGAGAGCGACCGCAAAATCTGGGCGGCAGCTTTCTTTGTCGGCCGCGTCGACCGGCGGGTACACACGCTTCTGAAAGTGCGTGCTGATCGCGGCCACCAGGTGTCCACCGGCAGAGAAGCCGAGCACGCCGATTTTGTGCGGATCGATGCGCCACTCGGCGGAGTGAAAGCGGACGAGGCCCAGCGCCCTCTGCGCATCTTCCAGCGCCATCGGTGATTTGGGATAGGGGCCCGACCTTGGAAACAGTCCATCGCCGGGAACGCGATACTTCAACAGCACACACGTGATTCCTTTGGACGTCAGCCAGTCGCAGACCTCTGTGCCTTCGAGGTCGATGGCGAGAATCCAGTAGCCTCCGCCGGGAAAGACGACCACCGCAGCGCCAGTATTTTTTCCTGTTGGCGAATAGACCGTCATCGTAGGACGCGAAACTTTGCCGATATAGACCCACGGTTTGCCGGCTACCAACTCCTTCGTTTCCGTCTTCGTCTCGTCTTCCGGGCCCGCGACTGGCTGTGTATCCGGCACCGCTCCGGGCCAGATCAGTACTTGGGTATGTCCCGGGAATGGATGCCAGGCGGGGGTTTGCGGGGTCGGGCGGCCGAGCGCAAAGACGATACAGAGAGTAACAGTCCAAGGCTTCATCACAGTCCTCGCGATCAAGCGAGGCGACATTTTATCAATCCGAGCGCAATTTGCGGAGACGTATTCCGCTCTCTTAGGAATGCGAATCTAGATTGTTACCGAGGGCGGGAGTCTGCGGCGGGGACGTAATCGAAAGCCTACTTCTCGCAAAGATCGGCGAGAAGTGGGACACGCGGTTTCCGCGACCCCTCTGGGTGCCATGGCAGAACTTCCTGAGACTTCGTAGGAACTGACGGCCGTGCAGGGATCCTTCGACTGCGTAACTGCCTCGCTTCGCGAGGCAGTTACTCCGCTCAGGATGACAAAACTTGCGGGCACGTGACTCTGGCTGGCAACTAGTCGGTAACCGCCTTGTCCGTAATCTCCAATCCTTTGTCGATGATCGCAAATGCTTCCCGCAACTGCTGCTCATTGATGCAGAGTGGGGGGTTGGTAAAGAAAGTGTTCCAGCGGACGAGCGTGTAGAGGCCTTGTTCGCGGAAGAAGCGTCCGAGAGCGGCCATTTCGTCGGAGGTACCGTTGAATGGGGCCATGGGTTGTCGGGTTTTGCGGTTGCGGATGAGTTCAAAGATGCCGAAGAGGCCGATATTGCGGTAGTCGCCGACTGACGGGTGTTTCGACTGCATCTCTTTGCCGAGCTGCTTCATGAGCGCGCCCATCTTCTTTGTGTTGTCGATGAGGTTGTCTTCTTCGTAGACGCGGATTGTCGCCAATGCAGCGGCGCATCCCATCGGATGGCTGTTGTAGGTGAGGCCGCCGAAGAAAACTTTATCCTGAAAATGTTGCGCGATGTGATGGCGCATGCCCACCGCACCCAGCGGAAGATAGCTGGAAGTTAGGCCTTTGGCCATGCAGAGGAGGTCGGGGACAACCTTCCAGTGATCGACGGCGAACCATTCGCCGGTGCGGCCGAAGCCGGCCATGACTTCGTCGGCGATCATGAGGATGCCGTATTTGTCGCAGAGTTTGCGCACGCCCTGGAGGTAGCCATCGGGCGGAATGAGGATGCCGTTGGTGCCGACCACGGTTTCAAGGATGAACGCGGCAAAGGTATGTGAGCCTTCGAGCTGGATGGTTTCCTCGATCATGGCGAGAGAAGTTTCGGCGGAGTCCCAGCCGCGCTCGATGCCGTGGTAGGGGTCGAGGACGTGGACGACGCCGGGGATGCCGGGCTCGGCGGCCCAGCGACGCGGGTCTCCGGTGAGTGTGATGCTGCCGCCGGTTGCGCCGTGATAAGAGCGATAGCGGGCGAGGATTTTGTGGCGGCCGGTAAAGAAGCGGGCAATCTTGATAGCGTTTTCCGTGGCTTCTGCGCCGCCATTGGTGAAGAAGAACGTGTCGATGTCGCCGGGGGTGATTTGGGCGAGCTTGGCGCCGAGCCGGGCGCGGGGCTCGGTGGCCATGAAGGGGTTGGCGTAGCACAACGTCTCGGCTTGCTCCTTGATGGCGTTGATGACGCGCTGGTCGCCGTGTCCGATGTTGACGGACATGAGCTGGGAGTTGAAGTCGATGAAGCGCTTGCCTTCGGGCGTCCAGAAGTGGATGCCTTTGGCGCGGGCCACGGGAATGGGATCGACTTTGGATTGCGCGGACCATTCGTAGAGAGTGTGTTTTTTGCAGAGGTCGACGATTTCTTTCCCGGACATCGTAGGGGTAGCGAGAGTTGTAGTCATGGGATCCTTTAAACCTTTGCCACTGATTTTCACGGATTTCACGGATCAAAAGCAAAGAACTATCGGCGTAAATCCGTGAAATCCGTGGCTAGAATTTTCTACTATGTTCTTTGGCCCAGCGTTCGACGACTACTTTTTTGTCGGTGTAGAACTCGATGGCGTCGCGGCCCTGGCCGTGGAGATCGCCGAAGAAACTGTTTTTCCATCCGCTGAAGGAGAAGTAGGCCATAGGCGCGGCTACGCCGATGTTGATGCCGATGTTGCCAGCCGGCGCTTCGTAACGGAAGCGGCGCGCTGCGGAGCCGCTTGAGGTGAAGAGCGACGCCTGATTGCCGTAGGCGCTGCGTTCGAGGACGGCGAGGGCGTCGTCCATGTTGTCGGCGTGGACGAGGCTGAGGACGGGGCCGAAGATTTCTGTGTCGGCGAGGTCGCTGGTTTTAGGAACGTCGTCGAGGATGGTGGGTTTGACGAAGTTGCCGGACTCGTAGCGCGGGATTTTGGAGTTGCGTCCGTCGAGCAGAACTTTTGCGCCTTGCTTTTCGCCGAGGCCGATGAGCGATTCGACGCGTTCTTTACTTTGCGGCGTGATGACGGGCCCCATCTGCACGCCGTCTTCGAGACCGTTGCCGACTTTGAGTTTGGAGGCGGCGTCGGCGATGGAGTCGCGGAAAGTTTTTTGCGCTTCCCCGATTGTGATTGCTACCGAAACGGCGAGGCAGCGTTGGCCGGCGCAGCCGAAGGCGCTGTCGCTGATGATTTGCGTGGCCATGGGCATGTCCGCGTCGGGAAGGACGACGACGTGATTTTTCGCTCCGCCCTGGCACTGGCAGCGTTTGCCTTGCTCACCGCTGCGGGCGTAGATGTAACGCGCTACGGGAGTGGAGCCGACGAAGCTGATGGCGCGGACTTTGGGGTGGTCGATTAACGCATCGACGACGGCTTTGCCGCCGTTGATGAGGCTGACGACGCCTTTGGGTAATCCCGTTTTTTCGAGAAGCTCGTAGACATAGTGCATGGTAAGCGGCACGCGCTCGCTGGGCTTAAGGATGAAGGTGTTGCCGGTGGCGATGGCGTAGGGCAAGTACCAGAAGGCGATCATGCCGGGAAAGTTGAAGGGCACGATGGCGGCGGTGACGCCGAGGGGCTGACGGATCATCATTTCGTCGATGCCGCGAGCCACATCTTCGAGGTTGTAGCCTTGCATCATCATGGGAATGCCGCAGGCGACTTCGACGTTTTCAATCGCCCGGCGCATTTCGGCTTTGGCTTCGGTGAAGGTCTTGCCGTTTTCCTGCGTGATGATGCGGGCGATGTCATCGAGGTGATCTTCAAGCAGCATTTTTAGTTTGAAGAGCGGCTGGATGCGGTCTTCGGGCGGAGTGCGGCGCCATTCAGGGAAGGCGGCAGCAGCGGTTTCGACGGCTTGGTTGACTTCGGCGGCGTCGGCCATCGGGACTTGGGCGAGGACTTCTCCGGTGGCGGGGTTGATTACATCGCGCCATTCGGTTGCTGGGGAGTCGGTCCAGCGGCCGTTGATGAAGTTGGTGAGGCGGAGAGCGGGAGGGGCGGCGATGGTGGTCATGGGGTACCTCAGTATGGCTTAAGAGTGTCTATCTTCATCTCAGATATTTTGACATCAATTTCTTTATGGGGCGTATTTCTCAATCACAAAAAAATTCTCTGTGAAATGATCCGATATTTTGATTGCAAGTTCACGCAAAGATTTATTCATTCCCACGGCGTCTCTCATGGAGAGCGAGACTGTGTCGCCGTGAGCGATAGCGTTTCTAATTTGTCGAGTCTTGTGGTATGCCTCAATCTCGGCATCCGAGAGTTCCAGACGTAGAGCATCGACAAGCACAGAGGGTATCTCCCATGCCTTCATCTTCTTAACCTTAGCTATGAAGTTTTTCAATCCGAAAGGGCCAAAGAGCTCCCCAGGAAAGCGAAACCCCTCACCTGCGAGTTTTCGAGCATAGCTGCGGTACCTATCGCGCCAACTTGCTTTTTCGGAATCCTGCAGTTTGCGTTTCAGCTTCGCAATATGCGGAGGATTTGGGGCCATGAATTGCTTAGCTCTGCTCTCATTCCTAGAAAGAAAATTTTCTGGGCCCCCGTGGAACTCGATCATCTCATCAATGATGTCGGACACAAACGCTTCGAAGAAGCTGAAGTGAGTCAGCAATAGGTACGAAGCCAGCCTTTGTTCATAGGTCGCCTCTGTTTGTAACAGATCGTCCGCGGTGCTCCTGCTACTCTTATGGAAGAAATCGGGCTTTGGCAAAGGGGTGCTCGTCCCGGATTTCATCGTCTCCAATTCAGTTCGCAATACGGGGACTGCGTACGCGACGAGTACTGCAAAATCTAGGAGAGCTTCCGATTGACCTTTGAATCGGGTATAGGATTCCGTTGGCCGAACTGGCATCTCGTCCTCCCTCAGCGTTAGGTGTTACATCTCCCGCTCCAATCTCGACACCAACTGCGCGAGCGCGCCTTTCTTATCGGCGACTGCAGCAAGCGCGGATTCCAGCACATCCAGGCCTTCGTCGATCTGCGCATCCGGCGCGACCAGCGGGACCAAAATGCGGATTACGTTGCTGTAGGAGCCGGCGGTGATTGTGATCAGGCCGTGCTCGTAGCAGTATTGCGTGATTTGTTTCGTTTCGTCCGTTGCTGGAATCTTTGTTTCCTGCGATTGAACTAACTCGATCGCTTGCATGCCGCCTAGGCCGCGGATGTCGCCGATGATGGACCAGCGAGTTTGCCATTCGCGGGCGCGGCGCTGGAAGCGGGCACCTAACTCATTCGCGCGTACAAGCAAGTTTTCTTTTTCGAATAAATCTAAAACTGCTAACGCTGCCGCGCAGGAGAGCGGGTTGCCGGCGAACGTTCCGCCTAGGCCGCCGGGGCCAGGGGCATCCATGATTTCGGCGCGGCCGGTGATGGCGGCCAGCGGCAGGCCTCCGCCGAGGGATTTTGCGGTAACGATGATGTCTGGCTCGATGCCATAGTGCTCGCTGGCGAACATGGTGCCGGTGCGGCCGAAGCCGGATTGGACTTCGTCGGCGATGAAGAGGATGTTGTATTTGTGGCAGAGGTCGATGAGGACTTTGAAGTAATCGGGCGGCGGGGCGATGAAGCCGCCTTCACCCATGACTGGCTCGGCAATGACTGCGGCGACTTCTTCGTTGGCGACTACGCGCTTGAATGTGTCTTCGAGATGGCGGGCGCAGAAGAGATCGCACGATGGATATTTCAGGTTGTAGGAGCAGCGATAGCAGTAGGCGAACGGGACGCGGTAGACCTCGCCGGGGAATGGCGCGAATCCGGCTTTGTAAGGATGAGTTTTGCTGGTGAGGGCGAGGGCCATCATAGTGCGGCCGTGAAAGGCGTCTTCAAAAGCGATGATGCCAGGGCGCTTGGTGTAGGCGCGGGCAATCTTGACGGCGTTCTCGACGGCCTCTGCGCCGGTGTTGACGAAGAAAGTTTTCTTCGCGAATTTTCCGGGAGTGACTTTGTTCATGCGCTCGGCGAGGGTCACGTAGTTTTCGTACGGCGTCACCTGCACGCACATGTGAAGGAATTTATCGAACTGCTTTTGGATGGCTTCGAGGACGGGTTGCCGGCGATGGCCGGCGTTGGCGCAGCCGATGCCTCCGGCGAAGTCGATGTAGCGGTTGCCGTCGACGTCTTCGAGCCAGGCGTCCTCGGCCTTGGCGACGTAGATGGGCGTGCCGTGAGAGAGGCCGCGGGGGACGGCTTGGGCGCGGCGGGCGCTTAATGCGCGGGAGTTGGGACCGGGGATTGGGGTGTTGATACGGATTGTGCTCATGATCAGATTCTCGTGAGAATGCCCTGCGGCAGCTGTTGCGCTGTCGAAGGAACAGCAGGTCCTTCGACTGCGGTTGTGCTTCGCTATCGCGAAGCACAATCCTCGCTCAGGATGACAAGGGTTTTGGATGCGCACTCATCATTCTTGACTACTTCTCTCTGGCCACCTTAACTACTGCTTTCTGGCCACTGTTTTTTAGTACCAGCCGATTGGGGCTTCGTTCAGGTTGATGTGGACTTGCTTCGTCTCCAGATATTCTTCGATGCCCCAGGGGCCGAGTTCGCGGCCGAAGCCGGATTGTTTGTAGCCTCCCCACGGAGCTTCGACGTAAGTGGGTTGCATGTGATTGACCCAGACGATTCCGGCGCGCAGTTTTTTCACGGCGCGCATGGCTTTGTAGATGTCGCGAGTCCAGACGGCGGCGGCCAGACCGTAGGGGGAATCGTTCGCGATTTTCAACGCGTCGGCTTCGTCTTCGAAGGGAATCACGGCGGCGACGGGACCGAAGATTTCTTCACGCGCAATGCGGGCGGAATTTGTCACGTCATAGAAAATCGTGGGCTGGACATAGAAGCCTTTGGCGAAGTTTTTGGGGCGGCCGCCGCCAGAAGCTAGCTTCGCTTCTCTCTTGCCGATTTCGAGATATGAATTGACTCGGTCGTATTGTTCTTTGCTGACCAGCGGACCCATTTTTGTTTCGCGTTCGAGGGGCGGGCCGAGTTTAATCTTTTTTGCTTTCTCGGCCATCGCTTCGACGAAATTTTTGTAGATCGTCTTTTGCACCAGGATGCGGCTGCCGGCGGAGCAGACTTCGCCTTGATTGATGAAAACGCCGAAGAGTGCGCCGTCGATTGCGGCTTCGAAGTCGGCGTCGGCGAAAAAGATGTTGGGCGACTTGCCGCCGAGTTCGAGAGTGACGCGCTTCACCGTGTCGGCGGCTTGCTTGACGATGATCTTGCCGACTGCGGCGCTGCCGGTGAAAGCGATCTTGTTGACGTCGGGATGCTGGACGAGCGGCGCACCGCAGGTTTCCCCGAAGCCGGTGACGATATTGACAACGCCTGGCGTAAGGCCGCAATCGGTGAAGTAGTTGGCCACTTCCAGAGCGGTGAGCGGAGTTTGTTCAGCGGGCTTGAGGACGCACGTACATCCGGCGGCGATGGCGGGCGCGAGCTTCCACGCGGCCATTAATAGAGGATAGTTCCAAGGGATGATTTGTCCCGCGATGCCAACGGGTTCTTTCAGCGTAAGCGACATTGCGTTGTCGGGGACGGGATTGACGTAGCCGACGACTTTCGTGGCCATGCCACCGTAGTATTCGAAGCAGGTGGCCGCGTCGGTGATGTCGTATTCGGCTTCGACGATGGGCTTGCCGGTGTTGCGGCACTCGAGTTCGGCAAGCTCGGGCAAGTTGGCGCGAATTTTTTCGGCGAGGCGGAAGAGGACGCGGCCGCGTTCCTGAGCTGTGGTGCTTCCCCAGGGGCCTTCTTCGAAGGCAGCTTTCGCAGCGCCGACGGCGCGGTTGACGTCTTCCGGCCCGGCATCGGGGACTTGGGCGATTATTTCTTCGGTGGAAGGGTCGTAGACGGGGAAGGTTTTCCCGGAATGGCTCGCGGTCCATTCGCCGTTGATGAACATCTGGTAGGTCTTTACTCCTGTTGTGACTCCGCCGGGCATCTGGTTTTCTCCTGCTGAGCTCAGGGCCTAAAGGCCCGGATGTTGTGTTGTCACAGTGGCACGACTGAAGTCGTTCCCTTGCTAATCGGTTGAGGCGTCTTCAGGCGGCTGTAAACGAAGAAAAAGAAAGCTGCCAGGCCGATGAAAAATGCGGTGCCGCCGAACATCCACAATTCGTAGGACCACAGCGAGGTGATCTGCTGGGCTGGAAAAAATACCAGCGCGATGCCGAGGATTGTCGTCAGGAAGCCACTGGCCCCGGCTATGAACATCGTGACGCGTCCATATCGGCCGCGAGGAACACGCTCCGTTACCGCGAATTTCAGGAGCGATGCGAACACATAGACGAAGGGGACAAGATTTAGAACCACGGCCAGAGACAGAAGCTTTTGAAATGTTTCCTGAACACCGGCTCCGGCGAAATTCAGAATCACGAGCACGGCGGAGACGATGCCCTGCACGATTAACGCCGTGTAGGGCGTAGCAAAGCGCGGATGAATGTTTCCCAGCCACGACGGCATGTAGGAATCGAGTCCGGCGACGAAGGGAATGCGGGCACAACCGCCAATCCACGCCGAACCGATGCCTGCGATCGCAAGACTCAGCATGAAGGCGAAAGGAATCGAAATCCAGCTTACGCCGACCCGAGCGGACATTGCGGTGACGGCCTGCACCACTCCTTGCAGGACGTTGACATTCTTGCCGATCGAAACCAGCAAAGTAAGCGTAGCCGCCACATAGAGAGTGCCGGAGATTACGCCGCCCCAGGCGACGGCTCCGGGAAGTGTGCGGGCAGGATCTTGAATTTCGTCACCCATCACGGAGGCGAGTTCGAGGCCGATCAGACCAAAGCAGATGACGCCGAAGGAATTCAGGACGAAGCGAGGGTTGGCGGGAATCTTGAAGTCGGTGGCGGAGATGGCGATGCCGAAGCGCGAACAGATCGCAACACCAAGGCCGATGAGTACCGCGGCAGCGATGAAAGTGCCAATGGCGCCGGCATTGTTGATCCACTTGCCGACTCCGAGACCGAGAATGTTGAGCAGGGTAAGCATCGCGAGTAGCGTGAGGGAAACGGACGAAGCGAAGTACTTATTGTCGACCAATCCATGATGGCTTGGACCGAGGACGTAGACGGAGACGCCGACGAAATAGAGCATGATCGTCGGCACGTAGAGCATGTTGTTGGTCCAGTAGCACCAGCCGGAGAGAAATCCGTGAAAGTCGCCGAAGACTTCTTTGGCCCAGAGATAGACGCCTCCTTCGCCGGGATAACGGTGGGCGAGTTCGATGACGGCGATGCCTTGGGGAAAGAAGAAAAGGATGAGGGAGATGATCCAGAGCCAGATGGTGACGCCGCCGTTGGCGGCAATTGACGGGACGACGTTGAGGTTGAAGACGGCAACGACGAACAGAAGGACCAGGTCGCGGCGTCCGAGTGCGCGGATGAGTTTGGTGTGGACGGGTTGGGCGGTGGTGGACAAGGCCTTTTTTGGCGGTCGCAAACAGCAGATTCCTCACCCGGGCTTCGTCCGCGTTCGGAATGACAGAGTTTTATTTTTAGTGCCTACATCTTCACTGCTACACAACGAATCTTGTCGATTCATGTAAGGGCGGACGAATGCGTCCGCCCCTACGCAATCTAATGCGCTACGGCGACTGGCTCGGCGCGTTCTTGTTGGGCTTTCGCGAGCGATACGGCTATGTCGTCGAAAGCGGATAGATGCTTATCGATATCGGCATCGGTGTGTTGAACCGAGATTGTCCACTGTTCGTCCCACCAGTAGGGTTGGGGCATCACGCCGCGGTTGACCATGGCGAACCAGTAGTGACGCCAGAGGTCGATGTCGATGGTGGTCCAGTCGCGGTAGTTGCGAATCTCTTTGGGATAGAACATCAGCGCGCCATTGGCTCCGGCATCGGCAATGTAGGCTTGCAAGCCGACTTTCGCGATGGTCTTGCGATAACCGGCGGCGAGTTTTTTGCCGAGTTTGTCGACGTGAGCGTAATTATCGTGGGTGAGGACTTCGCGGAACGTCGCGAGGCCCGCGGCCATCGAGACCGGATTCGTGTTGTACGTGCCGCCGTGGAAGACCTTGTGTTGCGAGATCAAGTCCATCACGGATTTGCTGGCACCGAAGGCGGCGAGCGGAAAGCCTCCGCCGATCGACTTGGCGAGGCAGATGATGTCGGGGTGAACGTTGAAATATTCGGAAGCTCCGCCCCAGCAGAGCTTCGCGCCGGTTTTCACTTCGTCGAAGATCAGGAGCGCGCCGTATTTTGTGGCCATATCACGAAGACCTTTAAGAAAGCCGGGCTGCGGCATGCAAAGGCCGACATTCATCAGGATGGGTTCGAGAATGATGGCGGCGATCTCTCCGGCATTTTTTTTGAAGCGGCGCTCGACGGTGGCAAGGTCGTTGAAAGTTGCGATCTTCACGTTCTCAATCGCATTTTTCGGTACGCCCAAACCACCGGGAACTGGCGTGGGATTGTCGATGTCGCCGAAGTCTGGCGCGTGAGGCTTTACGCTGACCAGAGCGCTGTCGTGCAAGCCGTGATACGCGCCTTCGAACTTGATGATTTTGTCGCGGCCGGTGGCGGCGCGGGCCAGGCGAACAGCGTGCATAGTGGCTTCGGTGCCGCTATTGCCGAAGCGGCACATCTCGACGGGAAAGCGAGTGCAGATTTCTTCGGCGAGTTCCCATTCCATGTCGTGCGGCATGCCGAACATGGTTCCGGTGCTGAGCCGTTTCTCAACCGCCTTCATGACCGCTGGATGGCAGTGTCCGGCCATGAGCGCGCCGAAGGTGAGGTTGTGATCGATATATTCGTTGCCATCGAGATCGCGGAACTTGCTGCCGCTGCCCTCTTTGACGAAGATCGGCCAGGGATCGTAGGCGCGATAGTTGCTGGCAACGCCCAGAGGAATGCGTTTGAGATTTTTCTTGTGCGCCTCGGCGGATTTGGGCGTGCGGCGCTCGAAGACCGTGAGTTCTTTCTTCAAGTCGGGGTACATCGGATTCTCCGGGATGCCGGCCGCTGGCTGATTTGGCAGAGGCCATTAGATTGCCCGAACGGCGCGCCCGTCCGGGGGATGGTGCTTTTATTTTACGCTTACTGCTTGGCGATGAATGTTACCCTGAGCGGCGAACCCGCTCTCCTGTTCAAGTTGGATCTGTTTGCATTTCACTAGAAAAAGAACTTTAGCGCGAACTGCACCAAACGGGGGTCGCCAGCCGACGTGATCTTGCCGAATGCCGTCGGTCCATCGGAAAAACCTCCATCCGGGTTGGAGTAGTTCGTGTGATTAAAGATATTAAAAATTTCGGCGCGGAACTGCAGGTACTTCGTCTCGCTCAACGAGATTTTCTTATGAACGGAAAAATCAAAGTCGATCAGCCCAGGACCGCAGCAAATTGTGCGCTGCGTACCGTTATTGAAGCTACCGAGCGGCGGGTCTTGAAAGTCGTTCGGGTTGAACCAGTATCCGGGGGTGGACAGCCCGAGATTGGTGTACGTCTTCCGGGGATCCAGTTTCTGGAACGGCGCCACTAGACTTGGCGCCTCGGTTCCCAGGAAGAACAGGCTATTGATCAACTCGTTGTCGTCCTCGGTATTCAGGCGAATGGGAAATCCACTCTGAAATTGGGTGATACCGGAGACTTCCCAATCGTTAAGCACGCGGCCGGCGAAGCCTTTGTAGTTGGTAGTGGGCAACTCCCAGTCGTAGCTGATGACGAAACGCTGCTTTGAGTTGAACAGCGAGAGAGCGCGGCTGGCGCCGAAGTTAAACGGGTTCAGCGTTTCTTCAAACGTCGAGCCATCGTCGATCGATTTGCTTAAGGTGTAAGCGGCCTGGAACTGTAGCCCGTGAGAGAACCGCTTTTGCAGCATCATTTCCAGCGCGTTGTAAGAAGAGCTGGCGATAGTGTCTTCGGCAAAAATGTCGGTGAACACGGGAACGGCGTCCACGGGGCAACCAGTACCGGTATATGGGTTGCAGTTGGGCGAAGAATAAGGGCGAAGGCCAACCAGATTCAGTCCGTTGGGGGCAACGGAACCGATCGATGCGCCTGCCGGGATGACGGCGGGACCGTTCGGGCCATAGGGGACATGAAACCCGCCGGGCGGCGCCGTGGCCGTCGCAGGAATAAGAAACTGTTCGTCTTCCCCGGTGGGCGCGCAAGTCCCCGCTCCCAACACCGTATTGATATCGAGACAAGTTTGCGGATTGGAGGGATTGATGTCGTGCGAAGCTAGCAAACGATGGCCCTGCGATCCGACATAGCCAATCTGGAGCATGGTGCTGGCGCTCAACTCACGCTGGATGGTGAGGTTGTATTGGCTGGTGTACTGGGCGCGCAGGTGCGGCTGGAATTCACCAAAAAGAAGAATAGGGCGAAACAGGGACAAATCCGTGGGCTGCCCTTTGGTGGGCGTGATAATGCCGCCGAAGGGATTAGGAGTTTGAAAGTCCGCCTGGTTTACATAAGGAGTGTTGAAAAAGACATCCGAGAGCGAAGAACTGCCACCGAAAGGAGGCTCAGCGCCGAACTGGGCAAGAACCAGTTCTTCGATCGGATTGTAGAACAGGCCCCAGCCAGTGCGAATGCTGGTCTTACCATTTCCGCCGAACAGTTTCCCAAGAATGCCTTCGGTGAAATTGGGACTGTACGCCAAACCAACGCGCGGCGCGAAGGCTTTGTAATAGGTGGAGGTCATTCCGGCGGGAACGCCTTTATCGCCCGGGACGACCAAACCGGTGGGTTCGGAACCGGTGTTGGCACAGGTGGGATTCGCGACGCCAAGACCTTCCCAGTAGGACGTGCTGTTCGTGATTCCGCACGGATAGACGGTGGAATTTTGTCCGGGCCGGAAGGTCTCGACATGCCCGCTGATGTCGGTTGGCGGCGGACTGAATTCCCAGCGCAGACCGTAGTTGAGAGTTAAGTTCGGCCTGACCTTCCAGCTATCCTGGACGAAGGGATAAACTGCCGTGCTACGAACGTCTTCGCGCTGGCCGGAGCCTTGAGTGTAGCCATCCGCCAAACCAAGCAGGAATTCGGCGTATTGGTCGCCGTCTCCAGGAATAATTCCGTTGGGCCCGCTGTTGTCGAATGTGTATTCCCCATTGACGTCGAAGTAGTAGTACTGATCGAAGCGCGCGCGGCGGACGTCTGCACCGAACTTGAACGTGTGGTTACCCTTCAGCCATGTGAGTTCGTCGGTCCATTGAAAACTGTTTCCCACCTGCGGAAGAAAGCCCTCGAAATTATTGCCGAAGGACGCTCCGCCGGAGATGCTTACAAATGGCACGCCGGTAAGACTTGACGGTAGACCCGTCGTAATGCCGAGATTCGCGGCAGTGCCGAATCCACTCTGGATAGCCGAAGAATCGGACATACCGGTGAAGCAGAAAGTTGCGGCCGATCCCGTGCAGGACGCAGTGACAGCATTGGATGTCTGGTTCTTCAAGAAACCAAGCTGGCCTTCACGCATGTAGGTGAAATGGGCCTCATTCACCAGCGCATTGCTGATGGTCCAGGTGTGAGTAAGATTCCACTGCTGATTCCGTGCATTGTTGTAGCTGCCGAAGCCGGGGACATTGGCGCCCGCAGCCTCAAAAGTGTTGTAGGGATCGAGTTCGCGACCGTCGTTGAAATAATAGTAGGCCGTAAAATTCTGATGGTCATTGATCTTGTGATCGAAGCGGAAGGTAACCTGATCGGCATTCGTTGTTCCTACGGGGACCACCTGGAACAGACCGGCGCCAGCATTGCCCGCGGGAACAAAACGGTGGAGCAGATTGGCAGCCGCAGGATCCTGGCATGCCGTCGGAATTACGCCACTAGGAAAGACCGAGGACCATGGAACGCCGGTGAAGGACGATCCTCCTCCAGCAATGTAGATTCCGTTGGCGGGCAAGCCTAGCGCAGAGTCGCAGCCCGAGCGGCCATCGAGCACCTGCGCCACGAAGGGATTGGCAATGCCCCCACCGCCGGTAAAGCCACCCACGTCGGAGAAGTCTCCACCAAACTCTCTAGTCGTTGGGACATTCAGCAACTGCCCCGGCACACCGTCGCGGATTCGTCGTCCTTCATAGGAAACAAAAAAGAAAGTGCGATCTTTCTTGATGGGACCGCCGAACGTGCCGCCGAACTGGTTCTGGTTGAGCTGTGGCTTGCTCGTATCGGGGTAGCCACGCGCATCAAGAACGGTATTGCGGAAATATTCGTACAGATTTCCGTGGAACGCATTCGTGCCCGACTTGGTAATCACGTTTACCACGGAGCCGGAGTTGCGGCCGTATTCGGCATCGAACGTGTTGGTGATGACGCGGAACTCCTCGACGGCGTCGGGAGTGGGCTGGATTGTGGGTGTATTTACAAATTGATCGTTAGCGTCACCGCCGTTGACACTGAAGTTGTTGGCACGCGTGCGGCCGCCGTTGACTGAGACCGAACCCGCGTCGCTGGAGCCGGCAAACAGGCTGCCGCTCGATCCAAGCTGAGCCTGCACTCCGGGCTGAAGTTGCAGGAACTGGTAAGTGTCGCGGGTGTTCAAAGGGAGTTCATTCACCGAGCGGTCGTTGATCACAGCGCCCAACTGAGTGCTGCTGGTATCGACCTGCGGAGCTTCCGAAGTTACTTCGACCGTTTCCTGCGAGCCGCCGATTTGCAGCGTCGAGTTGAGCGTCACAACCTGATTGAGGTCTACGATCACGTCTTTCTGAATATTCTTCTTGAATCCCTTCAGTTCGTACTGGAGGGTGTAAGTGCCTGGAACAACTTCGACAAATGAATAGTCGCCACTGTCATTGGTGAGCACGTCGCGGCTGATGGCGGTCGCTTCGTTGGTCAGAGTAATTTTCACGCTCGACAGGACAGCGCCTGTAGGATCGGCGACGCGGCCAACAATGCGGCCGTCGGCGCCTTGCGCCAAGAGAAATGTCGGGATCAAAAGAAAGATCGCAACCACAACGCAAGCAGATATCCAGCGGGCTCGCAGTGACGGCATGGAACCTCCAGGCGCTCAGGGACTTAATTTTGCTGATAAACGACAGCTTGTGCGCAGCCACAACCTTGCTATAATCCCGCAAGGTTAGAGAAGGCGGGCGCAAGCTGTCAAGGAGAAAAAACGCGCCTTCGTTATCGAGACTTTGCATGGGAAATTCTGCCGCTTGCCGTATAGTTCTGCTCCTTGATTAAGTTTTAATGATTCGAGGTTGGAGTTTGTCGTCGAACAATTCCAATGCTTCCACGGCGTATCTAAAGATCGGCGAAGTGGCGCGCCGGGTGGGCGTATCGCCGTCGGTGATTCGGTCGTGGGAAAAGCTGGGACTGGCGCGGCCGCAGCGCTCATCGAGCCGCTATCGCCTTTACAGTACCGAAGACTTGAAGTTACTGAGACGGGCGCGATTTCTGCGCAAGGCGCGCGGGATGAATGCCGCGGCGATTGTGCAACTGCTGAAACGCGAAGGGCGGACGGCTCCGGCAGCCGATGGAAGTGCCGGTGCGATCGGGGCGCATCTGCGGCAGTTGCGGGCAAAGCGGGGGCTTTCGCTGGCTCCAGTAGCACGGGCGGCGGGGATTTCCGTAGGTTTTCTCAGCGCGCTCGAGCGTTCGCAGATGAGCGGGTCGGTAGGCACGCTGCGGAAGCTGGCGCGATTTTATAAAACTAATATCCTGGATTTTTTTGACGCAGCGGATTCGAGTAGCCTGCAAGTGCGCCCAACAGAGCGGAAGGTACTGGAAGCGGGACCAGGCGTCCGTATGGAACTATTGGCTTGGGGCAACACGGTGATGGAACCGCATCTGTTTCGCGTTGCGCCGGAGGCCGGAAGCGGGGATTCCTACACGCATGAGGGGGAAGAATTTTTGTATATCCTGCGGGGTGAGTTAGCAATTACGGTGCAGGAAAAACAGTACCGGCTAAAGACCGGCGATAGTTTTTATTTCGAGAGCGCAACTCCGCACCGGTGGAAGAATACGGGACGCGCGGAATGCTGGATTTTGTGGGTGAATACGCCGCCGACGTTTTAGTGATGGCGGTCTACGGAAAGCAGGCGTCATGAACTGGCGACAATTGGCTGCCATTTTTCTGCTGATCGGGTTGATCTTGCTGGCTGGTTCTTGCGCAAAGAAAATTCCTACCTTGAATCTTCTGGTGTGGGAGGGCTACGCCGATCCCAGTTTCTTGCAGAGCTTTGAAGACCAGCATCATTGCAAGATTTCAGCCTCGTACATGGGATCGAGCGATGAATTGATGGCGAAACTGCGCGGCGGAAGCGCCGGGAACTACGACGTGATTTCGCCTTCGAGTGACGTCGCGACCTCAATTGCCGCGGCTGGATTGGCTGCTCCTATCGATCTGGCTAAGATTCCCAGCTACCAACAGCTTTCTCCGCTGCTCACTTCCCTGCCCCTGGTGCGCATGAACGGCCAGGTCTATGGCGTGCCGTTTGTGTGGGGCCCGGACCCGATGATCTATGACACAACAGTTTTTCCGCAGCCGCCGGACAGTTGGAGCATGTTTTGGGACCCGAAATATAAAGGCAAGGTTTCCGTATGGGACGATCTCGCCACAATTTATATGACCGCGCAGGTATTGGGCTACGACAAGCCGGACCCATCGCAGCTTTACAACTTGAGTGATGGGCAACTCGAAGCGGTGAAGAAGAAATTGATCGAGTTGAAACCGAATGTGCGGAAGTTCTGGTCGACGGGCGGCGAACTGACGAATCTTTTTCAGAATCACGAGATCGCGCTGGCCATGGGATGGCCGCTGATGACCAATCAGTTGCGCAAGATTAATTTTCCAGTGGGAGAGACAATTCCCAAGGAAAATACCACGGGCTGGATCGATCATCTGATGATTACTGCCGGAAGCGAAAACAAAGAACTGGCGCAGGAATTTTTGGAATACATGGTCGAGGCGCAGACGCAGAAGAAGGTCACGGATGTGACCGGGTATACTCCGGCCAATCCGCAGGCCGCGCAGTTTATGACGGCGCAGCAGGTAAAGAGCATTCACCTGGATGATGTGGATACCTATCAGAAACATCTTTATTTCTGGCAGAACGTGCCGCGGCGGCAAAAATATAACGAGATTTGGAATGAGGTAAAGGCAGCGCAGTAAAACTGGCTTCCGCTTTCCGGTTTCCGGGCTTTCGAATCCGGCTGGGAGTTTGCGGTTCTTATGACTATGCCTGAGATTGCCGCCGCTTCGGTCGTCAGTGATGTTGGGCAAGCACCGCTGCTGCGCATTCAGAATGTCGCGAAGAGTTTTGGCAAGAACGTTGTCCTGCGAAATATTTCCCTAGAGATTGGACAGGGTGAGTTTCTTACCATCCTCGGCGAGAGCGGTTCGGGAAAAACTACGCTGCTGCGCATCATCGCTGGATTCGAGAGCACGAGTTCCGGCGAAGTGTGGATGGGCGGCGAGCGATTGGACCTTCTGCCGCCGTATCGGCGTCGCGTGAATACTGTTTTTCAGCAATACGCTCTGTTCCCCCACATGACGGTCGAGCAGAACGTCGCCTATGGATTACGCGTGGCGAAGACGCCCGAGCCAGACATCGTGTCGCGGGTCGCGGAGGCGCTCGACAAAGTAAAGATGTCGGCGTTCGCGAGGACTAAGCCCTCGAAAATCAGCGGCGGGCAGCAGCAGCGAGTAGCGCTGGCGCGCGCCCTGGTGAATCGTCCACGGCTTTTACTTTTGGATGAGCCTCTTTCCGCGCTGGACGCCAACCTGCGGCGACAGATGCAGGTGGAGTTGAAATCGCTGCAACGCGAGGTGGGCATCACGTTTGTGTTTGTGACTCACGATCAGGAAGAAGCGATGGTGATGTCGGACCGGATCGCGCTGTTGCGCAGCGGCGAACTGGAGCAAGTGGCGACGCCGCGGGAAATCTACAGCCGTCCGGCGACAGCCTATGCAGCGCAGTTTATTGGGCACACGAACTTGTTGAGGACAGAGGTGCGTAGCGGCACCGCGCGTTGCTCTTCTCTCGTATGGACCGCTGTGGTACCTGACGGGCCTGCAGTTTTTTCGTTGCGGCCGGAAAACATTCGAGTTACTCGAACTGCAACGGCGGGGGCAGTACAGGTCCGCGGCAAAGTCATTCATCAGGCGTTTCATGGCGCTACGGAATTGATTCGCGTGGAGTGCGCCGGAGGATTGGTTCTGACGGTGCGAACGGCGAGCGCAGTCTGCGAACAGGAAGAAGTCACTTTGGAATTTTTTCCAGCCGATGCCATCCTGGTGCACGAGTCGCCGGGAAGGATCTGAATGTTCTCCCGCGCCTACAAAACGGCGGTCACTGCGCCACCACTGTTATGGGTGGCGATCTTTCTCCTGCTGCCGTATGCGCTGATGTTCTGCTACAGCTTCTGGTCCGTTTCGCCGGCGCAAACCATTGTTCATTCGTGGAGCTTGAGCAATTACGCGCAACTTCTCCGCGTTGATGTTTACTGGCAAACGCTTTTGCGTTCAATGTGGATTGCCGCGCGCGTGACATGTTTCTCGCTGCTGCTGGGATACCCGCTGGCTTACTTCCTTTCGTTTCATGCGGGCGGGAGAAAAGATCTCCTCTATCAATTAGTCATTATTCCTTTGTGGGTGAGTTATCTGGTGCGCGCTTATGCGTGGAAGACGATTTTGGGTTCGGACGGCGTGCTCAACACATTGTTGCAATATGCGCACTTGACCAGGCATCCCGTGGAGTTTCTTCTCTACAGTCCGTTTGCGGTTGTGCTGACTCTAACGCACATCTATACGCCATTCGCGTTTCTGCCGATCTACGCGGCGCTTGAGCATATTCCACGCAACCTCGTGGAAGCCTCGCATGATCTGGGCGCGACGCCGGGACAAACTTTCTGGAAAGTGATCTTCCCACTTTCGATTCCCGGAGTGCTGGCGGGCGCCACGTTTGCCTTTGTGCTCAGCTTGGGGGATTTCCTCGCTCCGCTATTGCTAGGTGGCCCGAGCGGGATCATGATTTCCAACATCGTCGTCAGCTTGTTTGGCGCTGCTTACAACTGGCCGCTTGGCGCCGCGATTTCTCTGGCGATGCTGGTGCTGGTGGTAAGCCTGCTGTTCTTTTCCGAGCGCCTGGAAAAGAAATGGAGCTTCTCGTGAGCGGGGATTCGGCTTTGGTCCGGCCTCCGCGCTGGCTGCTGCTTCACGCCTTTGCCGTTTTCGCATTTCTGTATCTGCCGATCGTCGTTCTCATTATTTATTCGTTCAACGGCGAAGGCGTCGGAGGGTTTCCGCCGCGCAATCTGACGCTCGACTGGTACCGCATTCTGTTTGCCGACAGTGCGATCTGGGATTCGGTGATCAACAGCTTGGAGGTTGCATTTGCGGCAATGGTTATCGCGCTGGTCTTCGGCGTCCCCGCAGCGCTGGCGTTGGACCGCGCTGAGTTTCCCGGCAAGGCGCTATTTCGCCGGTTGGTGCTGCTTCCATTGATTCTTCCCGGAATTATCACCGGACTTTCGCTGCTGATGCTGTTCAACATCACGGGAACGAAGTTGAGCTTGCTGACCATTGTGCTGGGACATGGAACGGCGCTGATCTCGGTGGCAACGACGGAAGTCTTCGCCGGATTGCGGAAACTGGATCGCGCGCAGGAGGAAGCGTCTCTAGATCTGGGAGCGAATTACTGGCAGACCTTTTGGCGAGTCACGCTGCCGAACCTGAAGCTGCCGATTGTCGGGGCGGCACTGCTAATTTTTACGTTGTCCATGGATGAGATTGCTGTGAGTTTTTTTCTGATCGGGCGCGATAATACACTGCCTTTGGAAATTTGGGGACGCCTGCGGCGTGGAATCACGCCGGAGATCAATGCGGTATCGACGATTATTTTCGTGTTCTCGCTGGTGACGATTGTGGTTTGGTACCGGCTGCGGGAGCGCACGGAGGGTGGCGCGGAGGTCTCCGCTGAGTTGGCCGAAACTGCTGGCGACCGCTAGTTATTCGTCGGTGTCTGCTTGCGTCGTCGTTTGCGAGGGGGCCACCAGCGAATAATCCCGCCCAAGGGTGGTGTGCTCACCGCCCACTTCCTCAATCGGCATCTTCCCTAAGCCCTCGCAGTTTGGGCACACTTCAGCCGATCTGCAGGGGTTCCTTCCAGAACCTTGACACGCTGGACAATCTGGAGGCTGTTTCTCCATGTTTACTTTCCTTTCTTCGTCCCCTTTGGCGGATCCTTCGGGGAATAGAGAGCGGCTACAGCATCCGCCACTCCAATCAGCTTTTCCTTTGACCACGTCTCAGGATGCAGGTCAACGTATCGGCACACGGCCTCTGCAACGTCGCCCTCACTTACGCCGCCGACCTCCAAGTGAGTAAACAAGAACGAATGCATGGTCGAGACAACGCCGTTGATATATCCGTAAGCATATGCGCGCTCAACTTCGCTCTTGCCCTCACATTGTTTATGTAGATCGTTTGTTGTTGCGACTTCTGCAAACGCAAGAACGCATGACGCGAGTCCAAGCAGGATCGCAGCAATCAGCATAAGTTTCATCGTTCCCCTTCGCATCGAGAGGCTATCCCGCAAGTGGCGAGAATCGGGACACGCCATCAAAGTGGACTTCGATTCGGTCCGCCGAGGTTATCTCAATTCTGCCCTCCCGTCCCATCTTTTCGGTCAAGTGTCGGATAGCCACCCACTTGCTCGGGAACTTCTGACTGTCAGCATGCCATAGATTACCGTCTCGGTTAACCTGGTAAACCATAAAGTTTGCTCCTTAACGCTTGATCGGTCGGAAGCACCGCACCAATTTCTGGGCTGCACCTGCCCAGACCGTTGCATACAGGATATCTCTTGACCCCGCCCTCCGCGTGTGGAATCCCATCCTGCATAGTAAAGTAGTGGTAGTACACCGATTTCAGGAAGGATTCCCTTTTGAGTTCCAGCATCCGCAATATTGCAATTATCGCGCACGTCGATCACGGCAAGACCACGCTGGTCGATGCCATGCTGCAGCAGAGCGGCACTTTTCGCTCCAATGAGCACCACGTGGAGCGCGTGATGGATTCGAACGAACTGGAGCGCGAGCGCGGCATCACCATTCTCGCCAAGAACACCGCCATCTTTTATCACGAAGTGAAGATCAACATTGTCGATACACCGGGCCACAGCGACTTTGGTGGCGAAGTGGAACGCGCTCTGAAAATGGTAGATGGCGTCATGCTGCTGGTGGATGCCAGCGAAGGCCCATTGCCGCAGACGCGTTATGTGTTGAGCAAGGCGCTGGAGGCGAAACTGCCCCCCATCGTGGTTATCAACAAGATCGACCGCGCCGATGCGCGGCCGCAGGAAGTGCTGAACGAAATCTACGACCTGTTTATCGATCTCGACGCTAAGGAAGATCAGCTGGATTTTTCGGTGCTGTACACCAATGCCAAGACAGGCACCGCTTCTACCGATATCAAAGGCGGCGGCGAAGATCTGCGTCCGCTGTTTGATGCCATCGTAAATACCACTCCGCCACCGAAGGGCGATCCTTCCGGTCCGCTGCAGATCCTGGTGGCGAACCTGGATTACAGCGATTATCTTGGGCGGCTGGCCATCGGACGTGTTTTCAACGGCAAGATGCATACGGGCGAAGAGGTGGCCATCGCCAAGCTGGACGGCTCTTTGCACAAGACCAAAATCACGAAACTGTTTTCCTTCTCCGGCCTGAAGCGGACCGACATCACGGAAACGGAATTGGGCGACATTATCGCGGTCGCGGGCGTCGAGGGAATCACGATCGGAGAGACCATCACCGAAGCCGACAATCCCGCTCCTCTTCCGCACATCGCCATCGACGAGCCAACGATCGCCATGCTGTTCACGGTAAACACCTCGCCTTTCGCGGGAAGAGACGGCACCTACGTCACGTCGCGCAATTTGCGCGAGCGTCTGGAAAAGGAACTACTTACCAATGTTTCCTTGCGGGTGGAAGACACTGGCACCACGGATTCGTTCAAAGTTTTGGGCCGCGGAGAATTGCAGCTTTCGATTCTGATCGAGATGATGCGCCGCGAAGGTTACGAACTGATGGTGGGCAAGCCGGAGATCGTTACCAAGCGCATTGATGGCAAGCTGATGGAACCGGTGGAACATTTGACCGTAGACGTTCCGGAGGAATTTGTGGGCGTCGTGATGGAGCAACTGGGATCGCGCAAAGGCGAAGTAACGAACATGCACAACCACGGTTACGGCCGCGTGCGGATCGAGTTCCGCGTCCCCAGCCGAGGATTGATTGGGCTGCGCAGCCAGCTATTGACCGATACACGTGGAACAATCGTGATGAACGCATTATTCGATGGATACACGGAATGGCACGGCGAGATTCCCCACCGCCTTACGGGAGCGCTGATCGCCGATAGGGCGGGGCTTTCCACAGCCTACGCGCTGTGGGGGTTGCAGGAGCGCGGAGAACTTTTCGTCGGACCGGGAATCGATCTCTATGAAGGCATGATCGTCGGTGAGAATGCCAAAGACAACGATCTGGACGTAAACGCCGTCCGCGAGAAGAAGCTCACCAACATGCGCGCATCGACCGCCGATGAGGCCATTCGCCTCGTGCCCTTCCGGAACTTAAATCTGGAGCAGGCCATCGAGTTCATCGCCGACGACGAGTTCGTGGAAGTCACTCCTAAATCGTTGCGCTTGCGAAAGAAGACTTTGCAATCCAACAAGCGGAAGAAGCATCAACTGGCGGCGATGGAAGAAGCGTGAAGTCTTCGGCAAAATCCGAGTCGAAGAAATCTTCAGCGGCAAAAACCAGATCGGCAAAAGCGGAGCATCTCCGTATGTTTCTGGTTCCCTGCAGTTGCGGCGCGACATTCTCAGTCGCGCCAGATTACGACCGGCGGGGCACTTCCTGGAGCCGCTATCTGATCTGTCCTAAGTGTGGTAAGCGACACGACCCAAAGAACCGGTTGCTCGAGATCGGGTATCACCGGGAAGGGTATTGGAAAGTTGATGGGTGCTGAGAAGAGTGCTCTACCGTACGCACGCCGTGCGAAACCCTAAAAAAAACGATTCTCCGGAAGCCGTAAATGAAGATTCCGGTTGACAGAGCACCTATCTAAACCTGCTATACTTCTGCCGCATTTGACTGTTCGCCAGCTCCGGTCTCGATTTCTAGGAGGGTCCGCCCACCCTGCAGTCCGCCGAATTGAGCTTGCACTCCGACAGAGCAATGCAGAGGCCGAACGAGTGAAGAATATTTTTGTGGGAAACCTCAGCTTTAGCACAAACGAAGATGAGTTGCGGCAGCTCTTTGAACCTTTTGGCCAAGTGGACCGGGTCAGCATAATGACCGACCGCGATACTGGCCGCTCCCGCGGCTTTGGTTTCGTTGAGATGGCAGGCAATGAAGAGGGCGACAAAGCGATCACCGCATTGAACGGCTCACAGATTGGTGGGCGCACACTCAACGTGAATGAAGCCCGGCCCAAGACCGAACGCAGCGGTGGAGGCGGAGGCGGTGGTGGCTTCCGTGATCGCGGAGATCGTGGCGGGCGCGGTGGTGGTGGGGGCGGGCGGCGCGACCGCTATTAATCGTTTTCTGCTCATCTGCATTTCCCTGGGAAAAGTTTCAAAGTCAAATTCTGTGCTGCTTCCTTCACGAAGTGCAGCCGCCGGCGGAAGTGTGTCCCAGCGAGGATATCGCTTGCCTTGAGTGTTCCGCCCATGTTCACATTGTAGGCTGGCTTATCGGCATGTAAACTTAACTGAGTGTGCGCCCGTAGCTCAGATGGATAGAGCGATTGCCTCCGGAGCAATAGGTCGGGAGTTCGAATCTCTCCGGGCGCACCAGATTTCGGTTAGCTTGGTTTCGGCGCACGCGTCTTCCGCACCTTCGTTCCCCACTTTAATAACGGAGCACCCCAGGCACCCGCTGCCGGCAACGCACCGAAGAGAAAGATTGCATCGAAGCTGGCGCGTCCCTCGCGCGACCAATATACGTCCTTCAAATTCAGCCAAAGAGCAAATTCGTCGAGCGTAAGGGCCGCGCCCACGCCGTAAAGGACCGACATCAGACGGCTAAGAAAAATTGACGTGCCATCGGCGCCGGTCCCAACCTCGCACAGCCAGCCATATCCAACCGCCAGCAGAATAATGATGCCAAAAACTAAATGGTGAACGTGCCTGCCTCCAGCCTGAATGAAATGAAATGGCGGAATTTGGTGCAGGATGGCATAGACCACGGCTCTGACACCGGCAAAAGTCAGAAAGAAACTCGCAGAGGCCACGAACAGCCGCCGGCGCGGCCGTTCGGGAATGCGCTCGTGGATTGCTTGACCCAACGGTGTTCCGTGGAGCAGCAGCAACATCAGAGCCGTGCCAGCGATCGCGAGCAAAAGTACGAACCACGTGTACGCCATAGGACAAACAGTATGGCACGATGTTTATGTTTCTTCGTAAACCTGCATCTGCTGCATCGCATCCTACGTTCGCGTAAACAATTTGAACTCCAATAAGCGGGTGCAATTCATGCCTCAAACTTCCGCCGGGATAATCCCTCTCCGAAAATTCGGCCGCCATGACGCGCAAATTTCCGCGCTCGGCTTCGGCGGCCATCATCTCGGCGATGCGCCGGACGAAAAAACCGCGGTGGAGATTGTTCACCAGGCGGTCGATGGTGGAATCACTTTTTACGACAACTGCTGGGAATATCGCATGGGCAAGACGGAAGTCTGGATGGGCGCGGGACTGAAAGGCCGCCGCGAGAAGGTCTTCCTGATGACCAAAACCTGCCCTCATGGCCGCGATGGCAGCCTGGCGCTACAGATGTTGGAGGAATCTTTACGGCGTCTGCAAACTGACCATCTCGACCTGTGGCAAGTTCACGGCATGGCCTTTGACAACGACGCCGACCTCTTCATTCGTGCCGGCGGTGCGGCGGAAGCACTGACCAAAGCTAAGAAAGACGGTAAGGTGCGCTTTGTAGGATTCACCGGTCATCAGAATCCGAAGGTTCATCTCGCCATGCTGAATACCGGCTTTCCGTTTGATGCCGTACAAATGCCGCTGAACGCCTTTGACGCCAGTTTCCGCAGCTTCGAGCAGCAGGTTCTTCCCGAACTGACCAAGCGCGGCATCGCGGTGCTGGGCATGAAGCCGCTGAATGGGCACGGCGACGCCATCAAGAATGGCGTGATCACTGCTGAAGAAGCGCTACGCTATGCCATGAGCCTGCCCGTCGCCACAACGATCACCGGCATCGACAGCCTCGAAATTCTCCACCAGAATCTGCAAATTGCACAGAACTTCACGCCCATGTCAGAGTCGGAAATGAACGCGCTGCGCGAGCGCTGTAAACCGGATGCCGCCGATGGCCGTTACGAACTCTATAAGTTGTCGCTCAAATTCGACAACCCGGAATCCCGCCTCGCTCACGGCTTTCCGCTCGATACCCAGCAATCGGAAGTCAAAGACATGCTGGGAGCCACGCAGAACACCGGTCATCCGTTTCCAGAAAAACAGTTTTAGGACAGCAGGTTCAGGAGCACGCGAATGAGTCCGAAGTCCGAGTTTAATCGCCGCAACTTTATCAAAGGCGCCGCTGTACTTGGCGCGGCGCCGATTTTCAGCGGAGCGAAGATGGTGGGAGGAAGCATGGCGCAGCAGACCGAACAATCGCAGGAAGTTCCATCGGGAGTGGTTCCGAAGAAGCCCCTGGGGAAGACAGGAGTGCAAGTGTCAGCTATGGGACTCGGCGGCTATCATCTCGGCTCGGCCGAAACTGATCAGGCTGCGACGGAGATTGTCGCCAAGGCGCTCGATCACGGTGTGACTTTTTTCGACAACGCATGGGAGTACCACGATGGCCTCAGCGAAGAGCGCGTCGGCAAGGCGCTCAAGGGCAAGCGCGATCAGGCCTTCGTCATGACCAAGGTCTGCACCCACGGCCGCGACAAAAAGATCGCCATGCGCATGCTGGAAGAATCGCTGCGACGCTTGCAAACCGACCACCTCGATCTCTGGCAGATCCATGAAGTGGTTTACGACAACGATCCCGATTTGATCTTCGCTCTAAACGGCGCAGCAGAGGCGCTGCTTGCGGCGAAACAACAGGGTAAGGTCCGCTTCATCGGATTTACCGGACACAAAGATCCCGAAATCCATCTGAAGATGTTGTCTCACGATTTCCCCTTCGACACGGTACAGATGCCGCTCAACTGCTGCGACGCAACCTTCCGCAGCTTCGAGACGCACGTTCTGCCCGAAGCTACGCGCCGCGGCATCGCAGCGTTGGGTATGAAGAGTCTGGGAGGAAGCGGAGAATTGGTGCGGCACGGCGCAGTCACTCCCGAACAAGGTCTACGCTACGCAATGAGTCTGCCGGTGGCTACGACGATCAGCGGCGTCGACAGCATGCAGGTGCTGGATCAAAATCTGAAAGTGGCGGTGAACTTTGAGCCACTCGATGCGGCAGCAATGAAGTCACTGCGCGAGCAATGCCGCTTCCTGGCCTCCGATGGCCGCCTGGAGTTATTCAAGATGACGACCAAGTACGACGGCAAAGTCGGGCGCGAACAGCATCACTTTCCGACAACGCAGGAGTTGCCGATATAACTCCGCTTGTGGTCTCGTTTTGAAAGGGCGCGGCTTTGAGCCGCGCCGCCAGCCTGCAGATCAAACATCGGCTTGGCCGCAGAGGGAACGAACTTCGCATTGCACCCACCTTCCTCCCTGTGTTAGCCTCAAGTCGAGGGATTCACTTTGCAGGACAAAGTTCCTACCGGACTGGATCGAAAAGAAACAGAAGTCTACCGTCACCTGGACAAGACCCGGCTCCCCAGACACATCGCGATCATCATGGACGGCAATGGCCGTTGGGCCAAGCGCCGCCACATGCCGCGCGTCGCCGGACATCGCGCCGGAGTCACGGCCGTGCGCTCGACCGTCGAAACCGCGGCGCGTGTCGGCATCGGTGCGCTCACGCTTTACGCGTTCTCCGAGGAGAACTGGAAGAAGCGCCCCAAGAGCGAAGTTGATTTCCTGATGCGCCTACTCAGCCGCTACCTCAAGGCGGAAGTCACCACGCTCAACAAGAACAATATTCGCCTCGAATACATCGGCCGCCAGTTCGAACTTCCGGATGACGTGCAGGAGCGCATGGAGTGGGCGCGCGAAAGCACGTCGCACAATTCGGGCATGACTCTGACGCTGGCGCTGAACTACAGCGCCCGCAGCGAACTGGTCGATGCCTTCCGCTCGATGGTCAATGCCGCCTCGCAGAACGGCGGAATGGAGCATTTACGCATCGATGAAGATACGGTGGCGCGCCATCTTTACACCCGGCACCTGCCCGACCCTGACTTGGTCGTGCGCACCAGCGGCGAAATGCGGTTGAGCAATTTCCTGTTGTGGCAGTTGGCCTATGCGGAAATTTACGTAACTCCGACGCTGTGGCCGGACTTTCGCGGCCTGCATCTGCTCGAAGGAATCGCTGAGTACCAGAAGCGCGAGCGCCGCTATGGCGGGTTGAATCACGGAGAACACGCTCCTGTGGCTCATGTAAAAGCCGGCAAATAAAATACCAAATCAGATTCCTCACCAGGCCTTCGCCCGATTCGGAATGACAAAGGCTTCGCGGAAGCCGTATCCTTTTCCCTTGCTGAAACGAATCGCAACCGCCCTCGTTCTGATCCCAGTTGTTCTGCTGCTGGTGCTGCGGGCTCCAATTCCGCTGGTGGCAGTGATAACCGGCGCCATTGCTCTGCTCACCGTCCACGAATTTCTGAAGCTGATGGGATCTTATGGCATACAGCCCTTGCGCTTGCCGACGTATATTTTCGTTGGTCTGCTCTTTGTGCTGCTGGCGCTCAACGCGGGAAATGAGAGGCCTCTGCTCTCGACAGCAATCTTCGTCTATGCCATGGGATTCGCCGCGGCGATTGCGCCATTCCTTTTTCTTACAATTGCCATGCGCCGCGAAGATCTCAGCAGCGGATATTCCGCCGCAGCCTCGGCAGTCTTCGCTTTCGCTTACATCGCTCTCCCCATGGGGATGCTGGTGCAACTTCGCCAACAATGGGCCGGGGCTTTTTACCTTCTTTACTTGCTTCTGGTGGTGTGGGCCGGAGACATCTTTGCTTATTTCATAGGTAAGTCGATCGGCCAGCACCTGATGGCGCCTCGCATCAGCCCGAAGAAAACCTGGGAAGGCGCGGCGGCATCGCTCGCCGCGAGCGTAGCCGTAGGCTGGCTGCTGTTTCGTTATGCTTTGCCGCTGAGTTCGACCATGCTGCGCATAGGCTTGATCGAACGCCGTGACGGGCTCTTCGGTCTGGAGCAGCCGGCAACGGCTCCAATCATCGTGCTCACGATCGTACTCAACGTCGCTGCGCAGCTAGGCGACTTGGTCGAGTCTCTGCTCAAGCGCGGTGCGGGCGTGAAAGATTCGGGCGCGATTCTTCCCGGCCACGGCGGCATGCTCGACCGCATCGACGCCCTTCTATTTGCCGCGCCCATCCTGTGGTATTATGCAAGCTGGCGCGTGATGCAGTAGTCCTCCCCGGAGCCCTCCCCCAAGGCGCGCCAAACCGCGTAAAATTAGAATTTCACCTGTCTCATAAGATGAAGCGCATTGCCATCCTGGGATCGACCGGCTCTATTGGCCGCAGCACGCTCAGTGTCGCCGAATCTTATCCCGATCGATTCCAGGTCGTGGCGCTCGCTGCCGGCAACAATCTGGAAGCAGCCTTCGAGCAAGTCCGCCACTGGCGTCCAAGCGTAGTTTCGATGGCCTCAGAATCGGACGCCGACATCCTGCGCTCCCGCCTGAAGCAGGACGGCCTGACCGATACCGAAGTTGTTCACGGGCCTGGGGGACTGCTTCGCATAGCCACGCATGCAAATGTCGACTTCGTAGTCAGCGCCATCGTGGGCGTTGCCGGGCTCGAAGCCACATACGAGGCTGTCCGCGCGGGCAAGAGTGTAGGCCTGGCCAACAAAGAATGCATGGTCGCCGCCGGCGAACTGATCACTGCCGAGGCGCGCCGCCAAGGCAAGCCCCTGCTCCCCATCGACAGCGAACACAACGCCGTCCATCAATGCCTGCGCGGCGGACGCATGGAAGAAGTCGAGCGCGTCTGGCTGACCGCTTCCGGCGGACCGTTCCTCAACACGCCCCGTTCTGAATTCGCATCTATTACCGTCGAGCGCGCCCTCAATCATCCGACGTGGAAAATGGGCCGCCGCATCACCATCGATTCGGCGACGCTGATGAACAAGGGCTTTGAAGTAATCGAAGCCTGCCGCCTATTTAACATGCCGCCCACGCAGATCGAAGTCATCGTCCACCCGCAATCCACGATTCACTCGATGGTTGAATTTATCGACGGCAGCATCCTGGCCCAATTTTCAGTCACCGACATGCGCCTGCCGATCCTCTACGCTCTGACCTATCCCGAGAGGATTCAATCGGATATGCGGTTCCCGGTCATGAACCTGCGTCATCTCGACTTCACCCCGCCGGATATGAGTAAATTTCCTTGTCTGCGTCTCGCTTATGAAGCTGCCGAGGCAGGCGGAGCAAAGACTGTGGCGCTGAATGCCGCCGATGAAATTGCCGTGTCGGCGTTTCTCGAAGGCAAGATCGGTTTCGACCAAATCCCCCTGATTATCGAGGATGTTCTCGGCCGCGTGGACTCCCGCAAAATGGACTCCATCGCCAAAGTGCTTGATGCCGATGCCGAGTCCCGTCGATATGCTCAAGAGCGGGTCGAGCAGGCGGCCTTTTCGCGAACTAATGTGCGCGCCGGAGCAACATCTTTCGCTTAGGTTTACGAATCTAAGAAGCAGGAGAGTACGTACTCTTTAATTATGTCTGAATTTTTGATTTCGCTGGTCGCCGTAGTCGCCGTCCTCGGCTTCATGATCCTGATCCACGAGTTTGGCCACTACGCGGTGGCCAAGTGGCTGGGCGTGCGCGTAGAGCAGTTTGCCATTGGCTTCGGCAAGCGCCTGATCGGTTTCCGCAAAGGCGACACCGACTATCGCATCAACGCCATTCCGCTCGGCGGCTACGTGAAAATGTCCGGCGAGAATCCCATGGACGACCGCACGGGAGATCCCGCCGAATTCCTCTCGCACTCGCGCTGGCACCGCTTTTTGATCGCCATCGCCGGGCCAACCATGAACATCATGCTGGCCATCTTCCTGCTCACTACCGTCTACATGGTTCACTACGAATATCCGGCGGTGCTCGACGAGCCCACCGTTATCGGATGGATCATTAAAGACACGCCCGCCGCCAAAGCAGGATTTCAAGCCGGAGATCGCATCACGCGCATCGACGGCATCGAGAATCCCAACTGGGAGCAGATTGAGACCAAAGAATATCTAAGCCCCGGCCAGCCGCTCGATGTCACCGTTGATCGTGGCGGAAAGCTCATCAGCAAGACCATTTTCCCCGAGGCCGCCGGCATTGACCAGATCGGCATGGCCGGCTGGTCTCCAAAACAGCCGTGCATTTGCATCAGCGATCTCACTCCCGGCATGCCCGCCGAAAAGGCCGGTCTTAAAGTCGGTGACGAAATCCTAACCTTGAACGGTCAGCCCGTACCCGCGCTGGCCTCCATGGTCGAGACCCTCAAGCAGACGCAGGACAAGCCCATCACGCTGACCGTTCGCCGCGCAGGTGAAATCAAAAGCTTCACCCTACAGCCGGTCTTGAACGACAAGTCGTATCGCATCGGCATCGAAAGTTATCCCACCAAAGTCGCAACGCTTCCCTTCGGACAGGCTATTCGGCTTTCTTTGGTCCGCAACCAGCGCGCTTCGCTGATGATTCTCGAGCTGGTCAAAAAGATGTTGCAGGGCAAGATGTCTTTGCGCTCGGTCGAAGGCCCCATCCGCATCGGCCAGGCCGCCGGAGAAGCCGCCAGCCGCAAAGGGTGGACGCCGCTGCTTGAACTTACCGCCGCGATCAGCCTGAACCTCGGCATCTTCAACCTGCTGCCCATTCCAATTCTCGACGGCGGCGTAATCCTGTTCCTCTTCATCGAAGGCCTCATGCGCCGCGACATCAGCCTGCGCATCAAAGAACGCGTCTACCAGGCCGCCTTCGTCTTCCTGGTCCTGTTC
>Ga0209006_10000099_pt1 | contig 92293 bp, 143 predicted proteins | sample JacPin_JW_Ref_O2_FD_188567 | JGI IMG/M metagenome (GOLD analysis project Ga0209006, IMG submission 188567) | Forest soil microbial communities from Algoma, Ontario, Canada - Jack Pine, Ontario site 1_JW_Ref_O2 (SPAdes) (version 2) | ecosystem: Environmental > Terrestrial > Soil > Boreal... | reverse complement strand
CCATCACGAAGTATTTCCGAGCGCTATACTCAGTTATGCCCAATTTGGTTGCCATGCGGGCACCGATGCACGTTTGGTGCCCTCCCATGAACACGTAACCCCCATTGGCCAGATCATCGCGCACTTGACGCAAGGCGACATAGTGGGCTTCCTTGACCTCAGGGTTCCCAATAAAATGGAACATTTATTTTCTCCTCCATAAAAGCATTCCCTGTGAATGCTTTGCTACAGGCTCCGTAAAGCCTGCGCCAAAACATTCAGGCGGTTGGATCAATCACGAACAACAAGTTGACCGCCACGGCCATGTGGGATTCATATTCAGGCCAACGGTAGTGCACTACCAAGATTAGAACAGTAGAAATGCCCAAGATGCTTCGGTAGTGGATTTTACGAAGCTTTACCCGGTGCACCGGGTAGTGCAGCTTGGACATGCGGAAGTCCTTCATTGTGAATTTTCTCCTCCTGTTAATTGGGGCTTATCAGATTGGACAGGCCTCAAGTGCGACAAGTTCTTTGACTGCTTGGTTATCCCAAATGCAGCCACTGGCGCAATCCCAAGTATAGTACCAAGATGTTTCAGGAGTCAGTCTGCACTCCCAGCAGTATGGAGCGATAACTATGCCGCTGAACTTCTTTGCCACTTCCCACCACTTGATGGCCCACTTGTTGTGCCGATATTGGCGGGTGAAACCATCAATATCGCTGGGGCTCGCAAGTGTAAGGATTGCTGCATCGTCTTTTAGGACGATCTCAGTTTGGTAATTGAAACAATTCAGATTGAATGAATTATCTTCACACCACGTTTTCCAATCACCACCAACCGAAACCCACAAGCCTTGTGGCTTCATCTCATATTGGTTCAAAAACTGCCGTTTGTTTTTGATCGACACAAGTGGCTCGTGACTGAAATGGATCAATTTCTCAGTCATTTTCTTCTCCTGTTTACGAAGCAATGGTGCTTCTCACCATGCTGGGGTTAGCCAGCATGGGGCAGAAACATCAATTTGATGGGGGTGGCGGGGTATTTCTTACGTCGTCATCAATGATTTGGCTTCTGATGGATTTTGCCATTTCCATCTCAAAGTCCTCATTGGCACTGACAATGCCGACAAAGATAGAGGTCACCAATGCAATGACCGTTGTTTGGAACATTGGAACCCCCTTGTGGGGTTTGGATTAGGCCGCCTTTGCTTTGCGGCCACGGTAAAGGGTATCCAGCACCTTATCCCGCGTAGCTACGGGTTCCAGTGCTAGGCGGATCAGGACGTCTTTGAAGTCATCGCCCCAAATTCGCCTAGCTATTGCATGATCAAAGATCAATGCGTCGGCGCTGGGTATTTCTTCAACCACTTGATAGTTGAAGCCGCCGCGTTGTTCCTCAATCACGTAGACCAGGTGATGAGCAATAATGACGTCGTTGACTTGGCAAGCTTCACGGATGATGGACTTGAACAAGTCACTTGAAGCCGCGTTGCGGTCGTTCTCATACTGACCCTCAATGCGGTGCCCTATCGGGGTAAAATCAGTTTCCATTGGCATCGTGGTAGTTCCTCTCTCAAAGGTTGAGTTAAGCTGGCAGGCCGTAGACAGACCAATAGGCAATCACTAGGATCACCAAAATGGCCATCAGCCCTGGAAACGAAGGAAGCTGATCTTCCCTCGGGTCGTAACCATCTGACATGATTTCTCCTCCATGTTAGAAGCTGAATTGCTTCTCACAGAGGCTCGCAAGCCTCTGGACAGAAACAATCAGGCTGCCGCTTCGTTGGCAGTAGCACTATCACCGCTGAACACGCCCGCATCTAGCATGGGTGGCAGCAGCGGGATGACCCACCAGCTATCCTTGCTCTGTTCAGCGTAACGTAGTGCTGTGTCGTGGTCAGTGAACGGCCCATAGTGAGTGAAGCCATCTTGTGGGTCGCCAACCACAACAAGCCATGTTTGGATTTCCATAGTAACTCCTCCTATTTCGATCGAAGCATAAATGCTTCTCACTGCCCTAGAGTTAAACTAGGACAGGACAGAAACATCTACCATGAAGCTTGGTAATATATTTCCCGGTAGTTGTGGCCTTCCTCCTTCGCCGTCAGCCATTGGATGGAAGTCATCATAATCTTGATGGTTTCTTCATCATCCTCAGGTCTGCTTGAACCAAAGAAAAAGCCTGTAGTGACCGGAAGGGTTTTGTTCATGGTCGCTGCAACTATGCGGCGCAGTGCTTCCTCATTGAGGTCGATGCGCTGGCATTCATCTTTGTCACCGCCGTAATTCTTGACGATGAAGCCATGAAGATTGGGGTGTTTGCGCCAATAGCCCAACTCAACTGTGATAGATGAAATTTCAATTCCATCCTCCAGTCGGTTTTGCTCAGGGTGCTCCCAGTTTGTGTAGAGAGTCTTTCGACCAAACAAAAACATATCTAAGCCCATTTTCTCCTCCTGTTTGAAGCATAAATGCTTCTCACAACAGCCCGTAGGCTGTTGGACAGAAACATTCAGCTATCAAGCTGCGGCTTTTCTTCAGCCTCGTTGTCAGCCAAGTGGATGGCTGCTACCAAGGCCATAACGTAGGCCTTGGCTTCATCTGAAGTCAGGCCCAGGTATTGGATAGGCTTTCTGAAGTCCAAGATGACATTGCCGCGCTCAACGTGGATGCCTGGATTGATTTTGTTGTCAGCCAGATCCTCTGGGCCACGCTGAATCTTGTATACTTCCCCATTGATTTCAGGGGCTGTGATTTGTGCGTCCATTTACCTTCCTCCTGTTTTGTAACCAGAATTGGCCACAAGAGGATGCCGCGCCTAAGCAGTGCTATGGGGTAATAGCAGCCTGGATTAAGCCCAATCGCCAACGGGCGGGGGCGGCTCAAAAGCGATTGGTAGGTTAGGGCGGCATCCCCTTCTGGCCAACTATAGATTATCCCTATTGCTAGGGCCTGACACGTAGCATCCGATGGCCAATGAGGCCAAGGCGAAGATTAGAAGCATGATAATCAACATGGGTTATTCTCCTGCAAATGACCAAATTAAAACAGAAAAAGGGAGCAGCCGTTAAGCTGCCCCCTTCTTCCACGTATAACAGGCACGCATCAATTAAGATGCGTGGGCCGTGGGTTTGTTATGCCCACGGCCAGGAGGAGATTTAGTACTTTATGCTGGTTTGAATGCCCACATTCAGCACCTACGAGTTGCCTGAAGCAAAATGACTGCTAGGTTATGTATCCCATCAGGCCCTGATGTCTTAATCAGGGGGTTCACGCTTAGGCTTGCGCCCGGTGACATCCCTTCATTGCGTTTGACAGTTGACAGTAACCAGCCCTACCTCTGACGTAGGTAAACTGAACACATCTAGGTGGTGTGAATTGAGTGTGGCTATTTTTGGATATAATGCCCACGTACTCGCGCTGCCCGCAACCTGCAATCAGGTTGACAGGACTCATGCGGTGTCAGGTTTGGAACCCTGAGCAAATTTTACATATGGGTCATCGTGCAGTCACGGTTATTGTGCTTGCAAACGCGCCTTGCAGCCCCATTGAGGCTTGTCAGCATTGGTTAACGGTACCCTAGCCGCTGGCATAACAAACGCGCCAGCGGCCTTTATAACGTCACCTAGGGGCATATGGCATAACAGCCTGCCCCATGCCTAGCTAAATGGTGGCATAAACAATTGCATAAAGCACCGTGCCCATGCGGTTGCCCCAGCCTACCCAGCCAAGCGTTGCCTCGTCCAGCAGCCGCGTGACCCTATCAGCCTCATGCCCCATATGGGGGCAGCAACACAACACTTGCGCTCAGCGCGCAGGCAGGATCGGATGCGGGTGCCTCTCATTACTGTGCCCCGGTGATACCGCCCGCTTTCATGATTGTGCCTCAAAGCACCCAATCAAGTGGCATAAAGCCGCAACGTGTAACCCAGTTTGTTTTTATTCTCAGTATATGACCGTGCCTTGCTTTGCACGGAGAACCCGCGTTTTTGGCCCGTACCCATATTGCTATGGGGTTATTGCAGCTAGGCTTGGCCGCGCCGATGGGATTGTAACCTAAGCTTGCCCCATTGACCCTTTGTGGAACCTGCAAAATTCCCGCCCAAACAAGGCGCAAATCAGGCACCAGTGAGCCAAGCGTAGCAAACGTAATGTGTGCTGAAAGGAAAACTTAGTGGCTCGTCGCAAGAAGTTAAAACTCGTTTTCAGGTAGCCTTCTAGCCAGGAGCATTTTATAGATTGCCCATCCATGCTCGCCGGATAGCTTCTTAGCCAGGTCTATATCTTCTGTTGTGGGAAACAGCTCTTCATCTTCCCTACCCAGGAGCCATTTAAAATGTTCCCTGCCGTTGTTCATCTTGTAATTTGGCAGTTCTCTACCCTCGAAAGCCCACATGGAAAACACCTTATAACAAATATGCAAGTCGGGATAACAAATATGCAAGTCGGGAGTCAGGAGCCCGCTGTTGTAATACATGGTCATCCAGTCAGGCCTTCTTGAGCTTCTTGCCATTGGCCTTGATTTCTAGCATTTTGAAGATGGTTGCGGCATTCGGGCCTTGTAGAAGTTCACACAGTCTAAACTGCTCAGGAGTTAGATTCCCTATCCACCCAGTCACACCAATGACTTGACGTAATGGGGCTTCTTCCCATTTGAACTTCTCGTCGATCAAACCTAGGCCTATCAGATTGTGCTGTGCACCGACGAAGCTAATGACGTTTCTAACACTAGGGGCCATAGGTCAAAATTGGCCCATTATAAAGTGTGAGTCAAGGATTAGGCATAATTCCGTCTGCAAAACATCGACAAAAAGCCCGCAGGGCGCAATTAGGCATCCTGCGGGCTGTCCGTCCTAATCGTGTGTTTTCGGTATCAGCTTAATACGCTTGCTGCGCGTACCGTCTGGAAGCATTACTACTTCTACCTTAGGTGAGCCTGCCAATTGCCTTAGCTTGTTGCGGTATGGGTGTCCAAACAGCATGATGACCTCTTGCTGTGTCAGCCCATTGGGCCGCAATGCCATTGCAATTACCAGATGTGTCTTGCTCCCCAATGCAGCCAGATTAGCTGCCTCACGTAGTGCTTTCTGACTAGGCGGTTTACCTGCACCATGGTTCCATTGCATTTCGCTACTCCATTTACTTGACCCGGCTTGAGTAGGAAACGCCAAAACCCACGGAAAGGTTTGGTCAAAGTAGCACACATTCGGTAAAATTTATGGATTAGACAGGTTGCTTGCCACGCTTTGCTTCTAACGCTTTGTAGATTGCATAACCATTTGGACCAGCTATTGCCTCCAGGATATGATGATGTTGGGGCAGTAGATGCCTCATGTAGGCATCTTTACTTGAGTAACCCAACAAGGATGCCAAGAGGCGATAGGCAGCATCACTATCACTAGCCAATCTAAGAACGTTCATTGCTCTAGAGGCATGTACACGGAGTTGCGCTTCTTTAGTTAAGTAGTGCAAATCATCAGTCATAAGTCTAGGTCGGGCCATGTCTGAATTCCAATACCTTGAAGACGGCATAAGCGTGCGGCCCTGCCAGCAATTGCAGTACCCGCTTGTGTTCGTCCCTGAGTTGGCTGGTGTAGCCGCTGCCATCGGCATAACCAAGCAACCGTGCCAAGATGACGTATGCATCCTGGTGGCTTTCAGCCAAGCCAAGCCTGATTATTCCTTGTGCTGCATTCCTTCGCAAAGAAGCATTTTCAGGTGACCAATTGCCGCCTTCTACAATTTCATTTAGCATTTCTTGCTTCCAATATCTTGTAAATGGCGTAGCAGTTGGGGCCTGCCAACGCCTGTAGGACGTGCCTATGATCTCGGTTAAAATTGTTCATGTAGGCTATCGATCCGGTATAGCCTAACAACAATGCCAGTTGCCCATAAGCCCCAGATACGGTTTTAGCCAGATTAGCAAGCACAAGAGCACGCGCAGCCTTACCGCGTATTTCAGCGTCTACGCTTTCCTCTTCATAAAAATCACGGTATAACGGCATAAACACAAACCTAGCACCAAACCAAACATCAATACAAAGAAGTAAAATTATTCTATCTAAGAAGGAATAAGCAATGTGGGAAGTAGTTGAAGAAGACAATACAATGCACGTACTTCCACAAGATGACCTGAAACCGCACAATCTAACCACTTCTTGCTGGTGCAAACCAATCAAAGATCCAAGATGGAAGAAATCCATACCTATCTGGATTCATAATTCGGCAGATAGACGAGAACTGATTGAACAAGGCAAAGCCAGGAAGCAATAGAAGTTCAATCAATCCTTGAGATTAACAAACCAATTGAGTTAAGAACCAAACTTAGCAAACAGGAGTGAAGCGGTGAACTACGAATTGTATAAATGCTTTCAAACCGAACTCTGGATCAACACGCCCGGATCGCAACTTAACCGCTGCATTGCGGAGGCTGCTTTAAGCGCGAACCCAACCATAGGTTTAAGCCTCTTAGCTGCTGGCGTCTTGGCTTACTTCTGCTTCATCTGGTTGCCGTCAGGCAGCGGTAAGCCGCGGAGAAAACCATGAGTCCTATCGTCAGGAAGCCGGGACAAGAGGCAGATTCTAGTGTGCCGATCGGCGGGTATTGCGGGAGCGGACGATTGCGGAATGCGCGATTACGGGTGCAACAGTTTGCGACGTGCACCATCAAGCCAAGCTAGGCACGGAAGTTTCCAAGGCCATCCGCTCCCCCTTGCAAACAGGAGTGATGCGGTGAGCGAATTTAATTTAACGCGCTCGCTGGTCACGGCTCTACGCACAAAAAAGTGTTATGAACAGATGGGGTTGCCTCACTACGGTATGTCGCGGCTAACAACTTCACTGATTATGCTGCTGATAGATCAAGGCTACTACTTAAGGATAGACCCATGACCGCCACCAACATGAATGCCCCGGCCACATTATTAGCATTCAGAGGGGCCAATTCCTCTATTGGCAGTGAATGTAAGATGAAACATGGATGAAGAAGGCCGCCTAACCAGCGGTCTTTTTCTTATCCATAAGAAGCTTCTTCTGCATAAGTTTGGATGTAATAGGGTATAAGATTAGCCTCGGATAAGCCCAATTAGGGGGCAGTACGGACATAAATGGGGGACAGTAACCGCCAGATTAGGGGACAGTATGGAAGACTTAGATGACCCTTCCCCTATCCCAATAACTTCCATGGATGAGCCAGAAGACGTAGATGAGCCGGATGAGGAAGACGATGGCTAAGAAGAAGCTTCCTTCCATGTCTTTGTCTTCTTCCGCCCAATTTTGAGACAAAAAATAGCCTCAGGCGCTGGAAGCACCTGAGGCGTGGAAGTTTTGGGGGAGGAAGTTTCAGAGCGGCTAGTGCGTTTGCCGCGTAGCCCGCGAAGGCACAGCCGATTTACCAATTTGAAAAGCAAAAGTCAAGCCCCTAGCATTTGCGCTAGGGGCGGTTTGACGTTCAGGCTGGTTAGGCCTGAGGCTGTTCAGCGGGTGCCTCAGTGACCGGCGCAGGCTGTTCAGTGACCGTTTCAGGCGCAACCTTGGGCTTTTTGGTACCCTTGACCGCTTTGGCCTTGGGTGCCGCATCAGCCTTGCCCGCTTCAGCGGCTTGCGCCAACTGCTTTTCAGTGCGGGCAATGCGCTGCAAGCCTTTGGGCGTGACCGCCAGCTTGTAAACGGTATTACCGTTTACCTTGGGCATGGCCTCACGCTTGACCAGCGCGTCAGTAATCAGGTCACGCATGCGGTTCAGTTGCGGCGCTGAACACACAATAACAATTTGTGAGCCAGTCACGCCACAGTCACGCAAAGCCATGGCGTTTGCCAAGGCTTGCTTGCCGGGCCGCAAACCCAGCTTGTGAACAGTATCAAGCATGGCTTCAGTTGGCTTTGGGCCAACCATTTTGACCGGCCATGCCTTGAAAACGTCAGTGTAGTAGTTTGTTGCGTTTGACATTGTGATAACCCTTAAGTTTGTGAAAGCCTGCAACTGGCAGGCACAGGTTGACTTTTGCCCGTAACCCCAGCTTTTCAAGGCTGGCACTGTGAGGCTTGGGCCATTTGGCCCGCAAGCGCTATATGCGCCGCGCCAACACAATCAACATAGTCAATACTGCAAACAAATGCAATAGCATTACAACAAATAAAACGATATTTTAGGTAACGTATTGTTACAGCTCAATTCAGCCATCGAGCCAATAGCAAGGCTGCCCATAAGCCTGCGAGCACGAGGCTACTACCCTAGAGGCCTGCCCAAGATAACGCACCAGCGGTCATTTATGGCCCGTGGCAGGTGTGACACACCTGTGACCCACGAGCAACAGTGACAAGATGGGGACGAGGAGTAGCCAGGTAGGGACATGTGGCAAGAAGGGGACGAGTGTTGCCACGATGCAATGGAAGCAGGAAGTATGCCAAGCCTAGGACGAGGAGGGGGAGTTGCTGGAAGGGGACAGGGGCAGGAAAAGTGGCAAGATGATAAATGGTAGGGGGAGGTGGCTGTTATGGGTATAATACCTCCGTGGGATGGTGAGTAAGATTCTGAAATGCTTCCTAGGAAGTTTCTTCAGGCGCATCCCACTGATGCCAAGATCCATCAGGGTATTTTATGGCAAAGGAAGCTTTTCCCTTATGCTGGTCTATGTGCGCCAGCGCTTCTTTCAACGTGCGGAAATAAGCTTCTCTGGAACCGCCTTGACCTTGTGTCGCCCACAATTCGTACATTTCTCACTCCTGCGGAAGCTTCTTGTGATACCCGGTTTGAATAATGAACACCTGCATTAGTGTCCTGTAATGCGGGCTGCTTAGAAGTTTGATTTTCTTGTGGGCCAATTCTGTTGTCCAGATATGGGGGCCGGTTTGCAGGTAATCTTGTGTGCCCAAGAACGTAGTGAAGCTTGTCCAGCTATTAGGGTAAAGCCGGAACCAGTTGTCTTTTGCTAAGTGCCACTCCCCCCATGATATTTTGTATTTCCAACGACTTTCACCTGTTTCTTTCATGACTATTTCCTACATCAGGTGTTTGGCAATATAAGCACGGAACAGCACGTTGGCGTGAGGGCTCCGTAGGAGCCTGACCCGTTGTCTTCCGGTGATGCTGAGTGTGTAATAATTGTCGTTAGCAGCGTCTTCCAGGCAATTGAAGGAACTGGTATCGGGAAGTAGGCTGTAATTTGCTGGGCTGATGAATCTGGTGAACTCGGGGAAGTTTTTCTTCACCCTCAGTTCTTGTGGAAGCTCAGTGATCAGCGTGTAGTATTTTCCACAGAGTACGGCTAGTTCGTAGATAGAAATTTGTTCATCCTGCATTTTTGCTTCCTACAGTAGCGGTGGTTTTTCTAGTTCTGGGTGTTGGTGGAAGTAGATTTTGACAATGGTACGTGCGTGCGGCCCAAGAAGCATTTTGGCTTTCTGTATCCCATCAGGGGTCAATTTCCATGTTTGCATATTTCCTATGAAGCCTTTGTAACCGCCTAAGAAATGGGAAAGTGTATTTTTGTGTTTAATTGCCCAAGTAGGGTGCCCCTTCTCGTAGAAACTGAACCAAACTTCAAATACGTCATAGAGATTCACATCGGCGTAGTCGTACATGGCCCAGATTTCCTGTTTGGGATGGATAAATTTTATTTTGGCATTTCCTAGGAAGTTGGATACAACTCATCCCCCCGCAGTATTTGGCCTTTGTGACTGCCAAAGATGGACACGTTGGTTGGGTGTCCCTCTAGTTCCATCATCTTGGCTATGGTTGCATAGTTGGGGCTAGCTAATAGAGTTAGCCTATGGGCCACGTCGGGTGGAAACTTCCACGGATCATCTTTCATGACACTTCCATGGTGCGGGATGGAACTGCCTACGGGCATACCCACAAATACCCAGAGGTAATCGCCCACTCCCGACCTATCTGGATAGTATAGTTCACGGAAGTGATTGTAGGCGTTATCGATTACTGATTGTGGTACGTCTGTGTATTTGGTCATTTGGTGCCATTCTTTGCATACCACGCCTTCACCACGGTTTCAGCATTGGGGCCTGCCAGAAGCTTGATGCGGTGCGCCGTGTCGGGGGCTACGTAATAATATTCTTCATCATTTTCAGGCAGAAGTTGGTCGTCAATGAAGCTCTGCTCAAGGCTGTGGCAGTACTTGAAGTATCGTTCCATGGTCTCGTCACAACGGACATTAAAATGAACCTGATACCAATTATCCTCCGCCTGTTGCAGTGTTTGATTGTCTATCTTTACTAGTTCCACTGGTTTTCTCCTTCATTCGAACAATAGCCTTATGAACAGGGGCAGGAAGATCACCGGCTGCACAAACCGAAGTACCCAAGCTTGTAGTGCGCCAACCGGCGTTGCCCTTCTGGCCTTATAGGCCTGAATGAAGAAGGTACCGTTCTCACCGCACAACTTGCCCAGCTTGGCAGCGGTATCTGGCCGGTAGAGCAGCTCCCCATCATCGTCTTTTTTGAAGGATAAGGAATCCACACCAAACATGGCTATGAATTCCAAGATGCCAGTCCAGTTGTCTTTCAATCCCATAACCGCAAGGAAGCGCTGATAGGCAGCAGTAAATTCTTCATTGGTTATCTTTACGGTGTGCTTCTTCATATTGAATTTCCAATAGCTTAAGTAGGGCATCGGGGTTGGCGCGGATGGCCTCAACTAGGCGGGCAATCCTTTCGCAGTGGATGTTGACAATCCACATTCTATCGTCTTTGTGTGTGTGGGGATCACCAAGTAAGGTTGCCATGGCTTCATAGGGTTTATTGTGTGACCCGCACGTTGGGGTGTAGGCAATTTGGTATTTGGAAGCCCAAATTTCACCTGATTTCACCCACCAATTCTCAACAACGTGGTGCATCTTGTTTTTCAGGTCGTGTATTTGCTTTTCTGTGGGCATGGCGGTAAACCTTAGCCGTTTAGTTAACTATTCCTCAAGGAAACAGTCAGTAGAAGGTGAAATTATGGCGAAGCATAGTAAAGCCCACCCTGGATTTAAGGCCGTCCAAAACAAGATTGCAAAGAAGGAAAATATCCCACCGGCCCGCGCAGCCGCCATTGTGGCCGCTAGTTCCCGCAATGCCTCAAAAGCGGCACATAAGGCAAACCCTAGGCTAAACAAGGTCAAGGGTAAGTAAGCCGTACAGCCCTTTTATCCTTAGTGGCAAAGGTCCGGCTTTGTAATCCGGGTTCGGTGGTTCGATTCCATCAAGGGGCACCAATTTTACACAGTTTCTGAACTACTATATGCCCAAACATTGAATGGATATCTTCAGATATTTGCATGTCTTTGATGTCTACCCAGACAGTGTATTGGGATACTTGCGCCAGCTTACCACCGTCATAACCGCATAGACCTAGTGTAATGGCATCGTGTGAATTGGCATATTCCACCGCCTTGATCACATTTGGGGAGTTGCCGCTTCCTGATAGGGCAATTACCAGATCATCTTTCTCCAGGATGTTTTTCAACTGCTCAACAAAGACATCCTCAAAAGCAATATCGTTTGAGTAGGCAAACGTCAGGCCTATATTATCTACCAAGCTACGGCCACGGAACGGTTTGCCGGTAGCCAAGTAAACCATCTTGTTCCAGTCAGTGATGAAATGCAGGGCAGTCAACGAACTGCCCCCATTCCCCAATGTGATGATCTGCCGCCCTTTCTTGTGGGCCTTTGCTACTAAGGCCACGGCTTCATCCACTGTTCTCAGGTCAAGTGCAGCAATTGTTCGGTTTAGTTTGGCAAAGTAGTCGGTGGCGTTCATTGCCCGCTCCATCTTGACATTTGAGGAGAAAAAATTGATCCTATAAGTCTTTGTATCGTTAAGCTGAGGATTGTAAATGTCTAGCGACGAGTTCGTTACGGGGTCCGTTAAATGGTTTAATTCAACAAAGGGTTACGGCTTTGTTGTTGTTGATGGCAAGGATATTTTCATTCACAGTAAGCGTTTACGCGATTCCGGCATTAAGGCCGTCCCGGTTTCTCCTGAACAAACCGTAATCAAATTAGATCAGGGCGACAAGCTTAAATTCAAAATAGAAAATGGCCCCAAGGGGGCCTACGCAACCGACATTTCAAAGGTTTAGCTGTGAAAGCTGATTTGCTCCACGTCGTGACGGCGGTGGCTAACCCTATTAGGTGGGCAAGCAGGATCAAATTAGCTAAGAATGCCATTTCGCAGTGGGTGGCTGACGGTGCCAACGTAACCGTTGTAGAGTGTGCTTATGGGGCACGTCCGTGGGAACTAGCAGGTTTGCCGGGCATTCAGCACGTACCGGTTCGTGCCCGCACTTTGGTTTGGAACAAGGAGTGCCTGCTGAATATTGGCATTTCTAGGCTTTCATCTGATGCATCCTACATAGGAACCTTTGACGCTGATATTTCTTTCAGGAAGCGTGATTGGGCAGCAGAAACCATTCACGCCCTGCAATTGCACCCTGTGGTGCAGCCGTGGTCGGATGCTTACGATCTTGGCCCCCATGACGAACACATGCAGGCCCATAAATCTTTCGCTAGGCAGTACGCCACGGGGCAGCCGGTTGTTCCTCAAAGCCCCACATTTTGGAAAACTGACGGCGGCCCCTACGATTACCCCCACAGTGGATACGCTTGGTGCTGGACGAGAAAAGTCCTGGACGATGTTGGGGGCCTTTTCGAATTGGGTGCCATGGGTTCGGGCGATCACCACATGGCACTGGGGCTTGTTGGGGCCGTGGAGAAATCCTTGCCAGCGGGCTGCCATCCAGCCTATATAGAAGCCCTGCAAAGATGGCAGTCTCGGGCATTGCTTCATGTAAATCGTAAGCTTGGCTTTGTGCCGGTTACGATAGAACATGCGTTTCATGGATCAAAGAAAAGCAGGAAATACATCTCAAGGTGGGGTATGTTTGCAAAGTATGATTTTAACCCTAACACCGATCTGAAGCGTAATTCCTACGGCGTAATCGAATTTGCAGGTAACAAGCCTGACCTAGAGCGCGCCTTTGAACAGTATCTTCGTGAACGTGAAGAAGACATTAACGTGGCCTAAAGGATAGCACATGTCTAAGAATCAAGTTGGTGATAAGGCTGCGTTGAAAACCGCCCAAAGCGGCACGCCGGTTCCAGGGAAGGATTTTTCATCTGCCAAGAAGGAATCCAAAGCTGCTGGCAATGGCAAACCTGAGAAAGGTAGTGCTGCGGTAGCTAAAGCACTTCCTACAGAATCAGCTACCAGCACCCCAGTTCCTTCAGAACCAAAGAAGTGGGAAGGTTCCGTCGAGGATTGGTCGGCTGACTACAACGCTGCTAAGCGCCGGGGTATTTCCGTGGCTGATCACGAGGATAGCGCTCGTGACCGCATTTCTGATGCTGCCGGTGAGCGCAGGATGGCTGCTGATGAATCCAACAAAATCAAGCATGTGCCGGAATACAAGAAGGGTGTGAGTGCCTATTCTAATGCCCCCAAGGCTTCCCACGGCTTTGGTCATCCGGCTAGTGCCCGTGATGGTCATTTACGCTGTTCTGGGCATTCGGGGGCACATCGCTTAGGCAAGAAATGAAATGCGTGTAGCGAGTAAAGTTTCGGAGGCATCAGTTAAAGTCTATATCAATGATATCCTCCACTTACACGTCGTACGTTCAAAGTTTCTTGGTTTAAGTTCATGGCAGTATGAAACCGAAGGCATGTTTTATATTGAGATACTTCTTGATGGTAACAAGATAGCTGTTGACTATGACAGGCGCGATTTGTGGCTTTTGGTTTTGACGGAATTGGAGAGAATTAGGTGAAACGCCGAGTACGCACGCAGCCCACTAATCCGTACTACAGCAATGAACCTGCGGTAGCGCGTAGTAAGATAGCCGATCAGGGGCTGGTCCAGAACGCCTCACTTGGTAACCAGCCGCCTAAAATGGTTGACAAGAAGCCGGGCAAGCTTTCTGGCGTGGCTGGTTTTTCTGATCATAAGCGTCCGCGTGAGCGTGGCCCGCAAAATCCATCAGGCGTTTCACCGCTCAAGTCTGGTGCAGCCAAACCGTCCAGCGTTCCTAAGCAGGGCGGTGGTCACCTTAGGATGTCAGGAAACCCCGGAGCGCATCGGCTTGGAAGCCTAAAACCATTGAAGCTGAAAGTATGAAGATATCATTTCCTACCCCAGCTCCAACCATAGTACGTAAGCAATACAAGAGTGTTGGTCGTCTTGGCGGCCCCATGGGGCAGAAACAGCTTAAGACCTTGCGTAAATGGGCGGTCCCGCCCGGTGGCGTTCTTAATCCATGGGGTCATTACGGTAATTCTAGGCGTTCCAGGTATCGCGCCACATATTTCAAATTGAAACTCAAGAAGCCACTCAGGAGCGAAGCTTCCATGAAACGCAAACGGGTCAAGCTGGCCGAAAAGAAAGCCGTAGCTTTAGAAGCACATGAATTGCAGCAGTTGGCTAGGGAAAATGCCACGCTTGCCATGCAAACGCTTATTGAGATTTCCAGTAACCACCGTGCTCCAGAGGCCACACGCATTGCGGCCTCCGCCGTCATCCTAGACCGCGCATATGGCAAGGCATCTCAAACCAGCATTACAGCCAGTGTGACCAATGACAAAAAGAAAGATCTTGACGGCACCGAACTCGATAAGCGAATTAAGGCGGCTCTCAAACGAGCTGAAGAGCTTACAAACCGAGCGCCAAAAGAGGGAAAGAGCGAAGAACGACCTGCTGACATTCGCGTCACTCATTAATATTCCAAGTGGACCTATACGTGAGGACGCCGAGGACGAGATTGAAGAGTTTCGTCCTCGCAGGCAATTGTTCGGTGCCCACCACCTTCTGTGGCTTGACTGTCTCCAGCAAATTGAGGACGGAAAATTAAAACGCCTCATGGGTTTGATGCCCCCAGGAAGCGCTAAATCGGTCTATACGTCGGTTGTGTTCCCAACCCATTTCATGGGACGTTTTCGTAGTTCTTCTATCATTGTGGCGAGCTATGGAAGTGAACTCCCACGCAAATTTGGCCGCCGTGCACGTTCAATTGTTCAACAGCCAATCTATAACCGAATCTTCAGTTCGACCCTTTCTGAAGATAGTCGGGCTGCCGATGAATGGACACTGACCAATGGTAGTGAGTGGATGGCGGCAGGTATCTTGACCGGCATCACGGGTAACCGTGCCGATGGTGTCATTTGGGACGACTTGATCAAAGGGCGCGAGCAAGCTGACTCTGAAGTAGTACGCAGCAAAACCTGGGATGCGTACATGGACGATCTACTTACTCGTAAGAAGCCCAAGGCATTCGAAATTGGCATAACTACACGCTGGCATGAAGACGACGTAGCTGGCCGTATTCTGCCAGAAAACTATAACGGTGAATCCGGCCTGATCAGATGCCGCGACGGTAATGAGTGGTACGTGGTTTGCCTCCCCGCTGAGTGCGAACGCGAGGATGATATTCTTGGGCGCAAGATTGGTGACATTCTCTGGCCTGAATGGTTTAATAAGGAAATGTTTGCGCCGTTCAAGCGCAACCCCCGCACTTGGTCGTCCCTGTACCAGCAGCGCCCAGCCCCTGACAGCGGCGTGTTCTTCCGTGGTGAGTGGCTGAAATCTTATGAACAGAATGAGCAAACCGGCCTGCCAAACAACTTTGAACCCGGTGATCTTAATATCTACGGGGCCAGTGATTACGCTGTCACCGCTGGCAAGGAAAACTACACGGTTCACATTGTGGTTGGCCTAGACTTTAAGAATAATATCTATGTGCTTGACCTGTGGCGCAAACAGACAACTTCTGACGAGTGGGTAGAAGTATTTTGTGACCTAGTTAAAAAATGGAAGCCCCTTGGCTGGGCTGAAGAAACAGGACAAATCAATGCAGCAGTTGGACCTTTTCTTATCAAACGAATGCGGGAACGACAGGCCTACGTTTCAAGAGCCCAATTCCCCTCAACCAAGTCCAAAGCCATGCGCGCCCAGTCTATCATCGGACGCATGGCACAAAATGGTTTATATTGCCCCTTCGGAGCCCATTGGTTCTCAGAGTTTAGAAAAGAACTCCTGATTTTTGATGCCGGTAAGTTCGACGACCAAGTGGACGCCCTTTCCCTTATCGGCCAAGTTTTGGACAAAATGATTCCGGCTGAGAAGTCGTCCACAACTGAAGAAAAGCCAAAGGTATTTTCAACTGACCCTGGGAAGTGTACAGTCACATTGGACGACTTGTGGGAAGCGAACGAACAGCGTAAAGCTTATTCTGGCATTCTTAGGATAAACTAATGCTTATGCTCGCTTGGGTACTAATTGCCGGGGGCATGTCCTCTTATGGCTGGATAGAAAATCCATCTTCTCAGTATGAGACTGCCGCCGCTTGCCAGCAGGCAGGCGAGGAATTTAAGGCAACCATCCCTGGAACTTGGAAGCTGTACGGGGAAGGCCCAGATCTTCCGTTGTCGGATTTTCACTGTGACGCAGGCCATTTAGAGGGCTATCCAAGTTGGGAGAATTTCCGTCGTGGAAATTGAACTTGATCCCCTAGCTGGGCCTGAAGGCGGCAAAGAATCTGCCCGCCTTTCCAAGTTCTGGAATGATCAAATTGAGAAGCTGGGCAAGAGCAAAGCTTACGTCCAGTATATCAAGCGCGGTCACACTATTGAATCCCGTTACCGTGACGAGCGCACCAAAACCGATGCGGAATCCCGCAGACGGTATAACTCGTTGTGGTCAAACGTAGAAACCCTGATGCCCGCCATCTACGGGCGCACCCCCCTGCCGCTGGCAGAGCGCCGGTTTGGCGACAAGGATCCCATTGCACGCGGGGCGGCCCAAATACTTGAGCGGGCGCTTCGCAATGAAATTGAGATTTGTGGGTTCAATGACGCCATGTCGCAGGCAGTCAGGGATTACCTCCTGCCGGGGCGTGGTACGGTTTGGGTCCGCTACGAGCCACAAATCAGCAGGGGCGTTTCACTAGGTACTGAAGATAGTATCGACATGAAAGATAGCCAAGGCGAGCTTGAGCCTGAGCTAGACGAGGAAATTGCTGATGGGGGTGATCCAGCGGAAGTCAAACTTGAGGAAACTGGTGATCAAATTACCCGTGAGTCTACCCCAGTTGATTACCTTCATTGGCAGGATTTTCTAATATTTCCTTCCAATGCACGCACTTGGGCGGAAGTAGTTGCCGTGGCCAAGCGCGTCTACATGACCTATCAGCAAATGCGGGATAGGTTTGGCAAGGAAATTGCAAAAGCAATACCCCTGCAAAAGGACGAGCGGCAAAAAGACAAGTATGAGAATGACAATGACCAGCACGAAGTAAAAGGTGAGATTTTTGAAATTTGGAACCGTGAAGATCGCACCGTTTATTGGGTAGCTGAAGATTATGACTATCTACTTGATCGCAAGGATGATCCACTCAACCTTGAGGGCTTTTTTCCGTGCCCTCGCCCCATTATTGCCAACCAGACTAACGGCACTCTGCTCCCGGTTGCTGACTATATTGAGTACCAAGATCAAGCCACCCAAATAGACGAACTGAGCCAGCGTATTGCCATGCTCACCCGAGCCTGCAAGGTGGCGGGTACCTATAATGCCGCTGCCAAAGGCATTCAACGGCTTCTTAATGAGTCCGTGGAAAACGAGCTAATTCCGGTTGATGATTGGGCTGCCTTTGCCGATAAAGGTGGCATTCCTGATCAAATTTCATTCCTGCCCCTCAAAGAAATCATTGGAGTGATCAACGAACTGACCACCCTGAAGGAAAAACAAATTGCGGAAATGGACCGTCTTACCGGAATCAATGATCTTATGCGCGGTACAAATGACGCCCGTGAAACTCTCGGCGGCGTTAGAATTAAATCTAACTATACTGGTACTAGGCTTACTTCTAGACAAAATGAAGTCGCCCGTTTTGCCCGTGACACTGTCCGTATTATGGCCGACATTATGGCTCAGCATTTTAGCCCTCAGTCACTAGTTGAAGTGTCTGGGGCCATGTTTGAGGAGGGCCTTGGTGTTAGCCAGGATGATCTACAGGCTTTGCAAGCTGCGGCTCCTCAGCCCGCGCCTGGTCCTCCGGTGGGTGGACCACCTATACCTGCTCCGGCCCCAATGGGCACGCCACCATCTCCACCGGGTATGGTGCAGCCTGGACCCATGGGTCCAGCAGGGCTTCCACCCCCCAACCAACAAGGATTGGGTGGCAATGTGGTTCCCTTCCAACCACGGCCTCCTGCACCATCAATTCCTCCGGGAATGCCAGCTACAGCACCTCCGGTCGCACCCGGTTTACCCGCGCCGCCTCCTCCGGACCCGCTGCAAATTGCTACTCAACAGGCTCTTCAACGGATCAATCAAGCTATTTCGCTGATCCGTAACGAGCGTTTGCGCGGTTTCAGGGTAGATATTGAGGTAGATTCCACGATATTTGGTGATGCCGCCCAAGAAAAGGGCGACAGAACCGAATTTATCTCAGAAGTTACCAAATATCTACAAACTTCCATGGCTATGTCGGCCCAAGTACCCGAAATTACCCCTCTTCTCGGCAAATTACTGCAATTTGGCGTGCGTGGCTTCCGTGTTGGCCGCGATCTTGAGTCCTCTATTGAGGAATTCTGTGATATGGCGGTCAAAATCGCTAAACAGAAGCAGCTTCAGGCCCAATCTCAACCCAACCCGGAAAAAATCAAGGCAGATGCACAGGCGCAACAGGCGCAGGCTACCGCACAGGCCGCAAACGTCCGTGCACAGGCCGATGTGGCTAAGGCACATTCAGACATTCAGGCTGCACAAATTGATTCTCAGTCAAATCAACAGGAAGCGCAGGCTGAAGTGGCCCGTCAGCAGATGCAAAATCAGGGCGAGCAGCAGAATAATCAGACAAATCTGTTGATCAAACAGATAGAACTGCGTATGCGTGAGATGGAAATGAATATGGAACGGATGCGTATGCACGCTGAAATGATGAAACCTCAACAGCCAATTGACAATGGCGGCCTAGGAAATGGCCCGCCTGCCAAAGGAGTAGCGTGATGTTAGTAGCGCGTAGGAGTTTTCTACAAGGATTGGGTGCAACCCTTCTTGCCCCTGCCATTTGTCGGGCCGAAAATTTAATGCCCATCAAAGAGTACATGCCGGAAGTGCCCGTATGGTGCCCTGATGGCTGGTTACCATTGGACGGCCGTGAAATTAAAAGGAAGTTTTATCCTGATTTATTTGCGGCCTACGACAGGATGCGTTTGTCAAAGACACTTCAAAATCAGCAAGAGTACGTTTCTTTGGCTGGATTGTCGCCCCCACGCCTTCAAATAGGGGTGCGGGCACCTGCGGCTCAGATTGAACGGCGTATTGTGTCGTATAGGGACTTGCTTCGCCCAAACGGCACAGTAATGCGCGCTGGTGCTGGTCACACTATTGTAGTTCCGGAGGGTGTGTGATGCCTACTTACGTCATGAGGGATGGCAAACTTGTAGATAAGCGGGAAGCCCCGCCAAAGGAAGGTATCCATGGTCAAGCTTCTTATGTCATTAGTGATGAAATGGCTGAAACGCGCCACATGGCAGACGGGAAATACTATTCTTCCAAAGCCAAATTCAGACAGGCAACCCGTGCCGCAGGCTGTGTGGAAGTCGGCACCGAGACGGCGACCCTTCTAAAACCCCGCCAGCCAATCAGGTTGGATTCAGGCAAAAGGCGTGAGGACATTCAAAGAGCCATTTACGAGCTGCGTAATAAGTAATTTCAATCGGGTCTTACCAAATGCCCAAACCTAGAGGTGTTTAAATGTTGAGTTCCCTTACACGTCATTTCAATGAGTCCGTATTCCGTGGCCCTGATACCGAAGGAGCTGGCGGCAATGTCGAGGACGCTGGTAATCTATCTGGAGACGTTGGTGGTGGCGCTGGTGATGTTGACAGTGGAACTGGCGGTGGCGAGGTTGACAGTGACCCGCAGGAAAAGCTTACGGTTCGTGAGCAAATTAAGAAATCATGGGCAGAAGCTAGCGAGCCTGCCGCTAAGCCTAAGCCAAAGGCTGGCCGCTTCGGTGAGCGCCCTGCTAAGGGCCAGGAAGCTGCCTCCGCCGAAGTAACCCCTGAGAAGCCAGCCGCACCGGCTGTTGCTGCACCGGCCTCCCTTCCTAAAGAAGCCGCTGCTGAGTGGGAAAAAACACCCCCAGCCATCCAAGCCGCCTTTGTCAAGCGCGAAGCAGACATGGCCAAGGGTGTGGAAGAGCTAAAGGGCCGCTATGCCCTGATAGATCAGGCCATTGCCCCCCATAATGATGCTCTCCGGCAAATGAATGCCACACCGGGCGAAGCTGTCAACCGCATGTTCCTGTGGTTTAAGGCTTTGGCTGGCAATCCCGTCAACAGCTTCCCCGAACTTGCCAAGTCCATGGGCATCAATTGGGATCAATTGGTGGCAGCAAGAAGTGGCAACACTTCTCAGCAACCCCAGCAACCCCAGCAGCCGCAAGGTACTGCGGCAGGCGGTGCCCCTGAGATTCCAGAGCCCCTGAAGAACTACGTAGGTAACCTTGAGCGTCAGGTTGCCCAGCTTGGGCAGTTTGTTCAACAGAACATTCAGCAATTGGGTGGAAGGTTTGGCTCCATTGAGCAAAACCTTAATTCTCAGAATGAAGCCCGTACCCGTGAAAACCTCAGTATTTGGTCCAAGGGTAAGGACTACTTTGAAGAAGTACGTCAAGACATGGCCAAGCTTATTGAGACGGGGATTGTACCTCTCAAGGACGGCCAAGTTGATCTAGACACCGCTTACGAACGTGCTATATATCTTAACCCAGAGGTTCGTGCCAAGGTCCTTGCTGCACAACAGCAGGCAAACCAGCAGGTTCAACAGACGGCAGCGGCGGCCACAACCGCAGCAAACCAGTCTCAGGTGAACAGAGCCCGTAAAGCCTCGGTTTCTCTTCCGTCGGCCTCTACCCCCGGTGCAGGTAATACCGGGAATGCAGCCGCTAAGAAACCCGGTCAGCGTCTCAGCGTCCGTGACTCCCTCAAGGCAGCATTGACTGAGCTAAGGGATCAGTAAAGCGTAGAACTGGTTACGACGTGCCATAAGATGTAAGTTTTTGCTTCCACAAGAAGTTAGAACCTCATACTCTGGCGGTATCACAGATTGAACTTGCGTTAATTTTCAATTCTTTGATCCAATGGAGCTAACATGGCATTTCCAAATCTTTCGGAAATTGTCACGACCACACTGCGCAACCGGACCGGCGAACTTGCGGACAACATGTCCCGTAACAACGCCGCCCTGTTGCGCCTCAGCAAGAAGGGCAACGTCAAGACCTTCAGCGGTGGCCGTACAATTGTCCAAGAACTGAACTACGCTGATAACCAGACCTATCAATGGTACTCTGGTTACCAGACGCTGAACATTGCACCGAGCCAGGTCTTCTCGGCTGCTGAGTACCCCATCCGTCAGGCCGCAGTCGCGGTTTCCATCAGCGGTCTGGAAGAGCTCCAGAACTCTGGTGAGGAAGCCATCATTGACCTGCTTGAGTCCCGCATCATGAACGCCGAAGATACGTTCATGAACGGCCTCTCTCAGGGTATCTACGGTGACGGCACTGTTACCGGCTCAGTCGGTGGTCTCCAGCTTCTGGTTGCCAGCTCGCCCTCTACCGGCGTGATTGGCGGCATTGACCGTTCGCAGTGGACCTTCTGGCAGAACCAGACGTGGTCGGCTGCTACCAACGGCAACACCGTGCTTTCTTCGTCCACCATCATGCAACAGATGGATGCATTGTGGGTGCAACTGATCCGTGGCCGGGATTTCCCCGACCTGATCATCGCTGACAACACTTGTTACAAGTATTACCTGAATGCCCTCCAGGCCATTCAGCGCATCCAAGTTGAGAACGGTGCACCGGATATGGCAGAGGCTGGCTTCCAGTCACTGAAGTATCTGAACGCCGACGTCGTGCTGGACGGTGGCTTCCAAGGCTTCTCTACTGACCCGCTTCCGTACCAGACCAGCGCCGGTACGTCGGCAGTCGGTGGTGCCCCTTCCACCACCATGTACTTCCTCAATACGAAGTACATCCATTGGCGGCCCCACGCTCGCCGCAACATGGTCCCCTTGGACCCTGACCGTTTCTCGGTCAACCAAGATGCCATGGTGAGGTTGATTGGCTGGGCAGGCAACATGACACTATCCAACGGCTTTTTGCAGGGCTACCTCGGCGCTTAAGCTCCACGACCGCGTACCTTCTCCTCCCTAGACTTGGGGAAGGGCCTAAAAACCCTTCCCCATCTTTTTATGTGGTGTAAAATGCAAGAAGTACGTGATCTGACCGCTGTTCTGAGTGACGCCATTAGCTTTGTTCGGCAGGCGCACGCCACTGCCAAGGAAACCCTGACGGCGGAAGTAGCCAAAGCACGGGTAAATGTGGATAAGGTAACTTCGCTCACCCAAGAGTTTAAGAGGGCTAATTTGGAGCTGGAGGCGTTCATAGGCGGTACGGCTTCAAACTTTCCTCCGGCTGATTCTGAACTTCCTGGTCAGGAAAAATTAACTGGAAATAACAGTCATCTTACCAAGCCAGATATTAATGGCGTCTCCTTGAATAAGGGAACTTCATGAGCACCCTTTATGTAGCCGAATTCTTCAGCATTGGTGGTACGGGCAATTTCCCGGTATCTGGTGCCTTGCAACCCCCCATCCATGAGCAGACGGTGACTATTGGTGGTACTTCCACGCAATCAACGGCTTTTAACGCTAATACGAGCCTAATCCGGGTGCATACTGATTCCATTTGTTCCATAGAAGTTGGAACCAATCCGACAGCTACCACTTCTACCGCCCGTATGGCTGCTAACCAGACTGAGTATTTTTCAATACCGCCCGGCAGTTCGTACAAGATAGCGGTTATCACCAACACGTAATGGGAAAACTTCCATGATCAGTTTAGGTGGCAACCTTGTAGCCGCTGATGCAACAGGCCTCCAAGGCCTTCTTGATCTTATTACCAACCCAGACGCTGCCAAGAAGCGGCTGGCTGAACTGACGGCACAAACTGCACAGGCCCAAAAGGCTACCGAAGATGCTGTAGCCGCAAACAAGAAAATGGAGGCTGCTAAAGCCGCTGTTGACGCCAGCCACGCCAAAATGGCTGCCCTGCAAAAATCCTACGATGCCAAGGATGCCGATCTTGCCCGCAGGGAACAGGCCCTTGCTGCAAGGGCGCAGGATATTGCAGCTAGGGAGGCTAATTACGCGCAGGCTACGGTTGCCTTTAAAGAAAAATCTGATGCGGCTGCAAGGGAACTAGAAGCAGCCCGCCAGAACCTGGAAGCTTCCAAGGCATCCCTCAATAACGATTTTGTCAGCCGACGTGCTATTCTTGAACAAGAGTTTGAGCAAAAGAAAAACGCAACTGGTTTGGCTCAAATGGAACTGGCCTCCCAACGTCGTGCTGCCGAAGCAGCGCAGGCTGAGGCAATGCGAACCAAAGCCATGTACGCCGAAAAACTAGCCGCCCTTCAGAAGATTATCGCTGGAAATGCCCAGTAAGACCCAAAGGGAGGGCTACCTTCAGATAGACCATCGTAATTCCCCAGGTTTATCTGAAGCCGATGTCAGGGAATCTGATGGAAGGGCAGTTGCTGTTCGCAGTGGTCAGAACTTTGAATCCGCTACTCTAACCTGTGGGCACTGCCAGAACCAAATTATAAGAAATCCCGGCAGGTTACGTGACAGGGCGTATTGCCGCTCTTGCGATCATTACATCTGTGATACCTGTGAGGGAGTTCGTGTGCGAGCTGGGGGTAGATGCGATTCATTTGCCAAGCTTTTGGATCAAGTGTATGGTGCGACGAATAAGGCACAGAGCGCCATTGAAACTATCCGTAAACTTCGTGCGAGTATCCTGCGATGAGTTATTTGCTCCTGGGCAAGGACGACGATGATCCGGCGCTTTGGTACTGGGAACCCGCTACGGCAGCGACCCCCGTACCTAAGGTACCTGAGCATAAGTTTGTAGAAGTTTCTAAGCGGGATAATGCCAAGGTCTTTGACTGTGGATGTGGATGTGGTCAGCGTAAGATAGTTTACTCAGGAAAAGGCACCGCTCCTGATATTGAAGTCTTTGCGCAAAGGGAAGGCGGGTCCATCAATAACGTTTTGGCCTGCAAGGGTGAATTAGCAGATTCAGCTACATGCGTTTTGGAAAATCCGCTTTCGACAGGAGCTAACTAATGGCAAAGCGATCTTTTAACGTTGCTACGTGGACCCCGACTGCGGTCGCGGACACCACTGGGTTCACTGCTTCCGCTTATCAGGCTATTCAGGGTGGTTCGTCCACCCAATTCATCAACGTGCTTGAGGTTTACATGGGCGGTCAGGCAGGTGCCTCTGCTCCAACCTTTATGGTGCTGGCGCGTGATTCTACCGTAGCAGTTACCCCTACCGCCCTTACCACGGGCCAGAAGGATGCGGCGCTATCACCATTTACCGCCGCTTTGGCCGCGCCCCCTACTTCCTTTGTTACTGCGTCTACCCAACCGCAACGTTCGTCTACCTTGGGCTTGCTTAACCTTTCTTACAATGCCTTTGGTGGCATCGTTCGTTGGGTTGCTGCTCCGGGTGAGGAAATTGGCATGTACGGGAACACCGCCTCGTTGGGTGAGGTTTCGTTGTCTGCCTATACAGGTGGTACTCCAGGCCTTATGGGTTCCCACATTATCTACGAGCCATTTTAAAAATCTAAGCGTTTAATCAAAATCAGGAGATTGGAATGGGCTCGTTTCTGAGGGCATTTATTGCCGTTTTTGCACTGGCACTTCTTTCAAGTAGTGCACTGGCGCAGTCGCCCTGCGTAGCGGTGCCATCGCCGGTTTGTCCTTTTGTGATGGCGTCTCCGACCCCAACGCCGACCCCCACGCCCACGCCGACTCCAACGCCGACTCCAACACCTATTTTTACACCTTCACCAGCGGCTTGTAATTTAAGCTCGCCTGCTTTCTGCGACACCTTCAATGAGGGGCCTTCGGCCGTTCGGGGTCGGGCAGGTGACTTGAATCCTGCTGAATGGGCGGTGGGAAGATTATCTGGGGAGATTGGCACATCAGGTCAGATCACCGCGAACCCAGATCTCGTTGCACCGATCCCGGCCTGTCGCTCGACCTTTACGCAAACATCCGTGTATCCGCCCAACGATACCTTAATCTGCGATCCAAGCGGCTCGAAGTCGGCACAGCTCATGACCGCTGCATCGATCCAGAATTATGGCACCAACTCGTACATGATTCGGCAGCCATTTGATTTTACCGGACGTACCGGCAAAATTGACTTTGACGTTGATGCAGGCGGTGAACAGCTTGCAGGAAACGGTGGAGGCACCGGGGGTTATCCCGAGATCGACATCACCGACACGCCAGTCCCAGCGCCCACGTTCCGTGAGTTCAACAACTTCGAGGTGGGCTCGATACCGCAAAATGCCATCATCATAAAATTTGGAAATACCTGCTTCAACAACACGTCTGCCGCTCCTTACAACGTCATGGTTTACAACAACTACGTAGGCACAATTCTCACACCGACTTATAGTTCTTCGAACGGGGGATGCGTCCAAACGACGGCCGGTTTGCTCAATCACTTCGAGATACAGCTATCTCAGACTCAAATCAGCGTCTATGGGTCCGACTACTCGACCGACAACGTAAATTTCCCCAACTATAAGCTTTTGTATCAGGCGAATATAAACCTCTCGTTCTCAACGGGGTACGTCCACATCGCTGCAAGGAATCATGCAACGCTCAAATATGGTTTCGGCCCCGACGTGGTTTTTCACTGGGATAACATCGGATTTGATGGACCGGTGGAACCAACGCCGCTGGCGTATGAGATCCCGGATAACGCTACCGCATCAACCTTTACAGGGGATGCGGGTGATCCCAGCACCCCCTCAAAGAACCTTGGCTACCTACTCTTGGACGGCACCACGGGTAAGGCCGCGGGCATGTATGATCCGAACAATTTGATCAATTCTCTTTCATTCCAGAATGTGAATCTTTCGGGGGTCACCTCTGCTACACTCACGTTCAACTCGTGGTTCAATGGCAGCACTATTTATAATGATAGTGCCCACATACCGAACACGACGTGGGGTATTAGCTATCGAATCAACGGCGGAACGTGGGCAACGATTAACTTTACGCCGGCACAAATAGCAGGAATGAGCAACAATACGAGCGGTTTCATACAAGCCTTTTTTACCCCAGTTATCAATGTGCCTATCGGTGCCCTGGTTCAGGGAACGAACACCATACAGTTCCTGCCGGTCAACGCTCCGATGGATTACCCGCCGGTTATTGCCAACATCGATTTGCTTTTGGGTACCTCGGGTTCCGTAACGCCGACCCCGACCCCGACCCCGTCACCCATTACCGGAAACTGCGGCTTGCAGTTGGGCACCGCAGTCATCTTCTGCGAGCCGTTCAACACCCCGAATTCTGGCACCACCCCAAGCCGTACCGGCGGTCTTGATCCCAACGTCTGGGGGGTCTCGCGCGGAACTGGGTACGTCAATCTCGGTCAGGGTCAATATGGAACGTGGGGGCCGACTGCCCTCATGGGCTGCAATGGAACATCCACCGTCGTTGATCCCGGCGATGTTGTGGTTTGCAACAGCCAACTTCGCGAAGCCAGCAACGACAATCCCACTGGCGTATTCGATCAGGGTGCCGTGACTTCTCTTGCAATGTACCCCAAGCAGCCGTTCGACTTCGCGGGTCGCACCGGCACGGTGTCGTTCGACGTGAGCAACGACTCGCAGGGCAATCATGCGGCATGGCCGGAATTCTGGATGAGCGATCTCCCGGTGCCCGATCCGTTCACACACTTCGATACTTGGGAGTCGCTACCCGCTAATGGCTTTGGTGTTCACTTTGCTGCTGTTGCCGAGCCGGGCAATGGTGGGCTGTGCCCAAACGCGAACAATATCAATTCCACCCGCTGGACAGTTGACTCGACGGTGGTTGTTCGCAACTACGTCTATGAGGACGTTGATCACGGTGTCGGGGTGAATTTTGGCACCGCGTCCAATCCGCCACTCGCGCTGAATATTCTCGATTGCGTGGTTGCTCCCGCCCCCGGCTCGGGCGTCATGAACCACATCGAGATACGAGTGACAACTGCCGAGATCGACATCTATGCTGCCGATGCCGGCGTTCCAACTAGCTTGCGCAAGATAGCCTCAATTACCAACGCCAATCTGCAATTCACGCGCGGGTTGGTTTGGTTGGAGGATGTGCACTACAATGCTGATAAGGAGACGGTATTGCTTGGAACAGCGCCGTCGACATCGCAAAGCCAGCACACGTTTGTCTGGGACAATTTGGCATTTGACGGTCCATTCCCCGGGCGTGACTTCACTTTCGATGCGCTCGACGCGCTGACGCCGTACAGCGGAGACGGCTACATCGCTGGATCAGTTAACATTGGGCAGGTCTCTCTCGCCAATCAAACTGCAAGCTGGAACGTGCTGAACGTCCCGGCCAACCCCCAAGCCGCTGCCACGCGCGTGCTTTTTAATTTCTTCCCACAAGGTAGCGCCAACCCGACAGTGCTCAATGTTATTGTCAACGGTCACACACATTCAGTGTCGTGGCCCTATCCGGATCAACTGACTGGTACATGGCGTACCTACGCCATGCCGGTAAACTTGACCGATCTCGTGACTGGCACCAATGTCGTGCAGATTGGATCGGATCAGCCGATGGTCAGCGCCAACGTGGACATCCAGCTCGCGGGCGTTCCCGGTGCTGTGCCTGTTTTGCCCGGATCAAACAACGCATATCCTTGATGTCGTGATTAGGGATAGAAAATGGCCGCCTATTCTGTAACTATCAATTACCAGATCACAGGAATGGCCCAGCCCGAAGTAAATATGAGCGTTGCCGACGGCAGCTTTCCTGATGTCGGAAGCATGGTTGCTTTTATCTCTACAGGTTTTGCGAAATACATTAGCGGCACGCGCAATGTTGCGCTGGCAAGTGTACAGGTTTCTGCTCAAGCTAGCATTAAAACTTCTTCTAGCGTCGCGCTATAGTCATGGTCAATGTCACTCCCGACGTAATCTGGCAAAACAACAACGTATTCCAAACAACGTCGGTGCCCATACCCATCCCGTCCGGCATCACCGCCGGGATGTTTATGGTCTTCGGCATAACATTTTTTGACCAGCAGACAACTACGACATCGGTGACGCTTACCGGGTCTACGTCCACGACACCGTGGACACAATTTTCTACGACAAACGCTGAACGAACCAAGTATGCTTTCTATAAGATCGCGGACGCCGGCGATGCTGCAGACTCTGCGGCAGGGGGTCAAAGCTGGACGATAACTTGCCAGGATGGTTTCATTGAACAGTGGTCCGGCGCTGCCTGGAGCGGCGTGAACACTTCAAGTCCCTTCGCAACCGGTCCCGGATTTAACTCTTCGAGTGCGACTACATTTACCTTTGCTTCGCAGACATCTCCCGGCTCCGGTTCGGTGTGGGTCGGTGTTGCTCTGATAGACGCGGGCTCTGGCAGTACCACTGATCCTGGGTCTCCAGCTGTAAACCAAGAGCAGTCCACTTCTCCGTACTATTTCGGTCCTGCAATTGTCTATTCCGCGACAGGCATTACTGGAGCCTTTGCGCCTTCTGGAACAATAGGAACTGGGTTTGAGTGGGCGACGGTTGCGTTCTTCCTTAATCCCGCTAGCGTCGGAGATGTTCTGTACCCGCAAGTGTGGATGTAAATGACGTTTCGCCCACTAAATAGAACTGAACTACCGTCTGCCCGTGGGTTAGACCAATCTTTTTCCTATGCGGCCCCACTTGCCCTGCTCACAGCGGTCGTGGCAACTCCGTTTCTCCCTGTAGATTTTCCGAATCCTAGAGTAACTGCGCGACCCGCGATTCAATTTGAGCAGGCCGCATTCCCGTCATTCTTGGTAACAGGTACTAAGCCGTTCCTGCAAAGCGACTGGCCCGTTCCTAAAGGGTACAGACGTAACCCCCAGTTTGAGAACCCGTCAACTCCCGCATTTCTGCTAAAGGGCGTTGAACCCTTCGTTCAGTTGGATTGGCCGGTTCCAAAGGGGCCACGGCCACTTCCGGTTCAATTTGATGCGGCAAGCCCACTAGCCCTAACGAATGTAATCTATCCGTTTGCCCAGACTTCGTGGCCTAATCCAGTAATTGCCACCAAGGCAATTGTTCAATACCAGCAAGGCAGCCTGCCGTCGTATTTGAATACGGGCACGGAGCCGTTCTACCAGCTTGACTGGCCCGTTCCTAAAGGCCCAACCCGTAATCCGCAGTTTGAATTTGGTTACTCCCCGTCATTCCTGATCACAGGTGCGGAACCTTTTGCCCAGTCTGATTGGCCGGTGCCAAAAGGCGCGCGGCCCATTCCAATTCAGTTTGAATATGCCCAATTTCTGGCACTCGTTCCGGCTGCACCGTTTGCGCAAGCTGATTGGCCCGTTCCTAAAGGGTACACTAGGAATCCGCAGTTTGAGAATCTGTCAACCCCAGCATTTCTTAATACTGGAGCACAACCTTTTTCGTTGCTGGATTGGCCTATCCCTAAAGGGGCACGGCCACTTCCGGTTCAATTTGAGTACTCTAATTACAAGGGGCTGGTCACCCTCGTACCATTCACACCTATTGATTTCCCGAACCCCAGAGGGGCGCAACGGCTAGCACCGCTTCAGTTTGAGTTAGCTACCCCGCTTCCGCTGCCTAAGCTGTACCCGCCGTTCTATAGAACAGATTGGCCGAATCCCCGTGGGCCATTGCCCCTACCAATTGTGCAGCCTGACATAAACGGAGCCATACTTCTGCCACCGCCCGTAAACTTGCCATATGATCACATCGTCAAGTTTATTGGAAATGTCGGAAATCTGATGAATCGTTAATGCTTGACCCAATGGTCTATCTTTAGTAGAAGAAGCATGTGAAACCAATCACATGGAATAGTGGCGTAGATTGGCTGCCTAGCTTCCGTGGAAACCCATCCATACGCTGAGCGCCGGTAATTTTCACAACTCAGCAACAGGAATTCTGAAATGGCTGTTACAGCAATCTATAGCACAACCAACGAGTCTGGCATCGATATCAACTCGGTGTTCATCCTCAGCACGGCTACCCCTGAGTACCCCAACCCCCCGTTCCACGTCGGCACCCTTGCTTGGGGCACTGACGGTTCTGAGTGGGTTTACTGCACCGCCAGCATCACCATTACTGCTGGTAACGTCGTAGCCATCAGTAACGTCCCCAACACTTGGTCGGTGGCTCTGGTTGGCGGCTCCGCTGCGGCGGGCGCGTATGGCTCACTGCTTGGCGTTGTCGGTGGTTCCACTGGTTCCATTGTGGTGCCCGCCCCCACCGGCTCGCAGACTGCTACCTACTTCTGGGTGCAGCGCGCAGGTAACTGCCCGAACGTCACCACCGCCGCTTCCACCACCAAGAACGCGCTGCTTTATACCGTTGCCGCTACCGCTGGTGAATTGTTTTCAACCACCCCCGGCACTGGCTCGGGCAATCAGGTTTCCGGCATCGTCATCAGCCAAGCCACTGGTTCGGCTGCTGGCCCCAATACCGCGATTCTTAATTACCCAGTACTCTTCACCGCGACTTAAGCAGCATGATTGCTTAACCATAGGGGCGGGTTAAAATCCGCCCCTATTTCTTTGTGTAAATTTGGAGTTTTAAATGGCGAAGTATAAGTCTGTTGAAGAGTGTCAAGAACTGTATGCGCAAGCGTTGCGTGCCGGTAACTGGAATGACGTTGTTGTTTGGTCTACCGAGCTTCTACGGGAAGATCCCGCCCAACCGGGCCTGTGGGGCAACAGGGGCATTGGCCTTCAGCGCATGAACCATCCATTGGATGGAATCCTGAACCACCAACGTGCTCTAGATTACGACGAATCGGCTATTCATTATTGCAATCTGGGTGCCTGCTACCAAGACCTGGATAAACATGAGGAAGCCCTTACCTACTTTGACAAAGCCCTTAAGCTAGACCCCTCATTCCCCCAGATTCACATGAACATGGGCCATAGCTACAAATGGCGCAAACGCTATGACGAGGCCTTAGCTTCGTATAGGGAAACGGTGCGTGTAGGCCCTGACTACGTGGATGGCCACCTAGCCCTTGGCATGATGCTTCTGAAGATGGGCCAGCTTGAAGAAGGCTGGAAAGAGTTTGAATGGCGGTGGAAATCAGAACAACTTGTGCCCCGTGGCCTTAAATTCCCACAATGGAATGGTGAGGACCTAACCCATAAATCCATTCTCGTATACGGCGAACAAGGACTTGGGGATATCCTGCAATTTGGCCGCTATGCCCGTACCTTGGCTGAGAAGTACCCAACCGCTAAGGTTATTGTGGAGGGTAAACACCAAGTTAAGCGGCTCATGGAGTCAATTCCTGAAGTTTACGCGGTAATCAACTTCGGTGAGAAAGTTCCGGTAGTTGACTACTGCATCCCCATGATTTCACTTGGGGGGTTGCTTACCCCAACCGTCGGGGATATCCCGGCACGGGAACGGCAATTCAACCTTAACCCTGAGTCGATAGAAGTCTGGGCTAACAGGTTTGCAGCGTTGCCTGACGAATACAGGAATCGAGTCAAGGTTGGCATCTGCTGGGCAGGTATGGCCCGCATGAACCAACCCGTAGCCCTGAAGGTGGACGAAGTCCGTTCCCTCCAACTTGCCGATTTTTCTGAACTAGCAAAGATACCCGGCATCACTTGGGTTTCATTTCAAAAAGGGCCACCCGCTGATCAAATACGGACGCCCCCTGCACAGATGTCCATTGTTGACTATACCGAAGAAATGTATGACTTCTACGAGACATGCTGCGCAATGGAACAGTGTGATCTGATTATTACGGTTGATACCGCTGTCTGTCATGCCGCTGCATCCATTGGCAAACCAACTTGGATGCTAAGCCGTTGGGATGGGTGCTGGCGCTGGTTTGGTGACCGTGAAGATAGCCCGTGGTATCCGTCACTGCGCCAGTTTGTTCAAAAGAAACCCGGTCAGTGGAATGAAACCCTTGAGATTGTGACCAAGGAATTGACCGACTTCGTTAAAAGTAAGAACAAGCCCAGATTATACTTGGCCTCTAGCAAAGTAACTTAGTCTGGGCTATCTTTCATCCACATCTTCAAAGGAGCTTTAGTAATGGACGAGTTTCAGTCACACGTAGGCATCAAGTGGAACGGCGACGTGGGTGTCGTGCAGTACGGCGGCGGTGACCCCTCCATGGTAGTGATGTTCTACCATAAGCCGGTTCGTAATATGGCCAAGTCGGTGGAAGAGGGAAGGCCGTTCTTTGATAACAAGGTTTTTGTCAAAATTCATCCCCCCGGCGAACGCCTCAACATTGTTGATCGGGAAGCCAATGACTCTGACAGGCGGCGCTTCCCAATTCAGTGGGCACAATTCCAGCAAAATTCCCCTCAGGTTTCTGACGGTACCCCGGTTGAAATGCTGTTCGCAGCGAACCCTGCTACCGCTGCCGCTCTTCAGGCCTCTGGTGTACACACTGTTGAACAGTGTGCAAATCTGTCAGCCCATGCCATTGAGACTATCGGTATGGGCGCTCAGAATTGGGTCAATGATGCCAAACGCTACCTCGAGGTAGCGAACAAAGGCGTCAAAGCCAGCCAATTGAAGGCCGCCCTTGAAGATAAGGACCGTGAGATCAACTCCCTCAAGCACACAATTGACTTGATGAAGGAAGAACTTCACGCTATTCGTGACACTCAGAATAACGCGGTGAGCATGGCTGATGTTCAAAAGCTTCTTGCTCAGAATGGCGGTCAGGGTAGGCGGCCTACCTTTGTAGGTTCCCCCAACGCAAACTTTGACTCTCAATCGGCGCAAATCAACGCAACCCATGCGACTGCCGATCTGGTTAAAAAGCCCATCAAGCGTTCCAGAGCCCGCGTTGTTTAATTCCTTTTAGGAGAATCTTAAATGCCTACTTGCAATTCTGACGACGCCACAGGCTATGGCTTTTCGGCTCAGCAATCTTCCCTGATCGCTGCCCCTGTTGCGAAGATTGTTGGTGCCGGTGCTACTCTTCAGAGTGCCGCTGCCAACATTATCAGCCGTGCTGCCGAACTCAGCCCGACTGCGGTTACTACCAACTCGTTCATTATCCCTAGTGATGCAAAGGTAATGAACCCCTACTATTTGACCAACCAGCAAGGTACCAACTCGGCCTACGTTTTTGTGCCGTCGGGTCATACCCTGAATGGCGTAGCCAATGGCAGCGTTGTTATTGCCACGGGTGCTTCCGCCATCATCTGGATGTACAAGCCTAAGAACTGGACCAACAAGTAAGGGGCTACCACTTGAATGCCCCTTACACTGTTGCAGATCGTGCAGGCGGCTCAGGCTGAACTGGGCCTGCCGCAAGCATCTACAGTAGTTGGAAACACTGATCCAACTACCGTTCAGATGTTTGCGCTCTCCAACCGTGTGCTAGACGAACTAAGGCGGTGCAACCCTACGGGTTGGACGGCCATGCAGTTTGAGTACGATCTGGCCGTCCCAGTTCCCATCACTACCACCGGGAATCTGACTGCGGCCAATACCAACACTATCACTAGCATCCCCAGCACTACTGGCATTCTTGCCAATTATTTTTCAGTGTCCGGCCCCGATGTGGCACAGGCGGCTCGTGTTGCATCTGTGACGGATGCTAACACCGTGGTCATGACTATGCTGGCCACGAACACTGCCGCCGTCACTGGTGGCACGTTTGTGTTTGCACAAGATACCTTTCCTGAGCCACCCGGTTTTGACTGGTTCCAGAATCGTACTATGTGGGATAGAACCAACCGCTGGGAGCTAATTGGGCCTGACAGCCCACAAGTAGATCAGTGGCACCGCTCCGGCATTGTCACTACTGGCCCGCGCAGGCATTTCCGCCAACTTGGTCCGTTTGCAAACAATTTCAGGATTTGGCCGCCGCCTACTGAGCTAACAGAGCCACTTCAGCTTGTGTTTGAGTATCTATCCATTGATGCGGTCAATGTGCAGGGAGGTGCATCCCCCGCACCCAGCACCCCAACCTATGCGCAGTATTTCGCCAATGACACAGATACCCCACTTCTTGATGACCAAGCTATTGTTATGGGCATCAAGTGGATGTTTTGGGAAATTAAGGGATTTGGTAGTTACGTTACCCTTCAAAACCGCTGGGTTGATTATGTTGACCGCCTTATTGCTCGTGATGGCGCTGCCCCCACGCTCCAACTAGCCAAGCGTGCCAGCCCAATATTTCTGTCGCCGAGTAACGTCCAGGATGGATTTTTCCCAGGTCCGGTTGGGCCAAACGCGGGCGTATAACTCGACTGAACTGTGTTATCTTCGTGGCGTTTACGTCTTTTTGACACAAATGGGCACTCAATGGCCGACGACACAACATGGCAAGCGTTGGCACAACAGGCCGCACAGCCCCAGCCTGCGCTGGCTGCGCCCATTCTGCCCCCACAACTACCAGCTATGGCGCTTGACATGAATCCATACCCTCCCGGTTACCCGCAACAGGTGCAGCCCGCGCAACGCCCACAGGCGCATGTCCAGCAAATGGTCAATGCCCTCCGCCTAGCTCAGTTCCCCCAACTGGGTGCCCCCGTAGCCCCGGCAATCGTGCATCCAGCCTATGCCCCTGCCCCAGCCAACCTAAACCCTAACTTGGCCAAAGAAAAGGCACGTATTCAGCAAGTGGCAACGGGCATCGCCAAGCCTAATCAGGCGGATTGGGGGCAATAATGCCTGACATTTCATCCCAAATAGTAGGTTCCCTGCTATCGCCATATGTAAGCCCGGCGCAAAAGGCCATGCCGTTTCCTGACAATCATAACCCAGAGCAGGATTTTAACAGTCGGTTTGGCAACTTACCCCCGGCTGGCATCTTGAATGACCTAAAGAAGCCCGCTGATACGTCACCCGCCTTGGTCAGGAAGATAAACGATGTAACGGTGGCCTATCCCAATAACAAATACACAAAGGATCTGATGAATCCGTTTGATTTTGGCCGAGGAGTTGGCCGTGGGGAAGAGACAGGTGGCGGCCCTGCATCTCATTTGCCTGAGGGTTTGGAAATAAATCCTGGATCAAGGGGTTATCAGATCAACAAGCCCGGTGATCCCAACCCAATGGGTACTGGGCAATCCCCCGCCCACGCTATGGAAGATTTCTACCGCTGGAACCAGCACCTTGAGCCACCACAGACCTATAACCCTGAGACCTGGGATATGCTCAATGGTTCGCCTATTTCTATGCGTCCGGGGGCAACCGTCAGGGCATTGCGCGGGCCACCTACGATGCCCAATGACAACATGGATATGGATCCTGAAATTAACGATTTTCATACCCAGGATAAGAATGTCGTACCCCCAGCAACCTTATTGCAACTGCTAAAAGCAGCCCCCGGAACAAATGCCTGATGCACTCCCTTTTGGTGTGGGTGGCCCTGCTGAACCTGAAGTTTCGGCATCGCCCCTTGTTGGCAATTTGATTGCCGGGCTTTTGAATATTCCTAAACATCTTATTGATGCCTCTGCTGAAGCCGTGCCGGGCCTCAGAAAAGAGGACGTAACTGACAATCCAAACGCGCCAGAGCCAAACGCTCCTCTCTATAAGGCTGCTGCTGATACTGCGATGACATTGGCAGGAACCGGGGCACCGGGTGCCGAAGCGGGCGCGGCTGGTATCTTTGGGGGTAAGCTGGCTAAGACGGCTGATATTCCTGCGCTAATTGAAGCCAACAAGATGCGTGAATTGGGAGAGCCATCTGAAAGAATATGGAATGATACTGGGTGGTTTAAGAGCCCGACAGATAGCAAATGGCGTTTTGAAATACCGGACACAAGTTCAAAAGTAGCAAGTCACGGCCTTGATTACACCAAAGAGGGAAGTTTTTATGCTGGCCCCTCGGAGGCCATGTTTGATCATCCAGATCTGTATCAAGCCTATCCATTGCTAAAGTATAATAAGGTCTACAACACCGTTTACCAAAATCCCAAGAATGGTATCGGGCGGGGGTCTTATGACCCCAATCCTATTGGGGCTAAAGTAATTGAAGCGGCAGCTCCAGATAAACTGCGAATGCAAAGCGTGATGCTTCACGAGCTTCAGCACGCGGTCCAAGGATTTGAAAATTTCGCGCCCGGTGGCCAACCGAGCACGTTTGCGCGCCTTAAAGAAACTTTTCCACAGAAGCTGCCTCTTACAGAGTTACAAAGTGACCCGCAGCAGATGTATCAGCGACTAGCAGGAGAGGTGGAGGCTAGGAATGTGCAAGAGCGTCACCTCCAACAGCTTGCCAATCACAATGCAAGGCAGATACCCCCTTGGTACTCGTCTTCAATGGATACCCCCTATGCAAATCAGTTAGTGTATGATCCAAATACCGACTTGGTTAAATCACTAAGGCATCTAAAATGAGAAAGGCAAAATCAGTAGATAAGGTTTCGTTTCCGGCACCAGATGTCGAGACTAAAGTTGTCCCAGCGCCAACTGACGGTTGGGATGCGATATCGCCGCTGGCGTCTATGGACCCAAAGCGTGCGCCTATTCTAAACAACTGGATACCGCGACCCGGTTGGGTAGAACTGCGCCTTGGTTATCAGCCGTGGACACTGCTTTCCGACCTTACCACCCCAGTTGAAACCCTGATGGTTAGAAGGGCTGAAGGCGTTGAGCAGATGTTTGCCGCATCAGGCGGCACAATCTATAATGTTTCGGATACTGCTGTAATTGACGCGGTGGTCACGGGCCTTAACTCGGACCGTTGGCAATACGTCAATTTCACACCGCCTCTTGGAACCACAGTTATTCAGTTAGTCAATGGTATTGACGAACTTCAGATGTTCGACGGCACAACCTGGACGGTTCCAACCATAACCGGCCTGCCCAACAGCCTTAGCACATCGGCCATTATCAACATCTGGGCGCAGAAAAACAGGCTCTGGTATGTGCTGACCGATGGCGCGGGTGGTGGTTCCACCGTGTGCGCTTTTATGCCCACCGGCTCCATTACGGGGGCAATTGCGGGCACATTAGACCTTGGCTCGGAGTGGTACAAGGGTGGTTACCTTATTTCTATCTCAGATTGGACAGTAGATGGCGGCAATGGCCCTCAAGACTACATGGTGTTTCTGTCCAATCGTGGACAGGCCACTATCTTCTCAGGCACTGACCCTACCAGCGCCACCGCGTGGACGTTAGTTGGTACGTTTGATCTATCACCCCCCATTGGTTCGCGCTGCGCCACCAAAATTGGCTCAGATGTTGGCCTTATTCTTCAACAGGGTGTTGTGCCAATATCTCAGGCGCTTCCATTTGATCCCAGTTCTGAGCGCAGCGTAGCCATTACTGCTAGAATTCAGAACGCCATGGCTCAATCCGCCGCCATGGGCATGAATCTGTTTGGGTGGCAGTTGATTACATTCGCCCCACAGCAACTAGCTATCTTAAATGTTCCGCAGGTTGAGAACTCTACCCAAGTTCAGTACGTCATGAACACACTGACTGGGGCATGGTGCCAGTTCACTGGATGGAACGCCAATTGTTTTGAAGTCTATAACGATACCCTCTACTTTGGTGGCAATGTGGGGGATGTCAATGAATGCTTTGTTGGTTCCCTTGACTTCACCAACTCTATTCTAGCCGACATGCAATGCGCCTATAACTATTTTGATGCGCCGGGCAGACTTAAGCGCATGACGATGGTGCAGCCTTTCTTGACGGCTGCTCAGACTATTACCCCGCAAATCTCAGTGGATGCTGATTTTGTCATTCAAACCCAGACCGCGCCTATTCAAATCCTTGACGGTGGCGCTACCTGGGATTCGGCTATTTGGGATACGTCTGTATGGTTTGGTTCAGTTTCTCAAACCATCAACTGGTTAAGCGCGGAGGCAGTGGGCCATGCGCTAGCCATCCACCTGACGGTCAACGTGGCTACCTCGGCGGTTACGGGGGCAGCGCAGGGCATTTTTGACTTTTCCTTCTTTGACACAGCCCAGTTTGACACTTCCTTGGCCAATACCAATCCAGTGACCCTTCAGGTCAATGCCTTTAATTCCATCCTTGAATTAGGGGGTTTTATCTGATGGCCAAAGGATTGCTTCTTAATGCTGATGAAGCCGTGGCTGCATGGGCATTCGCTGCCTACAAACGTGTTCCCATGCACGTTGATAGGGCATTTGGGGTAATTGATGAGGAAAAGAAGTTAGTTGGGGCAATCTTGTTTACTTCCTACAATAGCATTAACGCCGAATTATCCTACTACGGAAAGAACACGGTCTCCCTTGGGATAATTCGTGCCATAGCCAAGATAGCTCTTTATGAGTTGCGTTTGGCTAGATGTACCGTTATCGTCGCCAAACGACCGAGTTTTCTCCTGAAAAAGCTACCTAAATTTGGTTTTAGGTACGAGGGTATTCAGCGTAGGCACTACGGGCACACCGATTCGCCCCGCCATACGGGTTGCCGATTTGTAGTTTTCAGAGAAGATATGGAGCGTCTGGCGGCGATCAAAACTACAAAGGTTGCTTAAGAATGTTTCCACAGACCGCAGGCCCTCAAACAGGTAGTGGTTTTACCACTTCTTCCATGCTCCAGCAGAATAACAGTTTGCTGGGCAACCCTCAGATACAATCTACGGGTGCACCGATCATGAATCCCCCGGCCATGAACACCACAGCTCCGGGAAGCGCTGGCGTGGCAAGCATGATTAAAGCTTTGAAGGGAGCCTAAAGATGGCTTCTAGCCCGACGCCCCCAACTGTAGAAGATCCGAACACAGTTGCAGCGGGCCAACAGCAGTATAACACAACCGCTGGTGAACAATCCCAACAGGGATCAATGGTCAACCAGTTCAACCCCTATGGGAGCCTTAGTTACACACAGACCGGCACTTCTTCGAACGGTACGCCGATGTATTCGGCTACCGAAAACCTATCCCCAACCCAACAGGCGTTGCTGAATACCCAAGAGGGGACCCAGCAAACAGCAGGTACGGCTGCGGGGCAAATTCTTGGCGGAGCTAACTACGGTTCTATTCCTGCGGCTCAAGCCATTGGCAATGAGACGTCAGGTTTGACGGGGCAGGCCGTTCAGCAGGAAGAAAGTTACTTACAGCCATTTTTCCAACCCCAGATAGCGCAGGAAAACACCCAGCTCGAGAGTGAGGGCTTCAATCCCGGTACTCCTGGCTACGACCAAGCCATGAACAATCTGCTCCAAAGTCAGGGGCAGACTGAAACTGGTTTCCTTGCCAACATTGAGCCTCAGATGTATCAGCAGGCAACTTCTACTTACGAGTTACCTGCACAATTGGCTGGATCGCTGGAAGCATTGGGTGCTCCCGCCAATATTAATTCTAATCTTACCACAACGCCGAGCCTTAACATTCAACCTGCGAACCTTACTGGTGCTGTGGCGAATGCCCAAACCGCACAACAGCAATCTTATCAAGATCAGTTGCAGCAATCTACTGCATTCAATTCTGGTCTATTTGGTATTGGCACTGCCGCCCTCGGCGCACTTGCTGCACCGTTTACGGGCGGCCTCAGCCTCGGGCTTCTTGGTGGTCTAGGCGGCCTAAGTGGATTAACGGGCGCTGGAAGCGGCGGCCTTGGGTACAACTTGAGCACGTCTAATTACAATGGGTTATCTAATGCCCAGCAGGACGCCTTGCAGGATGCTGGGCTTATTTAAGGAGATCTAAATGGATCCGACAACACAAGCGATGGGGCAGGACCCTCAAGCATTGCAAAATGCCCTAATTTTGCAGGCCATCAAGAGTGGCGCGGCAGGCGGTGTGGCCCCGACGCCACAGGCAATGCCCCCCAGCCCTCTTACAGCTCCGGGGAACATGACTGGTGGGTTGGGCGCTCAGATGGCCGCAGGCGGGCAACCGGCCATGCCGGGCCAAGCGATGCAGCCTATGGGTCCTGGGGCGCAACAAATGCCCCCCGGTGCACAAGATCCAGCCATAGCTGCTCTGTTTTCGCAGATTCCTCCGAGCGGTCAGTGAGTTCGTCACCTACTACAACTGATACTTCTACAGTCAGCATGACCCCGGCTGCACAACCTACCATGGCTTCATTAGAAGCCGCTGTACCGGGGGCTTCGTCAACGGGTGACAGTCAGATCATGACAGGCCCGGGTGGTTTAGCGTTACAACCTTCGTCTGTGTTGCAAGCATTGCGGGGCGCTGCCCCAATGGCAGGTAGTTAATGGGATCGTCGCCAACTGCTCAAGGGGATCCTTGGCAAAACTGGGATCAGGGTTGGAACAACTGGGGCACTGGCGGTGCAGCCGGTACTTCTACCCCTGCATCCGGTGTGGGTGGGTCGGCTCCTCCTGCCCAAACCCCAAGTCAAGGTTCGGCAGTAGGGGCACCACCCCCATCTGGCGGGGATGCACCGTTGGTAAATCCTTATGCGAGCAGCCCTGCTCAAATGGCACCGAATACAACTCCACAATCTCCAGCACCCGGTGTAGGAGACAACACACCAACCGCAGGACAGTCAATTGGGCCAATGCAGGTAACTGATCCTGGTCCATTAACGGGTGGTTTGGGTTCACTTCCTGCAAGCCCTACAACGTCGCCGGGGGGGGTACCTGGCACTCCGAATGGAGCAAACCCAATGGTTCAGGCTCTGCAAAATCCGGATCCTTATGCGTATTATAAGCCTGCTGGGCTTATAATCTAGGTTAGGAGGTAATCAAATGGCACTTGAAGATACACTCTCAACGCCAGAAGGCTATGCCACCCCGGCACAGCTTGCTGCGCAGCGGGATTATGCAAAGGCACTTCTGTATGGCAACCAGCAACAGCCTAAAGTCCAGAGCTGGACGCAGGGTGTTAGCAACATGGTCAATGCGCTCCTTGGCAGGAGCACGCTGAACCAAGCCAATAATGCTGAACTCGCAGGCCTTCAGGCCAGAGCAGCCCAGCAATTTGCACCAAACACAGGGAACGTGCCCACTCCTCAAGTGGCACAACCCTCGGCAGTTACACCACCGTCTTTTAGTGAAGGCCCTTCATCTGAGGGCCGCAAAAAATCAGATGATGGCCAATCTAAAGAAGCTGACGCTTCTAAGGAAGAGCCATTCCGAATGTTGCCTCAAGAAACCGAAACATGGCGCAAAGGTGTGGATGCGGACAAAGCTCTTGGTTTGGCTGCAACTGATAACCAGCCCCCCATTGTCCAAGCCATGAGTGCGGCCCTTAAGGGCAATCCGCAAATGGCTGAGAATATTCAAGTGGCGGCTGGGCGGGGTGCTGCGCCTATGCCCTCTGGTCAAAACAGGGTCCCAGAACCTGCAATGACAGGACAAATTTATGTGGACCCTAAGCTGGTGCAGCGTGTTCCCCAACATACCGAAGAACAGGTGCGGGGGCTGCTTGCCAACCCATGGGCTTCTGAGGAAGTTAAAAGCCAGGTTTTGCAGCAATACTACCAGCAAAACCAACCCATTGTGGTGCCTTATGCAGGTGGGAAGGTGGTGATAGACCCACTTAATCCCACACGTCAGCAATTTATTCCGGACCTTCAGACAGGCATCAAGAAGCTTCCTGGGGGCTTGGAAAAACCGGCACCGTATACTGTATCGCCCGTGCCAGGAGGCCCCGGTATCAATGTCAATCCGGGGGCCGTGGCACCAGCCCCCGGCCCTCGTAGTGAGGCTGCGCCCCCCGTTGCACCGGCAATTAATCCGGTTGCCCAAAACGCTGATGCACCCCCGGCTACGCCGGTTGTCCCGCCTCAACTTGCGGCTGGGGCAGCGCCCCCCAGCGCGGTTCCGGCTGCCCCTGTCAGGGTCGCCTCACTTGACCCCGCCGCTGGCGTAGGGGCCGCCGCGCCGCCCGCACAAGCAGCCCCGCAAGCACCGGCCAATTCTGTGATGGCCCAAACAAACCCGCTTGCACAGGCAATCAGGACCAAACCGCCGTCTAGTGATTACTCACAGGAGGATTGGGATAGCATTACTGGCTACCAAGACCTTGAACGCCAGAATGCCTTAGACAAAGAGGCTGGGGTTAAGGGCGTCGATAATGCAATGAAGAAATACGACACATTGAGTTCGCAGGCCACGACTGCCCGCAAACTCATGCCCAATCTAAACATTGCTGATGCCTTAATGAAGGATCCGAATTTCTACTCAGGACTTGGTTCAAATGAGGTATTGGCATGGAATAGACTAAAGGCAGCTTTTCCATCCATTTTTGGTAAGGATGCAGCCTATGCCGCCGCGCCCAACGAAGCCTTCGGCAAAGTTATCGCGGGCAGCATTCTTGATAATATGAAAACTGCCCTAGGTGGTCTCGGTCAGGTTCGTGTGGCTGAGATCAGGCTGTTGGAACAGGCTACCGCCAGTGCCGCGAACACACCCGCTGCTAACCGAGCCCTTATTGAAATATCAAGGCGCGGGTTAACCCAGTTAGATAGAATAGACCAGATGGGGCAGGCCTATCAGGCTGGTGATGAGGTAGTTAATCCTGTGACCGGGGAAGTATTGCTAAAGGCAAACCTTAACCGGAACGGCGAAGTCGAGCCGCGTCGGGGCCTTGATGCAGGCTTTGACAAATTGGCTCGTAAATTTGTCAATGAAAACCCCACCACCACACCTGAAGAAGCGGAAAATTACAAGAAGGTGTTATTTGACGCTGGGACACCACAAAGCGGGAAAGCACCGCCAGCAACTAAATCCGAGGTTGCCCCCGGCACTCAGGTAGGTGAAGAGAAGGACTTCACTCTGAACGGTAAAACTGTCCGTGGTGTTTGGGATGGTACCAAATGGGGGCCTAAGCCCTAATGGCAGAACTGCAAGAAGCACCGTGGGCGCAACCAGTTGAGGATGACACTAATCATCCTCAAGCGCCTTGGGCTGCAAAGAAGGAACCCCCCGTTTTACCAAGTGCTGACGTGGCCCAGACAGTAGTTCCAAGCCTCGAGCGTGGTGCAATTGGCCTATTAACTGCCCCCCGATCCATCAGTGATCTGGCTGGCGCAGGCGTCAATTGGGCGGCTCAGAAGGTAGCGCCACAACCCATTGCCGATGCAGTCAAGAAATTCCATGAGTCTGATTTAGGGCTCGGTACCTCATTTCCAACTTATGACGAAATGAAAGGCATGGTGGAGAAGAATTACACCGGGCCTATGTATGAAGCCAAGACGGGGCCGGGTCGGATTGTCCAAACTGCGCTAGAAACCGCACCCGCTCTTGCAGCAGGCGGTGAGGGGGTAATCCCTACCGTTGCCAAGGCAGTGGGGGCCGGTTTTGGGTCTGAGGGGTTAGGTAATGCCGCTGCTTGGCTAAAATCCAAATTCCCTGATGCGGTACCGGATAAAGCTGAAGATGTTGCACGGGGTGTTGGCGCAATGGCTGGAACTGGCTTGCCAGCACTGGCTAGGCGTGGGGTAACGCCGCTGCCGATGACAGACGCGCGCCTTGCAACCGTCAATGCTTTGAAAAACGTAAATCCAGAGTTAGTTCAGGAAAGTACGGCTGGTCAACTAACACAGAGCCCCCGCGTGGCCGCCTTGGAAGGACGATCACCCCGTATGGCCGATCTTCCTGACAGGCAGGCATCGGCCTACACGCAGGGGGTTATGCGCCAAGCGGGATCGAACGGCATGTTTGATACCCCAGGTCTCGCACAGGCGAAGCAGACCGGAGCGCAGTTGGACGCGCTCCAGAACGCTTACACCATGTCACCTGCGGAGTACGCGCTCCTTAATCAAAAGCTTAGACAGGATTACGTGGATCTATCCAGCCATGCCGGGTACGAGGCCTCAAAACCTTTCTTCAACTTTAAAGAGGATGTAAGGCTTGGCCCCAATAGGGGGGTTCCAGGTTTCCCCACAGGTAGATCGCCGCTGCATCCAACCGACATGCCGGGTGATCGCTTTGGTGTGCTCAAAAAGCAAGCCCAAGCTGCGGCACAGGGGGCAGCCCCCTCTGACGTTGAAACCGCCCTCTACGGTGCCCGTCAGGATTTGAAGGATGCTTTTCAAAGGTCAATGCCGCCTGATGAGGCCGCGCGCTTGAGGGAATTGGATCAACAAAACTCAAATTACCATACTATCAAGGATATCCCGGCAAAAGCCGACCAAAACACCATTACCCCCAATCAGGTTTTTGGAAGGGCACCTCGGGGAAGTGATTTAGAGTCACACGCCACCAATTCAGCATCGGTAATGACCCCACTACCAGAGCCAAACACCCATGTGTCACCTCTTGTTCAGATTGGTTCGGCTGTCGCCAACTCGCTGGCGCACGGAGGGGCCGGTTATCACTATGGTGGGGCACCTGCGGGCCTCGCTGGTGCGGGTGAAGGTTTTCTAGGTGGTTTATTTGGGGCCGAACCAGCTATTAACGCTGTCCGGGATGCCGCTGGGCGTGTTGTGGCCCACCCTGCCGCCCAAGCTTATCTGAAAAACCAATTATGGAGGCCAGGGGGGGCGTCTGCCCCTCCGGATATGGCGACTTTGGTTCGTTTGCTGGCTGCCTCTCCCCAGCATCCGGCCATTGCCGGGCCTGGGAAGTAAAACAAGGTCTAGAAGAACACTGAGTATTTTGGTAACTAGGTAAGTTAGAAGATAGGCAAATCCCAGGATTTGCCAGACGTGCGCTTCCGGAGCAATCTCCGTGATGTAGTAATATGTAACTGTCGAGAAGACGGTTACCTGTAAAGCGTACCACATGGTTTACTCCTTTACCTCAGGTTGTATTGAATGCCTCGAAACGGCTCAGGGGTGTATAGCTTGCCAAACCCTCCATTCGTCACAGGGACGGTGATCTCGTCTGTGGCCATGAATGGGGATTTGAGCGACATTGCCTCCGCGCTGACCGGCTCCCTTCCCGTTAACGGTACCGCTCCTATGACGGGCCAGTTGCGGAACGTTGACGGTTCTACCATTAATCCATCGATTGCCTTCACCAACGAAACCAATACCGGATTTATTAGGGCCGGGACAGGCCAGATTGGCATTGTTATCCAAGGCACTCAAGTTGCCTATATTGATTCCAACGGTTTTGAAGGCCCCACGCCATTAGTTATCCCAGTGGGCACCGTGTCTGACTTTGCAGGATCAACTGCACCTTCAAAGTGGTATCTTTGCTATGGGCAAGCCGTTAGCAGAACCACTTATTCGGCCCTTTTTGCCGTCATAGGAACTACCTACGGTTCTGGTGATGGGGTAACCACCTTTAACTTGCCCGATCTTCGCGGCCTCGTTGTTGGTGGCCAAGATAACATGGGCGGAACGATAAAAGGTACCCTTACATCTATCTATTTTGGCACGAACCCAGACGTGCTTGGTGCCCAAGGTGGCGGTCAATCCGAAACCCTTTCTTTGTCGCAAATACCAACAGGCATTACGGCAGCGAATACCGCCGCGATAACAGTAAATGTGACGGGCAATCAGTCAGCTCCAAATGCGTCGGGGAGTGCCACGGCGGGCGGTTCCCAAGTTTCGGGTACCGGGGCCATAACGCCAACAGCTACGGGTACCATCGCCATTGGGTCGGTCAATGTCACATCCAACAATACGGGTGGCAACCCTCATGGAAACGTGCAGCCCACGATCTTGATGAGCAAAATTATTTATGCGGGGATTTAAGCATGGGGTTTAATGCGGGAGGGGTGTACACGCCACCTACTGGGGCCACCAATGCCAGCCCAGGCGAAGTTATTCGCTCGGCGATTTGGAACTCTATCTTCACTGACCTGTCTTCAGCTCTAACCCTATTGGGACAACAGCTCTATGGGAGCACGGCTGTCGCGGCGGCCACCTATGCGCCCGTTTCAACTGACTCCCTGTTGTTGGTAGACTATTCGGGGGCCGTTACCATCAATTTGCCCGCAGCTTCTTCTAGAAGCGGTTACCCCATCTCAATCAAGGATACGTCAGGGGCAGCCCAAACCAATAACATTACGATAGCCAGAAACGGCAGTGATACTATTGAGGGGTTGACCTCTATTGTGATAAACGTCGCATACGGCGGCTATAATCTTTTTCCTGTTACGGGTGGCTGGATACTTCATCCATGAGGGTACTCCTTAAACTAGCTCTTATTGGCCTATTGTGGGGCGGCTTGATTTCGCCGTCCTCGGCTCAATCTGTGGGGCAGCTCCAGCCGGGCCAAGTCTGGGGCAATCCTAATGGTTCCCAGCAACCAGCCACCGGGGCCACCATCCAGCAGATATTGGCCCAAACTACGCTGACAAGCCTAACCATTAATTCAGCGGCAAATACCGTCCCATTGACCCTAACGGGTGGTTCCACCACCGGGTCCGGAACCACCATCCTTGGGCCGTCTGTATCTGGAACTCTGAATACCACTGGTGTGGTGGACGGTGCCTCCTTCTTTGCCAACATAACCAATACAGCGGTGGGAGCTGGCTCGAGCCTATTTGATCTTCAGGTTGGTAGCAGCAGCAAATTCAAGGTAGGATTGGGAGGTGCTGTTACCGCATCATCGTCCTTCACTGCACCGGATTATTATGGAGGCCCCAACACAAATTCTACTAACACAGTGGCCTCCACCAGTAACAGCGCGCCAAGTGGCGATATCCTCAATCTATTTGGCTCGACAGTTAACATTGGTAATCCGCCCAGCAGTGGCTCCATCGCTAGTGTCATCAATATCGGCGATACAAATGCTACAACCTTGGGCATCACGGTTAACATCGCCAATTCAAGCAACGGGCTGACAGCACTCAACGTCTACAATGCCTCTGGTGTGAAGCAACAATGGGTTCCGGGTGGCGGCAACACTACGATAACATTCCCTGGTGTGACCGACACGTTGGTAGCGCTCGCCGCAACACAAACCCTGACCAATAAAACTCTAGCGTCCACCACCGACGTACTCGGCGGAGTCACCATGACGTTGGGCTCTGATGCTACGGGCGACATTTACTATCGCAATTCTAGTGGTGTGCTGACCCGACTTGGTATTGGTACAAGTGGACAGGTTCTTCAGGTCAACACCGGGCTTCCCTCGTGGCAGGCGGGTAGCTCGGCTGGGTCCATCACACAGGGGTCAACCACGATTGGCGGCACTTGCCCCAACGGTGATATTCTTTACAGCGTTACTGCGGTGCTTGGTTGCACAACGGCCAGTGCGTTCATCGGTGCGGGCGCTGGCATATCGGTGACCGGAACAACCACCGTAACGATCGCCGTGAGTCTCACGACTTCCAGCAACATATTAGGGGGTGATGTTTCACTTTCCAATGTGTCAAATTACTTTGATGGCCCGAGCATGGCTCAAGGCACTTCTGGTGTGTGGGCTGCTTACGGAACAGTGACCATCACCGACACCTCCTCAGGAGCTAACATCTACTGCAAACTCTGGGATGGAACTAACGCGGCGGTTGCCAGCGCGGCGGCCAGCACAATAGGTGCTGGCGATACCTTCACCATGACACTCTCTGGGAACATTAGCTCACCAGCGGGCAACATTAGAATTAGTTGCAAAGACATCACCAGCACCAGCGGTAAGATCAAGTTCAACGTGTCAGGCCTTTCGTCCGACAGTTCAATCTACGGACACAGAATTCAGTAAGAAGGAGTACGCAAATGCGTTATGTCTTGTTTGTGTTGAGTTCGTTATTTCTAGTTACGAGTGTGGTGGCCCAGGATAAGATACAATCACCCGCAAGCCATTACATTGAGAGCATCGCGCTCCAACGAAACGCCGCCCTCAACGCACAAGTTATTTGTGAGGGCAACCTGGCCGAAGCCAAGGAACAAATTGCCAAACTGACTGCGCAAGTTAAGGAATTAACTGATCAAAAGAAGCCTGAACCAAAAAATGACGAACATCCTAACCCTTGAGACGCTGAATGCCCATCGTTGGGCAAACATGCACGTAAAGGCCGACAAACTCGCGGCCTTTCATGCAACAGCAGTGCGTTTGGGGGCTCCAGACGCCAAAGCTCGCTATCAAGGTGTCACCGATAGGCTCTCTGAGATAGCGGGTGCGTATGCGGTTCCGTGGTGGTTTATAGCCATTGTTTCTGAAAGGGAGTACGGTGGCCCACCCCATTGGGATAGGCAACTAGGTCAGGGTGATCCTCTAAACCAGCCCTCACGTCACGTTCCACGTAACATGGGGCCGTACCTGCCCAAGCTGGGGGATACAACCCCCGGCAATGATCCGTGGACACGTTGTTGTGTTGAGGTTTTGCTTAACTCGGCTCCCTTTGCCGGGAAGTGGCAAACATGGACTGTAGGCGGCACCCTGACCCTCTTCGAGGAGTACAATGGTCTTGGCTACGCAGCCCGAGGTATCCCAAGTGCGTATGTTTGGTCGGGGAGCGACCAATATGTCAGTGGCAAGTACATTGCCGATGGGGTATTCAGCGCCACCGCCGTTGACGTGCAGGAAGGTTGTGCCCCACTTCTGGCAACAATGATGGCCTTGGACGACACAATAAAATTCCCACAGGAGGCAGCATGAAGGGTCTTCTTAGAATGGGCTTAGGCCTAGAAGGTGTTCCGGATCAACTCATTGATAGCTTGGACGCCCTTACCCCTGAGTTTCAACGGTTGATAGCTGACTGGAAACAGCTTGAGCCACTTATCAAGCAAGCCACTCCGCTCCTCCAGAAGGCATATCCCGACTTGGCAAAGGTGCTGCCGGTTGCAATTGGCCTAATTCAATTCTTTGAAGACAAGAAATGACTCTCCCGACTGATGCTGAGTTGGTCAATTTGGCAGCGGCCATTTATCACGATGGGGGCCAATGGGACTATTTTGATCCAGGTTTTGACGATGAAATTTGTGTAGCCATCAAGAAGCTTGACGGTTGTGACGTGGTTGTTTTTAGGGGGTCTATTGTTTTCCATGATTGGGTTGTAGATTTCAGGGCTGATCCAATAAAGACCACAGTTGGTACTGTACATTCTGGTTTCCATGCCGATATGCCAAAAGCATGGGCGGAATTGAAACCAAAACTGACCCAACCAGTTATCGTAACTGGCCACAGCCTTGGGGCAGCCCGCGCTGACATTCTGTGTGGTCTGATGGCCTTAGACGGTGTTTTGCCCGCCCGAAGGGTGGTATTTGGCGAACCACGGCCTGGGATGGCCGATTTTGCAAAGTTAATTGCAGAAATCCCCGCAGTCAGCTATCGTAATATTGGATTGGTACGACATGATTATGTTACAGACGTGCCACTGAAACTTCTTCCTCCGTTCAATTTTGTGCATCCAACTGAATTAACGTCGGTTCCGGTAAAACTAACGGCTAATTTTATAGATAAGTGCAGTTTATTCGCTTATCACCACATTGAGTTGTATCAGACATCAGTAGCAAGGAGTAATTCTAGTGAATAATGATGAAATCAAGGCAGTCATTATCAAGGCCCTGATAGTCGGACTTTCGGCGCTTGCTGCCGCGCTGCATCAAAATTTGGGCGCTACGTCCATCTCAGCGGTCGCCACCGATCTTGCTGACCTACTTGTCTTTGGTTACGGCGTTTATGATCATTGGAATATGAAAAAGGTACCAGAAGGAGATACAAAGTGAAGAAATTACTCATTGTAGCCTCGGCATTGATTCTGCTTACCGGAACTGCCCAAGCCGACCCGGTTGCTGATGCCGCTGCTAAATTGAAAGCCTTTAATGCGAAAATAGCCGCCAAGGCCACGGGTGCCCCCGTAGCATCCAACCCCAACATTGTGACTACTATCGATCAGTTCATGGCGAAGTTGGAAGCCATTCAGGCAAAGACAGTAACGGATGTTGTTGCGGATATTACTGCCGCTGATGCGGATGCAGGTACAGTCATCACGCCTGCTACTGCCACGGCCCCCGCAGTGGTCAAGGATCCAATCTCTCACGCTTGTTACCCTGCGGCCATTCAGTTCCTACAAACTTTGCCCACTGCAAAGCCCCTGACTGGAACCCTAATTGGGGTTCAACTCTTTCAGCAAAAGCGGGATTTCATCAGTCAAATTCAGGCTGGGCTGCCTTCTTATCTAAAGGTTGGTTGTGCCGCTCTTCTCGGTGATGAAATCCAGATATTTGTGAAGCTGATGGGGGCGGTTGGTATTACCGTTGCCACAGGCGGTGTCGCTGGGTTGTTACCCGCTACAACTATCCTTCCGGCACTCCCGGCGTTGACTCTTCCATAATACTTAAAAGGGGCGTAGCAAAATGGCCGACCCCGTTAACCATCCCGTAACCAAGGCTACATTTGATGCTTTGGGCGCTGCGACAATTATCAGCTCTTTCTTGGGCTGGTTACCAACCGCCCTATCGATTGTAGGGTCGTTTTTGGCCATACTTTGGTACGCAGTGCAAATTTACGAAACCGACACATTCAAAAGAGTGAGTACCAGATGCAGAAAATGGTTCGGGAACTCGTCTCACTAACCTTGCTGATGGTAATGGTGTCAGCAAATGTTTTAGCCCATGATCATCTGCACCCCGAACTAAATCAATGGTTTCACGACCTCCATAGTAAAGGGGGTCAGTGGTGCTGTGACGGATCAGAGGCGCTGCATCTGAGTGATGTTGATTGGGCAACCCAGAACTACCCAACCAGTCATTTCAAGGTAAAAATACCAAAGGATGCCGAAAGTTATTACCGTGCCCTGATTGAAGGCAAAGAGGTAGAAACCATTTGGGTTAACGTACCCGACGACGCAGTAATAGAGGGTCAAAACAAAGACGGAACCACGCTGGTTTGGCCCACTTATGGAACCATTGGGGCTACCGTGCGGTGCTTCTTTCCGGGTCCACTTGCATAATTAGCAGCAGCCTTAACCTTTTCAGTCTAAAAGTATGCTATAGGGCTAGCTTAGTTCTGTAAGTTCCAACACACATGCTGGAAGCAGGATACTAATGGCTCAGAAAATTGGATTTAATACAAAGCGTTGTTCAGATGAAGAGTTCAGGGCGTTATATGAAACATATGGTGGGCAGGAGGCTGCTAGGATACTTCGATGCACAATCAGTGCGGTATTCAAGCGTAAAAAAAACCTGGAAAAACATTCACCGCCAATTGTAGCCCCAACTAATCAACAAGATGCCATCGAGTACCCACACAGAGCAGAACTAAAAATAACTAACGGCGTCGTTATCGTAGGTTCTGATTTTCATATATGGCCAGGAACTGAATCCACTGCATTACGGGCCTTCAAGAAACTCTGCAAAGATCTAAAACCAGCCGCAGTTATTCTAAATGGTGACGTACTGGATTTTCCGCAAATATCACGTCATCCATCCATCATGTGGGAAAACACACCCTTCCCCGTTGATGAGCTAGAAGCGGCCCAAGACCATCTCAATGACATTGCCAAGGCATGTGGGCGGGCACACAAGATATGGCCCCTCGGCAATCATGATGCTCGATTTGAAACCTTTATAGCCAAGAATGCACCCCAAATGAGGGGGGTCCACGGTGTCCATCTAGCTGATCATTTTGGTCTTTGGCAAAAGGCTTGGTCTTGCTGGATAAATGATGACGTCGTAGTCAAGCACCGATTCAAGGGAGGTATACATGCTACCCACAACAATACCTTGTGGGCAGGCAAGACCATGGTGACGGGCCACTTGCACTCCCAGCGCGTTACACCACTCACTGACTACAATGGAACTAGGTACGGCATAGATACCGGCTGCGTAGCAAACCCCAACCATGCGGCATTTGTGGGCTATACTGAGGACAACCCCAAGAATTGGATATCAGGCTTTGTTGTGTTGAAATTTCACAATGGGCGGCTAATGTACCCAGAGTTAGTGTCCGTCTGGGATAAGAATTCAGTACAATTTCGCGGTGAGATTTTGAAAGTATGACCGCCTCCAAAAAGAAAACACCCCAAAAGGGCTACTACCAAGTAATTGATGGGGAGTGGGTCTCAATCCCATGGCGCGGTTTCAAGGAACAGTGCTGCGGATGTGGATTAATACACAAAACGGACTATAGGGTGATTGAGAATAACACCCTTCAATTCAAAGCTACGGTAGATAATAGGGCTACGGCTGCTGCCAGAAGGCCTTTCAAATTCACCAAAGAAACCTAGAGCGTAACATGATTGAAATCCGTAATATCCGTCCATCGGACGTTGATTCCTGCCACCGTATTGTCTGTGAGAATTGGAACAAGGAAGTTGGGAAACGATTCCTAACTGAGGTAACCCATGCGTGGGCTATGGATATGGAAATGCCCCCTTCCTATTACGTGGCTGACAACGAACACGGTGAAGTGGTTGCCTTTGCGGGGATGATGGCATCTTTTTTGATGGATGGTGTGTGGGATTTAATCTGGTCAAACGTAAAGAAGGAGTTTCAGAGGGAGGGTATTGGTAAGAAATTGATGGAGTACCGTCTTAACGAAATAAAGCGCTGCAACGGCAGCGTTGTTCATTTGATGACCCAATCGCCAGCCTATTTCAGTAAGTTTGGATTTGAAATTGCCAAAAGTTATGGAAGCTGGAAGCTAATGTCTTTGTGGTTGGGCACACTTACATTAAAGGGAATGTGATGAAGGTTTACTTGGCCGCGCTTTTCTCTCGTCGTGCTGAAATGGAACAACACGCTGACCTAATCAAGGATTATGGTCATGAGGTTACTGCCCGCTGGGTTTATGGTGGTGAAGAAGGCCTAACCCGTGAGCAGATAGCCCTGCTTGATCTTGAGGACGTGGATAGGGCCGACATTGTTCTCTCCTTTACCCACCCAAATGGGACAGCCACTAAGGGGGGCGGGAGGCATGTTGAGTTTGGTTATGCCTTGGCCAAAGGGAAGCAAGTAGTTCTAATTGGTGACCGTGAAAACGTCTTTCATGACCACCCCAAGGTTACCGTGTTTCCATCCCTGGTTGATTGGCTTCGTTTGAACGTGCCGCGCATAACACCGGCCCCATCCGTAAAAAAGATGCCTGGGCCAACACTCCCAGTCAAACGCCACTTGCCAACAGGCAGTGCAGACAGGAAGCAGTTCCCCATGTGCACCGGGTTACTTGACTATTTCCCCGACGCTTTGGCCGAGGTGGCACATATATCGTATCTGGGCAACCAAAAACACAATCCGGGGCAGCCAACCCACTGGGCTCGCGGTAAATCTATGGACCATGCGGATTGTTGTATCAGGCACCTGACCGAGCACGGTTTCAGGGACATTGACGGCAACCGGCATACCGCCCAATTAGCTTGGAGGGCGTTGGCCTTACTTCAAGAGGAACTTGAGGCTGAAGAGGGTTACTCAATACCTAGAGGCGCGAAGTCTGACTAGCGTAGGCTGCTCAGTCAGTTTTACGTGTTCGGCACAATACGGCTTATTGGCAAGCCTCTGCCCACCGCAAAACCTGAAGTCTGAACGGCGTGGGTCACCAATAGGGAACTTGCAGTGATGCGGGGCTAGTTCCCCAAACGTCACTGCTGTGGGGCTCTCAATCAATTGTAAACGTACTCTCTTTGGTTCTGGTTGCTCGGGGACAGTAGTGGGGGTTAGCCTTACCCTAGTTTTGGGTGCGGCCCTTTCCTTAGCTTTCTTTACCCTGATAATAGCTGGCGGCCTGTTTTCCAAAATCACCCCCCGTTTACGGAGTTTGAAAACTTGTCCTGCTACCGCATTTCGTGTTTTGCCAATTTCCTTGGCTATGTGCCCGTAGCTATACCCCTTTTGAAAAAGTTCAACAAGGAGATCCACCTTTTCTTGGGGCATCTGGTCAGCGGGCCGTACTTCAGCAGGATTCGTAGGTGAGATCTGATCCATTTTCGGTCTTTCTGGCTGTGATTATGCCCTTAAAATCCCCGAAATTAGCTATGGAGCTGTGATCCACTATCCATATCTTTTTATTTTCGGAAATTGCCCGTTGGTGTAGTGTATTGGCTAGGTCAAGCATTCCCTCCGGTGATAGATGTGTCGAAGCTTCATCATAAAACTCCACGGCATTACTAAGGCCTGCTTGGTGCATGATTAAGTTGGATAAACCCAGGTCTCCAGCTAACTGTAGTCTTTGCGATTCCCCACCGGACCAGTTCTCCCACCTAACCGGATCAAGGCAAGTGGCGTGCTGAATTAGCACAATAAAGCCCTTGGTGACCCCACCAGCCTTGTTTTCCCGCTCTACATCAAATGATACCTGCCACTCTGGCATACCCAACTGGGCTAGGCAGTTGTTAACTTCCAACTCTAGCGTAGCAAAGGCCTGCTCAATGATGAATAAACGGATCTGTTTAAAACCCTTCACCCAAAACGAGGTGGCGGCTTGGTCAGCTTCTAGCTGGCGCTTGGCAACGTCAAATTGGTTGAGGTCTATTAGCAGCGCCCCGCGTTGAATTTGCTTCCTGGCGTAAAGGTCTGTGTGCGGATTTTCTTGTTCTTTTAGTTCAACGTGCTTTTCTTTTAATCGCTTTATCTCGGTCTTGGTCACCACCAATTCAGATTCTTTGTCCAAACAAGCCTCTAGGTCACTCAACAGCCGGTCAATGTAGAGGTTAGCCTTGACCAAATTTCGTTTTGCCCTTTCAAGGGCTTCCCCGCACTCCCTAATTAAAGCTTTAAGCGATTGATGCTGCCGGTGGCGCTGGTCCGATTCATGCCCGACAACATCTGTGTCAATTTTTTGGTAACAAGTGGGGCACTTGCCTTTAAGAGTGCCCAGGTCATCCAATTGCTGCTTTACGACTTCAATCCCCCCCTCGGCTTTTGACTTATCCTTAGCCAGCGCCATTAGTTCGTGGAGTACCTTGTCTCGAGCCACTTCTGCCTTCTCTATCCTTATTTTAAGGCCTTCAGATATCTTGGGTAGATTCTCTAGCGGGGTACTTTTTTCCAGGTCAGTAATTTCCCCTGCTAGGGCCGCAAGCTCCGCGCGTTTATCGGCTTCAAACTTATCCTTAACTTGTTTCAGCCAAGCCAAGTCACCGTTAACCGCATCCAGCAAGTTCTGCTGTTTGGAAATGGCCCGCTCTACGCTTGAAAGTTCGGCCACTAAGGCCACTTCAGCTATGTGTGCTGTGTCGCTCTTGGCAAGCCAATAATCTAAGTTCATGATCTCAGAGAACAGCGTCAGTTTAGCCGCAGGTGGGCGGGCAAAAAACGATAGCCCAAATTGAGGGTTGATCACGGACGAGACAAAGGCTTCAAAAGTGAGGCCAAGCTTGGCTTGCAAGTCTTCTGGGCTGATAGGAGTGCCGTCTAGGAAGATGCCGTTAGGTTTCTGGGTACGTTTGACCGTAAAGCGCTCACGTATGGTCAAATCTAGCTCAGCGTGGCAGCTAGTAGCGCCCCAGGACACTACCTCGTTGGCTTTAAGCCCCCGTGTCGTTCGCCCATACAGAATCCAGGTAATGGCATCCAGCAAGGTGGACTTACCGGCACCGTTTGAGCCGAGTGAAGGCTCAACCTCGTTGAGGCCAGTGAGAAAATATAGGCCGTTCTCAGTAGGGAACTTGAAGTGGTGCTTGCCTTTATAGGACCTGAAATTGTTTAAGGAAATTTCATGCAGGTCAAGCATCTGACTCTTTTGTCAAATTGCGTACACGGGACATCCAAGTCGAGACGCAGTGCTGGCATAAGTCAATTTTTTCCAGAGATGAAATCGTGGCCTGCGGCGGAGGTGGGGTTGGGACATACCCAGAGGTCGTCGTCACACTCGCTGTAGTCCAGGCAATACCTTGTTGTGCATACTGATGCTGAACATGCATCTGGCGATAAACGTCAATTTGATCTTGGACAGCCTTGTGGGGGCCAAAACAGAATACAATGGGGTCACGGATGGTGTTGCCGCAGTGGTCACAGAATATTCTAGTTGCCATGTTAGCCGCCCTGTCCTTCTGTATTTTCGCTAAGCAATCGTTCACCAATTTTTCTGATATTAGACGCCACATTTTCAACCTTACAAAATTGATCAAAGATAACGCAAGGGTTCCGGCTTAACCCTGTCCCTTTATTTTTATGAGCAGATGCCGAAGCTACCTCCACTGTCACACCAAACACGTCAAGTTTAAGGCTCTTGCAGGCAGCAAGCACTTCCTGCCTTATTTTTTTCCAGTCAACGGCTTCTTCACGCCCCAACTGAATGGTTAGTTTTACTTGATCCCCTTCAAACAGTTCTTGGTTGCTGAGAATATCATCAGCTTCCCTGACCGTTAGTGACCATTTGCGCGGCGCATCAAAATAGAGGTCAGTGGTTTTTCCGTCCTCAGCGAGCCACAGGCAGCGCGGCTCGAAATTATCGCCGAATCGCACCTGATAGGGGCAACCCACATAGGTGACCTTACCTTGGGTCTGGGGGCGGTGTACGTCGCCAGCGTACACCCCTAGGGGCAGCCTCATGGACTCAACCAGTGAAGGCCGTAGGCCAGATAAACGTATGCCTGACTCGGCTATAGCGCCTTCAAAAGTCTGATGACAAAGAAGGCAGTTGGTATCATTACGGCGAGTGCGACGTATTGCATCATCAAATTCCTCCTGAGTTCTATAGTGCGGGATAAGCATAACGCCTGAAACTGACATCGGTTCAACTGCAAATGTTAGTCCGTCTATGTGGTTCAGGAAGTCAAAAAAGGGGCTGGTTTGATCAGCGCGGTAGTCGTGATTGCCGCGAACAATGTAGACTGGTGGACGCAGCGAAACCAGGCCACTGACAATTTGATTGACTAGGGCCGCTGAATGCCGGTCCTTATTCTCTGTAATGTCTCCAAGGAGATAGGTAGCAGCAACAGGTTTTTTGGCCTGTTGCTGCCTAATCCATGGGAACAAATCAAACCTGTAAGACTCGGAAGCCTTATCGGTGAAATGTGTGTCACCTACCAGAAGATACATGTTCTGTTATACGAATTTGATGCACTCGGAAAAGAACTTACCAGCAAGAAGTATGTAGATATCGTGGGGCCTGCTGATAAGGACGGTTTTGTGCAAACCGAGACCTAGGGTATTTAGGCCATCAAGCGTCAGGCAAACAGTAGTCGGCAATCTATTTTGCCGAGCAAACAGCATGGGTTGTTTTTCGTAACGTCGCGCTTGTTCTGTGATTTCTGCCCAAAAGGCAAGAAGGTTGCCTTTTCCAGTTAACAACCCCTGATAATCCAGTGAGGAATATGCTTTGCATTCCAACGCAAAGGCATCAACCAATTTCTGGCCAAGTGGATGGATGCAGGTGATGTCCCCAACTTGTGTGGCTAGGCGCTTCCCCCGTTTAAAGGCCACGGTAGAACGGCCTCCACTCATAGCCGATCGCCAAAACACGTCCTCTTGTGCCCCATCACTGAGCCATAAGGATAGTGCGACACAAACTTCGCGTTCAAAAGAAGCGCCCTTTTGTTTGGAATTCACCATGCCCTTGGTTTTCCAATTCTACTTTTGTTAAGAGCGGCGAATCTGGCACCCCCGGCGTGGCCATGGATAAAAGATCGGCCAGGTTTAGTGCTTTGCCCACAACCACAGGCACAGTTTTGTGCCATGAGAGTTTTCTCAGGAAATTTCTTCCTATACCCGTTCCAGATAGCTGCCCTATGTTCTGGGGTCATTTTATGACCTGTTGGCTTTCCAAGCCTCTGTTCTCGCAATACTCGTTTTGTTTCCTCTGAGTGTCTTTTTCCTAGATGCCCCAAACTTATAAACGATCTCCCATTCCTAATGGCATCTGCCCGGTTGTCTGCGTCATTTCCCCACGCAAGATTGTCTACGTGGTTGTTTTGTCGATTGTCATCAAGGTGACGAGCCAGATATTGGCCCTCGTTTGGAGGGCCAATAAACGCACGCAAAACTAATTGCGCCACTGGAAATCTTCTTTTTGTCCCATTTTCCAGAGTCAATCCTATCTCTGCATTTTTGAACCTAAAATTATAAAGTTTCCGTCGCCAACCACGTTTGTCGACATAGGGCAGTGAGCGTACCCTTCCTAGATTACTGACTTCATAATAGTCGGGGGCATCCAAGTCTGTTATCTTTTTCCAAATCTCACGCATGTTTGCTTCTCTTACGCAAAATCGATCTCGTTAACCTCAACTCCGGCCTCGCGGTAGTATTGGCGAGCCCGCACAAACGTCTCTTCCCAACGCTCTTTTAGATGTGAAGGGCAAACTGGGGCTACGACGTATTTAATGCCTGACTGGATAACATGAACCGCACAGCGGTCACACGTCAGGAACGGCCACACAATCAGGGCATACCCCAATAAGGGTTCTCTGCTGGCCAAGATAGCATTCATTTCACAATGGATTATTTTAGCGTATTTCACGGGCCTATTGGCATACAAAGAAGGGTTATCATCGCACCCCCTAGCAAAGCCATTGTAGCCCACGCTCGCTATGGTGCGGTCAGGCCGTGTGATTACCGCCCCCGTTTGTGTGCTTGGGTCCTTGCTCCAGCTTGCCACAAGCTTGGCCATCCCAAGAAAACGTAAATCCCACTTGTGTGCTTCAGGCATATTTCTGCTTCAAGATAAGCCGTCGAAGTTGTATTTTGATCTTTTTGCCAAACTTTGGGCCTCAGGCCATTGATGGCCCGAAAGTACCCTAAATATCGTGGTTGTACTGACGTTGTAGAGTTCAGTCAATTCAGTAATCTTCAATTTTGGGGTACGCATTCGCGCTCGAATTATCATCATAGCTTTATAAATATTGAGTTTGGTATTCCGCTTGTTTCGATTTTGTTCCAGATACGTGGCCCATCTACAATTTCGCTTTGAATACCCCCTATTGTTATCTTTTCTCTCCAATGTGTATCTGTAAGGACGTTCTCCCATATCTTGCTTAAAATTCGCATAACTATCCCAACGCTCACATATGGTAATGCCACGGCCGCCATAATTTTTATAATACGGATTATTCTTGTTTAGGCATCTATCACGCATGGCTTGCCAAATGTTATAAGTGCAAAAACCATAGTCAGACCTTCTTATTCTTTCAGACATATTTGCGCCTTTTTGGAATAAAAGCTTGCTCAATTTCCGACCAAGCACGTTTCACCGCCTCGGTTAATTTTGCTGTTTGAATCGAGAAATCATCGTCAGTTGAGTTATCTAAATCCTTTAAATAGTCCTTTATTTCAGATTCTTTCAAAGGAACACGATCCAGTTTCCCTACTTCCTTCAACCACCCAAGGCTGGCCAGCACATTGTTAGTGCCGTACCCAAACTCGAATGTAAAACTTGCTTCCCTGAACGGAAGCCCGACCTTATTTTTCTTCACTGTGGCCTTTAGTTTTATCCCGTAAGGTCTTTCTACCTTGTCAATTGTACGTTTTAGCATCCCCATATTGGCCAGCCACACAACTTGTGAGGAGTAGAAATCCAAAGCTTTTCCGCCACTTCTCTTGTACTTCTCCCCAAACATCCCAGCTCCAATATTATCGCGTACCTGAGAAACAATAAGCAGGAGAACATTTGCCTGTTCCTGTTTGCGGGTCATTGTCCTGAACATGATACTAAGCTTCTTGGCTTTAGCCATGCCATAGGTGCCCTTGCCAATGTCCTGTTCCATCTCCTCGTCATCAGACAATGCATCTAAGGAATCAAGGATGTACACACCAGGCTTCTTGGCCTTTAGCTGCTGTTCAACAAAGGCAGTGAAATCCCTGATAAAGTCTTCCACTGTTTGTAGTGGCTTATCTGGATCGCCAAAGTCAATTTTATCTAGTGGCAGGCCCATGGCGGCGGCATAGGCATCATCCCATGCGGCTTCTACTTCCCGGTAGGCCACCGCCCCTTCAGGGTACTGCATGGTGAAATTGATCATTACCTCGGTGGCAGTGCCCGTCTTAGCCGTGCTTTTATCCCCCACCACGTTAGCCGTGCGGCCCAAAGCGAGGCCTCCACCCAAAGCACAATCCAGCACAGCGCATCCAGTGCTGACGAATTGTATGTTTTCTTTGGTATCCGTGAAATAATTGTTCTTTGGTTTTGCAACTTCTGCCCTGACACGTTTTACCATTTGGAAATTAACCAATCTACGAACTGCGCCAAATCCATTAGAAACCAAAGAAGTACGAACAAACCTGCCCCAACTAGTTCTTTTCTGGTTGCTGGTGATCCCGATAGAATGCGATGTAAATTAAACATATCAAGACCATTTCGGTGCCCTGCGGAATGCCTCTTCGAATTGAAGGCGGCAAATATTGACAAACTGATCCTCACCCATGCCAGAATCTACTGCTACCATGGCTGAGAATTGTGTGTAGGCTACAACGGACAGCCTAGAGAAGGTGATTTCATCAGCCCTATTTGATTTGTTTTGATCCATCCAAAACTCACGCAATTCATTAAGTATCTGCTTGGTCAGCTCGTAATGGGGGTCAACATTGGATGGGGGCTTACTTCCGTTCAGTTTTACTTTTGGCATTCTTTGCCTCAAATCTTGCTTTAAGTAATTCGGCCCAAGTACGGTGGCCTGTACGGACAATAAGTGCCTGTTCTTTTGCCCAACGTAAATAGGGCAGTTCGTCTCCTAAAATCTCAGTAAGCGGGCGGGTATCGATCTGAACATGATCTTTACCCGCCCTTCTGATTAATTCATTGCGCCTATTCGTCGTCGGTGCTTGGACTTCTACGCCTCGCAGCTAGGCGTTCACGCAGGCTGCGGCCTTCCCTTACAGGAGGTTCGGCATCAGCTTCTGGCATTGCGCCACGTCTAGGCCGTACAGCCGGTTCACCGCCTGGGTCAACCTCCCCCTCGTCCACCACGGCGGCCCTAGAGCGGGCACGGTTACCCCCATTGTCATTAGGGGTCTTATGTCGTGATACAGTTGCAGGGACAACGTCATTTCGTGCATCATCATCTTCCCAAGGAAGGGCTTCTGTCTCAGGAACCCTCGGGCTTCGATTACTAGGGCGCTCTCGGCCAGCCATGCGCGAAGTATCACCCCCTCGTACCGGGGGCCTCTCAGGTAATTCGTTATCTTGATCGTCATCACGTCTTCCTGCCTGACCACCGAAAACCGCTTTGATATGGTCGTATTCGTAGAAGTTCAAAACTTCTGGGAGGGGGTGTTCGTAAATGTAATCGAGCCATTCCTTCTCAAGGCCCTCATCCTCGTGAATGAGGCTTTCGGCCAGCACCTTCATCTTGCTGGAATCATATTTGGTGGCTAGCCCGGTGCCCTCTTTATAGAAGCGTACATCCCGGCCCGTCTCAGGGCTGTCAATGAACATCACATCCTTGGTATCCTCATCAATGCAAAGATTGCTGAGTGACTTATCAAATGTGAATGGCGCAGCCCATAGGAGGGGGCCTTCACCCTCGTCACTTCGGTCGATGATCCAGTAAAGGATTCTCTGGGTCGGGGTGAGGGCTTTGGCGAGGGCCTTGCCGCCCTCCAGTTGCGCTCCGCGCTTTGCTTCTTCAAGTGGATCAGCCCCCTTCTCATGCTTGCTGAGTGACAGGTAAGATTGATTGTCTGCGCCAATATTGTAATTGACGAAAATGTCCAAACCGTAGTGCCGCGCGTCCTTCCACGTAGGGGGCAGCACACGAATCAGGTTTTTGCCGTCTTTGGGCTTCCACTGCTTAAATTTGGGTTTGAAGATGGTATCAAAATTACCACCGCGCATGTTGGCCCGTTCTTTCAAATCATCACGGGAGCGCTCTTGATATCGAAAACCGCGTTCTGGGGCCTTAGCCATTACTTCACCTCTCTCTGAAATGTTTTCATTTTAATCTCCTCCAACTACTTGCTTCTGGCCTCCCTTGCATTAGCCATCCTGGCGCGGTTTGCCGCGTAATGGGAAGCTTCCTGGGCCTTGGAAGGCTTGATGGAAGAGGCCTCATAATAGTTGGCGGTGTATAACGCTACAAGGTCACGAAGCATATAACTTCTTTGCTGAAATGCCTCTTTTAGCACCTGTAATTTGTCTGCCCTTTCTTTGGCGGCCAGATAAACGTTGAAAGCCGCCTCATGTTCATCGCTGGTTTGGACATAGGTGTCTATCCGCTTATCAGTGACCCTATCCTTGCCACCGCTTAATTGCTTACGCCAATGCGCCGAAAGTTTGGCATCAACTGTAGCCAGCTCTTCCTTGGCTCCGTCCCGTTCTGCCAATGCAGTAACTAACTGCTCGCTGACTTCATAGAACAAGACAGGCTGCCTGATAACTTCATCATCAAGCACTGATTTATCTATGGCTAGGTCAGCGTGGTCGGTCATTCGTCAAAATCAAGCTTCGGAAGCGGCCTATCTTCAATATCTAGACTGACGTCCATCACATGCACGGTTTCCTTTTCAGGATCAAAAGCCCAGAGGGGCTGCATGGTCTTGAACATGGCCGCCGCATCTTCATTGCTTGAGCCGTGGACGAGATAGCTCTCACCATCGGTAATGACTACCAATTTCGTAAGCAACTTCATGGTTTAATCCTGATTTGCGTCTAGGACGGCCTGCCAGAAGGTTTTCTCTTGATGGGTCTTGGCCGCCTGTAGCCGTGATTTGGCGTGGGCTATCCTGAGATTGCGCGGCCATTGGCGGTCGGCAACTATGTATTCTTGCACATTCCACATTGTTTACTGATCCATGTTTAAAGCAAGCCCCACTGAGAATAGCAAGGGGGCAATTTTGTCTGATTGCGGGTAGGGGGTCTTGAAGGCTTCCATGAGACCGAGTAGGCGTTTGGCCACGTCACCATTCTTGGTTTTTAACAGAACTGCCGCAAAATAGTTGACCAGCATGATCCTACAACTTTCGGCTTCCTGCCCGGCAAGTGGCTGTAAATATTTAAGGGCTTCTATCCAGTTCAGCCCTTTGCCGACGACGAGCCATCGGGCCAAATCAACTACTTCCTTTGATTGCCCCACCGCGCGCATGACCATTCGCGCGTCAGCCAAGTTTGCACATCCCAAACACGCTTCAAGATAGACGAGTGCTTGCCGTGGGCTGCCCATGGCGGCCTCAGCGATAGTTTCGATGATAGCGTCATCAATTGTGAGGCTCTCCTTATCGACCACTGTAACAAGCAAATCTTGCAGGCTTTCCTCAGCGACATCTTTAATGTTATAACGTAATACGCGAGTGAGGATTGCCTTTGGTATTTTGCCCACTTCCGTAGTGCAAAATGCAAAATAGACATGGGAAGGGGGTTCCTCTGTTGGCTTAAGAAGCACGGTCCACGCAGCCGATGACAGTTTGTGTACCTCGTCCAAGATTACAAATTTGACGGGGCTTCCGCCAATGGCGCGGTAATTGAGGGAAGTTATCAGTTCCCTAATGTCGTCTGCTCCTGACTTAGATGCCCCATCATATTCAATCAGGTTGGCGGCGGTGCAGGTGGGGCCAATTACCTCATGTGCGACAATTCTGGCTAAGGTGGTCTTGCCGGTACCTGATGGCCCCACAAACAAGAAGGTACGGGCACGCTTATCCTTAATCACCTTTTTAAGTGACTTGACAGTTGCATCCTGCCCCAGCACTTCGTCAAAGGTGGCAGGACGATATTTCGTATGGAGAGAGGTCATCAGATGGGCGTGATTACGGCTCTGAGTTGCTCAGCATTGAATATGTGTAGTAACCCTTGACACTCATCATGCTCCACTACAAATCGCCATTTTCCGGCCTTGGTAGTGAAGGCGGCCCGTATCTCACCCGGGAATCTGTAGCCCTCGGGCTTATGGACCTTGTCCCCAATGAGAAATTGAGGAACCCTATTAGAAACAGGCCGTGCGGCCCCCAAGTCAATGATGTTTTCAGTCATCCGGCAGAACTTTCCTTTTGGATCGTGGGCAGTCATATTTTGTGACTCCAGAACTTATCTATTTCTGTCATTTCCAGCCAATTGTTTCCTACAGAACAAGTGACTGATAGCGGAACATTTATGAAATCATACGAGGGAGCTAGCATCACTTTGTAAATCGTCTCAATGGCCTCTTCCAATATTTTAGGATCATCAGGGATACTGAACGAAAGGTCGTCATGAATGTTCATGATAGGGTGCAGATACCATAACCCACTTCCAGTAGCGCGAATAGAAAGTTCGACCATAGCAGTGCAAACGAGATCACACGCCACGCTCTGAATCGGATAGTTAATGGCTTGATTCTTAGTAAGAGGATAATGCCTACGACGTCCAGTAAGGCTGCTAACGTGCCCGGTAGTATAATACTCATTCATCAGCTCCTTTTGCCAACCGTACATTCCGTGGAAGGTTTCCCAGAACTCATCCATCAGCTTATTAACCGGCTCTATTGGTATATTGAGGTAACCAGCTACGGATTCGTTTGAAGCTCCGAACATGGCTGGGAATACCAGCTTGTTCTTGATCTTGCTTCTGAAAGCCTTCATGACGGCTTTATCTTTTAGAAACTCAAGACCGCCTATGCTGGCTGGGTGCCTATGGGCCGCTTTGACCGACCATTCCATGTGAATGTCGTAGTCATCCCACAGTGCTTTAACCAGCACCCCGTCATGGGTGCACATAGCAGCGGTGCAAGCTTCTAACTGTCCGTAGTCAAAGGCAACCAAAACATGGCCCGGTGCGGGTATTATTTGTTTGCGCACCCATTTGTCGTTTCTGCTAGGCCAATTCTGTTGGTTAGGCTCATCGCTGGAAGTACGCCCAGTTTCAGCAAAGGTAGTATTGAACGATGGGTGAATCTTGCCATCAGGCCAGATAAAGGTACCCTTCCCATACTCAAACGCGTCTACATAGGTAGACTTCAGTTTTGATCGGTTTCTAAATTCTTCAATATCTTTTCCAATAGGATGATTGAGTTTTTCAAGTACTCCTTTGTCAACGCTTTCCTTTCCATCGGCGTTAATGAGTGAGGTCCCGCTCCTGACATAGTTTTTAAGTAACTTGAGTACATCTTGCGTAGATGCGATATTGAAGGTTTTTCGGTCTGCAACAAACTTTTGAACCTCATGATATCCTCTTATTTTTGTTTCGATCGCTTCAATTTCACCACTTAACTTCTCCTGCATTTCTTTGGTTTGGGCTTGATCCACGTCAATGCCCAAAGATTGCATCAAAGCAACTGTAGGCTGACGCTGCCGGGCCTCTGAATATGCAGCAAGTAAACCGGCCTGTTTAAGGAGCTGCTTCTGGTGAGAATACAGTCGTAGTGTGTATTTAGTATCCGCACCGTTATAGGTGAGTGTCTCGCCCAAATCGGCCTTGGACATATTTTTACGATCCAGACGAAATAGGCCTTTATAAGAAAGTCCAAAATATTGTTTAACAAGAAAGTCCAAGGCCTGATAAGGATTTGGCTGAAATTGGTCATCATTACCGCCTCTTTTCCCCCGGCGTTCATCTAGGAAGTGGGCCTGCATCATGGTGCATTCCCACACGTCATGGAAAATGGCCCCTTTGCCATACCGGGCAATTAGCCATTCGATTTCAAAGGAAGCGTTGTGGGCGATTATTCTTGTTTCATCCGAAAGCAGGCTCTCAACAGCAAAATCGATAGAAGCCAGATCGGACTTTGACCAGCCAGCGTTTGGATGATCCAAGGCAAATGAGAAGTTGATATTGTTGTAACTGAGTGCCATGCACAGGAGCTGTGATCCCGCCGCATAAGGGCGTAGTGTGCTTGTTTCGACATCAATGGCCTTTTCTGAGGCCCTGCGGGCTTCACTGATAAGGGCTAAAACTTGGGCTAGGTGACCCGGCTTGGTGCCGTCAAACGCCTGTACAGCCGCCCTAGCGCTTTGTGGGGTATCAATAACGGGCTGGGCAAGCCCCGGCAGCATGGAAACGGCCTTGGCAATGTCAAACTTGAGGCAATGCCCTAATTTGCTCCTAAGGGGAGTGGCCGCATTAAACGCAGTTTCAATGATATACTGTGGATGGTAGGTCGGTAAAAACCAACAAGGATGATTGCCAACCTGAATGGCGAACACCCGGCCCCGCAGCCCAACCATGTCACTGGAATTCAGTGCCCATTGAAGCGGCTGGATGCCCAAGCCAATGATTATCCTGGGTTTGGCTTCTTCAATGGATTTGGTAATCAGGTTACGGCAGCATTCCATAGCTTGCCACGGCGGGCTGCTGGGGGTGTCCTTGTAATCTCTGATTACGTTGTCGAACGAACAGACAATTCCCTGGGCAACAAGTGAGCGTAAGAGTTTTCCGGCTTTGTCGCTAAACGGTTTACCCTTTTCATCGTCCCCTTTGGATGGGGCATCACCTAGAAAATAGATGTCTGTATCAGCCCTGAGTTCAGGGGCCATCTTGGGTGTGTGGTTTTCCACCCGATCAAGGGGGCATACCCGGCAGCCCAAACGATTCATGGACGCCTTAGATGCGTTACCCGCTTGCGCGGGTTTGGCAGAGACAGTTGGTTTGGGCTTTGACTTGGTAAAGAAAAACGACATTACATATTGCTAAGTAACATCAACAAGCTCGGATCTTTTGCAAGGAGGCAGCAGTTTTCATGAAAAGCGACCCGGTCACATTTGGACAGGGCATCTTGCAGGTGAGCTGCATTGACATTGGCCACCACGTCGGGATGGGACCCCCCAAATACGAATTTATCGGTGGTTGCGCCCACATGGGTTTGAGTGTGAAGGGTGATTTTTTTACCCACAATCGATATAACAGTTTTCTGGCTCTCGGGATCAGACAGTATTCGAGCACGCCCGAGTCCCTCGGAAAGACCTTCCGGCACAGGGAGCAGCGGTATTTTCGTTTTAACATTTTGTGTAATCAGTTGTTCGAAGTCTATGGGATCTTTGATTTCAAGGATTTGGCCATAGACAGCCCAAGCCCCGAATTGTGCACTTACCCACTCGTCGCTGATCAACAGTTCGCCTTTGATTACATCCAACGCTTTCCAAAGCTTGAGTACGGCGCTGCAAAATGCCGTAGGCAGGAGCACCCGTGCCTTGGCAGTGTGTTCAATGGTGAACCTAGTCAGCGAATCGCCATTACAGGCGTAGAGCTTGTTGCCTTCAAAGCTTATGCCATTGAGCGCGGGTTGGGTGGTGTCCTTTGACACAGACCCTAGACAGACTTCTACAGCCTCAGCCAAACTGGTGGTGAAGGGAAGGGTCAGGTTCCATTTAGGGTCAGGTTCCTGAAATATGAAGCTCTCGGGCGGCTGAAAAGCCAGCTTGCTGACCGATTTGCTCATGGTCAAAACTAGGATATCTGATTTCAGGTCAAGGCTTATTTCTTCTGCCCCACTATTCGATAGCAGTCCAAGCAACGTATTGCCTGGAACAGCAAATTCCTGCTCACCGTCACACGGGCCGGTGATGGCTATCTGGTCGTCATAGGCCTCTACAAATCCTGGCTTGAATATGAAGCATTGGAATATGGGAATTTGGTTGGTGGTTGCCAGCGCTGGCTTTACCAATTCTAGTGTTTTTATTAGTTCTACTCTGTTCACAGATTCCCCCATAGATGGCATGATGGGTGCTGACTTGCTTCGATGCCGGTCTTAAGCAGTTTTCTTCTCCATGGAATAAGTTCTCCCCAAAAATTCATGCCATATTTCCTACCTTCAACTGAAAAATCCAGACCCCACGCATCGTTAGCTAGCCAGATGCGCATATCTTCAATGTCATTATTGAGGCTGTATACTGGTATGTCGGGTTTATGCCGTTTAAGCCCTGACCAGTTGCGTGGGCGCATTCTCAGGCTGACGGTTATCCTCACACGGTCGTAGTAGAACTGCCGCCGTTTAGCTCTCAGGTGCGCGAAATATGAGAAGATTCTCATGTCTAGGAACCAATTTTTTACCCGCCCAGCTCGTACCCGCACGTACTGCGGCAGAGGCAAAGTTCTTAGATAGGATGATATGCTGCCAATAGATAAAACCGGCTTCACGGAAGTTCTCCACGGTGTGTGCGGGAAAGTCAATTAGCTCACCCGTCTTTTTGTCGCGAAACAGGCCCACCACGATGCAAACAAAGGCTCCCGGCTTCATCCGCTGACGGTAAGCATTAGCACATAACCACATACTAGCGTTGAACTCGCTGTAAGTAGCAAAAGCGCTAAGGTCATTAGGTTGGGAGCTGTAGACTTCCAGGTTATGATATGGTGGGCAAGTAATGCCCACATCGAACATGCGGTCAGTATCCAGAAAACGACCATCTCCCAAGACATATTCGGCTCCCTTTAATTTGAGACGATCAAGTAGGGCTTTGTTCTCGTCAATTTGTTCCTGTCTGATCTCAAATCCCAGATAGGGGTGCCCCATGATAGCACTGACAAGGCCGCGCGGTGGGCCTCCAGCGAAAGCATCCAGAATTGTACTACCAACTTCACCTGCATATCTAGCAATGATCATCTCCATCAGTGGGGCTGGAAAAACCGAGTGTGATCCGGTGTATAGGCTGTCATGGTCTGCCCTGAACGTCTCATTACGGGTACCATCATGGCCTGTTTCTCCGGTCAGCCTGCGCCAATCCCTGACACGGCGTTTTATAAATTCGTCGACTTGCCATATTGTAGTAGTTGACCCCCACCAATCCTTGTCACCAATTTGTGGCCGAACATAGGCTTGCTGGGGGGTAATAAGGAGCGGGCGAGTGGTTTTTAAAACTTTGCCACTCGCCTTATCGTAGGATTTGAACAGCATTACTCGACTGTCTCTAGGTATTTGTCGATCTGATCGGCCACCATTTCAGGTGTGACCTTTTTGAAGTCAATTTGGGTCTTGAAGATAAGGCCCGTTCTGGTCCACTCCCCCTCGCCCATAAATATGTCTCGGGCCGTTTCATACGGCATGGCGAAGGCGCGGCCCATTATTGAAGGGCCGGTTGAGCACGTGGCGGTGTTTTTGGCTTCAGGGATTGAAGCCCACAATCTATGTGCGAGCCCCATTGCACACTCCCTGCAATTATCAAAATTCCAGTTAAATCCCTCAGGCCACGTATCCGGGTGCCTAAGAGCGTAGCTCAGTACGTGCAACGAAGGTTTGCTTAAATCCTGAAACAGTTTCTCAGTTTCGATTTTAGGCATAGTGATAGTCTTAGTCATTTGCTTCTCCTAGTTTACTTACCCTTTTTCTTTGGCTTAGTACCGAGATCGCTGGAATGGGTTAACTTCAGCAACGACCCCTCTTTCTCAAGTTTGTGGCCTTTCTCAACCGCCTTCTTGAGTATGTTGTAATAGGTGCCCCCGATGGCGTCCTTCACCTCTTTGGTGGTAGCGCCCTTCTCAAACATGGCCAAGGCCTGGGAGTTCTTGCTGCCTTCCATGGAGCCCCATTTGTCCAGAACAACGTCCTCTTCATCTAGCTCAGGTTCTGTTTTCTTGGGTTTGGGGGCTTTCTTGGCTTTGGTTGGTGCTACTTCAACCGCTTCCGGTTGCGCCTCAGGGTCAATATCAGTCCCGTCAGGCTCGCCCCCAGCAGAATCAGACTCATCGTCAGCAGCGTCATCGCCCTCTCCATCATCAGGTTCAACTTCATCAAAGTCAGGCAGTTCCTGACTTCTTGCATTTTTTGCTTCCACTGCGGCATTAGCCCACGCAGCGGCCTCATCAGTCAACTCATCAAAGTCTTCATTTGACAATTTCAGGACAGCGTTGAGGATGGAACCCAAGTAATCTTGCCTATTGGCAAATTTGCGCTTGACTTCATATCCTGTGGCTTCGACTAATTCACGTTCAATGTCGTGCATGATGCCCTCAGAATTTAGGTTGGAGGGCATTTCTGGGCTAGGGGCCTTTTCTAGTCAAGGGGGCCAGAGGCCGATTCCCCCGTTTTGAAGGATACGGCTGTCTTAGAATATCATTGTACCAATAGGAAAAGATGCCATCAAAGCCCGGCCTGTAGATGCCCTGAAGGAACTGTTCACCCAGTTCACCTGGATCTTTTACCCCACCGGGCAGCGTAGCTATTTCACTGCCTATCCAATCAGCTAGGTGCTGGGCTGGCCCCTCAGCCCCCCTATCGAACAGGACATAAACCTGCTTAAATTGCTTTTTTAGGCCCCTTAGAAGGCATAGTTGGCTCGGTGTCACAGACGTACCAAACGTACAGGTGGCTTTTACTCTAAGCGGAGACGTGAATTTAGCCGTCGTACTTCCTAACCGCATGGCGTCAAACGGCCCCTCGGTGACAAATAGCCTATCGCCGCCCTTCTTCAGTTCGTCATAATCAAGGATGGTTGATTTTACCTCGTCTGCGGACATCAAGTAGCGTGGGGCATTTATAGGATTGCCAATGGCCCTGCTGGTCCATCCCAATAATTCACCATTGAGGGTAACCGGGATAATAATCCTATCCTTGTAGCGGCCCGTCAGAGCACACTTAAGGTCATACTTACGGATAAGCTCTGAGGGGTCATCGTAGCCCCGATCAATTAAGGCCTGAAAGAAGCGCTTGGTGACCCCACGGGGGGTTATCTTGCTGAAATCCCTGAATTGCAGTTCACATGATTGACGGCTTGCTTGTGCAGCCAAATCTGGCTCCCCTTTATCAAGAAGTGAGGCTAACGCCCCCTCTAGCGAGTCCGGGTCAGCGTGGCTGTATTGACGGACAATGGCCCCAGCTTCATGGCTAGAAACACCTAAGATGTACTTGATTAAGGTGCGGGGTGATTTGCCCCTATGGCTTTGATCCCTGAGGCAGCCCCAATTCTCAGATTCAAGGCTGATACCCATGTGAGTGCTTGGGTCATCCTCAGCACAAATCGGGCAACAGACACTAACTTCGCCCTTTTTCGTATTTTGAGATCGGGTAACGTAGTGAATATTGTTTTCGTCTAGAAACCTAATCCAATCCATTGGCTGCCTCAATGGCTCTGGCTATTGTTTTGCCATGAGGACCCGCAAACTGTAATAACCTCTTTACTACTTTTGGATCGTGATTCCAGTTGTCAGCAAAATACCCGGAGTACCCAAGCAAGTGTATCGCACGCGGATACCCAACATTGGCATATGCAGCGCCCCATACTTTATACCAGTAATTCTTAAAATCTGGGTGCCTTACATCAGTGATTTCAATCGTATCCATTGGCTGCCTTTATTGCCTTGTAAATTGTCTCACCATGGTGGCTTCCCAATTTCCGTAGAAGTTCCCGCCGTTTTAGACACTTCGATGAAAGCCAGATTTTCCACGGAATGGATCGAGTAATCGTTAGAATCCTCATTAATTCCGCAGTACTTCCCACATTTCTCTCAGCCACCCTCCACAGGCCCTGCCAATAGTGCATTGCTTCCGTTACCCCAGGGGGGACAGGAATAGTGTAATCAAAATCTTCAATGTCTTGTTCCAAATCCGATTTTGCGGACATGCGCCGTCTTTCCTTTGTTGAAGATCTCGGCCAATGAGTATTCTTTCTTTTCCATTGGAATGGGTAAGTCAGCGGCTCGTGCCACAGCTTGTGCCTCAGTCAGATTGAGCTCTCGGGTTTTCATGACCCCAAAACACCGGCCCGGCCTTATCAGGGCATGGTCTACGTTGCCAAAATCAAGGACGTTGGTGGTAAACACTAGCTTCTTGTTAGGCAGCTTGATCAAACCGTCCGATATGTTCAGGAAACGGGACATTAGCTTGTTCCCGTCCTTTTCTCGGCTGGTCAGGATGGTGTCTGCATCCTCAATGATCATGACGCTAGAGGCAGAAGTTTCACTTTCCTCATAGTCAATTGAGGGGGCTCTGGGTGACATTTCACCATCAAACAAGAAGCTTTGAAACGGGCCATCGGCATCCATCAGGCGTTCGTCGTAGATAACGTGGGCGCTCAGCTTGTACCGGCTAATCAGATGCCGCAATAGCGTGGTTTTGCCAGTTCCTGGGGGGCCTGCAATGAGCAATATGCTTTCATTGGAGTCCATGTATTCATCCAGATAGGTAACTGGATTGCCAAGGTCTGGGTAGAACTCAGGCAGCAATTCGGTTTTTTCAACCGGGAGGTAGAAGTCGCGGGTTTCTTCACCGTGACGCCCCTTGTACCACCATTTGATCACCGGAAGCCTTTCTGCCTCCAGATCACTGCAAATGATCTTTTTGAGGGCGGCAGTGGCATCAGGATGAGTGATAATGTCAATCTGGAACCTGAATGCCTCAGAGTATTCCCGAGCATCAATCCAAATTAGCACATTGTGCCCCATGTACGAACCAAAGATGGCAACCTCACGCAATTCACGCGGCATTATCACCCGGCCGTCCGCCAGATGATTTTTTATCCCAATTACCGTTTCCCTGAACGTGTCAGGCTTCTTGGTAAGGGCCACCAGAACCCGCTCAAAGAAAATATCCCCAGGATTGTCAGCAATAAACTGTTGATGAATTTGCTGGTATAACCCCGTATCCTGGAACGTGCTGTGGGGCATTTTGAAGAGATTTGCCCATATCTTTTGTTTTTCATTCTCAACGTTTTGTCTGACTTCATTTGTCATGTAAGTTCACCGTACCCTTCAGTAGTTCGTCTAGCAGTTTCTTGCCTTGCAAGTTCGCATTAAGAATGCGTTCATCCACGGTTCCTTGCATAACCGGGTCTATATAGAAAACCGGTTTGGTTTGACCGGGCCTCCAGATGCGCCCCTCGCCTTGTTGACGATTTATGGGCGAATCAGGTTGTTCAAAGAAGTACATGTAATTGGCGTGTTGTAAATTTAAGGATGCTGAGCCTGATTGGTCATTAAGGACCAGAACCCGGCAATCGTATTCATCTCTGAACTTCCTTAGTTCCTCCATTGGATTCTTTTGACCTGACCAAACTCTGGCATGTCCTATCTTAAGCTTGGTTAACCGTTCGCTTATCAACGTGTTGGTGTGCACAAAATGATGGAACACCACCATCTTAGATTGCGTCGGCATGGCAGTGATCTTTTCTTCTAGAAGATCAAGTTTTGGGTTGTTGTCAAATGACACTTTAATTTTGGCGTCATTTTGACCGTCCACGGTCATAAAACCGGATGCTAGTTGGCGCAGTTGCAGGTAGGAGGCCTCGGCTACCCTGAAACGGTTGGCCGTGTCAGTGCTTCGCAAGGCAGCAATAAACTTGGCTGCGGCAACACTGACATAACCCTCTATAGCGGTAGGAAGCGGCAATTTGATCCGTAAATAGTTCTTTGGCGGTAAATCGTGCATCTCACTAGATGAATAGTGGATGGAATTGTGTTTGATGGCCTGTTTCAGGATAGGCAACTTAGAAGTGTCAAATTTGTATTCTTTGAAGCCGCTAAAGTAATTTAGCTTTTGAGTGAAAAACGCTTCCTGGAACAAGCCCTTGGTTTCGCCCAACGTAGCACCAAAATCTATCAAATAGAACTGCGCCCAAACGTCAGCCACTTCTTTGCCAAACGGGGTGCCTGAGAGGCCTATGCCGTACTCGCAGGTATAGCTGATGGTGCGGCACATCTTGTAGGTCAGAGTACCAATATCGCTGCACTTGTGTATCTCATCGGCCACGAATGTATCAAACCCGGCGAACACCTTTCGTGTTCGTTTTGGGTCTATTGTCCATTTTTTACGAGTGCGCCTGGTTGGACCTGGCGCACTCTCCGCCAACATTGCGACACTGCTGGCGTAGCAAATAACGTAGACATCACCTGACCCTTCCTCAAGCAGCCGCAGATTCTCAATTGTGGTGCCTATCAAAGGAACCAATTTTAAATCTGGGGTGTGTTTTTTACACTCCTGAATCCAGGTATCCACGGCGGTGACATAGGGTACAAAAACAATGGCCTTGGGCTTTTCGCCTTTTAGCTTCCTCAGAAGTATGGAGTATAGGGTGATGAGGGTCTTGCCTCCGCCGAGGTCAATATGAAGCATGAAGCGTTTCAGGGAAGTGACGAGCAAGAAGCAGACGAGCTGGTGGGTCCACAAATTATGGAAATTTGGAATGAGCTTCAGCTCTTCCTTTAACTCAGCGAACAGTTCACGCTTACCCAGCCGCTTGAGCCAATCGTGATTGTCAAGCTTGCGGACTAGGAACGCGTCTACTGTTTTCTGATTTATCATCCACGCTCGGTAACAGGCGGATCTTCATCAAGCCACGTATAGACCAAATCAGGTGATCGGGGCGGTGCTGGGGGCCTGATGCGGTAACCGTTTTGCTGGCAAATCTGACACCGCACGTAGCACACAGGAAACGGGGTGTTGTGATGCCCCTCTTTTCCCGTATCAGCCCATACGTGCTCATGCTTTGTCATCTAGTGTGGCCTGATTATCTTGGACTTAGGCTTTGTATCTAGCAAACCCTGACTGTGGGCTTGTACCATCAACTCATAGAATTCAGTTGGCGGCATTGGGAAGCGCCCGGCATCCTGGACTGTGATGTTTTTGCCTGCTTCTTCACCCTCTTCAAAGAAACAAATCACCACACAAGCCTTAGCCCCGGTACGGCGTTCTATTTGTTTGGCTTCTTTGGTCATCTGAATGATGATTTCAGCCTTGGTGCGGGAAACGGTCTTTTCTGTATCGGTCATTTGCGTTGTGTCTCTAATACCTTGAGTACAAATTCCTTGTTAGGGCCTGCTAATCCTCTGAGTACGTTTTTAAGATTTGGGGGCAGTTTAATCCAAGCATGATATCCAGCCACCGGATACTTGTATCCAAGCAATTTTGCTAGGTCTCTGGACCCCCTAACATCAGACGCCCCAACATTATCTCTAGCTGGAAACCAATATTGACAAGCTTCTTGGTGGGTCATTTTGCTTCCTTTCCGTGAAAGGTTTCATATTCTTTCTGAGCCTGATCTAGCAACCGCAGCACCCGCTGCATCATTTCATATTCCTCAGAAGAGCCGTTGTGCTTGATGAAGGTCATTTGGGCCGACATAAACTTCCAACACTGAACAAGTGGGGACCGCCTTACATACCTGAGGCGGCCCCCTTTCACAGCATCTAAGCGGAGATAAGATGCCATGAGGCCACGCAAGTCGGTCCTTTTGCTCTGGCCCAATTGGCGACGGTGGTGAGCCGCCGCCAACACTTCCGGCCATTGGCCGGTCAGTGTTCCTATAGCCCGTTTAGCCACACTGTTAGCAAACCCTTTAGAGGGTGGCAAACCGTGGGCATGGGCCGCATTTAAAACCGCACCCCTAACAATCCGCATCATGCGATACTGTTGCGGAAGTGCCCTTTTCCACAGAGTGGCCACGTTTCACCTCCAGCATTTTTATGATTGTGTGACCGTTTGAAGACACGATCAATTCCAAACTACGCTTCAATTCCTGGGTAAACGGAACCTCGTGCCAATATTCCGGTCTCGGATAGTAGACCCCCAACAAAGAAGCTAACTGTAACGTAGCTTGGTAACGATCTTCCTCTTCTACTATTCTGCCAAATACTGCCGAACGGGCAGGATTCCAATATTTTATCAACTGTTCACGGGTCATTTCTGCCTCGCCTCTAGTATTTTCACCACGGTTTTACCGTTTGGGCCTTTTATCAGCTCGAGTTGATGTTTTATCTTATCAGTCAAAACAAAGTCAGCCGTGTAATTGAGTGTGGGGTATGAGATGCCAAGCAGCGCAGCTAGCTTCTGTGAGGCTTCATACCAATGTCCTTCTGGTTCCCCACCCCACACTACTTTTCTAGCCGGAAGCCAGTAATTGTTAATCTCGTGCCCCGTCATCAAAGCCTCTCCTCATGCCTTAACCGTACTAGCTCTTTCTGAACTATTTTCACGTCCCCCTTAGACGCGGTGCCATTGCGGCATTTGGCCCTGAGCCAGCAAAGCTCGTTTAGCCAATAATACCGCAATCTGAAATAGTCATTTGGTCTGCGTACTGGTTGGGTAACTAGCTGTTTACGCATCCTCATTTTCTTGATCTCCGTTTGGAAGATTCGGCCAATAATTGCTAGCCGACATCAATATTGAGTCGACCACGAAGGACCCAAGTGCATAGTTTTGCGATATGCAAAGGGTTATCTTATCTTCATCATTTCGACCGCCTGCAACATACAGCCTAGCCAAACCCATGCTTCTCTCGGATTCCGTCTGGTTGTAGGTAATGATGCAATCAGCATGGGCTATTTTGCTCCATGCCTCGGCCACATGGCCGCTTCCTACGTTCTTGGCTTTCTCGGATAAGCGATTGCCTTGGCTGACCACGGCTAATGCCAAGTTGCGCTCTACCGCAATGCCTCGAAGGTCCTTGTAGACCGCATCTATGGCAAGCCGATAATTGTCCTTGTCCAGCTTCATCAAATCAGGGTAGTCAACGATGAGCAGATCAGGTACAAAACACTCAGAAGAATTAAGGCTATCCAAGTAGCCTTCCAATTGCCTGACAGTAAGAGACCCAGTAGGAAACTGCTTGACAAATATATTACTAAGAAGCCGGGATCCAAATTGGTCAATTTTCTGCTCCAGTTTCTCACGAATATCAGGGTCACCCAGTGACAGTTTGGGGTAGACTTCAGCTTCGTCAAAGCCGGTAAGGCGACCTAGCTGATCCCGTTCAAACTTGGTGACAATGGCCTTGTCGGGCCGCTTGGACATGGCAAACAGGGCCTGCATGTAGCGCTGTGCCGATCTATCTTCAGACATTTCAAGGGTTATGTGCACAACCCGAAGTCTGTGCACGATGGCCATCTTGGCCAATTGGATCAGCATCCAGGTCTTGCCGCGTTTTGCCGCAGCTATGTAAAGCCACAGTTCTTTCCGGGTTGGCCCAAACCCCCGTTTATCAAACTCTGGTATCCCGGTGGGGAAGCAGCTTGTGCCCTGGTCCAGGAATTCAAGTACTCTGTCCTTATCGGACAACCGAAGCCCAGGATCAAACACGGTTGCTGCCTGAACCGTGGCCGTCTTGATTAGACGTTCTGCCTCTTCAAGGGATTCATCGGTGTCCCGTTGAAGGGCTTTGGCTAGATCAATGGCCACTGAACGGAGTGACTGGCGTTTGATGTAGAGCCCTAGCTGGCTCATTGCATACTCAGCATTGACCATTTCTCGCTGGTCTCTAATGCTGGTCAGGATGTCAGTGTAAAGGGTGGATTCACTGCCCTTTTTTGAATCCAACTTATCAGCCATAAGATCAGCTATGTGATCTTTTGGAGCTCTCTTGTAGCGGTCTACATACTCATAGATGCGCCGTGCAATTTCACGGAATGGGCCACCCCACCACTCAACCTCAACCAGGTTGCGGATAGAACCACAATGCTTGTCGTCGTAGGCGAGCAGACAAATCAGGTTTTCCTGTACTGCTGATAAGCTTACTGACACAGGAAAACCTTATTTATTGGGCAGGCACCGAACATTAAAAGTAGCGGGCTTATAGCCGTGATCGATAATGCCCTTGGCAACAATGGATTTGCAATTAGCCACCGAAGTTGCATGAATCTTAAATTCAATAACCCTGCCTTGAAGCGGGCAGCTAGTAGCTGTCAAACAACCTAAAAGAACTAGAAATTCCATTATCAGGGCTCCCGTGCAAGTAGATAGGACGCACCACACTGACGTTTACATGAAACCTTCAAATTTCCATTATCGTCCACCATCCCATTATCCCATTGATGGCAGCATCCGGCCTGTTGAGGAGAGTTCCAGAAATTGAAAAATCTACGGATCAGTTGAATTAGCGCTTCGATCATGAAAACTGTCTCAAAATAACCTCGCCCATACCTGATCTGAGATAGCCCGGAAAAGCGTTTTCCAGCAGTTCCGGAATACGGCTCATGTTACTGATTACCATACCCACTGACGCCGTGACGTTTCTTTCTTTTAGGTCAGTAATAATCAGCCCGTACAGGAATTGTAAAAAGGCCAATTGTGACAGTTTGTTGTCATCCCAACCGGCAAAGTGTGAATCTAGGTATTTTACCAGCTCTGGCACCCGTTTATTGAATATTTGCCCGGCCTTGGTACCCATGAGGGTTTGATAGGCCATTGAAAGGCCTAGGGCGGTCACCAATGCGTCAAACGCTGGGCCGCCCCCTTGAGCCGCATTGGCTGGCACAAGCCCCAGCAAGTGCCCCGCTAGGGCATGAACGGCCTCTAAGTCCGCCTGCTTGAGTTTTGGCAGGGCCGCCAATATTTCATCTTTAGTCATTTCTTGTTGAGCCAGATCAAGAAGTGAGCCATCCCAAACCCAATCGCAAACACAGCCCCCGCGATGAATGCAACTTCATTGCTACTGATCATTTGCATTCCTTCCTGAGGGTCTTATAGAGCGGATAGTTGGAAAGGGCTGTTTCCAGCTCCATCAGACGGTGCACCAAGATGCGCTGTCGGCCCGCTTCCATATTGATAATGGCTGGCCTGCTCATCTTAAGTGCGTCAGCCAGCTCTTGTTGGGTCATACCGAGGTTTTGGCGTCTCTCAGCTACTAGCTCCCCCAATATCTTGTAGATGTTTTTCTTCAAGTGTCTCTCCCTGCTGTCGTAGTTGTAGGATTTTTATGATTGCGTGGCCGTTTGGGCCGTTTATCAGCTCCAGTGTGTTTTTTAGCTCGTCTGTTAATTCAGTGTCGCGCCATTTTCCTGGATAGGAATAATTAAGGCCGAGCAAGCCCCCTAACGTTTTGGCACCACCATAAGCGGGGTCTAAATCTTCATCAGGTAATATTGACGCAACCCGGCATCTGGCAGGTTTCCAGTATCGGTTGCCCTCTGCCTCAGTCATTTTTAATCCCCTTCTTTGCCTGATAGGCCTTCAAGATGGTAACCGCATGTGGACCTACCAAAAGCCCTAACAAGTTCTTTGTCGCGGCATCCATAGGCTTGTCTAGTTCTGCCGTCTGACCTTGCCATGTGCTGAAAATTGGGTAACCCAGCAACCTTTCCATGTCACGATAGGGACGATACTGATCAGCATTGTCACTTACCCGAACAAGGCCTAATTTCAGGAAATTGTACACCGCTGGCCGGTAATATCCTGCGAATTCCTCAGTGGTCATGGTGACTCCTGATTGCTCATGTGTTTGGCTTTGTAGGCTTCGCGCATGGTTGCGGCGTGTGGCCCAGTTAAAGTGCGTAATAGATTCTTAACTCCCGGATCAAAATCCTCATAGATGGAGTCTAGCATCACAATGTTGGCAGTTGGGTTCCTGACCACTTCATGCACTAACACTCTGTGGTGCTTATATCGCAAATTATAGGTTTTACAGATGTGGGTGGCTACGTTGTAGCAATCAGAAAACAACCTAGAGGAAGACACTATCAGGTTTACCTTTTTCTTCCTCCAGGATTTGAACTCTAACCCTTGCAAATGGCAATTGGCATATTCTATGAATTGGGATTCTTTGTAGCCCAATGCCATAAGCGCGGCCTCAATCGGTGCCTCGGTATAAACCAAGAAATCAACATCGGTTAGCAGGCTTGGGGGGTTACACACATAGCGTGATCCCGCAGGGCTTATCTCAACATCCGGAAACTGCCACCTCAACATGGCCAATCTGGGCCTAATAGTCAGCCAATAGATAAAATCCTGCCAAAGCTTCATTCTGGTTTGTTCCTTATTTCAAGGATGGCAAAGATAGTTCTGCCGTTGGGGCCAATTAATTTGGCAAGTAAATCTTCAACGGCAGCGGGGACATATAGCGGCCAAGGCTCACTTGGATTACTGCTTGCCTCACGGAGATAAGATTGACACTTATAGGATTCCTCCAAGCTGTACTGATTGGTGCCTCTGATTCTTTCTCTTGCCTCACAATACCAGCACATGGCCTAATCTCCGTGCTTGATCAGATAGGCCCGCAGCAGCGCCTCCCCATGCGGCCCTGCAAACAGCTTATACAATTCAGGCCGCGTATTGAGGGCTAGTTCCAGATTGGTCTTTTCAGTTTGGGTAAGTTTTGTGGTCATTGGGGCCATTTTCTGGCACAGAGGGCAAGTACAGCCACCGAACATGCTCATTTAGGTTTTTCCTTTCCTGATTCTGTAGATTTGAAGAAGTGTGTGGCCATTAGGCCCCGCCAACCTCTCCAAGAACCCTCTATCTTCAGCAATTAAGTGATGCAACTCGTCCTCGGTTAACCCCAAATCCCTGGTTACTAGGCACCAAACGCACTCACATCCATATACAAATTTGGGTATTTCTTTATCTGGATTCATTTGGGTCCGTGTCCAAGGTTGATGAGATATGCCAGAACCAATGGAAGTGCGTAGCCATCTGCGCCTGCCAAACCTTTCCGGTTCAGAAATTCAGCAATGGAATCTTCCAGCTCCTGGTTTAGTTCTATCCCAGGGATTGCACGTAGTTTGGTGCACAACACACAAACACATGGCTTATAACCTTCTTTAGTTCTCATTTTATTTCAGACCTTTCCGTCTAAGAACCAAATCTTGGTATTTCTTCTGTTTAGAAGCCTTTATCCAGCCTAATTTCTGCTTCTGACGGTTCTTATAGCGTGGAGATTGTTTAAATTTCTTAATTGGATCATGTTTAGCCAGCCATTGTTCGGTTAATGCCTTCATTTCCTGTTTTTTCATTAGAAATACCCAGAAACAGCAGAGAACATTGATATATAGCATGAACAACGGTGAGGGAATAGCTTTAGCTAGGGACTTCTTAGTAGAACAGAAATCCCTAGAGCAGAAGCTAATACGGCATGAACAACGGAGCCGGGTTGATGGTTCAAGAACATTACACTTCCTAGGAAGTGGCCGGGGTCTGGCTGGCGGCATGTCTCGCACTGGCGCTGGCGTGTGCTACTTCCAAGAACCATCGTGGAAGTAACTGCCTGAAGGACGGGGCAACCCGGAGCCTTCTCCTGGCAACTGGCGCTTCACAGCGCGAAGCCTTGAGTTTTACTGACGGATGCCCTTCCGCGCTTGCACCCACGGTCTTGCCCATGGTGTCGGCTCATACAACGAGCTGGCTATGGCCAGCATATTTGCTTCAGAAGGCTCTGGACGTGCGCCGAAGGTTGGGTTATTCAATCCCTAGCTGCGGCAGCAGCGAATTCCAGAATCTTGCTCTGAACAAGTATTCTGACAGGCCGCTCCGGTTCACGCTGGGGCGGCCTTTTTCCTTTGTAACTGACAAATTCAAAGATTTCAAACAGTTCTTATTTGAACTAGTCAGATGCTAATGTAGGCCTCTTGGGAGGCCTCAATGACCGACTCGCGTCCGTCATATTCATCTATCCTGAATGGACCGGAAACTTCGTAGACTTGGAGTTGGCCTGCCCCGCCCAAGTAGGGATCTTTGACCCCAAACTTCTCCTTCGATTCTTTGAGGAATCGAACGAGTGCCGGATGCTTCTTTTTAGCTTCAGGATTTAACTTTTCGCCCCGTTCTAAGGCGTCAATTATGGGCTGATAGGTCAATGCCCATTTGATGAATTCCTGGCTACCACTCATCCAAGTCGACCATCCAGCACCGTAGCCCGGCGAATACAAAATCTTGGTCATTTCTAGCTCCTCTTATTTGACGTGAATGGCCTTCCACGCCTTAATGATGGTCTCGTAGTATGGGCCAGCAAGAAGTTCCATCTTCCGCTTTACTTCTTCATTAGGCAGTTCAACAAGGGTACGTCCGACATCAGCCCATTTTAGCGCTTGCGGATTGGCACCCAAGAAGTAGGTAAGCCCGTTTGCATTACCGGATAGCCCACCCCACGAAACATAACCACAGGCTATTCCCCAAGCTTTATCCCAATTGTTACCTGCGCGTTCAAAAGTAGGGTAATCAATCACGGGCATTGTTTGGCCCCTCTTCTAGGATTTCCCACACATCTATACCCCGAATGGTGATGGCGTACCCTGACCCTGCTACGGTGCCGTCGTCATGAAACAGCCCGTTGCTGTATTCAGCCAGCCCTCTACGGGCCAGCAAACGCACTGTCCTGCGGACGAGCGCCCGATCAAAGCCGGTTATGTCCATCAGCCGCGCAAAGCCGACATACACGTTGTCATGGGCTGTTTCATAGAGAGCCCCCAACACCTTCTTGTGGTGCCCTTGTTTGAGTTTTTGTGCAGCCAGAATTATCTCGGCTGCTTCACCGTGTCTGTGCATGTGATGTTCCTCTATGGTGGCGCACCCAGATGGATTCGAACCAGCAACCTGTGGATTAGAAATCCACTGCTCTATCCAGTTGAGCTATGGGTGCAATGGAAAAAGTACGGGCCGTTGAGAAACAGGAGGAGATCCTAAACTCAACGGCCCGCTCTTCGACGCGGCAGGCCCCAAGGGGGAATTTGGGGGCTTATAGCGGCGTCAAATCGATAGCTTGGAAGTTTTCACAGGGATGATTGCCCTTTGTGTAACAAAGCCCCGAAACTTCCCTTGAATTATTCACCCGTTGCTACCACGGCTGTGAGGAGATCACCCTTTGTTACACCCGAGCCAGCGCACGGTAGGTTAAAGCATTTTCAGAAGTCAAACGGAACTTTAGAAGTCGTTCAATTTCCATGCCCTCAGGGCAGCCTTTTCAGCAGAAGGGCCGTCCCTGTAGGGGCCAATCATGTAGCCAATTGGGGTTTCATTTTCATCTATGAACTCATAGTAGAACCCTAGAACTTCATCACCATCATCATCTGTAACAGATTGGATGGCTGGATCAAATTCATGTATCAGTATGTTGGCTGGTTTGGGCATTGTCCCTCTTAGGTTGGTAAGGCATGGGTTTGACCAAAGCTGACTGTTCTCCTATGACCGCATAGATCAAATAATTTCCCCCTCCTACGTTTTGCTTAAGTTTAACGGCGGCCTCAGCCTGCGCAAGCGTTTTATGATCATCGCGGTCGTAATGGCCGACACCATCTTTTTTCACAGTTGTGAAATACTCAGCGTGCTCAGCAAAATAGGTATCCCTCTCCTTCCACGTATGGAAGTCAGGAAGGCCAACGCTTCCTCCTGCGGGGTTGCTTTTACGGTGCGACACGTGCTGCCGCCCTCTTATTTCCTTCATTTTAAGCCCTTTCTGGCAATTAGCATTTGGAGCACCGTCCAGCCGTTTGGCCCTTCCAAGGCTGGATTGCTTTCTTCAAGCAGGGGGAAATCCCCTACATCATAGTGTGATGGGCTTTTGGATTTGCCCAATAACCAAGCAAGGTATGGGCCGCCATTCATGTATTCATATCCGGGAAGAGGCTTTCCTTCCTTATACCAATCTTGTAACCTAAGACGGAACCCAATGGCCATTGCAGCCTCCAAAGACAAAAACCCCGCCGCTACCGGGCAGGTGCGGCGGGGTATCAGATGGACGTAGGAACCTGCACGCAGGTGCCCAAGACGCCATCCAATCAGGTTTTGGGGAAAAGCCTGTAGCGGGTGACGGGGCGTTTGCCATCCCGCTTTTCAGACTCACGGGTTACCCGGTAACCATCAGCTTCCAGCCCAACAAGGACGTTAAGCTGCACGGTACCGAGCACGTTTTTGACTTCCGCTAGGGTAGCGCCTGATTTGCGGGCATAGAGCATTGCAGCCCGTGACTTGGTACTCCCCTTGCGTAAGCCAAATTGGTCCTTTTCAACCATTTTAGGCTTGGCTTTGGTACCCTTAGCCTTTGACATGCCTTTTGCTGGGCTTGCCGTGGCCTTGGGTGCGTTTTCAGCGCCAGCCTTAGCCTTGACTGTTTTGGCTGCACCCTTACCAGCGGCCTTTACAGGGGCTTGCCCGTTAGCCTTAGCCGCCCGCTTGGGTTTGGCCGGGCGGCTCTCTTCAACTTCTGTTACTACGTCTGCCATAAACTCTGCTCTACTGTTGGCATCCTTTCTATAGGATGCGGTGGTATCTAACAGAGTTTCTGCTAGTGGGTGGGAACCCTTCTGTCAAGAAGGGTTCGTTTGTCTAGCCGAACTTATTTTTCAGTTTCTGCCTGCCCTCAGAAGTAATGGGCAAATCTGACAGCCCCATGGCGATAGCAGCCGCCGCTACTGTAGCGAACTGCGGCCTGCGGGTTTTTCCATCCGGCCACCAATTGCGCAGGGTACCCGTAGCCGGGCCTCCAGCGGCTTTGATCTCGCTGTCCTTGATTTTCTGGTTCCGCTTGATGGCCCACAGAACACTAAGGATGGGGTCCTTCTCCTGGAAGGGGTAGGCCTTGTACCTAATAAATCCACGAGGCATGTAATAGTTCTCCTGTTAAGAAGTGTCTAAAGCACTTCGCTAGAGACTGGATATACCAGTCTCTGCCGAAAAGCTTAATGGTCAAGGAGCCGCAATTGGCCACGTCGTTCAGTTGTGGTCAAGTAGTTCTGTTTCTTGAGATTGGTGATGATGGAACTGTAGTTATTGTGTGAAAAGCCAAGTTCCTGCATCGCGTTACGCACTACGCCACTTGCAATGATGTCACCCGGCTTCTTGCCCCACTGCATCAGGCGCTCACGGACTTGATTGTGTTGTGCAACCGACTCCTTGGCTTGTTTGACCGTCTTTTCCCGCACAATCCCATTGGTGACGGGTTGCGGGGGCTGCATATTGAGTGCAATCCCAGCTACGGCTTCCAACGCCTTCTCAAGGTGCTTGCCTTCCACAATATACTCAATTTTCCATAACATAGTTCACTTCTCCTCTCATATTGGGCTGCCCGATGAGGCAACCTCCAGTTTGGGGAACTTCTCAGGTGAAGCCCCCTGATTTCTCCAGACCAATGCCTTGATTTCCTGATTGTGGTAGGCAGCGTTCGCCGCTTTCACCATCAAGGCAATGGTCACTACCGGGTCCTTGCGCTTCAGATGATCACTTGAGAAGTACATCCTCAGCCTGAAGAACGGGTCGGTGATGGATACCCCTGCTGGGTTTTCCAGCGTGAACACCATCCGCTCAGCCAGTTCAGGGCTCCGGTTGGTCAGTATGTAGTAGAAGAAACCGACCAGTGAGGGGTTAGCCAGCCCCCGCAACCCCATGACGCGAGCCACGGCACGTTCAATGCCAGGATTGTTCTCAAACATAGATTCAATGTCTGAGTTTTCAATCTTGTTGATGGGCTTGCTGTAGGTTTCAAGTATGCCGCGCTGGTACCGCAACAGCCATTGCAAGGCCGCTGATGTGATAGCACGGTGCCGCGTGGCACCACTAAGGGCCAGCACGTCAGCCCCGCTGCGGGGCTTGCGCAGTGTGTCAATGGTGGCAAAGGCATCACGGGCAATACCCCTGACAATGATGGTTTCAATTGAAATTTTTGACTCCACCACAGCCCAAAGCCGGTGCTGGCCATCCAGCACCCCACCATCACTAGATATTTTGATGGTGTCGCCGTTGAACTTCCATTTGCCGTCGATGATCTGACCGGCAATTCGCTTGACGTGCTGATCGCTCAACGGTCTATTCAGCGTATTATGCTCCAGAAGCCGCGTCGCTTCCTCCGGAGTCAGAAGTATTTTTCGCAGATTTTGCGGACTGGTATCTTGACCATTCATGAACAAACTCCTCCATCCAGTTTGATGCAGCATAGATGTGCTGATTTGTGGTAACTTCCCTCATATAGTTTTTCTTTACAAGGGGGACAACGTCTTTTGGACTTGGCAACTCCGTAAGTGCGGATAACGCTGCCCCAAGTTTGACCCAAATGACAGATTCATTTTGAAGGTTTTTACGACGCTGGTTATTCCAGCCAGCTTTTCGTATCTTGACCTTTTTTACATCCTCGGGGCTGAGCCGCGCACGTATGGTTTTAGCTGCCGCCCCGAGACCTACTTTTCCGCTGGTCACTTCCACCAGTTCAATGGCTGTCCCGTACTCAAGGATCATGCGGGCATGGGACATTGTAGTCTTGGCTATACCAAGGGCCTTAGAAATACCCTCGTTTGTGGCATCGGGATCCTCAATCCATTGCTTGGCACCACCGATAGCCGCTTGTGCCAATTCAGCCTGTTTAGCAATATTGTGCATTTTCTCCTCCTGTTAAATGTCGTTCACCATTCCAGCCTAATCGCGAAGGCTGGAAGGCGTGAACGTCATGTTGCTTTTGTGGTACCGGCGTCCAAAAGCCCACAGAGTGAAATAATAGTAGGGAGGGTGCACGATTATGTGCACCCTGCCCGGCCATGTGTAATTCACTCGTAGACCCCAGATACATGTATTGGGGTGCCGAAGGGCACCTTGTCAGCCAACTGCGGGTAGTAGGATGAAGGCCCGAACACAGCCCACAAGGTCGGGCAACCGGGGTCCTCACCAAAGTTGTAGACCTGCAAGTCAGTCAGGTAGATGACACAACTTGCATCAGGGATTTTCTCCTTGATCCACTTGAAGGAGTCTTCAAAATCAGTACCACCCCCTCCGTTTGACAACTCACGGGCGGTCACCAGATCGCCCGGTACAAACTCATCGACGTCATGAACACGGGTATCAGCATACAGAACTGATAGCTGATCGGCAGTGCCCTGATCCAATGCACCAGCCACCTCGCTCATGAACTCGTTGAGCAGTTTGGCATCCACACTGCCTGACGTATCAACCACAAAGACCAGATGGTTGAGCCGGTCAGAAATCAGGCCCGGCAACAACGTCCCTAGTGCAGTGCTGCGACGGCTGATCCGTGACCAACTGATGTCCTTGATCAGGCTTTGGTCTATGAAGGCCCGCGTCAGGTCCTTCCACGAAACCTTGGGCTTGCTCAGATCATCAATCAGCCGCTTCAGGCTGCCGGGGATTGACCCGGCATTGTTGGCCGCTGCGACAGCCACCGCCTGCCGTACCGCAGTTTCCCACGTTTGCTTGGCAGCTTCCTGCCCCGCCGCCCCTCCGGGGGCATCCAGAACTTCACCGCAACCGCCAGGATCACCACCGTCACCCATTTGAATTTGGATTTTGGTGGCCTTTTGGTACAGCTTGTCATAGATTTCCTCAGTGGTCATCCCATCCAGCGCTGGATCAGCCAGATGAAACTTTTCACCTTTGGGCAACTGGCCACGGGAATTGACCAACATGTCAAAAGTGCAGGGCTTCCACGGCAGGGTGAAACCCGAGGCTGTGAGATCGTTGTTGATGACGTAATCACCAGCCATGTTCCACAGCTTAGGATCCCGATCGCCACGGCGGGAAAAGTGTTTGAAACAGCAGTGCATTACCTCATGCGCTTCTACTGCTTCAATTTCCCGTTCATTCAGAGAGTGAACGAACGTGGGGTTGTAGAATATGGTAACCCCGTCCACACCCATGGTGGGTATCTCATGGCCGCCAACGTCAGTGGCTTCCTCCAAGCGTAGTTGTAACGCAAGGAACCCGAAAAACCCATTCGAAACTAAAAGATTTGTTCGGGCAGCCACAACTTTCTCTCGCGCAGCTTTATCCTTTATCTTGCTCATATTGCTCTCCTCCTGTTTTGAAGCTAGGTGCTTCTCACTGCCCTATTGCTAGGGCAGGACAGAAACACTCAGTAGAACAGTTCTTTTACTATGATTGGAGCCGTTTCAATGAACGGTAAGACGGATGAAATGTGGCGACGGCCAATTTCAATCAGCTTTAGGGTTTCAGGGTCCAAGACTATGGTATCCCCTGAACCACCGCTTTCTTTTTGCCAATCAAGAAATACTGGGAAGTACCTACTGATCAGAGATACCCCAAAGACAGCGGTTTCTGGCTCGTCACCCATTTCATACGGATCGTAGTAAAGACTCAACCCGAAGCTTGCAGTTTTGCGGGCTATCCCATCCAACCCCTTGACTAAAAGGTAGTCATAGATAGGGTCTTTTGGTGGTTCGACATGCAGCCCCACTTCGGTAAGGGCGGCTTGATGGACCGTTTGGAGCCGCCTATCAAGGTAGTGCCCCATAGTTGTTTCGGGTAGGTCAGCCCCATTTTCATCCCAAGTGATTGCAAGGTCCAAGGCTTTGACTACTTCATCAATTTTGGATCTTCCCATAACACCAAGGATTAGTTCAATTCCAGTTGCCATTTTCTCCTCCTGTTGAATTGGGAGCCGGAAGTAGAGGTGGGTCAAACTTGCTTCCGGCGACGGGCTACGCCTACCCCTATTTCAGGATACGCAGCGACTTACACCCGCATTGGTTTATCTTACTTCAAAGGTGACCCTTTGGTCCTGATCAGTTTTAGTGTATTCGGCGTAGGTTTCAGGCTCGGACTCCTTGAACAGTTTTTGCTGAAACCGTTCTACTGGCACGATGGTCAGGTTGGCCTTGAACAACGCACCAGGGACGCTCCCTCCCTTGCCTTTGAGTTTCTTTTTGACGAATTCTTTGGTGAACTCGTCAATCACCTTGCAGGCTTTGGCGACTGGCTTTAGCCGCGCTGCCATGTCAATCAGATCTGCCTGAGGCATATCATCTATGCTGTCAGTCAGATCTTCAAGGATGACAACGAGGTCAGCCAGATCACGTTCAATGGCTTTCTTCATGACCGCCTCCTGCGGAAATTGTCAACCGCCATTGCTCCGTTTGCGGCAAATAGGATAACGTCTACGCCTAACCAGACTACACCCCCGTTGATCGCATTTACTGCGATGGAGGGTATTAACAGCCCACATGCACAGATTTGTAACCACATTAATTTATGTGCATTCATTTTCTCCTCCTGTTTGAAACTTAGCGCTTCTCACTACGGCCCCGTAAGGCCGTAGGACAGAAATGCTAAAGACGGAGACTTTTGTTGGATTTTGCCCAATCAACAAAGGTTTTGGTTTCACAGAGGGTGCTATCCCGCTTGGTGGCATCAAGCACCACCACGGTGCTGTAGTCGGCACCGAAGTCATCGCGCTTGATGTATTTGTAGATTTGCGGGAAGTTTTCCTTGTCCATCTTGCGGGCAAGCAAGCTGGTCAAAGCATAGCGGGAACCCGGATCATCAGGGATATGGGTTTTGAGCGGATCCCTGAGTATGTCCTCAATTTCAGGCAGATCGAGCGCCTTGAAGAAGGTCTCAACCTCGGTTGCCGCCCCCTCACCTACGATGCCAGCCACCAGCCGGAACCGTAAATGTGCGTCACCAATATCAAACACCTTGGACGCCTTAGCCCAAGAACGTGGTGATGGGAACGCCAACAAGTCAGCCCCTTCCATTGAATGAAGGAGGCCGGGCCTGAACTTGATGAAACCAATCAGAAGCGGGCTGATGCCATTCAGATTAGCCCACTCAGTCCATGCCTTGTCATCAGCACGGACGTGGACGTGGGCAAACCTGTTGGCTAGGGCCGTAGAAATTGACTGGGCCGCAGCCCGGTCTTCCCTACGGTTGCCAGCAGCCATCGGCCACCAACCGGGTGGCAACTTGTAATCGCCAATTTGACGATCCAAGATAACCCGGTAGATGCACGATTGCAGTTGACGGTTGGCGTCAGCCAATTCATCAAACGCGATGATACCGTGGGCACCATCTCGGTTGACTTCAGGCCAGAACGTAGCCCGCAGCCATACCGCCAGCCGCTTCTCCAGATCAGGCACCGGGATGCCAGTGAGGTCTTCAGGCAGCATGGTACCCACGCGGATATCAATGAAGCCTGAACCACTCTCAGCAGCCAGTTGCCGCATTATGTCCGACTTGCCAATGCCGGGTGCGCTGTGAAGGTATAACGGGATGTCTTTTTCCCGATATACCCTGGCCAGCTCTTTTGCACCTTGGATTGTTTCAGTACGGACAGCCGTAGTTCCAGTAGTAGTTGAAGTGCTCATTTTATCTTATCTCCTCCTGTTTGATAGACCCTGAAGCAGTAATGCTTCTCACTGCCCTAGAATTAACTAGGGCAGGACAGAAACATTCAATGGCCCCACCACCAACGTAGTTGATTCCAAGCTGCCATGAGACGCCGGATAAACCGCCTCACGTTAAATATCCTTGGACCTTTTTAAGCAGGCGATCTGCTTTGCTCAGCGTAGCAGCCCGCACCTTGGCATCCGCCCGCAAGATTTCAGGCGAGTGCTCAACCAGCTCGTCCAGCAATTGCTTCTGGAGTGCGGTTATCCGTGGGTCATCGGTCACGTTCAGCACTGGCAACACTTCCGTTGCCAGTTCGCTGATGTCGTAGACCACAGAATCACGGATGATGCCTTCCGCCCGGTTGCCGTCCTTGGGTGGCACATAGTCACGTAACCGCTTGGACATGCGCCCTACAAGTTCTACAACCCGGTTAAAGACATCATTCATGGCCGTTTCAAGGCGCTGATTGGTGCGCCTTTCGATGTCCTTGGTGATGGCTGCCACACTGGCGTCGCTCAGCTTGGCGCGGAAGTCAGCCGCGTCAGGCATCGGCTTGATTTCCACGTCAAAGCCGAACTTGGTGGCCAGCGTGGAAGTGTCAGGGTAGTCATTGATGTCGAACATTTGTGCCAGCCGCTGCTTGGCTTCCTGCACATAGGCATCAGGGCTTTCCAAGAAGGTCTTGACTTCAGCTTCGGCCTTCAGGCGGCATTCACGCATCTTGCGCACGTAGGCTTCGTAGCCTACGGTTGCCAGAATGCGCGTACCGTCATCCTCCCACGGCAATGTCAGAAGCCTGTGGGCGGCCCTTGCATTGCTATGGGCTTGTGAGATGCCACTGAGGAACTTGGTGGCTACCAAGCGCTTGTTGTAGCGCCCGGCATCCTTAGCTGCCTTGTGGCTTTCATTGACTTCGTCTGTCACGGCCCGGTCAATCATCATTCCTGACCAGGTCGATATGTGAAGACTGCTTAACATTGCACGTTCGTTTAAGTTGCTCATAGTTTTCTCCTCCTGTTTTGAAGCATAAATGCTTCTCACTGAGCCTTGTTAAGGCTCAGGACAGAAACATTTACAGCCCAGCTTTCTCAAGCTTGGCTTGGAGCTTTTCCATGGCTTTGTGGAAAGGTTCCGGCTTATCCCTGTCATACTCAGGGATGTGGGTATTGTAACGCTCGAACTGATTTGGTTTGTAGGAGCATGTGCTTTCGTCCCACTCCGTCTCATGCAATCCCAATTCAGCAGCCGCTGCCCCAACTTGGCCACATCGCAAATCATCGATGGCCGACAATTGGTGTTCATTGTCTGGAAAATGTTCCGGGCCGTCAGCAGCCTTCGTGGCTTTCAGTGTGAAGGCCATGACACTCCCTGCGGCACACATTACGCAGACTGGCTTTGACTCGATGACAATGTTGTTATCACCACTCAGGACACAATCAACGGTTTGGTCTGGGTTATACCACTCAGACATGTTGATTACGTATTTGTCCGGCTTGGCTTCCGCCTTGCGCATGTCACGTAAGGCGACCTTTATCAGCTTGGACATCTTTTTGGGCAAGATGACCTTTTTGGATTTGATAGAACGTCTCGTGGCTTTCTTAGCCATTATCTACCTCCTGTTCATGTGAAGCATCGGTGCTTCCTGCTGTAGCCCGTTAGGCTACAGAGTGGAAACATCAGGCGTATTGGTCGGAAAGTATTGTTAGGGCTTGAGGCAGCAAATTCCTGTATGCCGTGACTTTCCAATTGTTTTTTGAGATGCGCTCCAACTGCACTAATTCATTTTTAAGCGCAGGCAGTTTCATGGTCATCTTGACTGCATACCGCCGCCTGTTTGCTTTTCGTAGTTTTTCATCACTCAACCAGATAACTTGATTGGCCCCTGGAGCGCGTGGAAGGTCGAACCGGAACACATCCAAGATGGACTCTATGAATCGGGTACCCTTTAGGGTGTCCAACGTGGAAGTGGCCCCCACACTTGAGACAAAACCATAGGCGCTTGCGATTTGCTGTTTGCGGCATTCAAGATACCAAGCGGCTTCTTCAGCAGCAAGGAACGGCAACAAACCCCTATGGAAGTCCGGCCCGTAAGGTTTCAAACTGAATTCCCTCACGCACCAAACTATGTAGTCTTGCTGCACAGGCTTCAGCTTATCTAGATAGGGCATCATTGTTAGTGTCATGTTCTCCTCCTGTTTAGTAACGTCTCACCACTGCCCCCAGATTAGCTAGGGGCAGGGCGTAAGACGTCAGATAGCGGTGACCGTGACCGTGAAGCCCTTCAGATTGCTGATGCCCAGCTCTTTGAGGGCGGCCTTGCGCAAATAGAGGCTGCCAATGACAGCCCCATCAGCGTCTGACTTCTTAGGGCGACCATCGTCACCGACCTCCTGGAAGCGTACCGCACCCTTGGTATCGGCCAACCATTGGAAATTAACTTTAATCATAGCTTTCTCCTTCTGTTGAATTGGAGCACCAGTGCTCCTTACTGCCCAACGGATTAGGCTGGGCAGTGTAGGAACATTAGGCAGCCTGATTGGGCTTAAAATCTATGATGATCTGGGCCATATCCCAACCACCAAACCAATTCACCGCTTTGTCAGTGGTGCGCTGGCCGGATGAATAGGGGTTGTCGGTTCTTGGCACCCCGTTTTCAAAGGCACGTATGCCTTCCAGCCAGCAAGCGTCCAGTTCGGGCTTCATGCCCGCACCCAGGGCTTCTCACCAGCCAGGAACCTGTCGATGGCCCTGATTGCCCGCTTGCGAATCGGGAGAAACCAATTGATGATTTGGTTGCCGGGTGGGAAGAACAAGCTTTCATAAGGGCCATGTGAGATGCTTTGCCCCATCACGAAGTATTTCCGAGCGCTATACTCAGTTATGCCCAATTTGGTTGCCATGCGGGCACCGATGCACGTTTGGTGCCCTCCCATGAACACGTAAC